>WNFM01333661.1_pt1 | contig 13370 bp, 12 predicted proteins | sample 5400271 | NCBI WGS metagenome assembly WNFM01 (sample SAMN13153352, study PRJNA577476) | soil metagenome | isolation source: 60 cm saprolite on Douglas fir-dominated hillslope | place: USA:California | collected 2013-09-17 | reverse complement strand
ATCGCCCGGCGTCGCATTGCGCGGTGTCCTGTGCCGGACGCGCTCGTGATCCAACGCGCTCACGGAACGACCTGGCAGTGCGATCCAGTCTCATCATGTTGCTCACGTTCTATTGAGGTATTTCCTGAACTACGCCAACGTCGCGGCACCTATGATTACCTCGCGCTGGCTTTTGATCAATGCCGCCCTCACTGCCAAAGCTGATTTTTATTTTGCTTGAACGTGCATCGTTCTTGGCGTTTTCATTGCGAGGTGGATGGAGAAATGAGTGATTCCGGCCAGTTTCCGGAATGCAAGGGTGAAGTTCGTCGTACGTGTGCAGTCGGTTTTTGGCGTGCACTATCCATGCAGTGAGAGTGCAGAAGTAACGATTTGGCTGCCAATTGGAGCGGATGTGATCCTAGAAGACCAACATGCGAATGGGAGGACAAGATAGGAGCACTGGCGCCCAAGACGTTCCGTCGAAAGGGTACCTCACTGAAAGCCGGGCGCCTTTAATGGCTATAGATTGATCCACGGACGAAAGTGACACGAGCAAATTAGCATCGTATCTGAGGCGGTTCGTAAGAGGTTCACTTCCAACCGAGCAAGAAACGCCCGGTTTCATTGGTGGGCCCGGCAGGACTCGAACCTGCAACCAGACCGTTATGAGCGGCCGGCTCTAACCATTGAGCTACAGGCCCCGCCGCAAGCGACCGCGATGCAGCGGCCGGCAACGGTGCCGGGATCGTTTACAGGCCGGATGGCGATCCGGCAATGCCGGGCTTAATCGACCGAAACCCCGGCGAATTCCACCACCTTGCGCCACTTTTCGGTCTCCTCAGTGACCAGTTTGCCGAATTCGGCCGGGGTCATCGGCTTCGGGATGCCGCCGACCTCGGCGAGCCGGGCCACCAGCTTGGGGTCCTTCAGCGCCTCGGCGATCGCCTTGTTGAGGATGTCGACGATCTCGGGCGGCGTGTCCTTGGGCGCCGAGATGCCGTAGAAGCCGACCGACTCGAATCCGGGCACGGTCTCGGCGATGGCGGGCACATCCGGCACGCTCGGCCAGCGTTTCGGCGAGGTCACGCCGAGCGCGCGCACGGTGCCGCCTTTCGACTGTTCCAGCGCCGAGGGCAGATTGTCGAAGATCAGCTGCACCTTGTCGGAAATGATGTCCGGAAATGCCAGCGCCGAGCCGCGATAGGGCACGTGCTGCATGTCGCATTTGGTCATCGCCTTGAACAGTTCCGCCGACATGTGCACCGAGGTGCCGTTGCCCGACGAGGCGTAGGACACCTTGCCGGGATTGGCCTTGCAGTAATCGATGAGCTCCTGGACGGTTTTCACCGGCATCGCGTTCGACACCACGAGCATGTTGGTGAGCTGCATGATGCTGGCGACCGGGGTGGTGTCACGGAGGAAGTCAAAGGGCAGCTTCTTGTAGAGCGACGTCGAGATCGCATTATTGGGGGCGACGAACAGCAGCGTGTAGCCGTCAGGCGGCGAGTTGATCGCGGCCGCCGCTGCGATATTGCCGCCGGAGCCGGCGCGGTTCTCGACCACGAATTGCTGGCTGAAACGGTCCGACAGCCATTGGCTCATGATGCGCGCGACGATATCGACCGGGCCGCCGGCGGCGAAACCGATCAGCCATTTCACCGGGCGATTGGGATAATCGGCGGCGGCGGATGGCGCAGTCCCGGCCGCAAAACTGCCCACAAGGCTTAAAAAGCAAACCAGCAATGCTTTGCGCAAATATCCGATCATTAGGCTTCCCATCATTTTCTTGTTACGCTTGGCGACATGCTTCCATAAATCGCAGCGCTTGCCTACAACCTCGGCTGCGTCATTTCCGCAGCATCGCTTGAGGCCGAAAATGAAACTCGCTCAAATGGCATGTGCCGGCATCCTACTGCTGGCCGGCGGCGCCGCGGCGCAAGATGGAGGCAAGACCGGTTCAATGACCACCGCTAACAAGACTACAATCAGCCTGGGCACCGCGACGCCCGGCGGCGGTTTTCCGCTCTACGGCAACGCCTTTGCCGAAGTCATGAACGCCGCCGAACCGACGCTGTCGATCGAGCCGCGCAACACCAAGGGCTCCAACGAGAACATTCCGCTGCTGGAATCAGACCAGCTCGATATCGGGTTGGTGGCGGGAGAGCCTTCGTACGAAGCCTTCATGGGCATCGGTCGGCCGGCCACCAAATTGAAAATCCTCACCGCGATGTATTCCAGCCCCGGCATGTTCGTGGTGCGCGCCGATAGTCCCTACAAGACCATTCGCGATCTGGTCGGTCAGCCGGTCGCATTCGGTGCCAAGGGATCGGGCCTGCCGATCCTGTCGCGCTACATGCTCGACGGCATCGGGCTGAAGCAGGATGAAGATTTCAAGTCGATCTATCTCGACCGGGCCGGCGACGGGCCGGCGATGGTGCAGGACGGCCGGGCAGCTGCGCTGTGGGGCGCCGGCATCGGCTGGCCCGGCTTTGAGGCGATGTCGAAAGCGCCCGGCGGCGCGCGCTTCATCGTGCCGGACGCCGGCGAGATCGCGCGCATCCGCGCCAAGCACACCTTTCTCAAGCCGTTGACGATCCCGGCCAACAGCTATCCGAACCAGACCGCCGCGATCGATTCCCTTGGTTCGTGGAGCTTCATCCTGGTGCGCGAAAGCCTGCCGGATGACACAGCCTACCGGCTGGCCAAGACGTTGCACGGCATCGAAGCCACGCTGTGCAAGAAGCTGCCGCAGTCCTGCGAGACCACGGCCGCGAACACCGTCGCCGCCGCGCCGAATGTCGGACTGATCCATCCCGGGGTGATGAAGTATTTGAAAGAGATTGGCGCGGCCAAGTAAGTTGGCCTCTCTCTCTCTCTCTCTCTCTCTCTCTCTATCCGTCGTCCCGTCGAACGTCCGGAACCCATAACCACCATCGGTGGTCGTTAGAATCGGTTGTCTACGTCTGCCATCTTGCTCGAACGCGACGGCTTGTGGGTCCCGGCGTTCGCCGGGACGACAACTCAATCATTTCTTCTCAAGTCACTTCTTCGCCATCGCGCAGGCCGGATCGATCGGGCCGAACGCTTCCTCGCCGGAAATCTTGGCGAGAATCTTGTAGTAGTCCCACGGATACTTGGATTCCTCCGGCGTCTTGACCTGCACCAGCATCAGGTCGTGGACCATCAGATTGTCCTCGCGCAGCTTGCCGTTGCGGGAAAAGAAATCCTCGATCGGCTTTTCGCGCATCTTGGCCGCCACCTTGAGCGGCTCGTCGGTGCCCGCGTCCTTGACGGCGTTGAGGTAGCTCGTCACGGAAGAATAGACGCCGGCCTGCCACATCGTCGGCATCCGGTTCATCTTGGCAAAGTAGCGCTTCGACCATTCGCGGGTCTTGTCGTCCATGTCCCAATAGAACGACGTGGTCAGCAGCAGGCCTTGCGCTGCCGGCAGCCCGAGCGAATGAATGTCGGTGATCAGCGCCAGCAGCGCGGCCATCTGCTGCCCGCCCTTGAACACGCCGAATTCGGAACCGGTCTTGATCTCGTTCATGTTGTTTGGCGGGCCGGCGGCGATGCCGATGATCTTGGCCTTGGATGCCTGCGCCTGCAGCACGAACGACGACAGGTCGGGGGTGGCGAGCGGCGGCTTCACCGAGCCCAGCACCTTGCCGCCATTGGCGTTGATCACGGTCGAGGCGTCGCGCTCGAGCGAATGACCGAATGCGTAATCGTCGGTGATGAAGAACCAGCTGTCGCCGCCGCGCTTCACCACCGCCTGCGCGGTGCCGACCGCGAGCGCGCGGGTGTCGAACACCCACTGCATCGCGTAAGGCGAACAGTACTTGCCGTGGAAGTCCGCGGTGCCGGTGGAATGGGTGATGAACAGCTTCTTCTTTTCGTTGGCGACGTTCTGCACGGCAAGGCCAACCGCCGATACCGGCACGTCTACGATCAGATCGACCTGGTCGACATCGTACCAGCGCCGCGCAATGGCGCCGCCGATATCCGGCTTCAACTGATGGTCGCCGACCACAATGCTGATCGGCTTGCCCAGCACCTTGCCGCCGAAATCGTCGATCGCCATTTGCGTTGCCGTCACCGAGCCTTGGCCGGTCGGCGTCGATGCCGGGCCGTTCATGTCGGTGAGCACGCCGATCTTGACCAGATCGTCCGAAACTTGCGCGAAGGCTGCCGTCGATGCCAGCATCGCAACTGCAAGCGCACCAAGCCTTGATAGATTCCTGGAGTGATTCCCCGCGAACATCCTGTCTTCTCCCTGCGCGCGGCACATCGGCCGCGACTGCTTGTTTCGGCGGCCCAAAGGGCGCCGATTGGTCCCATTTGCAACTATTCGAAAGCCCGCGTCAACTTGGCCGGATGGATAAGACGGCGGCGGCCGGTACCCGGTTCTATTTATTTCCGGCGCGATTCAGGGCATAGGCGGGCGATGACCCCGAACCAGCGCCTGCCGGCTTCGCTTACCCCGCTCGATGCGGCGCTGACGGCGTTGCTGGACGGGCTGGGACCGGTGCCGCCGATCGCGGTTTCGCTCAACGAAGCGCTGCGCTGCATCGCGGCCGACATGCCGCCGCTCGCCGCGCACCCGCCGCATGACGTCGCTGCCACCGACGGCTTTGCGTTGCGCGCCCGCGATCTCGTCGGCGCGTCCTCCTATTCACCTGTGCCATTGGCCGCGGCGCCGGCCTGGGTCGAGGCCGGCCAGGCCATCCCCGGCGGCTGCGACTGCGTGCTGGACTCGGATTCCGTTGACGTCTCGGGGCCGATCCCGCAGGTCGTGGCGGAAGCCATTCCGGGGCAGGGGGTGCGTCGTACCGGCGGAGATGTTGCCGCCGGAAGCAACGTCGTCGAAGCCGGGCGGCGCGTCGTTGCGCGCGATCTGCTGATCGCACGTGCAGCAGGGATCGAGCGGGTGAAGGTGCGGCGTCCGCGCGTCCGCATCGTCAATGTGCCCGGCGGCACGGTAACGGCCGATTGGATCGCGGAGAGCGCGCGGACCGCGGGCGCCGATGTTGTTTCGCTCACAACGGCGGCGCGCGATGCCGCATCGATCGCTGCCGGCATCGACGTCGGCGGGTGTGATCTGTTGTTGGTCGTCGGCGGCTCCGGCGTTGGCCGCACCGACGCGGCCGTGACCGCGTTGGCCGGACGCGGCGAGGTGTTCGCGCATGGCATCGCCCTGCAGCCCGGCCGCACCTCGGCAATCGGCCGCATCGATACGACGCCCGTGGTCGTGCTGCCGGGCGCGCCGGATCAGGCGTTCGCGGCGTGGTGGACGCTGGCGATGCCCGCGCTCGATCACCTGTCGGGCCGCCGGCCGCGCAAGACGCTGAATTTGCCGCTGGCGCGCAAGATCGCATCCCTCGTCGGCATCGCCGAGATCGTGCTGCTGCAACGCAAGCAGGGCGTTTGGGTCACGCTGGCGGCCGGCGAATTGTCGCTCGATGCGATCGCCCGCGCCGAAGCCTGGATCGTAGTGCCCGGCGGCTCGGAGGGATTTGCGGCGGGCGCTGATGTCGATGCCTATATGTTGCGGGAGTGATAGGAATTCCCGCATGAACAAGACGCCGCTGCCGAAAAATCCTGAGAATGCCGATCAGGAACAGTTCCTGACCATTCTGTCGCGCGAAGATGCGCTGGCGCGGTTCGAAGCCGCGCTGTTCCCGCGCGCCGTGCCGCGCGAGAACCGGCCGCTCGCGGAAGCGCTGGGCTGCGCGCTCGCCGAGGACGTGGTGGCGCCGATCGACGTGCCGCCGTTCGATCGCTCCAATGTCGACGGCTTTGCGGTGCGTTCCGCCGATCTGGCGTCGGCCGGCGAAGCCTCACCGGTGCGGATGATGCTGAACGACGAGGTGATCGCCTGCGGCGTTGCGCCCGTGCGGCCGGTGCTGTCGGGGACGGCCACTTCCATCGCAACCGGCGGCCCGGTGCCGCGCGGCGCCGATGCCATCGTGATGGTCGAGCACACCCAGCCGGCCGGGCCCCGCGCCATCGAGATCCGCCGCGCGGCCTCGCCCGGCCAATTCGTGTCCTATGCGGGCTCCGACATCGCGCGTGGCGAGGCGCTGCTGCGCGCCGGCGCCATCATCGGCTCGCGCGAGATCGGCATGCTGGCCGCCTGCGGCATCGCGCAGGTCGCCGTCGCGCGCCGGCCGCGCGTCGCGACCCTCTCCACTGGCGACGAACTGGTGCAGCCCGGCCAACCCCTAAGACCGGCCGCGATCTACGACACCAACGGCGCGATCGTCACGGCCGCGATCACCGAGAACGGCGGCGAAGCTAAGTTTCTCGGCGCGATCGCCGACGACGAAATGTTGCTCGAAGCCGCGATGCGCAAGGCGCTCCAAACCTGCGACATGCTGGTGCTCTCGGGCGGCACCTCGAAAAGCGCGGGCGATGTCTCCCATCGCATCATCGGTCGGCTCGGCCAACCCGGCATCATCGCGCATGGCGTGGCGCTGAAGCCCGGCAAGCCATTGTGCCTCGCGGTGTGCGACGGCAAGCCAGTGATCATTCTGCCCGGATTTCCGACCTCGGCGATGTTCACGTTTCACGACATGATCGTACCGGTGCTGCGGCGGATGGCCGGCCTGCCGCCGCGTTCCGATGCCAAGGTTAGCGCCAAAATCCCGGTGCGTCGAGGGCGCGGACGGGCTCATCGCGTATCCCACCGGCAAGGGTTCCGGCGCGATCACGTCGTTCGCGCAGGCCGACGGTTTCCTGCGCATCGATGCGCTGGCCGAGCAGTTGCCGGCAGGCACGCAGGCCGAGGTGACATTGTTCACGCCGCATGTGCGGGTGCCCGATCTCGTGATTGTCGGCAGCCACTGCACCGGGCTTGATCTGGTCACGGCGCCGCTGGCGCACGCCGGACTGATCGTGCGTTCGATCGCGGTCGGCAGCCTCGGCGGGCTGGCGGCGGCCAAGCGTGGCGAATGCGATTTCGCGCCGATCCATCTGTTCGACGACAAGACCGAGACCTACAACACGCCGTATCTCGCCGACGGGCTCGAACTCGTCCCGGGCTGGCGGCGGATGCAGGGCATCGTGTTCCGCAAGGGCGATACGCGCTTCGAAGGCCTGAGCGCGGAGGACGCGGTGCGCGCCGCGCTCGCCGATCCCGCCTGCATCATGGTCAACCGCAATCAGGGCGCCGGCACGCGCATCCTGATCGACCGGCTGCTGGGTGGAGCGACGCCGGACGGCTACTGGAATCAACCGCGCTCGCATAATGCGGTTGCGGCGGCCGTGGCGCAGCATCGCGCCGACTGGGGCATGACCATTGCGCCGGTGGCGCATGCGTCAAACCTGGGTTTCATTCCCTTTGCCGAGGAGCATTATGACTTCGCGCTGGTGACGGCACGCAAGCAGCGGCCCGCCGTGCAGGCCTTCCTCGACGCGCTGGCGTCGAACGAAGGCCGCACGGCGCTAGAGCAGGCGGGGTTTCGGCCGGCCTAAAAGAAAAAGATTTACGCGGGGGATGGGAATGGCGAGACCTCTGTCGATTGCGATCGTCGGCGCCGGCATGGGTGGGCTTGCCGCTGCTGCCGCGCTCAGACGCGTGGGCATCGACGTCACCGTCTACGAACAGGCCGCGCAATTCGCGCGGCTCGGCGCCGGCATCCAGATCGGCTGCAACGCCATGCAGGTGTTGCGCGGGCTGGGGCTGGAAACGCGGCTTCGCGGACAATCGTTCTATCCGCGCTCCTGGAACAACCGCGACTGGCGCACTGGTGAAATCAAGTTCGACATGATTTTTGGCGAGAGCGCCGAACAGAAGTACGGCGCGCCCTATCTGCTGGCGCATCGCGGCGACCTGCACGCGGCGCTGGCGAGCGCCGTGCCCGATGAATGCGTCAAGCTCAACCACAAGCTGGCCGGGCTGGATGAGACCGGCGACGGCGTCCGCCTGACGTTCGCCAACGGTGCAACCGCGACCGCTGACGCCGTGATCGGCGCGGACGGCATTCACTCCGTCGTAAGAGACATTCTGTTCGGCGCCACGCCGGTGAGCTTTACCGGGCGTATCGCCTACCGCACGACCTATCCCGCATCTTTGCTTGGGGCTGAGAAAATCGATGACTGCACCAAATGGTGGGGAGAAGATCGCCACATCGTCATCTATTACGTCAAACCTGACCGCAGCGAGATCTACCTCGTCACCAGCCAGCCGGAGCCGGAGTTTCGCATCGAGTCGTGGTCGGCGAAGGGCGACGTCGGGGAATTGCGCAAGGCGTTCGAAGGCTTCGATCGCCAGGTCGAAACCGTGCTGGCCGCCTGTCCGGATGTGCATAAATGGGCGATCGTCGATCGCTGTTCGCTGGCGCGCTGGTCGGAACGCAACGTGGCGCTGCTCGGCGACGCCTGCCATCCGATGACGCCCTACATGGCGCAGGGAGCTGCGATGGCGATCGAGGATGCCGCGGTGCTGTCGCGTTGCCTCGATGGCGTGGAGCGCGACGGCGTCGCGAATGCATTTCGCCGTTTTGAGGCGACGCGGAAGGAGCGGACGGAACTGGTCCAGCAGACCTCGCGCGCCAATAAATGGCTCAGCGGAAAAACCAACGCCGACTGGGTCTACGGCTACGACGCCTGGAACGTTCCGCTCGCGGCGTGAAGTGCGACGCTATTTGCAGGATGGGCTGACATATTTGTCGATAAAGGAAGCGCCGTCGTGGTGGCGCTGCTCGGCCTCGGCGAGCGCACGTTGCGCCGCTGATGGCAGCACCTTCGGCTCCGGCGGCACCTCGACGATCGCTTCGCTGCCGGTGAACAGCCGCGCAAGCCGCTGCATTCGCGAGATCGCTACCGCGATATTCAGGACGAAATTGACGGCCCGGAAGATGAAGGCCAGTACGCCCCAGAGAAAATCAACCATCCGGAATTCTCGTTGCCTGCCCGGCGAATCCCGGCGGCTTCCGGTAGTCGCCGGAGGCGGCAACCGGGTTCACGGTTGCACGCGCGCGAACGGCGTTTGTTCTGCCATGGGACGCCGGCAACTGTGCAGGGGGATTGAAATAAAGTGGAGCAATTTTGCAGGCCGGCATCGGATGTGATAATCCGTTGCGATGGATTGGGACGACCTGCGTATCATTGCGGCCATCCGGGACAGCGGCACGTTCGCCGGCGCCGGCATTCGGCTTGGCATGGACGAAACCACGATTTCGCGGCGGCTGGCGCGGCTGCAAAAGACGCTGGGCGTGACGTTGTTTGCGGCAACCGATGGCGTGCGGCGGCCGACGGCGCATTGCGAATCCATTCTCGATCATGTTCAGGAAATCGCCCGGCACGTGGCCGAGATCGGCGCACTTGGAAACGCCGCGCGTGGCGTTGCCGGACGCATCCGCCTTGCCACCGTCAACTCGCTGGCCGAGGAAATTCTGGCGCCGAAGTCGGCGGAATTTCTGGTCCGCAATCCCGGTCTGACGCTGCAGTTCCTGACCTCCGGACAGAACGTCAATTTTGCCCGCTGGGAAGCGGACCTGGCCGTCCGGTTACGCAAGCCCGAGAAGGGCAATTTCACGATTACGAAGCTTGCGGATGTCCGCCTCTATCTGTTCGAGCCGCGGGAGACGATCAACACCGGCGAGGAACCGGTCATTTGCGGATACCCGGACGAGCTCGACAACACGGCGGAGATGGCTTTTCTGAAAGCTCAGGGCCTCAGGGCGCGAAGCCGATGCATCACGGACAATGTTGGCGTGATACGCAAACTGGTCCAGACGCATGAGGCGATCGGGATCCTGCCCGAGTATGTTTGCGGCTCGTTGCTATCAGATCGAAGCCTCCGCGCGACGCTGCTGCCGCGACGGCTCGAGGTGTGGCTGCTCGTGCAAAATCATCTGAAGCGCAGGGCTGTTCGACGAGTTGGCGGCGAACTGAATTGGGCTTGCGACTCCTTGCGTTCGAGAATTGGCTGAAGAAATCGAAACCTGCCTTAACCGCCGTCGAGCGCCGCCAGCCGTTCGGCTTCGGCGATGTCGTCCATCGTGTTGGCGTTGAAGAACGGATCGAGCGGCGTCACGGGCCATGTCACGGTGGCCAATCTGTAGCGCGCGGTCCAGCGGTCGATCTTTCTGACATCCTCGACCACCAGCGCGTGGCGGAGCTGTTCGCGCAAATGCACGCTCCACAATCCGATCACCGGATGCGACTGTCCATCGGACGCGGCGACCGCAAGTTCTGCGTTTTCCGATGTCAGCGCGCCATAAAGGCGCGACACCAGATCGCGCGGCAGGAACGGGCAGTCGCCGGCGGCGCTCAGCACCAGCGACACGTCGGGGCGATTGGCCGCGGCCCAGTCGAGGGCTGCCAGGATGCCGGCGAGCGGCCCCGGGAAATCGGCGACGCCATCGGGGATCACAGGCAAGCCAAACGCCGCAAAGCGGTCGGGATCGCCATTGGCGTTGAGAATGAGACCGTCGCATTGCGGCTCAAGGCGCGCGATCACGCGCTCCAGAATGGTGCGGCCGCCGATCGTGCGCATCGGCTTGTCGCCGCCGCCCATCCGCCGCGCCAGTCCGCCGGCGAGCAGAACGCCAAGAATTTCGCGCGCGCCCCTTGGCGCTGCGTCAGTCGTCACGGTCTTCGCCCTTGCGCTTGTGCCGCGCCGATTCCTCTTCGACAAAAGCAAGGTTCTGGTCGAACACGATGCGCTCCTGGCCGGATAGCGCGATGAAGCGCTTGCCCTTGGTGCGCCCGACCAGCGTCAGCCCGACCTGCTGTGCCAGTTCGACGCCCCACGCCGTAAAGCCGGAGCGTGAGACCAGAATGGGAATCCCCATCCGCACCGTCTTGATCACCATCTCGGAGGTGAGACGCCCGGTGGTGTAGAGGATCTTGTCCGCGGGATCGACGCCGTGGCGATAGATCCAGCCGGCGATCTTGTCGACCGCGTTATGGCGCCCGACATCCTCGGTGTAGCAGACCGGCTCGCCTTGCCTGCACAGCACGCAGCCGTGGATCGCACCTGCTTCGAGATAGAGCGAAGGCATGGTGTTGATCGCATGCGTCATCTGGTAAAGCCAGGAGGTGCGCAACTCGGCCTTCGGCAGCGCCACGCTTTCGACGGCCTCCAGGAGATCGCCGAACGCCGTGCCCTGCGCGCAGCCGGAAGTCTGCGTGCGCTTTTTCAGTTTTGCTTCAAAGTTGGTGTGGTGCTCGGTCCGCACCACCACCACTTGCAGATCGTCGTCGTATTCGACCTCGGTGACGACGTCGTCATATTTCAGCATGTTCTGGTTCAGGAGATAGCCGAGCGCGAGATATTCCGGATAGTCGCCGATCGTCATCATGGTGACGATCTCCTGCGCATTCAAATAGAGCGTCAGCGGCCGCTCCACCGGCACCCGGATTTCGACCGTGGCGCCGGTCTGGTCGGTCCCGGTGACGCGCTCGGTCAGCCGCGGATCATCCGGGTTGGGCACGATCAGGGGAACGGGGGCCTTGTCGATTTTCATCATGTCGCCAGGTTAGCATGACAACGGCATCCAGCCGATATAAAGCATTTGAGAGATCAAGCGAATATGCCTGTTTCCGTCATTGCGAGGAGCGAAGCGACGAAGCAATCCATTCTTTCTTGGCGCGGTAAGATGGATTGCTTCGCTTCGCTCGCAATGACGGAACAGGGTTCCGGAGAATGCGATGAAAGTAATAGGCCTCGCGGGATGGAGCGGCGCCGGCAAGACCACCTTGCTGACGCGGGTGATCCCGCTTTTGCTCAAAAACGGCCTGCGCGTTTCCGTCATCAAGCACGCCCACCATGCCTTCGATGTCGACGTGCCCGGCAAGGATTCCTGGCGCCATCGCGAGTCCGGGGCGACCGAGGTTCTGGTGTCCTCGACCCGGCGCTGGGCGCTGATGCACGAGCTGCGTGGCGCCGGCGAACCGAGATTGCCGGAGCTATTGGCGAAGATGTCGCGGGTCGACCTCGTCGTCATCGAAGGCTTCAAGCGCGACCCGCATCGCAAGATTGAGGTCCATCGCGCCGCCAACGCCAAGCCGCTGCTGTTCCCCGACGACCCCGGCGTGGTCGGGATCGCGACCGACGCGGCGGTTGAAACCACGCTTCCCACGGCCCATCTCGACGATATCGAGGCCATCGCGGCCATGATGCAGCGGTCGGCGATGCCGGTCGACGACCTCTTGGCCAACGATCTCTTGACCAAGAGCGAAGCGGAGGGCTGATCCCGCACATGGCGCAATTGTCCGACGATTGCTTTGCCTTCGGCGGCCCGATGATGTCGGTCGATGAGGCCGTCGGTCTGATCGCCGCACGCGTTACGCCGGTGCGGGATGTCGAGACCGTTGCGCTGGTCCGGGCCGACGGCCGGATTCTCGCCCACGACATCGCAGCGCCATTGCCGCTGCCGCCCTTCACCAACTCCGCGGTCGACGGTTACGCGGTGGCGGGGCGCGATCTGCCGCAAAACAGCGAGCAGGCCTTTCCGGTCACCGGGCGCGTTCAGGCCGGCGGATCGGCGACAGCTGCGGTCAAACCGGGGCAGGCAATGCGGATCTTTACCGGCGCGCCGATGCCTGATGGCACCGACACCGTGTTCATGCAGGAAGACGTCCGCCTCGAAGCCGGCCAGGTCGTACTGCCGGCCGGGCTGAAACCTGGCGCCAATGTGCGGCCCGCCGGCGAGGACATTCCCGCAGGCCACGCGGCGTTGAAGGCCGGCCAAAGGCTGCGGCCGCAGGATATCGCGCTCGCCGCGGCCTTCGGCCTGACGCAGATCGACGTCGTCAGGCGCATCCGCGTCGCGGTGTTCTCGACCGGCAACGAACTGGTTTCGCCCGGTGAAGCGCGCGGTGCGGCGCAATTGTTCGACTCCAACCGCTTCATGCTGATGGCGATGCTGGCCCGGCTCGGCTGCGACGTCAGCGATCTCGGCATCCTCAGGGACGACCGCGACCCGCTCGGCCGCGCGTTGCTGCAGGTGGCCGGCAGCCATGACCTGATCCTCACCACCGGCGGCGTTTCGACCGGCGAGGAGGACCACGTCAAGGCAGCCGTCGAAAGCATCGGCAGGCTGGTGCTGTGGCGGATGGCGATCAAGCCGGGACGGCCGGTCGCGATGGGGGTCATCGGCGGCACGCCGTTCATCGGCTTGCCGGGCAATCCGGTGGCGAGTTTTGTTACTTTCGTGCACGTGGTGCGGCCGACCGTCCTGGCGCTGTCGGGCGCCGCGCCCGAGGCGCTGGTTCCGATGCCGGTCCGCGCCGGCTTTGCCTACAAAAAGAAAATTGCCCGCCGCGAATATGTCCGCGTCAGCCTGCGCAACGCTGGCGATGGCGCGGTCGAAGCCGTGAAGTTTCCGCGTGAGGGCGCGGGGCTGTTGTCCTCGCTGGTCGACACCGACGGTCTC
>WNFM01010900.1_pt1 | contig 13370 bp, 16 predicted proteins | sample 5400271 | NCBI WGS metagenome assembly WNFM01 (sample SAMN13153352, study PRJNA577476) | soil metagenome | isolation source: 60 cm saprolite on Douglas fir-dominated hillslope | place: USA:California | collected 2013-09-17 | reverse complement strand
GATCTTCCTGGTGTATACCCACACCTCGATCGTGCGGGTGTTCTTCATCACCGCGGCCACCTTCGGCGCGCTCAGCCTCTACGGCTACACCACGCGGCGTGACCTGACCGGGATGGGCTCGTTCCTGATCATGGGCCTGTTCGGCATCATCATCGCGAGCCTGGTGAATATCTTCCTCGCCAGTACGATGCTGCAGTTCGTGGTGTCGGTGGTCGGCGTATTGGTGTTCGCGGGCCTCACCGCCTGGGATACCCAGCGGCTGAAGAACGACTACATCTACGGCTACGCCTCGCAGGGCGGCGACATCGCGGAGCGGGCGGCAATCACCGGCGCGCTGTCGCTCTATCTGAACTTCATCAACCTGTTCACGCTGCTCTTGCAGCTGCTCGGCCAGCGCGACTGACCGCTCTTACCAAAGCGGACAAATTCAAGCCCCGGCTTCACGGCCGGGGCTTTTCTTTTGCCCGCGTCTTGAACTCCGTCCCCTCCATCACTCTAGGCCGGCGCCAAACGCTTGACATTAATCGTGCGCTTGCGAACCTGGGCTAGGTCATAATTCATCTGCATCCTGAGCCAGGTGTCGGCGGTGCTGCCGATCGCTTTCTCAAGTCTCACAGCCATCTCCGGCCTGATTCCGCTCCGTCCCGCAATCAGATTGTGAAGTTGCTGCCGCGTGATCCCAAGGCCGCTCGCAGCATCGGTAACCGAAACGTCCAGTTCTTCGAGCATGTCGCCGATCAGTTCGCCGGGGTGGGGTGGATTTTTCATTTCCATTTTTCTCTCCCTTAGTGATAGTCCACAAGGTCAACATCGGATGCGTTGCCATTCTCGAACCGAAAAATAACCCGCCAGTTCGCGCGCACGGTTACAGCCCAAAAACCTTTAAGGTCACCCTTTAATGGATGCAGGCCGAAAGTTGGTAACCGCAGCGCCTCAATCGTTTCCGCCGAATGCGGCACGCCTAAAATCTGCCAGAGCTTGCGCACATGCTCGGCGCTCACGCCCTTGGCGTTGTCCTCCTCGAAAAGTTGCCTCAGTCCTTTATGCTTAAGGCTCTCGATCATTGTTTCCCGATCGTTAATGCTCAGCGATGTAAACCGAGATTTTACATATGTCAAATATCACTTTACAGATCCCGCTCGAAATCAGGCCGACCGTCGCAACCGACCTCCCCGTTATCACGAAAATCTACGAGCAAGCGGTGCTCTACGGCACCGCGACGTTCGAGCTGATTCCGCCGGATCTTGCCGAGATGACGCGGCGCTTTGGGGTGCTGATGGACGGCGGCTTTCCCTATTTCGTCACCGCCCTCGAAGGCCGCGTGGTCGGATATGCCTATGCCGGCGCGTACCGGCCGCGGCCGGCCTATCGCTTCACCGTGGAAAATTCGGTCTATCTCGAGCCCGCGATCCACCGCCGCGGCATCGGCCTGCAATTGCTGCAACGGTTGATCGCGGAGTCAGAGGCGCGCGGCTATCGGCAGATGATCGCGGTGATCGGTGATTCCGCCAATGCCGGATCGATCGGCGTGCACACCAAATGTGGATTCCAGATGATCGGGACGCACCCGAATGTCGGCTTCAAGTTCGGCCGCTGGCTCGACACCGTGATGATGCAGCACGCGCTCGGCGAAGGGGCGACGACGCTGCCGCCCAATACGTAGCGAAGAAATCGGGTGGGCAAAGCCACCGGGTCGCGCGAACGCGCGCCCGATGACAGGCTCCGCGTGCCCACCATTCAAGACAACGGTCTGGATAGATGGTGGGCACGGCGCAAAGAGCGCCTTTGCCCCACCCTACGTCAGAATTCGGATCGCGCTACACCACCGCGAGCTTGCGGTCGATCACGAGCAGCACGCGGTCGAGTTCGTGGCCGCGGCGCAGGATCAGGCCGGTGGCCGAGATCACGCTGTAAATGCCCTGCTTGCGCGCCAGCCGCGGATCTTTCTCGATGCGATAAATCGGCACTTCGGAGGCGCGGCGGAATACCGAGAACACCGCGCGGTCGCGCAAGAAATCGATGGCATAGTCGCGCCACTCGCCATCGGCGACCATGCGCCCGTACAGATTCAGGATGCGATTGAGCTCGAAACGATTAAATGTCACCCGGTTCGGCAAAGCCCCCGCAGCGGCGGTGCGCGCCGCTGCGCGGTTCTCGCTTGGATCGATTTCCTCCGATATCAAACTCATGGCTCACAACTCCTGTCATCTAAGCTACATGATTGCGCCAACCGCAGGCGGCCGCAAGAGGGCCATGGCGACTGTTTGCGTATCGCTCACGCCGGAAAACCCCGCGATGCAATTGCATTGGATTGAATCGGATCATGATCTCATCTCTTTGTTTGAGCATGATCTTTCCGGAAAATCGGTTCCCACTTTTCCGGATCAGGCCGTCACGGGAACGTTAGCGGAATCATAATACCGCCCCACTTCTGCCCAGCGACCGCCGTCCTGCGCTGCGAAAAGATAATCCTGCGTTGGCCCGGTCCTTTCGGTTCCGGATTCCTCAGCCCCCAGCCCCCCGGGGCCGTCGGGATCGGGCCTGTTCCGCAGATTAGTCTATCCCCGCACTGGGCCAACGAAAGTTGGTCCTTTTTCTTTTTTGGGATGGTGTGCTGGCGCCGGAGTCGGCGATGCGCCCGTCAACAATAACCGCCGTCATTCCGGGGCGCGCGGAGCGCGAACCCGGAATCTCGAGATTCCGGGTCTGGTCCTTTGGACCATCCCGGAATGACGATCTGTAAAATTCAGTGCAGCGTCGTGTAGGCCGCGCCTAACATCGGTCCGGGCCGGTCCCGACTGCCGTCCTGGACATAGACCACCGCGCCATCGACGCCGTCGCGGGTGATATTTTCCAGCGGCACGGTCCAGCTGCCCGGACCGCCGTTCCAGTCACCCACTTTGAGCAGGTTGCGCACCACATTGTGGTAGGTGATTTCGTGACCGCTATTCTCGCCACGGCCGATTGCAATCTGTATCGCTTTCGAGATCGAGCAGATCCAGACTTCGCCGTGCATCGCGGCGGGACCCTTGCCGGAGGCCGCGACCGAAACGGTGATCTGCTTGCCGGCCTGCGTCATCGTCACCGGCACCGACATCACACCGTCGGCCTTCCTGGTGACGCCGATCGCGCTTTCGATACCGGCGCGATCGCTGCCGATGACATGCGCAGACCCGTTGACGACAACTTGCGGCGTGTAGACCTCGCGATCACCACGCATCTGGGAATAGGCCTTCTGCCGCGCGCTGAAGCGCGAATCCGCCAGCGTGTCCTTCCAGCCGAGATAGTCCCAGTAATCAATCGGCATGCTCAGCGCGATGACCGACGGATCCTTGGCAAGCTCGCCCAGGATCTTGTCCGCCGGCGGGCATGACGAGCAACCTTGCGAGGTGAACAGTTCAACCACCGCGCGCGGATCGGCAGCATGGACCGGACGGATGATCGCGACAATCGCGCAGACGCCAAGCGCACCCGACCACCGCGAAATCGAATTATAGGCCATCATCACTGTCATACTGCCACCCGAGAAAGACAAGCACCTTCGCCGCCAACATTTACGATCCCCTGAACGCGCGAAAGCGGCCTTTCTTAGGCCGCCTCCTCCTTGCCTGCCACTCACTTCGCAGTGAGGCATCGATCACAATCACGCGGCTAGCTTGCGCAGCACGTAATGCAAGATGCCACCGTTCCGGTAATATTCCAGCTCATCCAAGGTATCGATCCGGCACAGTAGCGAAACGCTTTGCAGCGAGCCATTGCCAGAGGTGATCTCCGCCGTCAGCTTCTGGCGCGGTTTCAGGTCGCCCTGCAACCCCCGTATCGTTACGGTCTCATCGCCCTTCAGCCCGATCGACTGCCAGGACGCACCGTCCTCGAAGGTCAGCGGCAGTACGCCCATGCCGACGAGATTGGAGCGGTGGATGCGCTCGAAGCTCTGGCAGATCACGGCGCGGACACCGAGCAGGCGCGTGCCTTTCGCGGCCCAGTCGCGCGACGAGCCGTTGCCATATTCGGCGCCGGCGAAAACCACCAGCGGCACTTTCTCGGCCTGATACTTCATCGCCGCATCGTAGATCGACATCTGCTCGCCGTCGGGCCAGTGTTTTGTCAGACCGCCCTCAGGGATATTGCCGTCGGCGCCCTTCAGCATGAAATTCTTGATGCGGATATTCGCAAAAGTGCCGCGCATCATCACTTCATGATTGCCGCGCCGCGTGCCGTATTGATTGAAGTCGGCCGGGCGCACCTGATGCTCGGACAGATATTTTCCGGCAGGCGAGGTCAATTTGATCGCACCGGCCGGCGAAATGTGGTCGGTGGTGATCTTGTCGCCGAACATCGCGAGAATCCGCGCATCGATGACGTCGACGATCGGCTCCGGCTCTTTCTTCATGCCTTCGAAATAGGGCGGGTTCTGCACATAGGTCGAGCTCATGTTCCAGCGATAGGTTTCGCTTTCCACCGTCTTGATCTTGCGCCAGTTGGTGTCGCCCTTGAACACGTCGGCGTAACGCTTCTTGAAGATCGACGACGTCACGTACTTCTTCATGAGGGCGTTGATCTCTTTGGTGGTCGGCCAGATGTCCTTCAGATAGACCGGCTTGCCGTCCTTGCCGGTGCCGAGCGGCTCGACGGCGAGATTCTTGGTCACCGTTCCCGCCAACGCGTAGGACACCACCAGCGGCGGCGACGCCAGATAATTGGCCTGCACGTCCGGGCTGACGCGGCCTTCGAAATTGCGGTTACCCGACAACACCGCGGCGGCGATGATGCCGTTGTCGTTGATCGATTTCGAAATCTCTTCCGGCAGCGGACCTGAATTGCCGATGCAAGTGGTGCAGCCAAAACCGATCAGGTTGAAGCCGACCTTGTCGAGATCGAGCTGCAGGCCGGAATTGGAGAGATATTCGGCGACCACCTGGCTGCCCGGCGCCAGCGAGGTTTTCACCCAGGGTTTTGCGGTAAGACCCTTGGCGGCGGCGTTGCGCGCCAACAGGCCCGCGCCGATCAGGACGCTCGGGTTGGAGGTGTTGGTGCAGGAGGTTATCGCCGCGATCACGACATCGCCATGGCCGAGATCGAAGTTGCGATTCTCGACGGAATAGCGTTTCGAGGCGTCAGCGGCCTTCTTGTATTCGGTTGCCATCGCCGCGGCAAAACCTTCGGACACCGCGGGCAGCGCGACACGGCCTTCGGGGCGTTTCGGTCCAGCCATCGAGGGCACCACGTCGCCGAGATCGAGCGTCAGCGTCTCGGTGAAAACCGGATCGGGCGATTTCGCGGTGCGGAACAGGCCTTGCGCCTTGGCATAGGCGGTCACCAGCGCGACGCGGTCGGACTTGCGGCCCGAGGTTTTCAAATAATCGATGGTCTCGGCATCGACCGGGAAGAAGCCGCAAGTGGCGCCATATTCCGGCGCCATATTGCCGATGGTCGCCTTGTCCGCGACCGAGAGATAATCAAGGCCAGGGCCGAAGAATTCCACGAATTTTCCGACCACGCCCTGTTTGCGCAGGCGGTGACGCCTTCCTTGAGTTGCCCCTTGAGCTTGAAGCCGACCACTTCCGGCAGCAGCATCGACAGCGGCTGGCCGAGCATCGCGGCTTCCGCCTCGATGCCGCCGACGCCCCAGCCGAGCACGGCGAGGCCGTTGACCATGGTGGTGTGCGAGTCGGTGCCCACCAGCGAATCCGGATACGCGACCTCAAAAGTGCCGGTCTTCTTGCCGACCGTCATCTTCTCCTTGCGGGTCCATACCACCTGCGCGAGATATTCGAGATTGACCTGATGGCAGATGCCGGTGCCCGGTGGCACCACTGAGAAATTGGAAAAAGCCTTCTGGCCCCATTTCAGGAACTCATATCGCTCCTGATTCTGCTTGTATTCCTCGACCACGTTCTTGGCGAAGGCCTTGTTGTCGCCGAAGAAGTTCACGATCACCGAATGGTCGATGACGAGATCGACCGGCACCAGCGGGTTGATCTTTTCGGCATCGCCGCCGAGCTTCTGCATGGCGTTGCGCATCGCCGCGAGATCGACCACCGCCGGCACGCCGGTGAAATCCTGCATCAAGACCCGCGCCGGGCGGAATGCGATCTCATGCTCGAGCGCGCGCTTCTTCAGCCATTTTGCGACCGCCAGAATGTCGTCCTTCTTCACCGTGCGGTCGTCTTCATTGCGCAGCAAGTTTTCCAAGAGCACCTTCATGGAATAAGGCAGTTTGGAGATTCCCTTCAGACCGTTTTTCTCGGCGGCGGGCAGGCTGTAGTAGACGTAGGTCTTGCCGCCGACCTTGAGGGTCTTCTGGCATTTGAAGCTGTCGAGCGAGGTCATGTGAGGAAATCCTAATTGTCAGTTATACCCGGCAAGGGTATCAGAACACCGTCCAAAGCGCCGTCAGAGAGGCTGGCCTGATGGCTTGCCGCCGCGGATTGTGTGCTGCATCAAGTTCCGGCTTATAGAATCTTTCCAATGGTACCGCCACAGTGACAAGCGTGCTGCAGCATTGCACGACCCACAAATTCTGACGCGGTACCTTTAGCTTTTCGAGGGCTGTAAAGAGGCAAGATGCGGCTCTCCGGACGCGATGTCAGGTGTGTGCGAGGCGGCCGGGAGGTGCTTTGCGGCCTCGATTTCGAGATCTCCTCGGGCGAGGCGCTGGCCGTCACCGGCCCCAATGGCGCGGGCAAAACCTCACTGCTGCGGCTCATCGCAGGCCTATTGACGCTCGCGGGCGGATCGATCGCGCTTGCAGGCGGCGAGACCGAGCTGACATTAGGCGAACAGGCGCACTATCTCGGCCACCGCGACGCGCTGAAGCCGGCCCTGAGTGTTGCGGAAAATCTTTCGTTCTGGCGGGATTTTTTGGGCGGCAAGGCGTTCGATACGGCGGAAAGCCTTTCCAAAGTGGGCCTCGATCATGCCGCGCAGCTGCCGGCGGCGTATCTGTCGGCCGGCCAGCGGCGGCGGCTTTCGATCGCGCGGCTGCTGGTGGTGCGAAGGCCGATCTGGCTCCTGGACGAACCGGCCAGTGCACTCGATGCCGCTGGGCAAAGCCTGTTTGCGGGATTGATGAGCGATCATCTCGCCCGCGGCGGCCTGATTGTTGCTGCAACGCATGCGCCACTGGGGGTGCAGGCGAAAGAATTGCGGATCGGGGGCGAGGCGTGAAGGCCTGGAAACGCTCACCGCTTGCGCTGCCGCACCCTCTCCCACAAGGGGAGAGGGCAAGAAAGCGGTGCAGCGCATGACCGCCCTCGCCGCCCTGATTCAACGGGACATCCGCATTGCGCTGCGCGTCGGCGGCGGGGCGCTGATCGGCGTGTTGTTCTTTCTCACCGTCACCGTGCTGATGCCGTTTGCGGTCGGCCCTGATCTGGCGCTGCTGACCCGGCTGGGGCCGGCGATCCTCTGGCTCGGCGCGCTGCTGGCGAGCCTGCTCACGCTGGACCGGCTGTTCATGGCCGACCATGAAGACGGTTCACTCGATCTGATCGTGATGGGCCGCACGCCCCTGGAATTGGCCTGCGCCGCCAAGGCGCTGGCGCACTGGCTCGCCGCCGGGCTGCCGCTGATCATTGCCACGCCGGTATTGGGATTGTTGTTGAATCTTGATGCGACCTCGACCTCGGCGGTCGCGCTGACGCTGCTGGCAGGCACGCCGGCCCTGACATTCACCGGTATGATCGGCGCGGCGCTGGCCGTGACGCTGCATCGCGGCGGATTACTGCTGGCCGTGCTGGTGCTGCCGCTGTCGATCCCGGTCTTGATATTCGGCGTCGCGGCCTCGGAAGCCGCGATATCAGGGCCGCTGTCGTTCGGAACCCCGTTTTCGATCCTGTGCGCACTGTCGCTGGTGAGTTTTGTCGTGGGACCGTTTGCGGCGGCGGCGAGCCTGCGGCACGGGCTCGACTGAATAGGCATGATCGCGAAAAGTGGGTTGCGGTTTTCGGAAAAGATCATGCCCAATTTAATGCCGATCAACTCTGGCTGAGACGACATGAAACCGCACAAGTCGCATTGTCTGCCGAAGCGGCAACGATTATCAGGGACGCCATGACGCTGATCGATCTCGCCAACCCCACAAAATTCCTGACATTGACCGCGCGCATCCTGCCGTGGCTTGCGGGTGCAACCGCGATTTTGCTCGCGATCGGGCTTTATCAATCGGCGGTGGCGCCGGACGACTATCAGCAGGGCGCGACCGTCAAAATCATGTTCATCCACGTGCCGAATGCGTGGCTGTCGATGCTGGTGTGGGCGGTGATGAGTGTTGCTGCATTGGGCACGCTGGTGTGGCGGCATCCGCTGGCCGACGTCGCCGCCAAGGCCGCCGCCCCGATCGGGGCGGCCTTTACGTTTCTCGCGCTGGTGACGGGCTCATTGTGGGGCAGGCCGATGTGGGGCACCTATTGGGAATGGGATGCGCGGCTGACCTCGGTCCTGATCTTGTTTCTGATGTATCTCGGCCTGATGGCACTGTGGCGGGCGGTCGAGGACCCGTCGCGTGCCGCGCGCGCCGCCGCGATCCTGACACTGGTCGGTGCGATCAAACTGCCGATCATCAAATTCTCGGTCGACTGGTGGAATACGCTGCATCAGCCGGCTTCGGTGTTCCGAATGGGCGGACCGACGCTCGACCGCGCCTTTTTGATTCCGCTGTTGGTGATGGCGGTGGCGTTTTCGTTATTGTTCGTCACGCTGCAACTGGCGGCGATGCGCAACGAGATCCTGCGGCGCCGGGTGCGCGCGTTGCAGATGATGCAAGTGGCGCAAGCCGGCCGGCGTTCGGCATGAACGCGATGTCGCTTGGCCCCTACGCGTCTTTTATCGTGACGTCTTATTTGCTGGTGACGATCGTGGTGCTGATGCTGATTGCCTGGATCGCGATCGATTATCGGCTCCAGAAACGGCGCCTTGGCGAATTCGACGCGTCAGGCGTGGCCAGGCGTTCCGGACGAAGTGCTGCGGAGATAAAATGAGTGAACCCTCGACCTCTTCCGACACATCGCCGCAACGCCGCTCTTTTTTGATGGCGCTGCCGCTGGTCGCCTTCGCGGCCATTGCCGTGATCTTCTGGTTTCGGCTGGGCAATGGCGATCCCTCAAAAATCCCCTCGGCGCTGATCGGCCACAAGGCGCCGCAGACCGCGCTGCCGGCGCTTCCGGGTCTTGTCGATGGCGGTGCGCAGGTGCCCGGGCTCGATCCCGCGATGTTCAAAGGCAAGGTCAGCGTCGTCAATGTCTGGGCCTCGTGGTGCATCCCCTGCCACGACGAAGCGCCGCTGTTGACCGAGTTGGGCAAGGACAAACGGCTGCAGCTGGTCGGCATCAACTACAAGGACGCGCCCGACAACGCCCGGCGCTTTCTCGGCCACTACGGCAATCCGTTCGGCATCGTCGGCGTCGACGGCAACGGCCGCGCCGCGATCGAATGGGGCGTCTATGGCGTGCCGGAGACGTTTGTCGTCGGCCGCGAAGGCACGATTGTCTACAAGCTGGTCGGCCCGGTGACGCCGGACAATTTCGACAGCGTGCTCAAGGTGGAGATCGACAAAGCCTTGAGGGCAGGGTCGTAACCGTCATTGCGAGCGAAGCGAAGCAATCCAGCTTCGGCGCCGGGACGTAGAAAGCTGGATTGCTTCGCTTCGCTCGCAATGACGGTGGAGACAACTCACCCCTTGCGCACATCGCCCTCTGCTGCGTCGCTCGCTTCCAGCGATACCGGGTCGGCGTGGTAGCGTTTTGTCAAGGGCATTTGCGCGATCGCGAAAACCATGGTCAGCGGGATCACGCCGAACGCCTTGAAGGCGACCCAGAAATCGGTGCTTTGCGTGCGCCAGATGATTTCGTTGAGGATCGCCATTGCGAAGAAGAACAGCGCCCAGCGCAGCGTGAGGATGCGCCAGCCCTGCGGCGTCAGATTGAACATCTGATCGAACATGATGGCAATGAAGGAGCGGCCGAACAATAAACCGCCACCAAGAGTCGCGGCGAACAGGGCGTAGATGATGGTCGGCTTGACCTTGATGAAGGTCTCATCATGCAACACCAGCGTCAACGTACCGAACACGATCACGATCGCGCCGGTGACGATCGCCATCATCGGCACGTGCCGCGTCACCACGTAAGACGCGATCATCGCGGCCACGATCGCCACCATGAAGGCGCCGGTTGCCACGAACAGGTGGAATTTGGCATTGGCCACAAAGAACACGATCAATGGGCCGAGTTCGGTCGCGAGCTTGAACAGCGGATGCGGCTGGGTCTTATCCATTAATCAATCCCTGCGATCGCTCTGGCAAAATCCCGCGCGGTGAAGGCAGCGAGATCGTCGATGCTTTCGCCGACGCCGATGAAGTGCACCGGCAGTTTGTGTTTCTCGGCCAGCGCGACAAGGATGCCGCCGCGCGCGGTGCCGTCGAGTTTTGTCATGACCAAACCTGTGACTCCCGCGGTACGATGAAAAGCCTCGACCTGCGACAGCGCATTTTGTCCGACCGTCGCATCCAGCACCAGCAGCACCGCATGCGGCGCCGATGCGTCGACCTTTTTGATGACGCGAACGACTTTTTCGAGTTCGTTCATCAATTCGGCCTTGTTCTGCAGGCGACCCGCGGTGTCGATCAAGAGCACGTCGAGCTTTTGCTCGCGCGCTGCTGACAGCGCATTGAAGGCAAGGCTAGCGGAATCCGAGCCCTGCGCGCCCGCGATGACCGGCGATCTGGTGCGCTCGCCCCAGATTTTCAACTGCTCGATCGCGGCGGCGCGAAAGGTGTCGCCGGCGGCCAGCATCACCTTGCGGCCCTCGGCGGAAAGTATTGCGGCGAGCTTGCCGATGGTGGTGGTCTTGCCGGAACCGTTGACGCCGACCACGAGAATCACGAACGGCTTTTTCGCGTTGTCGATCTCCAGCGGTTTTGCGACGGGCGAAAGAACCTTCTCGACTTCGGTCGCGACCACCGATTTCACGTCATCCGCCGATATCGCCTTGTCGTAGCGGCCGACCCCGACCGCTGCCGAGATCCGTGCCGCGACCTCGGTTCCGAGATCGGCGCGCAGCAGCACGTCCTCGATATCCTCGAGCATCGCGCGGTCGAGTTTTCGTTTGGTGACGAGATCGGCCACGGCGGTCCCGAGCGAACTCGAGGTGCGCTTCAGCCCGCCGGTCAATCGTTGCCACCAGCTTAATTTTGTCTTTTCCGGAGTGTCGTTCATTGCGGGGCTGTGTTAGCGGTTTCGCGCCATGAGTGAAAGCCTCGGCCGAGGGATCGAAGTTCCCGAACTGACCGCGGAGGAAATCCAGGCCCGCGTGCTCCATCGCGACGGGCTGATGCTGGTGATCGACAAGCCCGCGGGCCTGCCGGTGCATCGTGGCCCCAAGGGCGGCGCCAATTTGGAATCCTCCTTCGATGCGTTGCGGTTCGGCCTGCCGCGGCCGCCGGTGCTCGCCCACCGGCTCGACCGCGATACTTCCGGCTGTCTCGTGCTCGGGCGCCATCGCAAGGCAACGGCGTCGCTGGGACTTTTGTTCAAGCATGGCAGGATTTCAAAGACCTATTGGGCGGTGGTCGAAAGGGGACCTGCCGAAGATGAAGGCACCATCGACATGCCGCTCGGCCGCCTCAATGCCGAGCGCGGCTGGTGGCAGAAGCCCGATCCGGAGGGGCAGACGGCAGTCACCAACTGGAAGGTGCTCGGGCGCGGCGACGGCCTTGCCTGGCTCGCGCTCGAGCCGGTCACCGGGCGGACCCATCAATTGCGCGTTCACGCCGCAGCGATGGGCTGGCCGATTTTCGGCGATAATATTTACGGCAATGGCCCGCGCTTCGGCGAGCCGAGGTTGCATCTGCATTCCCGCGAACTGGTGATCCCGATCTCGAAGAACAAGGACCCGGTGCGCGTGGTGGCGCCGGCGCCGGCGCATATGCACGGACGGCTCCGCGCGTGCGGGTGGAATGGGGAATGAAGCCGTCATTGCGAGCGAAGCGAAGCAATCCATCGTGCGGCAAGGTGGATTGCTTCATCGCAACGGCTCCTCGCAATGACGGCTGATAGGGCGACGTAGCTCTCACACCGCCAACCGCGCGCCATCATTGCCACGGATCGTCAGAGCCCGCACCGCGCCGGGTGTTTCGCCACCAATCGCCACCGGTAAAAAATGCTCCGTGCGGCCCTGCGTGGCACTCTCGATCAGCACCTGTCGTCTCGCGCCGATCTCCGACGCCAGCCTCCTCCGCAACGCCGCCTCGCCTACCGCGCGCAATCGCTTCGCGCGTTCCCTAATCGCGGTACCCTTCACCTGCGGCATCCGTGCCGCCGGCGTGCCCGGGCGCGGTGAATAGGGAAATACGTGGAGGAAGGTGAGATCGCATTCTTCCACCAAATCGATGGAGCGCACGAACATTTCGTCAGTCTCGGTCGGAAAGCCCACGATGATGTCGGCGCCGAGCGCGATGTCTGGCCGCAACCGCCGCACCTGCGCGCAGAAATCGATCGCATCCGTGCGAGAGTGCCGCCGCTTCATCCGCTTCAGAATCAGATCGTCGCCGGATTGCAGCGACAGATGCAGATGCGGCATCAGGCGCTCATCCTCCGCAATCACGTCGAGCAGATCGCGATCGACCTCGATCTGATCAACCGATGAAATCCGCAACCATCTGTTGTGTCAGTTGCCCGAGTTTTGGCGCGCCCGGCAAGTCGGCGCCATAGCTCGTCAGATCGACCCCGGTCAGCACGATCTCCACATGGCCGCGTTCGACCAGCGCGCGGACCTGTTCGACCACCCCGCCCATCGGCACCGAACGCGAATTACCGCGACCATACGGGATGATGCAAAAGGTGCAGCGATGATCGCAGCCGTTTTGGACCTGCACGAATACCCGCGGCAGGCCTTTTTGAAATCCTTCCAGCAGATGCGGAGCCATGTCGCGAACCGCCATGATGTCGGCGACCGCGATTTTTTCCTCATTGGCAATGCCGAATGCCGGCGCCGCGTCGAACGCCGTGCGCACTTTGCGCCAGGTGTCAGCGCGCATCTTGTCGTCATTGCCGAGCACGCGATCGACCTCGGCCATGTTGGCAAACATCTCAGGCTCGATCTGCGCCGCACAGCCGGTCACGATGATCCGGGCTTCCGGCCGCTCGCGCCGCAGCCGCCGGATCGACTGCCGAGCCTGCGCCACCGCCTCATTGGTGACCGCGCAGCTATTGATGACGATGGTATCTGTGAGCCCCGCGCTCTCGGCCTCTCGCGCCATCACTTCGGATTCGAAGGCGTTGAGGCGGCAGCCAAACGTGACAATCTCGACGCTCATGGCTCGACGCTCATGGCTCAAGCGACGGAGGCAAACAGCGCGGGATCGAAGCGGC
>WNFM01053729.1_pt3 | contig 13372 bp, 11 predicted proteins | sample 5400271 | NCBI WGS metagenome assembly WNFM01 (sample SAMN13153352, study PRJNA577476) | soil metagenome | isolation source: 60 cm saprolite on Douglas fir-dominated hillslope | place: USA:California | collected 2013-09-17 | reverse complement strand
CCGCCGCTCGCCGTAGCCCTGGCCTGGCCGCGCCTCCACCGGCTGCGCCGCGCCATCCGGCCACACCAGCGCGCGCTGCGGATGCAGCAGCCCGAGGATCTGCAGGTGCAGCAGGAGCGCGAGCATTCCCTGAGAGTAACCGGCGGAGCGGGCCACGGACAGCGAGGCCAGTTACCTGCTCCAGTGGGCGACGGGTAGCGGCCCCGCCCGGCTGCGAAGCCAACCGACGCTGAGGAGCCACGTGCGCGGTCGCACGACCGGCGCTTCCGAGGCGCGGTCATCGGTCTGCGGTTCGAGCTGCCCGTGGCGCAGATGGTTGTCGAGGACATAGCGCACCGCCCGCCGCACTTCAGCGGGCGTCTTGAGCTCGCGCGCGAAGTAGTGGTCGGAAAACACGTGTCCCTTTCGGGACGCGGCGCGATTGGCGGCCCGCGCGATGCGGATGGCCAGCCCCTGCATCGCCCGAGACAACGTCGCGGCGTCTTTCGCCTCGACGATCAGGCGGACGTGGTTGCCCTGTACCGAGAAGTGAACGAGGCGGAACCCGGCGCGCGAGGCCCCTGCGAGCAGGGCCTCGCGGATCTCGCGAAAGACGGCCTTCTCCCGGAAGCGTGGCGCCTGCTCGAACGCACGCAGAACCACGTGGAGAGGAAAGCGCTCCAGGTGCCTCGGCCGAGCTTTGTGCGAGACACGCGGCCGCTCACCTTTCGGCTTGCGGCCCGCGCCCGCACGCCTTCCTCCCCAGGTCGGCAACTCGAGTTGCTGTGGCCGTGTCATCTTGATTGGGGATATATCACGTGGACGACTCCCCTATCAGCGGCCCCTCGACCTTGCACCCACGTGATGATGTTCAACCGGCGCCCGCCTTTGTCATGACGCCGCTGCCATGGCGAGCGTGGCGGTCTGCCTTTCGATGAGTTCGACGGGTCTTTGATGCCGAGTTGCCGCCTTGCGCGCGACGGCAGCCTGCACTACACAACTGAATTACTTTGAGCACAAACGATTCTGCTTCGGGCACCAACGATTCCACCGCCCCGACCGGCCCCGCGCTGCTGGCGGCCCGCGTTCCGCCGGAGCGTGTGCTGGTCGACCGCCGTGTGGTCTACATCTGCGCGCTCTCCGTCCTGACCGCTCTCGCCGCCGGCGTCGTCGCGCAGATCCTGACGCGGCTGATCGCCTTCTTCACGAATCTCTCCTTCTTCGGGCGCCTCTCCTTTGCGCCCGTCTCGCCCGCCGACAACCAACTCGGCCCTTTCGTCCTGCTGATCCCGATCGCCGGCGCAGTGGTCGTCGGGCTGATGGCGCGCTACGGCTCGGCGGCCATCCGCGGGCACGGGATTCCAGAGGCGATGGAGCAGGTGCTGCTCAACAAGAGCCGCGTCCCCGCGCGCATCACGCTGCTCAAGCCGGTCTCGGCGGCGATCTCGATCGGCACCGGCGGACCGTTCGGCGCCGAGGGGCCGATCATCGCCACCGGCGGCGCGCTCGGATCGCTGCTCGGCCAGCTCCTGCACACCACCGCCGCCGAGCGAAAGACGCTGCTCGCGGCGGGCGCAGCCGCGGGCATGACGGCCACCTTCGGATGCCCGGTCTCGGCGGTGCTGCTGGCGGTCGAGCTGCTGCTCTTCGAGTTGCGCCCGCGCTCGCTGATCCCGGTCGCGCTCGCTTCCGCGGCGGCGACGGCGGTCCGCATCGCCTTCGTCGGGATCGCGCCGGCGTTCACGATGCCGAACCTCGTGCAGCCCAGCGAGCCCGCGCTCGCGGCGTACGCCGTTCTGGGCGCGCTGGTGGGCGTGGTCGCCGTCGGCGTCACTCGCGCGGTCTACGCAGTCGAGGATCTCTTCGAGCGGCTGCCGGTGCACTGGATGTGGTGGCCCGCCATCGGCGCGGTCGCGGTCGGCGTCTGCGGCTTCTTCGTGCCCCGCACGCTCGGAATCGGCTACGACAACATCGACCGCATCCTCTCCGGCGAGATGCTCGGCGGCTCGCTGCTCCTGCTCTCGCTGATGAAGTTCATCTCCTGGTCGATCTCGCTCGGCAGCGGGACTTCCGGCGGCACCATGGCGCCGCTCTTCACCATCGGCGGCGGGCTGGGCGCGCTGCTCGGCGAATCCGCAGCGTGGGCGTTTCCACATCTCGGCATCGACGTGCGCATCGCCGCGCTGGTGGGGATGGCGGCGATGTTCGCCGGTGCCTCGCGCGCGCTTCTGGCTTCCGTCGTCCTTGCGTTCGAGACCACGCGTCAGCCGATCGGACTCTTGCCGCTGCTCAGCGGCTGCACCGCCTCTTTCCTGCTCTCCTGCCTGCTCATGCGCAACACCATCATGACCGAGAAGATCGCCCGCCGCGGCGTGCGCGTTCCCGGCGAATATGCCGCCGACTTCCTCGACCAGGTCCCTGCCGGCCTCTACGCCTCGAAGCCCGTGGTCACGCTCAAGGCCGACGACTTCCTCGAGGCGGTCCGCGCGTGGATCGCGGCGCACAGTCCCGGATCGAATCACCAGGGCTTTCCGGTAGTCGATGCCGCCGGCGCGTTGCTCGGCGTCGTGACGCGGCGCGATCTGCTCGCCCCCGAATCGCCGGACACCGCGCGGGTTCGCGACCTGCTGCGACGGCCGCTGGCGGTGGTCTTCGAGGACAGCTCGCTGCGCGAGGTGGCGGACCATATGGTCCACGAAGGAGTCGGGCGACTTCCGGTGGTCGCTCGCGCTTCGCCGCGCGTGCCGGTAGGCATCTTGAGCCGCAGCGATCTTCTGGCGGCGCACAAGCGCAGGCTGGACGAGACGAACGTCGCCGAGCAGAGCATCGACTGGCGCGGGCTCTCGCGGAAATCCTAGAGAGCGCATCTCATGCGACCGCTCTGAAACGACGAGGGCCGCCCCCATCGGGAGCGGCCCTCTGAATTTTCGCGGCTGGCCTTACTGCTTCTTGACGTTTTGCGCCTGCAGGCCCTTCGGGCCCTTGACGATCTCGAACTCCACGCGATCGCCTTCGGCCAGCGAGCGGAAGCCCTCGGCCTGGATGGCGGTGTGGTGGACGAACACGTCGTCCCCGCCCTCCTGTGAAATGAAACCGAATCCCTTGCTGTCGTTGAACCACTTCACCGTGCCTTGCGCCATGAAAGCCTTCTCTTTGTTACAGGAGTGCTTTCCCGAATCAAATCGCGCGGCGCTCCTGTGACCGGAAGAGGTCAGGGGATTTCGATTTCGGCAGGAGCCACGAGCGTGGGGTCGCCGGAGGCCGGCGGCAGCTTGATCTCCACCACGCGCCACCCGTGATGCTTGAGCACGCCCTTAAAGGGCGGGTTGCCGAGGACGTTTCCGGTGAGGCGGATGGCGCGGGGATCGAATCCGCCGGCAAGCTCGACCACCACGCCGGTTGCTTCGCGGCGAACTGCCGCCAGCCCGACGGCGTCGCGCAGCGCCTTACGGCAACCCTCGTGGACGCTGCGCGCGGCGGCTGCGAGTTGCCCGTCCGAAAGCGAGGCCAGGTCCTGCTCGCAGAAATCGATCAGTCGGCCTTCGCGCTGCAGTATGGAGATGAGATTGAGCGCCTGCTCGTTGCGGATCAGTTGCGCGGCGGTGATCGCGCTCGGCGTCGAGGGCAACGTCGGGCGCTCTTTGGGCGGCAGAAACGCGGGCAGCGCGTCGAGTCCGTTCACGCGGGCAGCGAACTCCGCGTCGAACACGAGGCGGAAGAAGCTGCGGACGGCGAGCCACAGGCGCGCGAAGAGGGACGGTGGAGCCATGAAGATACCTCCGAAGGCGCTGTCATATGTCTTGCCTCGCGCAGGTCAATACCAAACGCCTTCACGGAAGTTGCGCCGCGAGGAAGCGGAGCGCGTTCTCCGAGGCGATGGCGCGGATCTCCGGGTCGGTGAAGCGCTCGGCGCGCATCGCTTCGGCGAGGAGCGGCAGGCCGGTGACGTCGAAGGGCGTGGCCACCGCGCCGTCGAAGTCGCTGCCGAAGGCGAGGTGATCGGCGCCGATCACGTCCGCCGCGTGGCGCATGGCGCGGGCGATGTGGCGCGCGCATCCTCGCCGCAGATCGCCAGCGAGAAGTAGCCGATGCCGACGAGCGCGCCGTTCTTCTTCAAGGCCGCGAGCTGCGCGTCGGAGAGATTTCTCGGGCCGTCGCAGGTGCCTTTCACGCCGGTGTGCGAAACCACCACCGGGCGCGTCGCCGCCGCCAGCACCTCGGCCACCGTCTGCGGCGAGGCGTGCGCGAGGTCGACGAGGATCTTCTTCTCTTCCAGCTTGCGCAGCCACTGCGCGCCCAGCGGCGTCAGTCCTTCACCGGTCGCGCCGTGCGCGGAGCCCGAGATCTCCGTGTCGACGAAGTGCGTGGGCGCCATCATGCGAAAGCCGGCGTCGTAGAGCGCGTCCACGTTGGCGAGGTTGCCTTCCAGCGCCTGCGAACCTTCGAGGGCAAGCAGCGCGCCGACTGCGTGCGCTCCCGCCGCGCGGGCCTTGAGCAGCGCCGCGAGATCGTCCCGCGACTTCACCGGCATGAGCTCGCCGGAGCTCTGCGCTTCCATCTTCGCGAGCCTGTGCGCCTGGTAGAGCGCACGTTGAAAACGGCTGCTCCAGGCCGGCCGCGGCCAGCGCGAGGCGATGGCGAGAGCGGTGATCAGGTCCTTCCCGCCGGTCGGATTGTGCGAAGCGCGCATGAAGAGCGGCGCCTGCGTGACCACGCCGAAGCCGGCTTCCTGCAGGCGCGGCAGATCGACCTGCCCGCTCGACGAGCGCTGGAGCAGGTCGCGGCCCCAGAGGAGCGGGTCTGCGTGCAGATCCACTGAACCCTGCACGAGCTGCCGCGCCCAGGGAGCGGCGGCATAGGGCGGCCGCTCCCGCGCGCGATTCAACCCTGCGCCCACCAGGCGGGGAAGGAGCACGAAGACGACCACGACGAAAAGGACCAGGGCCACGAAGATGATTGCGAGCTTGCGCACGGCTGCACTCATTGCACGAAGGATGCTAGAAGTCCGCTCCCTATGAGACCTCTCGCGCTGCTCCTGGTCCTCGCCGCATGCAAGACCTCCATGGCCGCAGAGAAGCCGGCCGATGCGGCCCAGCCCGCTGCAGCGAAGCCCGCCGTCGATCAGGCGGCGCTCGTCTCCGCGCTGGTCCAGAAGCACGGCGAGCCGGCGCGCACGCGGGCGGAGCGCGGCGTCAAGCAGGTCGCAGCCTACTGGCGCGCGGAGGATGGCGATGCGGCCGCGCTCAAGTCGTTCGTGCTGGAGAGCTTCGCCGCCGACGCGCCCACCCAGGAGGCGCTCTTCAAGCGCTTCTCGGCCGCCTTCGAACAGATGGACGGCCACCTGCTCGAGATCGGTCGCGCGCTGCAGAGCTGGAGCGCGCTGGAGCTGGGCCCGCAGATGGACGTCGATCAGCTCTTCGCCAGCCTGGACGTGGGCGCGCACGTCTCGGAGGATCTCTTCACGTCGAAGCTGGCCTTCGTGGCGCTGCTCAACTTCCCGCAGCCGGATCTCGACGAGATGGTGGCGAAAGGCCCTTCGTATTCGCGCGCACAGTGGGCGATGGCGCGGCTCACCCGCCGCTTCGCGCTGCGGCCGTCGGGGGCGGCGCGGCAGGCGGTGGCCAAAGCGGGCGCGGACGCGGAGGCTTATATCGCCGGGGATAACTTCTGGATGCACCATATCCTCTCTGCAGAGGGGAAGCGGCTCTTTCCAAAGGGAATGCGATTACTCAGCCATTGGAACCTGCGCGATCAGATCAAGGCCGATTATGCCGAGAAGGACCAGGCGTCGGCGCTCCCGCGGCAGCGGCTCATCCGCGAGCTGATGGAGCGCATCGTCACCCAGCAGATTCCGCTCGGCGTCATCGACGATCCGCGCGTCGACTGGAATCCGGCGACCAACGCGGTGGTGGCCGCGCCCGCGGATGAAGTCGAAGCCGACCAGATGAAGGCGCAGGGCAAGCGGCCGGCCGAGCCGCGCGTCTCCAATTCGCGCGAACCCGACACGCGCTACCAGGTGCTCTTCGACGATTTCCGCGCCGCGCGCAGGTTCGACGCGGACTCGCCGATGGCGCCCACCGAGATCGACCGCCACTTCGCCCTCGACGACGAGATCCCCGAGCAGCGCGTGCGCGCGCTCCTGACGCAGATCCTCGGCTCGCCGCTGGTGCCGCGCGTGGCGGCGCTGATCCAGAAGCGTCTGGGCCGGCCATTGGAGCCATTCGACATCTGGTATGACGGCTTCATCCAGAAGGAGCCCGAGGGCGATCTCTCCAAGCTCACCCGCGCGCGCTATCCGACGTCCGAGGCATACAAGAAGGATCTGCCGCATATCCTCGAGACGCTGGGCTTCACGCCCGAGAAGGCGCGTTTTCTCGATTCGCACATCGTCGTCGATCCGGCGCGCGGCTCCGGCCACGCGCTGGGCGCCGCCCGCCGCAGCGAGATGTATTCGTGGTGGGGCCCGGGCGACTCCGCGCATCTGCGGACGCGCATCAATCCCGACGGAATGGATTACAAAGGCTTCAATATCGCCGTCCACGAGATGTGCCACAATGTCGAGCAGACGTTCTCGCTCTATGAAGTCGACGAGACGGAGCTGTCGGGCGTTCCCGGGACCGCCTTCACCGAGGCGCTGGCGTTCACCTGCCAGCACCGCGATCTCGAAGTGCTTGGGGTTCGCAAGCCGGACGCGCGGGCCGAGCACGCGCGGGCGCTGAAGGCGTTCTGGGATTCGTGGGAGATCGCCGGCGTGGCGCTGACCGATCTCGACGTCTGGCACTGGATGTATGCGCACCCGGACGCGAGCGCGGCCGAATTGCGCGAGGCCACGCTGTCGATCGCCCGCGGCTATTGGGACAAGTATTACGCGCCGATATTGGGCAGGCCGGGCAATCCGCAGTTGGCGATCTATTCGCATATGATCAATTCATTCCTTTATCTCTATCGCTATCCAATCGGGCATTTGATCGCTTTTCAGCTGGAGGGAAAGCTGAAGGGCCCGCAGTTCGGCGCGGCTTTCGAGCACGCGGCTTCCTATGGGCGGGTGACTCCCGATCTATGGATGGAGCACGCCACCGGGAAGCCGGTAGTCGCCGAGCCGATGCTGGAGGCGACCGAGGCGGCGCTGGAAGCGATGAAGTAGGCGGCATCTTCACACCCGCGCCGGCCTGCCCGCGTAGCCGCTCGGCATCGTTGGTCTGGATTTCGATGTTGGCCGGTTCACTATTTCGCTGAGCACCCGCTGGAATACCAGCGCTGCTCAAAGAGCTCTGGCGCGAAGGGATTGCCTGACGTGCCGACCTGATTTGCATTCGCGGGGTAGGGTCGATAAGGAGGTATTGGGTCAACCGTCAGTCCAGTCAACGGATCGCGTTTGGCTCCTAATGTCGAAAGCCACCAAGTATCGTCAGCCGTAAAGAACGGAGGCGGTGTCATGGCTTCCAGATTGACCTTGCCGTCCGGCGTCAGGCCGAAAAAATACGCAAGCACGAAAAGGTTGAACTGCAAGTCCGTCAGCGTCGAGCCGCCCGGGAACCCTGCTTTGAGGAAGCTCCATGTATTGGTAAATGGCGACGACGGTCCGCCGGCGGCTGGCGGATGATCGCCGCCGAAGGCGTGCATGCCGAAACCAATCACCGTGGAAATCTGTGCGAGCGTTTCCGATCCGCCTGGAAGCGAAGTATCTGTGACGTCGATTGCCTTATCAAAGCACCCGGCGGAACTATGGATCACCTCGAAATCGCCCGGCTTCAGCTGGCCCATGACAGCGACATCGCCGGCCACTGGTCGTCCGCCGACCATGACGAGCTGCACGTCGCGCTCGGTGGCGTCTATCAATCCCCGATACGCCGAGGGTGGAATACCGTTTTCGAGAGGCCGCCGCGAACTCGTGATCACCAGCAGATCGGCGGTCTTGCCCTGCTCAATCGAGCCCACTTCGTCATTCCAGCGGATCGCCGTCGCCGGGTTGATCGTAACCATCTCGACGAGCAATTCGTCGAGCGCGGCTTCCGCTGCGCCGCGCGCTTCGGCCGATCGTCCGGCCAGCAGCGGCTGAAAGATCGACCTGCGCGATCCAAGCACGGCGTCATCCCGCAAAGCCCGGTCAGCCACCTTTAGCTCTGCCAGTAGATTCGCAGAACCGCTGGGCGTCCAGTCGGTGCCAAGAGAAACCAGCACGCCGGCGCTCAAAGCGTCGTACACAGCCGTGGTCTTCCCATACAGCAACAAGTTAGAGAGCGGCGACCAGACAAGCTTTGCGCCATGGGGATCACGCGCGCCATTCTCACGTGCCGCCGGCGCGGCCACCATGGCAGCGAAATCCTCTGGCTCGAGCGCGATGCCGTGAACGATCACGGTCGCGTCGGTGAGCAGGCGCTTCGACTGCAGATCTGCAAACTCGCCTCGGGAGGATGTCGGATCGCCTGGGCGCCGATCGCCGTCGCGCACACCCTCGGCAAGGTGGATCAGCCAGGCGTCCAACTGAGCTGCCGACATCGCCGCGGTCACCGCCGTGACCTCGCCGGGGGACATCAATCCGATCAATTCGACTCGGCTTGCGATTCGTTGCCGCCCAAAATTCGGGCTCTCCACATTGCGCGCCAGCAGCGTGTCATAAGCCGCATCGGAACCTCCACCTTGTGTCGTCGTGGTGCCGCCCAGGATCATTCGCGCTTTGCCGTACTTGATGACGTCGATCACCACGAAACCGTCGAGAATCGTCGCCGGATTGTTGATGAGCCGCAACGATTCCGGGCTTTGTCCCCTCCATTGCCCCCGGTTCGCGTATGGCTCGGTTCCGGTGGGTCTGCCGAGAGCCGGCTGAACCTGCGAGCTGGGCGGTTGCCATAATGGCAGCGTGTCGAAGAACGGGTGGTCGTGAAGATTGATCAACCCGGGGAAGATAAGCGCGTGGGGACCCAGATCCGGGCGGACTGCACCATCAAGGCTAATCCCTGGCGGCGTCGCTGCTCCATGCCACAGCGCAACGATACGGCCGTCGTGAACGAGAACGTGGCCGTCCTCAATCACATCGCGGGTGCCATTCATGGTGACGACGGTCCCATCGAGCAGAACGGCAGGCCCATCGCCAGACGCCGCAAAGGCTCGAGAGGCAATCCCGCCAGCAAAGACCAAGCCCAGTGACAAGGAAGCTGAAGCAAGCCAGCTCGGCCGAATCCTCACGGGAACCTCTTTTTTTCGATAGGGCGCTAGCGGGATAGTGCGAGCTGATAATGACGTGACTAGGTCACAATCATGAGGGGTTTGTCCACTCGCGCGACTGGGCCTACGGCGCCTCGCAGCGGAAGTTGTTTTCCACCTCCGTACTTCCGTTGCCCGTGTACTTCGCCACCTTCGGGTACGGACACAGCGGCCGCGTGCGCGCTGGTTGGCCTGGCCGATTGCTGGCGACGAGGCGTTCCGGCGCCTTGCCGGTATCCACCCACTGATCGATCGCGCCAAGCACATCGACGCTCGAGGGTCCGCTACCGCCACCGCAATGGCCCATGCCCGGCACCATGAAGAGCCGCACATCGTCGCCCGCGCGCTTCTCGCAGCCCGTCGGCCCAGCCATGCGACAACAGCAGCTTGTGGCCGCTGGCGAAGAAGCGGGTGAGCCCCGTGGGCGGCACGTCGAGCGCATCGCTGCCATAAGCCATCGCGCGGTCGATATCGCGGTCGTAGTCGAAGCTGCGGAAATCCCACGCGGGATCATTGAACACCGGGCTGCGGAAGAAGCTCGTCGCCACCGGGAAGGGTTCCTTCCCCATCGTCAGCACCGGCATCTGGGCCTCGCTGCCTACCGACAACCCCGGGTAGATCTGCTTGCCTGTGCGCGCGTTCTTCGGGCCACCATAGATGGCGTGCAGCGCCGCCACTTGCGGTGCCGTCAGGCAGTCTGGCGCGTCGCCCGCCTTGCACTGGAGCACGGACGGGTCGAAGCGGCAGGCTGGCGGGTTCGTGATGATGCCGTCCTTCACCGCATCGTTGGCGTCACAGGCCTCCAGTACCGCCTTCTGCACCAGCGCGAATTTCGGCGGCGGGATGCTGCTCACATCACCATCAGCGGCACCATCGGGTTGGCGGGCGCCATCGCGGAGATGCCGTCGTAGTCGTCGGGATAACGATAGGCCTCCATCAGGCCGATTCGTCCGCCGGTGGAACAGCCCGCGTAGAGCGAACGCATCGGACCGTTGCCATAGAAGGCGCCGATCGTCGCCTTGGCGGCAACCGCCGTCTCGTGCGTGGCACGGTGACCGAAGTCGGTCAGCTTCTCCGGGTGGCCCGTGAGGAACGAACCGTCCAGGGGGCCTCCCTGATGACCCACGTCTGATGCGGCCGTCGCATAGCCGCGCGACAGCGGCGTGACCATCTCGCCGTAGGCGATGGAGCCGGCCCAGACGCCGTTGCCGCCACCCACGAATTTGCCGTTCCAGCCAGCGAGCGGCATCCATACCTCGAAGCGGATATCGGAGTCGGCCGTCGGACGGATCGTGCCGGCGATCCGGCAGAACGCCGGAAGCGCGGCGAAGTTCGTGGATGGACCGACCGGGCCGCCCCCTGCGGCCGGCAGCTTGAGTGCGCCGGCCGGCACTTCGGCGGCCAGCGTGATGGTGGTGTTGGGGAGCTTCAGCTCCTGGGAAAGCGCGGCACAGGACGTGGCAGCTTGCGCGGGCGTGGCGACGAGGAAGGCGGATCCGGCTGCCAATAGCAACAGGGGATGAAGCGAGGACTTGTCCATAGGAGCCCCCCAAGGAACCCTTGCGTAAGCCTAGCACGGCGCGACTCGGTCGGGCCCTCGCCAGGGGCCGGGAAGCACGCGCTATGATTCGCTACCGTGTCCGCACGCGAGTACGGTCCTGGAAGCAGGCTGACGGGCACGGCCGGCCTTCGCTGGGGCGCCCGCTGATCGTTCTCAACCGTAGGACCAGCGGTCGATCGTTTCCACACTTTCGCTACGGTCACTGTTTCGCCGGGGGCTCCGCGGACGGTGGTGCTGTGGGGCATGTTGCCGGCAGATTGGGATCTCGCGGGTCGCAGATCTGCCCCGGCTCCTTGCGCGGGGTCTCCGCCTCAATCAGGACGCCTGAGGCGTCACAGGAAGTTCCGCGCAGGCAGCGCACGCCGATGCAGGCGTGAAGCCCCGCCGCGACGATGATGATCGCGATCGTTCTCATCGAAGCATGATAACTCCTAACCAAAGGACCAGCGGTCGATCACTTTCCCGCGATCGATCTGCGCCACGCAGATCACGTCGCGCGGACGGGCCGCCGGCGAGGCCGCATATCGCCGCTCGCACCAGACGCAGTGCCCGTCGTTGGAGCGGACCCAGAGGACTTCGATGCGCCGGCCCTCGGCTCCCGTGTGCTGCGAGCGGAATTGCGATTCGCGCTCGGCGACCATCTCGGTGACGAGCGGGAGGTGGAGGGGGTTTGCGGAGGCGACGTCGGCGCCGGAGAGCGGTCCTGCGGGTGGCGCAGGGAGAGAAACCCGTTCGCGGTCGCGTTCGCGGTCGCGTTCGTGGTCGCGTTCGTGGTCGTGGTCGCGTTCGTGGTCGCGTTCGTGGTCGCGTTCGTGGTCGCGTTCGTGGTCGCGTTCGCGTTCGTCGCTCTTCTTCGCGCTTCCGACCGCCGCGAGCCGCGGCCCTTGCTGCCCGGCCGCCCGCTCCTTCGCCACCCGAATCTCATCCGCGAGCGCCCCCTGCAATCGGCCGTCCTCGAGCTCCCCCTCCGTCCGCGCCGCCTTCATCACCTTCCGCACGAGCCAGATGCAGATCCCGAGGAAGACGATCCCCGGCAGCCCCAGATCGACGAGCCCGCCCAACGGCCGGTTACTCCCCGGTCTGCGCGCGCCGGGCTGCGCCGATCTGCTGCCAGCGCGCAGGCTTCCCGGCCGCGATCGAGCCGAGGATCTGCCCGGTGAGCGGCTGGTGCTCCTTGACGTAGGCGACGATCATGTCGCGCGCCAGCACCGACCCGATCTGCCGGGGCGCATCCTTCAGCACGTGCAGTCCGTCGCCGCCGTTGGCGAGGAAGTCGGTGACCGCGACGGTGTAGCTCGCCTGCGAGCAGACCGACTGGCACTCGGCCTGCGAGCAGCTCCTCGTCTCGCACAGCACCTGTCCAGTGCTCTCGTCAGTCACCTCGGTGACGATGGCGCCGGGCGGCGCGTCCTTGAGATCCTTCGCCTGGAACTTGTCCCAATCGATGGTGTAGCGCAGACCCGAGACGCGCAGCGGCCCCTTGCCCGCGTGCAGCACCGCTTCCAGCGCATTGCGAACCACGCTGGCCGGCAGGGTGACGACGACTTGTTGATTGTCGAAGGGCACCAGGTCGAAGATCTGGCCAAAGGTGATCGGCCCCGCGGGGATCTCGCTGATGCGCAGGCCGCCCGAGTTCTGCAGCGCGAACTGCGCCTTGAGCCCGCCGCCGGCGCCGGAGCGCATCGCGTCGGCGACCAGGTTCGCGAGCAGGTCGTCCTTGCCGCCCTTGCGCAGCTCGACCGCCGTCTCGCCGATGCGCGTCTCGCGCAGCTTCTTCACTTGCACGTCGTAGTCGCGCAGGATGGCCGCCACCTTGCCGTCGGGCTCGACCGTCTGCCCGCGGAAGGTCGCCGGCGCGCCGTTGTACGTGTGCAGGATGGCTTGGGGCGCGCCCTGCTTGGGCGTCGCGTCGGCATCGACCGCGAACTGCCGCACGTGATTCGCGGCGTCGAGCGTCAGCTCGATGGTGGAAAAGCTCTGCAGCTTGTAGCCCGACTGCACGACCGGAATGCCCGAGTCGATCGAAGCATAGGGCGTGTGGTGGTGGCCGCTGACGATCGCGTCCACCTTGCCTTTGACGGCCTCTGCAATCTTCTGGATCTCGTTGTCCGGCGGATACGGTCCCGCGTGGGCGGTGACGATCACCACCGTCGCGCCCTTGACGCGCAGCGCGTCCGCTTCCTGCGCCGCGATCGGCCCGCCCTCGGGGAAGTCGAGGCCCTCGATGTTGACGGGGTTGGTGACCAGCGGCGTCTCGTGGGTGGCGAGTCCGATGATGCCGACCTTGATGCCGCCCTGCTCGATCAGCGCGCTCGGCTTCGCCCAGTCGGGGCGGACCCTGGTTCCCTTGTTGAAGATGTTGGCGGCGAGGACCGCGTACTTCGCCTGCGCGATGCGCTCCTTCAGCACCGGGATGCCGAAGTCGAACTCGTGGTTGCCGATCGCCGAGGCGGTCACTCCCGTCGCGTTGTAGACGTCGGTCACCGAGCGGCCGCGGAACTCGTTGGAGATGAGCGTGCCCTGGAACTCGTCGCCGGCGTCGATCACCATCACTTCGCCGCCCTTGAGCTTGTAGTCGGCGCGGATGGCATTGACCCAGCCCGCGAACCAGTCGGCGCCGCCGATGTC
>WNFM01086433.1_pt1 | contig 13373 bp, 11 predicted proteins | sample 5400271 | NCBI WGS metagenome assembly WNFM01 (sample SAMN13153352, study PRJNA577476) | soil metagenome | isolation source: 60 cm saprolite on Douglas fir-dominated hillslope | place: USA:California | collected 2013-09-17 | reverse complement strand
TGTGGGCCGGGCCGAACAGCATGCACTGGGGCGGCATGCTGCGATCCAGCGACGATTTCGGCCAGACCTGGACCAACGCGGTCGACGCCAACGTGAAGTTCCCGGAGGGCGCCGGCGCGGCGCTCAAACAGATCTGGCAGATCGTTCCAGGCCGTCAGGCCGAGCCCGACACGCTCTACTGCGGCGTCGAGCCGGCGGCGGTGTTCGTGTCGCGCGACGCGGGCGACACGTGGGCGCTGGTCGAGGGCCTCTGGAATCATCCGCATCGGGCGCGCTGGCAGCCCGGTGGGGGCGGACTCTGCCTGCACACGATCCTCCTCGACCCCGAACGGCCCGGGCAGATACGCGTCGCGCTGTCGACCGGCGGCATGTACGTGACCGAAGACGGCGGGACGACGTGGCGGCCGTCGAACACCGGCGTGCGCGCCGATTTCCTGCCCGACAAACACCCGGAGTTCGGACAGTGCGTGCACAAGGTCGTGCAGGCGACGGGCCGTCCCGATCGGATGTTCCTCCAGAATCACTGGGGGCTCTATCGCAGCGACGATCGCGGCGAGACCTGGACCGACATCGCCAACGGCGTGCCGTCCGACTTCGGGTTTGGCATGGCGATCCATCCGGAGAATCCCGATTGCGCGTGGATCGTGCCGCTCGAGTCGGACGAGTTCCGCTGCACGCCCGAAGGCAAGCTGCGCGTCTATCGCACCCGCGATGCCGGCGGCCGGTGGGACGCGCTCGCCGACGGCCTGCCGCAGGACGGCGCCTACGAGACGGTGCTCCGCGACGCGCTCGCGGTCGATTCCCTGGCGACGCCGGGCGTCTACTTCGGCACGCGGAGCGGGAAACTGTTTGGCTCGCCGGACGAGGGCGAGACCTGGTCGACGCTCGCCGACGGGCTGCCTCCCGTCATCGCCGTCAAGACGGTTGTCGTGTGATGTCCCTGGTGTTCGTCATTCCCGGCGCGCTGCGCGAGCTCGCGGGCGGCCGTGACGAGATTCGCGTCAAGGGGGCCGCCACCACGATCGCGGCGGCACTATCGCTCTTGTGGGCCCAATGTCCGGGGATCCGCGACCGCGTGATCACCGAGCTCGGTGAGGTGCGGCCGCATGTCAACATCTTCGTCGACGGCGAAGACATCCGGTATGCCGGGGGCCTCGACGCCCCGGTCCACGACGGCAGCGAAATCTTTCTGCTGCCGGCGATCAGCGGCGGTTCCGGCCCTGGGGCGCGGCACGCGCGTGTCCGGCGGACGGCCCCGGCGGGCCCGGACCAGTTGCGCTAGAATGCCTCCCGATCGCTGTTTGTCCAGGACTCAAGGTCAGGAGAACGCACATGGCGGCTGGTGACTTCCAGGTCAGCGGTACGAACGCCGCGGCCCTCTTCACGATGAAGCTGCATCGCGGCGACGGCATGGTCCTCATCGCCATGAACTGGAAGCAGGGGCCGCCGCCGCGCGACTTCGTCGGCTTCGCGATCGAATACCAGGAACCAGGCGGCACGAAGTTTTATCCCCTGCAGAACCGGCTCGCGTTCCCCGGCGCCGATGGAGACGTGAATCCGAACAAACTGTCCACGCGCCTCTCGCCCATCCAGGAATTCCGCTGGGTCCATTTTCCGCGCAACGCCGATCTCGCCGGCGAGTTCATCTACCGGGTCACCCCGGTCTTCATGAACGCCCAGGGGGTCTTGAGCTACGGCGACTTCCAGGAGGCCGCGATCGAGCTGGCCCGCGAGACGTATCCGGGCAAGCTGAACGTCACGTTCACGCGCGGGTTCGTGTCGTCGCAGGCGTTCGTGGATCGGTACCAGTCGGCGGGCGCCATTTCACTCCTGCTCCCGGCGACCGCGGACCAGGGATTGACGTTCGTGCCGACGCACCCGAAGACCCAGGAGGCGCTGGCCTGGATGGGCTTCGAGGCGCGGCAGGCCATCCTCGACGTCCTCGATCAGGCCATCGCCGATAAGAATGCGCAGGTCCGGGTGGTCGCCTACGATCTCAACGAGCCGGGAGTCGTCACGCGGCTCGAGCAGCTCGGCGGCCGGCTGAAGGTGATCATCGACGACGAGGGATCCCACGGAGCGGCGGGCTCGGCCGAGACGCAGGCGCAGGCCAGGCTGGAGACCTCCGCCGGCGCCGCCAACGTGAAGCGGCAGCACATGGGGCAGCTGCAGCACAACAAGACGATCGTCGTCGACGGCCCCAAGACGCAGGCCGTCGTGTGCGGCTCGACGAATCTCTCGTGGCGCGGGTTCTTCGTCCAGGCCAACAACGCCATCATCCTGACCGGGAAGAAGCCGGTGACGGTGTTCAGCGCCGCGTTCGACGGCTACTGGGCGGGCGACGTCGCGGGGTTCGGCAAGCTGGCGTCGGCGGGATGGAACCCACTGGGGCTGACGGGCATCGACGCACAGGTGGCCTTCTCCCCGCACGCCGCGAAGAACGCGCAGCTGGCGGCGATCGCGGACGACATCAGCAAGCAGACCACCTCGAGCCTGTTCTACTCGCTCGCGTTCCTCTATCAGACGCCCGGCAAGATCCTGGACGCGATCAACAAGGTCACCAACGCCCCGGGCCGGTTCGTCTACGGCATCTCCGACCATCCCGTGGGCGGGATCGAGCTCCAGACGCCGGACGGCAACGTCGCGCCCGTGAGCCCCGCGGCGCTTTCGGCGAACGTTCCAGAGCCGTTCAAGTCGGAGCCGACCGGCGGCGGCGGGACGCGCATGCACCACAAGTTCGTCGTCATCGATTTCGACAAGCCGACGGCGCGTGTCTACATGGGCTCGTATAATTTCTCGACCACGGCCGACACGAAAAACGGCGAGAACCTGCTCGTCATCCGCGATCGCCGGATTGCCGTCACGTACGTCGTCGAAGCGCTGCGCATCTTCGATCATTACCGTTTCAGAATCGTGCAGCAGGCCGCGGCGACGGCGTTGACGAAGCTGACCCTCGCCGCAGCGCCGGCTCTAGCGGCGGACAAGCCCTGGTGGGACAAGCACTACACCGATCCGCTTCGGATCCGCGATCGACAGCTCTTCGCCTGACGGCGGGCGGCGGTCGTGTAGAATCCGACCCTATGAGAGGATCCCGCTTTCTGGCCATTCTGGCGTTCGTGGCGGCCGCGGGAACCGCGGCGGCGCAGCAGCCTCCGCCGCTGCCTATCCAGGACGGACAGGTGCTTCCCCTCTGGAACGGCGCCGCTCCGGGCGCGCTGGGATCCGACGAGGCCGACATTCCGGCCATTACCGTGTATCTGCCGCGCACCGTCGCGCCGAACACGCCCGCGGCCGTCATCTGCCCGGGAGGATCGTACCGCACGCTGGCCTCGAACCACGAGGGACGGCAGGTCGCGAGCTACCTCAACTCGCTCGGGGTTGCGGCGTTCGTGCTCCGCTACCGCCTGGGTCCGCGATATCACCATCCGATCGAGCTCGGCGACGTGCAGCGCGCCATCCGTCTCGTGCGCTCGCACGCGGCGGACTGGCGCGTGGATCCCGGGCGGGTCGGCATCGTGGGGTTCTCCGCAGGCGGCCATCTGGCGATGACGGCGAGCACGCGGTTCGACAACGGCGCGGCGGGCTCCGCCGACGCGGTGGATCGCGTCAGCAGCCGGCCCGACTTCGCCGTGCTCGGCTACCCCGTGATCTCGATGACGGAGGAGTGGACCCACAAGGGCTCCCGGACCAACCTCCTCGGCGACAATCCCGATCCGGAGCTGGCGAAGAGCCTGTCGGGCGAGCGCGCCGTCACGAAGGACACGCCGCCGACGTTCCTGTTCCAGACCAGCGAGGACACCGTCGTCCCGGCGGAGAACAGCGTGCACTACTATCTCGCGCTCCGAAAGGCCGGCGTTCCGGCGGAGATGCACGTCTTCGAAAAGGGCCCCCACGGCGTCGGGCTGGCGAATGACGACGCGGCGCTGTCGGAGTGGTCGAAGCTGCTGGCGAACTGGCTCCGCGGGCGAAAGGTGATCAAGTAGCCCATGAGCCAATTCAACTGGGACTGGATCGGCGTGTCGCTGATCATTCCGCCGATCGTCGGCGGGGCGATCGCGTTCCCGTTCTGGCGGAGAGACCAGGCGATCTTCGGCAACATCTTCGGCACCGTCATCATCTTCGGATCCGCCTTCGCGCTGATCATGCGGGAGCACATCGAGCTGGATCGCCTGATCCAGCAGTGCCTCGACTCGGGCAAGGACATCTGTTCTCCGGATCCGAGCCCCTTCACGAGGTTCGCCACCTATGCGTTCATCGCGCTCTTCCAGGTGATGGTGTTGTTCTCGCTGAGCCTCAAGGTCGACGAGAAGGCTCGCCGACGCGGATACGCGCCGGAATGGCGGTAAAATGCGAGCGCCTTCGGTATGTGTTAGGAGGATCAAGATGTCTCCATCAACCAGATTGAGTCTATTGACGGTCTTCGGCCTCCTGCTCGGCGCTGCCGCGGCCGCCGGCCAAGGCAATCCAACGGGCGCGCTCTCCGGACACGTTGTCGGGCAGGACAGTCTCGCGCTGCCGGGTGTACTCGTGACGGCGGCCTCGCCGGTGCTGCAGGGTGTCCGCACAGCGACCACGTCCGCCAACGGCGACTACATCATTCCCTTCCTGCCATCCGGGGACTACGCGGTGACGTTCGATCTCCAGGGGTTCCAGAGTCTGAAGCGGAGCAACATCTCCGTCACGATGGCGGAGACCCAGACCGTCGATATCGTGCTGAAGATCGCGAGCATCCAGGAGACGGTGACGGTCACCGGGACCAGCGGCGAGATCGTCCAGGCGGCGACCGTCGCTTCAAATTTCAAGAAAGACGCGCTCGAGCGACTGCCGGTCGGGCGCGCGGTGAACGACGCCGTGCTGCTGGCGCCCGGCGTGGCCGGTAACGGCCCGAGCGGCAACATCATGATGTCCGGGGCCCTCTCGTTCGAAAGCCAGTATCTCGTCAACGGCGTCGTCGTCAACGAGAACCTCCGCGGCCAGGCGCTGAGCCTGTTCATCGAAGACGCGATCCAGGAAACGAAAGTGTCGACCGGGGCGATTTCGGCCGAGTACGGACGATTCGGCGGAGGTGTCGTCAACGCGATCACCAGGTCGGGCGGGAACACGTTCAGCGGATCGTTCCGGACCACGCTCAACAACGACGCGTGGCGTTCGCTGACGCCCTTTCCCGAAGACCAGACCGTCAACAAGGTGACACCGGTGTACGAAGGCACCCTCGGGGGTCCGATCCTGCGTGACCGGATCTGGTTCTTCGGCGCCGGCCGGTTCACCAAGCCGGAACAGAACCGGACGCTGGCGGTCACGGGCATCAACTACATCACGACCAACGACGAGCGGCGGTACGAGGGCAAGGCCACGTATGCCATCAACTCCGCGAATACCGTGAAGGCCGGCTACACCAAGCGCACGACCGCGACGAAGAACAACCGGTTCGGGACCATCATGGATCTCGCCAGCCTGTACGACAACTCCACCGATCAGCACCTCTACACGGCGAACTACACGAGCGTGCTCAAGGGCAACTTCTTCGTCGAGGGCCAGTACTCGAAGAAGATCTCCGCGACGATGGACACCGGCTCACGGTTCACGGACCTCGTGAAGGGGACCCACATCGCCGACCGATCGAAACTGATCGGGACCGACAATCCGAGGTTCAATTCCCCGACCTTCTGCGCGGTCTGCGGCGGCGGCTGGCTGGAGCACCGCGACAACTGGGACTGGTTCGTCAAAGGCACGTACTTCCTGTCGACCAGCCGCACGGGCACGCACAGCCTCGCCGTGGGCTTCGACAATTTCAAAGAGTGGCGGAAGAACGACAACTGGCAGTCCGGCAGTCAGTACACCATCTCGGCGACGTCCACGATTATCGACGGCGCGAACATCTATCCGGTGTTCCGCAACGACAACACGACGTTCATCAACTGGCTGCCGATCCTGCAGCGAAGCGTCGGCAACGACATCCGGACGTACTCGTCGTACGTCAACGACCAGTGGCGCTTCAACGGCCGCCTCTCGTTCAACCTCGGCGCGCGCATGGATGTGAACCGGTCGAAGGACCAGAGCGGCACGTCCGTGGTCCGCGACTCGCAGTGGAGCCCGCGCGTCGGCATGACGTGGGACATCAAGGACAACGGCGCGTGGATCGCCAACGTCGGCTACGCGCGGTACGTTGCCGGCATCAGCACCGCACTGGTCGACGCCGGCTCGGCCGGCGGCCGCCAGGCGTCGTTCAGCTGGTTCTACCAGGGCCCGGCAGTGAACACCGGGACCGGCCCCTACCTGGCCGCCGACCGCGCCCTGCCGATTCTCTGGGATTGGTTCTTCGCCAATGGCGGCAACGATCGGGCGACGCGGACGACCCCGAACATCCCCGGCCTGAGCACCAAGGTCCGCGGCGACGTCACTTCACCGAGCTCCGACGAGGTCTCGCTCGGCGTTGCGACTGTCCGCGGCCATCTCGAATGGCGTCTCGACTATCTCCACCGGAAGTCGCACGACATGTACGGCGACTTTCTCGACGCCAGCACGGGGAAGGTAGCGGATCCCGCGGGACGCCTGTTCGACCTGACGCTCGTCAGCAATACGCACAAGGCGAGGCGTACTTACGATGGGCTGACGGCCGACGCGCGGTACCGGTGGTCGAGGCTCCAGCTCGGAGGCAACTACACGCTGTCGCGGACGTGGGGCAACTTCAACGGGGAGAACGTGGGCAGCGGGCCCATCCGTGCGTCGATCGATACCTTCCCCGAGTACCGCCAGGAGAGCTGGAACTACCCGTCTGGCTACAACCCTGGAGATCAGCGGCACAAGGCGCGGATCTGGGGGAGCTACCGTGCGCCGGTCCCGGCGGCGATAGGCCGCGTCGACATCGGCGTGATCGAGCGCATCGACTCGGGCGTGGCGGTGGATGTGAACGGAACAATCGATCCGCGTCCGTACGTGATCAACCCCGGCTACGTGACCCCGACGTCGAGTGTGTCTTACTATTTCATTCCGCGCGGCCAGTTCCGGTGGGATCCGACGTACGCGACCCGCGGAGTTGTCGGGAACCTGACCAACAACGCAGCCGTCATCCGCGGTGATATCGGGATCAATACGCGAAGCAATAACACCGCTTTCGCGGCGTTCAATCCGTTTACGACGACGCCGGTGCTCGGCACTCACTGGAACTACAGCCCGACGTTCGGACAGCCGCAGGCGCCGGAGGATTACCAGCCGTCGCGCCAGTTCAGCTGCTCGCTCGGAATCCGGTTTTAGGACGCCCGCGCGAGGGCATGATCGCACCCAGTCGTCGTCCAACGGCCGTCATGGCAGCCGCGTTCCTGGCGGTTGCCTTCTCTTCAATGACGGCCGCGCCGGCGCCGGCGCAGCCCGCCAAGAAGAACCCGCTGCTGAAGCTCATTGAGCCGTGGCCGGCTCCGGAGGCCATGAAGCAGCGCCGGCTGGACGCCGAGGCGCTTCCGCTCTTTGCCAGCGACGAGCCGTTCACTTTCACGCTCGCCGCCGACTTCAAGACGCTCAACAAGGACCACGATCCGGAGAGCAAGAAGCGGTACCCCGGGGAACTGCGAATCCCCGGGGAGGGAGGCCCGCCACTCACGCTGCCGGTGCAGCTCAGCGCGCGCGGTCACGTGCGCCGGATGGCGCGCACCTGTGACTACGTGCCGCTGCGGGTCGAGTTTCCAAAGCAGAAAGTGGCCGGCACCGTGTTCGCGCGCCAGAGCGCGCTCAAGCTCGTCGTGCAGTGCGTCCGCGGCGGCGACTTCGAGCAGTTCCTGCTGCGCGAGCATCTCGCCTACAGGCTGTTCAACGTGCTCACGCCGAGATCCTTCCGCTCGCGGCTCGCGAAGGTCACCTACGTCGATCAGGTGACGGGCCAGGCGACGGGGACACGCTGGGCCATGTTCGTGGAAGACGACAGCGACGTGGCGAAACGGATGGAAGGGCGCACGGTGGTGCTCCGCCGGCTGCTGTTCAAGGATCTCGACACCGACACGCTGATGCCGATGATGATCTTCGAGTTCATGATCGGGAACACCGACTTCTCGATGTTCGCCCTGCACAACGTCAAGTTCGTCCAGCGGCCCGACAAGAGCATCCACCCCCTCCCGTACGACTTCGACTTCTCCGGGCTGGTCCATCCGCCATACGCGGCTCCCGATCGCGCGCTCATGATCGTCTCGGTGCGCGACCGCGTCTACCGGGGCCCGTGCCGCCGGCAGGAACAGATCGATCCGTACATCGCGAACTTCGTGGCCAAGAAGGACCTGCTGCGGAGGCTGCCCGATGCGATCCCCGGCATGGACAAGGCGTCGAAGGAAGACGCCCGGTCGTATCTCGACGGGTTTTTTTCGGCGATCAAGACCACGAAAGACGTGAAACGGCTGTTCGCGGACTGTGCCGACAAGCCGACGATGTAGGCGGCGCCGTCCATGAATGAGGATCTCGCGTTCCGGCCGCTGATGATCGCGGGCCTGGTGGTCATTCTGACCACCGGGCTCCGCTACCGGATCAAGTCTTTTGCGTCGCGCGAGCCGCTCGATCGCCGGCAGGAAGGCGTGTTCATCCTCGCGACCCTCCGCCCGATCGCCCTTGTCCTGTGGCTCAGCGTCTTCGCCTACCTGATTCATCCCGCCTGGCTGGCGTGGTCGTCGGTGCCGCTGCCGGCCTGGACGCGGTGGACGGGCGTCGGCGTCTGGGCGGCCGCCGCGGCGCTGCTCCACTGGACGCTCAGCAGTCTCGGCCCCAATCTCACGGACACCGTCGTCACACGGCAGGTCCACACGCTGGTGACGGGTGGTCCGTACCGCTGGGTCCGCCATCCGTTCTACGCCTCGGTCGCGCTGCTGATCCTCGCGCTCTCGCTGCTCGCGGCCAACTGGTTCTTCCTGCTCGCGGGCGGCACGGTCGTCAGCCTGCTCCTTCTCAGAGCTCGCAGGGAAGAAGCGCTGCTGGTCGCGCGATTCGGCGATTCGTACCGAGGGTACATGGCGCGGACGGGCCGGTTTCTGCCGAGGTTCTAGGCTACGGCTAAGGCTAGCGCCCGTGATGCTTACAGCCGCGGCCGCACGCGAGCCGGCTTCGTCAGCGACTGGCCGGCGACGTCCACGGTCACCAGGTAGTCGCCGATCGTCAGCGGCGCGGCCGCCGGCGCGCCGCCGCGGGCGCGTCCCAAGCCTCCTGGACCACCGCGTCCCCCGCCGCCGGCGAGGTACACCAGCGCGCGGTTCAGGCCCGGCCTCGCCGGGCCTTCCAGCTCACGCAGGACTTTGCCGGACGTGTCCTTCACCGTGATCTTCGCGGCCGGCGCGTCGGCCTTCAGGTAGTAGTTGATCACGAGGGCCTCGGGCTCGTTCGGGATCTCGAGATACTTATCGCCGAAGAGGTGATAGTTCATCCCCTGGGTGCTGAAGCCGTAGCGCGCGCGCGGCTCGACGTCGAAGAGATACGCCGGCGCGTCGACCATCGCCGGCGACAGCTCCTGCAGCGGCGTGATGTCTCCCGTCCAGAACGCGCGACCGTAGGTGCCGAGCACCAGGTCGTTTTCGCGCGGATGGATTGTCAGGTCATGGACCGCGACCGCCGGCAGGTTGGCTTTGAGCGGCATCCACCGGCCGCCGCCGTCCACCGACACGAACACGCCGACGTCGTTCCCGACGATGAGGAGACCCTGCGTCCGGCGATCCTGCACGACCACATTGATCGGGGCGTTCGGGAGGTTGCCCTTGATGGACGTCCAGGTCCTGCCGCTGTCGGTCGTCCTGTACAGATACGGCGCAAAGTCGTCGTTGCGGAACCCGTTCTTCGAGACAAACGCCGTGTCCGCGTCGTGCGGTGAGGCGAAGACGCGGCTGACCCACCGATCGGCGGGGGCGCCGGCCGCCGCCAGCGCCGGGGTGATGTCGGTCCACGCGCCGCCGTGGTTCTGCGTGAGCTGCACCTTCCCGTCGTCGGTCCCCACCCAGATGGCGCCGGCCTTCAACGGCGATTCGGCGATCGACGTGATGGTGCAGTAGGGCACGTTGAGGCCGATCTTCGACGGATCGTTGGTCGTCAGATCGGGGCTGATCTCCTCCCACGTGTCGCCGCGGTTGCGCGAGCGGAACAGCACCTGCGCACCGGCGTAGACGGTCTGCGGATCGTGCGGCGACAGCGCGATCGGCGCGATCCAGTTGTAGCGCAGCCGCGGCTGCCCGGCCGGCCGTGACGGGGCGATGTTGGTTCGCACGCCGGTCTTCTGGTCCATGCGGCCCATCTGGTTCAGCTCGCGCGTGTTGTAGACCCAGCGGCTGTCGGTCGGATCGACGACGTTGTACATCCCGTCGCCGGGGCCGACGGTGACCCAGTTCTCGAGGGTGATGCGGCCCGTGGGTCCGTTGCTGGGCCCCTTCCAGGAATCGTGGTCCTGCATGCCGCCGTAGACGTTGTACGGATCGTCCATGTCGACGCCGACCGCGTAGACCTCGCCGACGCCCATGTTGGGGAAGTAATCGCCGGTCCTGCCGCCGTCGACCGACACGCTCACGCCGCCGTCGCTTCCGAGGATGATGCGATCCTTGTCGTCCGGATCCCACCACATCGCGCGGAAATCGCCGAACACGCCGCGCATGAAGTCGGAGGCCCACGTCTTGCCGCCGTCACGGGAGATGAACATCGCGTCGCTCGTGACGATGACCGTCCGATCGTCGTGCGGGTTGATGCGCATCTGGTTGAACGAGTAGGGCGCCTTGCCGCCGGCGACGTTGACCTCCGTTACTTTGCGCCACGTTTTTCCGCCGTCGTCGGTTCGGTACATCTCGTTGCCGATGATGCCGGCGGCGAGCGGGCTGATGGCGCTGACGTCGCGTGCGGGCGTGCCCGGCTTCGGGTTCTGGTTCTCGAGCAGCGCGTAGAGAATCAGCGGGTTCTTCTGATAGATGTCGAGGCCGATGCGGCCGATCCTGCCGGTCGGCAGCCCGCCGCCGAGCGTCTGCCACTTGTCGCCCCCGTCGCCGGTCCGGTAGATCGCGCTCTCCGGGCCGCTCTCGACGATCTGCCACGGCTTGCGATCTTTGTCGTACATCGCGGCGTAGAGGACGGTGGGCGTCTTGCGGTTGATCACCAGGTCGATCGCGCCGACGCTGTCGTTGACGAAGAGCACCTTCGTCCAGCTCTTGCCGCCGTCCCCGATCGCGGCGACATAAACGACGTCCGGGTTCTTCGGGTGGACGACGATCCGCGCGATGTGATGCGTGTCGGGGAGCCCCATGAACTGCCAGGTCGCGCCGGCGTCAGTCGACTTGAAGACGCCCTTGCCCGAGTACGAGGATCGCGCGTTCGCCTGGTCACCCGTGCCGATCCATACGACGTTGGGGCTCGACGGGGCGGTCGCCACCGCGCCGACGGCCGCGACGCCCACGCTGTCGGTCACGTTCGTCCAGGTCGTGCCCGCGTTGGCCGTTTTCCAGAGCCCGCCGCTTCGTGTCGCGGCGTAGATCGTGTAGAGGTGATCGTGGAGCGGCGTTTCGGGGACCGCCACCTCAGTGACCCACGCCGCCGTGCGGAAGGGGCCGATGTTTCTGAACGTGAGGCCGTTGACAACTGCGCTGAGCGCGTCGGGGGCTGGCGCCTGCTGCGCGAGCGGGACCACGGTCGAGCTGGTGAGCGCGAGGCAGAACAGGCCTGTAGCGAATCGTATTTTCACTGGGAGCTCCGGTGCCCGCATTATAGTCGTCACATGAAAGCAGGCCTCATCGTCGGCGTCATTCTGATCCTCGCCGGTATCTACGTGGCGGCAGGGCAGGCGAGCTACAAGACCGACCGCGAGGTCCTGAAGATCGGAGGCCTCGAAGCGTCCGTCAAGGAATCGCACCTGGTGCCTCAGTGGGCGGGCGCGATCGCGATCTGGGCTGAGGTCGTCACGAGGCGAGACTCTGGCGGCTGGTGGTCCTGCCTGGCCTTGCGCGGCGGCCCGAGCGACGCGCGACGGTCTTCGGCGTCCTCGCCCGCGTGACGTCGCGTCGTTCCTGGCGCGGCCGGTTCAGTCGTCTCCACGGAGGCCGCGTTTTTTGGCCGGCGACGCAGCTGCGCACGGGCAGCGCGCCGCCTGCTGACGCGTCATCTGTCCTGGCGGCGCCATCATCCGGCGGATGAGGCTTCGCGCGATCGCGCACCGCGCAACGAGCTGAGTGTCGCTACTCGGCGGCGTGGGCGATCGCCGGGTCGATGCGCGTGACCCGCTTGGCCGGCAGTGTGTCCCCCTGCTCCAGATCGCGGGAGTCTCCTGTCGCCCGGTCCGGAGCCCTACCCATCGACGTCGCCGGCCGACGCGTTATAGTCGTCCGCGGAGGAACCATGAAGTTGGACGCCGTTTGTGCCCGATGTGGATCGAGCAGGATCATTCCGCGTGCCCGCGTGATCGATCGAGGGGACTACAACTCGGACGCGGGCAGCCAGCGGGTGAGCGTGGCACGCGATCCCACGGCACTGTTCTTCACCGGTGAAGAGAAGGTGGAAACGTCCGCGCGCATCTGCGGGGAGTGCGGCTTCACGGAGCTGTTTGCCGAGGATCCCGCGGCGCTGTACGAGGCGTATCTGGCGTCGCGCCTGCCCGGGATCGAATGAAACGAGTTGCCGCGCGATGATGAGATCGCACCATTGTCACTGATGGTCAGAAAACTGCACCGCGTCATCGGGATCGTCATGCTGCTGCCGTTCATCGGATGGGCGGCGACCGGCGCCGTGTTCTTCATCAAGCCCGGCTACGGGGCCGCCTACGATTCGCTGGCGGTCAGGACCTATCCTCTCGAGAGCCCCGTCACGGTCCGGCCCGATCCGGCGTGGCGCGAGGTCAGGTACCTGCGCACGATCCTCGGCCCGCATCTGATCGCGCGAACCGACAGGGGCTGGATGCAGCTCAATCCGGCGACGCTGCAGCCCGCGAGCGCGCCGTCGGACGAGGACGTCAGGCGTCTCCTCGCCGACGCGCTCACCGTCAACCCCGCGCGGTACGGCCACATCGTCAAGATCTTGGGCGGCGTGGCGACCACGGATACGGGCGCCGTGATTACGTTCGACTGGAACAGGCTCACCCTGCAGCAGCGAGGCCGCGACACCGACCGGATCGATCGCCTCTACAAGGTTCACTATCTGCAGTGGACGGGCGAGAAGACCGTGGACAAGGTGCTGGGCCTCGGCGGCCTGCTGCTCCTGATCGCGCTCACTGCGCTCGGCGCCACCCTGGCGTTCCGTGTACGATCCGCCGCATGATCCTGCAACGCGCGCGGCTCGGCGCGCTCGTCATGACGGCGCTCGGCTACAAGACGAAGGTGCGCGACCGCGAGCCGATCGTCACGCAGCGCGGCGTGGGCGGGCGGGCAAGTGGATCGTCATCCAGC
>WNFM01141240.1_pt1 | contig 13374 bp, 11 predicted proteins | sample 5400271 | NCBI WGS metagenome assembly WNFM01 (sample SAMN13153352, study PRJNA577476) | soil metagenome | isolation source: 60 cm saprolite on Douglas fir-dominated hillslope | place: USA:California | collected 2013-09-17 | reverse complement strand
CGCCGCCCGACGAGCTGGTGGTGGGGACGATCGGCCGGTTCTGGCGAGCCACCGGCCAGAGCCTCGCGCTCGCCGGTCCGGGCGAGTTCCTGGCCTTCGACAGGCCGGGCTACGCGCGCTGCGCGCTGGACTTCCGTCTCGAGGACGCCGTGGGCGAGACCCGCGTGATCACCGAGACCCGCATCTTCACGCCGGAAGCCGGGGTGAAGCGCCGGTTCGGAGCCTACTGGCTCGTCGTCCACCCGGGCAGCGCCTTCATCCGCCGGATGTGGCTGGCCGCTATCAGACGGCGGGCCGAGCGGCCTGCGCCCTAGGTCTCCGCGGCCGCACCGCGTGATACACTCGGCGGCTGCATAGCCCCAAAAACTTGACCTGGTCGCCCGATGCGCGGGTCGGATTGTCGTTTGGCTCTCCTGGAGGTGTAGACGCATGAGAAAGACGATCGTACCGGTTGCCGTGTTCGCGCTGTGTCTGGGTATCGTCGCGCCCGTCAGAGCGGCCGAAGCTCCCCTCGGGACCAAGAGGCCCAAGGTCCTCCAGATCTTCAAGGAGGAGGTGAAACCCGGCCGGCAGCCGGCCCACGAGAAGAGCGAGGCGGGTTGGCCGGCCGCCCTGCGCAAGGCGAACAACAAGGGCTATTACCTCGCCATGGGCAGCGGCAACGAGGTCTGGTTCCTGAATCCCTTCGATTCCTTTGCGGCCGTCGAGGCCCAGGGCAAGGAGGATGAGGCCAACCCCGCCCTGGGGGCGGAGCTGGATCGGCTGTGGGCAGTGGACGGCGAGCTGCTCTCGAAGACGGGCGCGATGACCGCCGTGCTCAACGAGGACCTGGGCTTCCGCGCCGACTGGGACGTGGCGAAGATGCGCTACTACGTCGTCACCGTCGTGCGTCTCCAGCCCGGCTACGGGCACGATTACGAGCAGGTCCGCAAGATGATCACTGCCGCCCACGAAAAGGCGAAGGTGGACGAGCGCTGGGCCGCGTTCGAGGTCATCACCGGCGCTCAAGACGACACCTACGTCTTCCTGTCGCCGATCGCTTCGCTCGCCGAGTGGGACAAGTACGAGGCGATGCACGGCAAGGTGTACCAGGAGGCGATGGGAGAGGACGGCAGGAGCCGCCTGCGCGACTTCGACAAGGTCGCGGTCAGAAGCTCCGAGACGAAGCTCTTCCGCTTCCGCCCGAAGATGAGCTACCTGCCGAAGGAGCTCACGGACCGGGATCCCGACTTCTGGACCCCGAAGCCGGCGGCCACACCGCCGGTCAAGAAGGACGAGAAGAAACCCTAGCCGGACTCAACGCGGCGGGAGGCGGTGGAGACCGCCGCCCGCCGCGCGTCGGTCCCTCTTCACTCCGCGCGCAGCGCGAGCATGGGATCGATGACGGTGGCGCGCCGCGCCGGCAGGAAGCAGGCGGCAAGGGCGACGACCAGCAGCACCGCGGCCGAGCCGGCGAAGCAGAGCGGGTCGGTGGGCTCCACCCCGAAGAGCAGGCCGGAGATGAGGCGCGAGAGGCCGAGGGCGCCGAGAAGGCCGAGGCCCAGGCCGATCGCCACCGAGCCCATGCCCTGGCCCAGGAGCATGGCGAGCACCCGCCCGGGCTCGGCTCCAAGCGCCATCCGGATCCCGATCTCCTGCGTGCGCTGGCTCACCGCGTAGGCGATCACTCCCGCGAGGCCGGCGGCGCTGATGGCGAGGGCGAGGGCGGCGAAAAGCCCGAGCAGGACGGTGGTCAGCCGCGGCGAAGAGAGCGCGTCGTGGCGGATCTCTTCCAGGGTGCGCACGTTCGACACCGCGGCTTCGGGATCGAGGGAGCGAACCTCCGCCCTCACCTTTTCGGCCATGGTGCGGGGATCGTTGAGGGTTCGCACGAACAGGGTGAACGAGAAGCCGGGGAACTGCAGGAACGGCAGGTAGACCGAGTCCTTCGTCTGGCGCACGTCGCCCACGACTCCCACCACGGTCCGCCAGGTCTTCCCACGGTCCAGCGAGATCCGCCGGCCGATCGGATCGGCGTCGCTCCAGTTGCGGCGCGCGAGGCCCTTGCTCACCAGCGCCACCCCGTCGGCCTCGCCCCGGTCGTGGCCGTCGAAGGCCCGGCCGCGCAGGAGGGGCACCCCGATCGCGTCGAAGTAGTCGGGGCTCGCTCCCAGGAACTCGCCCCGCGGCAGGGGCGGTCCGTCGTTCCCCCGGCCCTCGACCAGGAACGTGCCGTCGTTGCGCCACGTGCTGTTCAGGGGGAACGTCCAGGCGGTGCCCGTGGTCACGACCCCGGGCATCGCGCGCACGCGCTCCCAGAGGGGCTCGATCATCTTCAGCACGCGCTGGGGGTCGGTCCGGCTCTCGGTCGTGTATTTCGACCAGTTCAGGTCGAGCCTCATGGTGAGGACGTTCTCGGTCCGGAAACCCGCGTCCACCTGCTGGAGCTTGGCGAAGCTGCGGAGCATGAGCGCCGCTCCGATCAGGAGCATGAACGACAGGGCGAGCTGGGACACCACGAGGGCCGAACGGAGGCGCTGGCGCGAGCGCCCGGCGGTCATCCGCCCCTCGCCGGCCAGCGTTCGGGAGAGTCGCTCGAAGGCGGGCAGGCCGGGGAGGGTACCGACCAGGAGGCCCGTCAGCATCGTCACCAGGAAGCTGAACAGGAGGACGGCCCCGTCGATGCGCACTTCCCCCGCGCGAGGCGTGAAGCGGGCGGCGAAGCCGGTGAGGGCCTCCAGGGTGAAGGCCGCGAGGAGGAGGCCGAAGGCTCCCCCCGCCAGGGCCAGGATCGTGCTCTCGGTGAGGAGCTGGCGCAGGAGGCGGCGCCGGCCCGCGCCGAGCGCCGCCCGTACGGCCAGCTCGCGGCTGCGGTCGGAGAGGCGGGCCAGGCTGAGGTTCGCGACGTTCGCGCACGCGATCAGCAGCACGAGGGCCACCGTGCCGAGCAGCACGAGGAAGGTCGGGCGCGCTTGGCGGACCATCTCTTCGTGCACCGGGCTCGCCACCGTCCTCGGGTCGGCATCCTTGGGATACGCGTCGGGGTATTGCTCGCGCAGGCGAGCAACGATGGCCGCGAGGTCGGCCTGGGCCTGCGCGAGCGGCACTCCGGGCTTGACGCGCGCGAAGGCCGCCAGCATGCGCGCCTCCCGGTTCTCCATGGTCGAGGGCCGCGACCGGAATGGGCAGGCCGAGGCCGGCATGTACACGTCGTTCTCGTCGGGATAGCCGGGCAGCGGCGGCAGCACGCCCACCACCGTGTGGACGCGGTCGTTCATCTCGAAGGTCCGGCCCACGACCGTGGCGTCGCCTCCGAGCTTCTGCTGCCAGTAGGAGTGGCTCAGCACGAGCACCGGCTCGGCCCCGAGGGCGTCCTCCCCGTCCCGAAAGGTCCGGCCGAGGAGCGGCTTCACGCCCAGCAGGTCGAAGAAACGCGCGGAGACAACCCCCGTGCGCACCCGTTGGGGCTCGCTGCCCCCCAGCAGGGTGAAGCTCATCGAGTGGTACTCGACCACGTCCTCGAGGGTATGGCTCATCCCGCGGTAGTCCTGGACCTCCTTCACCGAGAAGCCGAGGTCGTCGACTCCCGCCCGCGGCGCGGACTGGTGAAGGGCCACCACTTCCTCGCCGCGCGCGTAGGGGAGCGGCCGCAGCAGGACGCCCCGCACCACGCTGAAGACCGCGGTGTTGGCGCCGATGCCCAGGGCCAGGGTGATCACCACGACCGCGCTGAAGCCCGGATTGCGGCGGAGGCTGCGCAGGCCATAGCGCACGTCCTGGAGCAGGGTCTCCAGGAAGCGCACCCCCCACGAATCGCGCACCTCCTCCTTCACGCGGTCCACGCCGCCGAAGGTCAGGAGGGCGGCCCGGCGCGCGTCTTCAGGGCTCATCCCGGCGCGCCGGTGACGCTCGGTCTCGAAGTCGAGGTGGAGGCTCAGCTCGTCGTCGAGCTCCCGCTCCACCGCGTCGCGCCGCAAGAGGGAGCGGATGAAGAGGCGGATGCGTTTCAGCGCTTTCATGACGGCCTCAGGCGGTCTCGAGGACACGGGCGACCGCGGTGGCCAGCCGCTCCCAGCTCGCGGTCTCCTGCTCGAGGCGCTTCCTGCCGGAGCGGGTGAGCCGATAGAACTTGGCTTTACGGTTGTTCTCGGACGCGCCCCACTCCGCGTCGATCCAGCCCTCCTGCTCGAGCCGGTGCAGGGCCGGATACAGGGAACCCTGGTTCACCCGGAACACGTCCTCCGACGTCTGTTGGATGCGCTGCGAGATTCCCCAGCCGTGCTGGGGGCCGGGGAGGAGCGTCCGCAGGACCAGCAGGTCGAGGGTGCCCTGGAGCAGGTCGACGTTCGATTTCGAAAGGGTCATGTGTCTCCCCTAGACAATCTACAGGGAAGATAGACCCTTCCTGTCGAATGTCAACGGGAAGGGAGGTCCAGCCCATTGGACGATGCGGCGAGGGCCGCGCCCCCGGATCAGCAGGAAGCGGCCACAGCTTCCCGTCGCACTACACGTTGATGGCTCTGGTGGATCGGACGATCGGGATGACGGTGGCCGGCCTCGTCATCGCGAGGTTCGTCAAGTCGTAAGGCGGGGGCGTCAGCCTCTTGGACGGCCGCGGTCGGGACGGTCGGAGCGAGGGCGACGATCGGCGCGGTCCCCGCGATCCGGACGGTCCCGACGTTCGGGACGGTCGCGACGCTCCGGGGCGCGCGGGGCCTCGATGCGCGGGCGCTGCTCCTGGAAGCGCCGGCCCGCCGCTTCGAAGCGGGCCAGGAGCTCACGGCCGGCTTCGCCCGGCACCGGGCCGATGCGCCGCCACGCGGCTTGCGCCGACTCGATCTCGGCCGCGGCCGACTCCCACCTCGCCTGGACGGCGGCCTGGCCGCCGATCGTGTTCGAGGCGAGCGCGTTCTTGATGCGCTCGGCCAGGTCGGCCCCCGAGGGCGTCGCTTCAGGGCTGACCTGGGCCAGCACTTCCTCGACGCGCGCGCACAGCTTCTCGGCCTTGCTCCGGTTCGCCGCCGGGTCGAGGTCCGTGCCCTGGAACGCTCCGGGCCAGAGCTCGATCAGCCGGTTGCGGGCCTGGGTGAAGCGGCCGGTCAAGCTCTCGAGCTGTTCCCGCGAGATCTCGCCCGCCTGCTTCCACGCGGCCTGCGCCGCCTGCACGCGCGCCGCCAGATCCGCCGGCGCTTCTCCGCCGTCCGTCAGGCTCGCGGCCGGGGCGAGCCCTTCCAGGTCGGTCAGGAGCGCCTCGCGAGCGGCCACCGCGGCCTGGCGCTCGAGGTTGTCGCGGTCCTTGTAGCGCTCGAAGTAGTGGTCGCAGGCCTTGCGGAAGCGCTCCCAGATCGCGTCGGACTTGTTCTTGCGGACGGCGCCCACGGACTTCCACTCGCCTTGCAGGCGCTTCAGCTCGGCCGCGGCGGCCTCCCAGTCGGTCGAATCGCGGAGCGCCTCGGCCTGCTCGCAGAGCGCCGTCTTCTTCGCGAGGTTCGCGGCCCACTCCTTCTCGCGCTGGTCCTGGTTCTCCTTGCGGCGCGCAAAGAAGCGGTCGGAGGGCTTGCGGAAGCGCCGCCAGATCGCCTCCGACTGCGCCCGCGCCACCGGCCCCGTCGCCTTCCACTCCGCTTGCAGCCGCTTCAGCTCTTCGGCGGTCTTCAGCCAGTCGGTGGACTCGGCGAGGGCCTCCGCCTGCTCGCACAGCGCCTGCTTGCGCTTCAGGTTGGCGAGGAGCTCGGCGGCCTGTTTCGCGAAGTACGCGTCGCAACGGGTCTTGACCTGGTCGCGGGCCGTCCGGAAGCGGTTCCACAGCGCTTCGCCCTTCTCCTTCGGGGCTTCCCGGGCCTGCTTCCAGCGGGCATCGAGGTCGCGGAGCGCCACCGCGGCCTGATCGAGGTCCTTCGCCTCGAGCAGCGCCTCCGCCTTCTGGCACAGCTCTTCCTGGACCGCCACGTTGGCCCAGCGCTTCCACTCGGTGTCCTCGCGGAGCTGCTGCAAGGTCGGGTAGAGGGCCTTGCGCGCGCTCTCGATCCGCGGCAGCACCACATCGCGGTCGCGCCGCGACGGGAGGGCGCCCGGACTCTCGAGGGCCTCCTTCGCCTCCCGCAGCGCGTGATCGACGTCGCGGAGCGACGGACCCTCGGCCTTGGCGAGCTTCGCCAGGCGCTCGCCGAGGGCGACGAGCCGCGCCAGGTTCTCCTTCTCCGCCCGTGCCCGCTCGTCGCGGGTCTGGGCCTCGCGCGCGCGCAACCGCTCGTGGGCCCCGTCGAGTCGCGGCCGGAGCGCGGCCGCTTCCGCGGAGGCGGCCTGCCCTGCCTGCTCCGCCCACTTCGCCTCGAGGGCGGACAAGCCGGCGCGCGCCGCCGGGAGATCCTCCGAGACCGCCAGATCTTCAGCCTGCGCGCAGAGGGCCTCGAGCCCGGACCGCCGGGCGGCGCCGGCCAGGAACGCCGCGTGCCGCTCTTCGGCCGCGATCACCGACGCCTCGAAGCGCCGGTTGAGCAACTCGCCCTCGGCTCCGGCGAGCGGCTCGAGGGCGGCCCAGGCCGCCCGGTTCTGCTCGACGGCCCCGGGGATGGCGTCGCCTTCCGCTTGCTCGACCGCCACGCAGAGCGCCTCGCGCTCAGCGCTTCGGCGCGCCCGCGCGGCCGCTTCTCTCTCATGGTCCGCCCGGGCTCGTTCGTACGCCAGCCGCTCGGTCTCGTCCATGTCGGCGGGAGGCGGTGGGAGGAGGGCTTCGGCCGCGGCCTCGCGGGGGGCCAGGCCGTCGAGACGCGCCCGCGCTCGATGGGCCGCCGCGCCGACGCGCGCCCGCGCCGCCACCGCCTCGAGGCCGTCGCGGTCCGCGATCCGCTCGACCGCGGCCATGGCTACCGCCCGCTGGTCGCTCTTCAGCGCGAAGGAAAGCAGGAGCGCCGGGTCCTCCAGCCGCGCCAGGGCAGCGAGGCGGGTCGCGTTGTCCTCGCACTCGCGCACGACCGCGGCCAGATGCTTGGCGTCGCCGATCCGGGCCACCGCCAAGAGCCGCACGGGCGCGAGGGCGGCGGACCTGGCCACGGCGGCCAGGTGGCGAGCCTCGTGCAGCTCCTTGACCGCCGCCTCGGCGGCTTCGGCCTCCTGTCCGTGGATTGCGAAACCGGCGAGCCGGCTGCCCGCCTCCTCGCGCACGCCTTCGTCCGGGTCCTCGCGGGCCCGCTCCGCGAGGAGTGGTATGTCGGAGAGCTTCTTGACCGCGGCCCGGCGCACCCGCGCTTCGGCGTCCTCGCGGGCGATGGCCAGGAGAGTGTCGCGCTCGTTCGACCCGATGCGCAACACCGCCTCGGCCCGAACCGCGGGATCGGGATGCTGCCACTCGGGCTTCGCGCGGAACTTGTCGATCAGCGTTTTCAGCGGCGTTTCCAACGGTGCCCCTCTGGACCTTCGACTATACTCCAAACGGCGTATTGCCCATCGGCCCGCGGGGCCCTTGACCCCTTGCCCTTCATCGAGATCCCACGATCGCCGCTGGCCCCGGATGTGTCGCCGGTGCGCATCCACTACCGACGCCGCGGCCGTGGCTTCCCCCTCGTTTTTCTGCACGGCGGCTGGGGCTACGGCGTGTACCCCTTCGACCGGCAGGCTCCCGTGTTCGAGCGGGCCTTCGAGGTGCTCATCCCCGACCGGACGGGCTACGGTCAATCCACCCACGTCGCACGCTTCGCCCGGCCGTTGCATCGGGCGGGTGCCGAGGAGACCCTGGCGTTCCTGGACGCCCTGGAAATCGGTCGGGCCGTGCTCTGGGGCCACAGCGACGGCGCGGTCATGGCGGCCAACGTGGCGCTCGCTGCCCCCGAGCGGGTGGCGGCCGTGGTCCTCGAAGCGCTCCACTACGATCGCCGGAAGACCGGCTCGCGTGCGTTCTTCGAAGGAATGATCGAGCCCACCGCCCTCGATCCGACGCTGGTGGCGCGCCTGCGCGAGGACCACGGCGAGGCCTACTGGTGGGAGGTGGTCCGGATGGAGGGCGAGGCCTGGCTCGACATCCTCGCGAATCCGGATGACCCGGCGCGCGACCTCTACGGCGGCCGTCTCGGCGAGCTGACTGTGCCTGCCCTCGTCCTGCACGGCTCGGAGGACCCCCGTACCGAGCCCGGGGAGCTGGACGCGGTCCGGCGCCTGCTCCCGCAGGCCGCCTTCCACGTCTTGTCCGGGGCCAAGCACGCACCACACAACGAGCGCGCCTTCGCCGAGGAGTGCTCGCGCCTCGTGCGCTCGTTCCTCGGGTCTGTCCGGTAGGCGCTTATACTGTCGGCCGGCGTTGGGGCACTCTTGCCGAGGAGGCTTTTCTGATGCGCGTACGTTCGACGCTCGCACTCGTCACGATCCTGGGCGCGGGAGCGGTTCTTCAGGCCGCCGAGCTCAGCGTGGGCGACAAGGCTCCCGCCTTCAAGCTCGCGGCCAGCGACGGAAAGACCTATTCCCTCGCCGACTTCAAGGGCAAGAAGGCGGTGGTGCTGGCGTGGTTCCCGCGGGCATTCACGCAGGGGTGCACCGTCGAGTGCAAGTCGCTCGCGGCCAACGGCGAGAAGATCCGCAAGTACGAGGTCGCGTACTTCATGGCCAGCGTCGATCCGGTCGAGGGCGAGAAGGGGAACAAGGCCTTCGCGGAGTCCGAGAAGGCCGACTTTCCCATGCTGAGCGACCCCGACAAGACAGTGGCGGCGGCCTACGGAGTGCTGAATCCCGAGCGCGGCGTCGCCAGCCGCTGGACCTTCTACATCGACAAGAACGGCACCATCACCGCTGTCGACAAGGCCGTCAAGCCGGCGACGTCCGCCGAGGACATGCTCGCGAAGCTGTCGGAGCTGAAGGTCCCGACGGCACGATAGGCCCCCTCAGCCGGCTTGCTCGGCTTTCCAGTTGAGTTGAGGTCGCTCATGGACGGGCCCGAAGAACCTGTCCGGAGAGCAACGGGTCAGGGGGCACCAGCAGCACCTCCCACCTCCAGGATTATCTTCCCGATATGCGCGCTCGACTCCATGAGGCGGTGGGCGGCCGCGGCCTCGGCGAGCGGAAAGCGGGCGTGGATCACCGGGCGCACCTGGCCCGACTCCAGAAGCGGCCAGACGCGCTCGCGGAGCGCCCGGGCGATCGCGCCCTTCTGCTCGACGGTCCGTGGCCGTAGCGAGGAGCCCGTGACCGTCAATCGCCGGAAGAGCAGGGTCGCGAAGTTCAGCTCCGCCCTTGCCCCGCGCTGGAGGGCGATCAGGACGAGCCGTCCCTCGAGGGCCAGGCAGTCCACGTTGCGCGGGATGTAGTCGCCCCCGACCATGTCGAGGATCACGTCGGCGCCCCGTCCGCCCGTCCGGTCCTTCATCACGGCCACGAAGTCCTCCTCGCGGTAGTTGATGGCGCGCTCGGCGCCGAGGGTCACGCAGGCCGCGCACTTCTCCGGCGAGCCGGCGGTGGCGAAGACGCGCGCGCCGAAGACTCGCGCGAGCTGGATGGCAACGGTGCCGATGCCGCTCGATCCCCCGTGGACGAGCAGGGTCTCGCCGGCGGCGAGCCGGCCCCGCTCGAACACGTTCGTCCAGACGGTGAAGAATGTCTCGGGGAGGGCGGCGGCCTCGACCGCCGTGAGTCCCTTCGGGACGGGCAGGCACTGCGGCGCCGGGGCGAGGCAGTACTCGGCGTAGCCGCCGCCCGTGACCAGCGCGCAGGCCGGATCGCCGACGCGCCATTCCGTCACGCCCTCTCCGACGGCAGCGATCTCACCGGCCACCTCGAGCCCCGGGATGTCCGAAGCCCCGGGGGGTGGCGGGTAGTTTCCCTGGCGTTGGTGCACGTCGGGCCGGTTGACCCCGGCCGCCGCCACCCGGATCAGGACCTCGCCTGGGCCGGGGGGGACGACCGGCCGGCGCGCCAGCTTCAGGACCTCGGGCGGACCGGGAGCGGTGATCTCGATGACCGCTCCGTCCGTCGGCACTCGAGTCATCGCCGGCTGGTCACGGCGTCGCGCCGTCGAGGGCCTCGATAGTGGCGAGCGACGCGGGCCGGGCCGCCTGCAGCCGGCGGGCCGTGGCCTCCGCCGCGCGCATCACCCGCAGCAGGTTGCCCTGGGCCAGCTTGCGCAGGTCGGCGTCGCTCCAGCCGCGTTTGATCAGCTCCGCGAAAACGCGCGGGTAGCTCGAAACGTCCTCGATGCCCTCGGGCCATTCTTCGTTACCGTCGAAGTCGCCTCCGAGACCCACGTGGTCGACGCCCGCCACTTTGCGCACGTGATCCAGGTGGTCGGCCACCTGGCGGAGCGTGACCTTCACCGCCGGCCGCCGGGCCTTCATCTCCTGGGAGATCTCGCGGCGGGCCGCCGGGTCGCTCACCCCCGCGAGCCTCTGGCGCTCCTCGAGGTAGAGGGGCAGGCTGGCCTTGGCGAGCTCGTCCGAGACGAAGGACGCCACGAAGGTGACCATGACGACCCCGCCGTTCGCGGGCACCCGCTCGAGGATGTCGTCGGGGACGTTGCGCACGTGGTCGGCCACCGCCCGGGCCGAGGAGTGCGAGAAGATCACCGGCGCTTCCGACACCCTGAGCGCGTCGTCCATCGTCTCGGGAGCGACGTGGGAGAGGTCCACCAGCATGCCGAGCCGGTTCATCTCGCGCACCACCTCCTCGCCGAACCGGGTGAGGCCTCCGTGTCGCGGAGCATCCAGAGCGGCGTCGGCCCAGTCGAGGGTCGAGTTGTGGGTGAGCGTCATGTAGCGCGCGCCCAGTGCGTAGAAGGCACGCAGCGCTCCCAGCGAGTTCTCGATCGCCTGGCCTCCCTCCATGCCCAGGAGGGAGGCGACGCGTCCCCTCTTCATCGCTCGCTCGATGTCGCGGGCGGTCAGGGCGAGGGCCAGGCGATCGGGGTAGCGCTCGATGACGCGACGGGCGATGTCCATCTGCTCGAGCTGCGTCTTCGCGAAGCCGATGCTCTTCTCATCGGCCGGGATGTAGACCGACCAGAACTGGCCGCCCACCCCGCCCGCCTTGAGCCGCGCGAAATCGGTGTGGCCGGAGGTGCGCTGCCGCAGGTCGTAGGCCACGACGTCCCGCGGGGCCTTCTCGTATTCGCGGATGGCCCAGGGCAGGTCGTTGTGGCCGTCGATCAGCGGGTGCTTCGCGAGGAGCCGGCGCGCGTGGACGAGGGCGGGGTCGTCGGCCGCCAGCAGCGTGGCGGGTGACAGCCCGGTGAGGAGCGCAAGCAGGGCAAGCGCCGATCTCACTTCCACCACGGGAGCTTGAAGAGCGGCGGCGGAGCCGGCCGGCGAGGAATCGGCGTCGGCGGCGGCGTGGGGGCCTTGTCCACGAAGCCGAGCACGGGAGCGATCGTCTCGGGACGATAGGGACGGAAGACGAGCCATCCGGCGGCCACCACCGCTACCAGGACGAGCCCGAGGGCCGGACCCTTGACGTCCCAGCCCACCTCGGCGCTCTCGGCCGGACCGCCGTACCCGAAGGCCGCGCCCGGACCGGCTCCCGCCGAGGCGGCCGCCAGTTGCTCCGCCTGGCTGCGCGTGGTCCCGCAATGACACGCGTCCACGCGGTTGGGCACCCGCCGCTTGCAGTTCGGACACGTCCAGGTGAGGGAGGCCATGGACCATCTTGATCCTAGTTCAAATCGCCCCCCGGCGCAGCCGATGTACCATGGCCGTTCATGGCTCGCGCCCTGCCGGCGCTCCGGCGAAACCTGGACGTCATGCCCTCGCCGGTCGAAGATCGTCCGGGGGTGCTGCTGCGCGACCCCTTCCGCTACACCGAGGACGTCCTGATCGTCCCGCCTGAGCTCGTCCCGTTCCTGGGCTATTTCGACGGCGCGCACGACGAGGGCGACCTCCGGCTGGCCCTGCGCCGGGCCACGGCCATCGGCGCCGTCGAGGTGGAGGGCCTGCTCCGTCACCTGGAAGATGCGCTCGGCCGAGGGTTCCTGTGGAACGACGCGTTCGCGCGGCTCCGCGAGGACCGGCAGCGGACCTTCGCGGAGGCCCCGCGACGCGAGGCGGCCCACGCCGGCTCGGCCTATCCCGCCGACGCGGCCCCCCTGGCGGCGGCGCTCCGCACCTTCCTCGAGGGGACGGAGGCGGGAACCAGTTCGGAAGCGGCCGGCGCCTTTGCGATCGCGGCGCCCCACGTCAGCCCGGAAGGCGGCTACCGGTCCTACGCGGCGGCCTACAACGCCCTCTCTCCGTCGCTCGCGGACCGGACCTTCGTCGTTCTCGGCACGTCGCACTACGGCGGGCCCGAGCGCTTCGGCATCACCCGCAAGGCCTTCGTCACGCCGTTCGGCGAAACCGGCACCGACCGGGCGCTCGTGGACGGCCTCGCGCGGGCCGGGGGGGAAGCGGTGCGCCTCGAAGACTACTGCCACGCCGTCGAGCACTCGATCGAGTTCCAGGTGGTCTTCCTCCAGCACCTCTACGGCCCCGCGGTTCGCGTGGTTCCGATCCTGTGCGGGCCGTTCGCCCGCGCCACCCACGAGGGCGGCCGGCCCGAGGACGACGAGGCGGTGCGGCGCTTCCTGGGCGCCCTCGCAGACCTGGCCGCGCGTGAGGGCGAGCGCCTCGCCTGGGTCCTCGGGGTGGACATGGCGCACATGGGCCGCCGCTACGGCGATCCCGCCTCCGCCCGCGCGGGCCACGGGGAGATGGCCGCGGTGGAAGAACGCGACCGGGCCCGCATGGGCCGGATCCTCGAGGGCGACGCCGCCGGGTTCTGGGACCTCTTGCGCGAGAACGGCGACGACTTGAAGTGGTGCGGGGCCTCGCCCTTCTACACCTTCCTCGAAGCCGCCCGCCCCGCCGCCGGGCGGCTGCTCCGGTACGAGCAGTGGAACATCGACGAGGAGAGCGTCGTGAGCTTCGCCGGCCTGGCCTTCAGCAGGGAGCCGGCCCCGGGGTCCGCCCCGAAAGGAGACGCATGAGCGGGACAAGGTACGTGACGACCATTGCTACGGCCCTGGCCGCCGCGGCTTTTGCCACGGCGGCGCTGGCCGCGGAGAGCAAAGCCAAGGAGGCTCCTGCCAAACCGGTCGCCCTCGTGGGAAGCGTCCCCATCACGGAAGCGCAGCTCGAGGAGGCGAGCGAGGGCCAGCTCCGCGAGCTGCGCATGCGCGAGTTCCAGATCCGCAGCCAGGCCCTCGACGACCTGATCGGACAGAAGCTGATCGAGAACGAGGCGGCGGCTCGGGGGGTCACGGTGCCGGCGCTCTTGAAGGCGGAAGTCGAGGACAAGGCTTCGATGTCCGACGCCGAGATCAGCGCCTTCTATCAGGCCAACAAGGAGCGCTTCGGGACGATGCCCGAGGCCGAGGCCTTGAAGCAGATCCAGGAGCGCCTTCCGCCGCAGCGCCAGCGCGAGCGCCGCGCGCTCTGGGTGCGCGAG
>WNFM01118727.1_pt1 | contig 13375 bp, 20 predicted proteins | sample 5400271 | NCBI WGS metagenome assembly WNFM01 (sample SAMN13153352, study PRJNA577476) | soil metagenome | isolation source: 60 cm saprolite on Douglas fir-dominated hillslope | place: USA:California | collected 2013-09-17 | reverse complement strand
AGCAGCTTCTCGGCGACGTCGTTGGCCGGCGGCGCCCAGCTCGGCGGCGCGACCTTGTCGAGCCACTCCAGCACGTCCTCGTGCAGGCCGGGCTCGTCGTCATTGACCCAGATCCCGGCGGTGATGTGCATCGCCGAGGCGAGGACCATTCCCTCGGCGATGCCGGCCTCGTCCACCGCGGCCTGCACCTCCTCGGTGATCCGGACCAGCTCGCGCCGCTCGCTCGTCTCGAAGGTCAGGTAGGACGTGCTCGATTTCATTCGCTTCCTCCTTCGCTCGTCTGTCACCTCGGGCTGGTGCTGCATTCCTTCAGGCCGATCGCCCGCGCCAGTTCGTAGCGCTGCGGCTGCTCGGCGTCGCGGGCTTTGCGGGCAGCGACGTATGCGCTCGCGTTGCCCCTCCTCGCCGCCCGCAGAGCCTGCCGGTCGTAGCGGCGCACGCGCTTCTGGGCGCTGACATAAGCGTCGTAGCCGGCCCTCAGGCTAGCCGGCGGCTCGAGCGCTTCGAAGCCCTTGATCTGGCGCCGGGATATGCCCGCCAGCAGCCGCGCGTATTCGACTTCCGGCGCCGTCTCGCCGTTGGGGAATTCGTTTCTTGCCGCTTTGAAGTCTTCTTGCGCCCGGGCGCAGACCGCGTCGGCGCCGGCGACCAGCTGCGCCGCGGACAGCGGCTTCGGCGCCTGCTTCGTCGCCCCCCCGCCTCCGGAGGCCTTCGCGGGCGTCGTCTCCCCCGCTGCCGTGCCGGAGCCCCCGCCCCCGCCCCCACCGGACGAGAGGGCGATGGCCGCGGCGGCGATCGCGGCGACGGCCAGCAGCCCACCGGCAAAGAAGAGCCGGCGGCGACCCGCGGGGGCGTTCGACCGCTCGGGGAGTCGCCGCCGCGCCCGTCGCCACCGTGCGCTCGGGGATCGTCACCGCCGCACCGCTCAGCGCCGCCTCGGCGGCGCGGCCGAGGTCCCCGGCCGAGGGGAAGCGGTCCTCTGGCGGCTTCGACATCGCCCGGATGACGACGTCGTCGAGCGCCATCGGCACCTCCGGCGCATGCAGCGAGGGAGCGGGCGGCGGGTCGTTGAGGTGGGCATAGAGACGGGCCGCCTCGCCTTCGCGGGGATAGGGCACCTCTCCCGTCAGCAGCTTGAACAGCAGGCAGCCGAGCGCGTAGACGTCGACTCTCGCGTCCACCTCGCCGCCGGAGATCTGCTCCGGCGCGACGTAGTCGAGCGTGCCGACGAAGCGTCCGGTCTGGGTCAGGCCGGACTCGGTGGCGACGTTGCGAGCGACCCCGAAGTCGGTTATGTAGGCGTGCTCGGCGCCCTCTCCCCCGCTCAGCAGCACGTTCGCGGGCTTGACGTCGCGGTGCACCAGCCCGGCGGCGTGGATCGCGTCGAGCCCGTTGCCGACCTGGGCGATCAGCGCCGCGGCATGCGCTGGCCCCAACCGCCCCTCGCGGGCGATCCGTCTGCTCAGGTCGGAGCCGGACACGTAGCGCATTGCGATGAACGGGATCCCACCCTCCTCGCCGGCGGCGTAGATCGGGACCACGTTGGGATGCTCGATCGAGGCGGCGATCCTCGACTCCTCGGCGAAGCGCTTCGCGAAGACCTCGTCGGCGGCGGCCTCAGGGGCGATCAGCTTCAGCGCGACCCGCCGGTCGAGCCCCGGCTCGATCGCCAGGTAGAGGATCCCCATGCCTCCTCGCCCCAGCCTGTGCTCGATCCGGTAGCCGGCGAACTCGTCGCCCTCCGCCAGCTCGGTCCAGCCGTGAGCCTCAACCATCGCTCAACCCTAGTCGCAGAATCCGGCGCCTAGACTGGACCGTGCCGATGCCTCGACGCCTGCTCATCCCCGTCTTCATAGCGCTCTTCAGCCTTACCGGCGCCGGCCTGGCCCGGGGCGAGCTGAGCCAGGACGGGAACCTGCGGATCTCCTTCAGCGGTGGCTTCACCCCCCGCTCGCTGCCGCGCGACCGCCCGGCGCCGGTGACCGTCAACATCAAGGGCGCCATCAGCACCACCGACGGCAGCCACCCGCCGGCGCTGCGGCGGATCGAAATCGCGCTCAACCGCAACGGCCGGCTCTCGACCCAGGGCCTGCCGCCGTGCTCCAGCCCTCGGCTGCAGTCGACGAGCACCGAGACCGCCCTCGAACGCTGCGGCCCGGCCCTGGTCGGGCGGGGGCACTTCGGCGCCAACGTCGAGTTCCCGAGCCTGACCCCGATCCCGGCCACGGGCACGATGCTCGCCTTCTACGGCAAGACGGACGGCAGGCCGGCGCTGCTGCTCCATCTCTACGGCACGACCCCGGTGCGGGCCACCTTCGTGCTGCCGCTGACGATCTCGCACAAGGGCAAGGGCCAGTTCGGGACCGTCCTCTCGGCCAGGATCCCGACCCTCGCGGGTGGCATCGGCTCGGTCACCGAGATCGACCTAAGGATCGGGCGCAACTACACCTTCCGCGGGCAGCGCCGCAGCTTCGTCAGCGCCAGCTGCGCCGCCCCGCCCGGGTTCCCGGGAGCCGTCTTCTCCCTCGCCCGCGGCAGCTTCTACTTCGCCGACGGCAAGAAGATCGATACCACCCTCGCCCGCAACTGCCGCGTCCGCTAGGCGGCTCGCGCCGACCGCGGTCGGCGCGGGAAGGGGCGCATCGGGGTCGAGCCAGCGGGCGGCGCCGAGACGCCAGCCTCCTTCCGCGGGCACGACCTCGGTCAGCAGCTCGGCGTACGGCGGCTCCTGCCGCGCCGCGGCGCCGAAGCCGAAGAGCAGCTCGGGGGCCAGAACGGAGTTGGCCTCGGCCCGGCCCCTGACCAGCCGCCGGTAGTCGTTGCGCTCCAGCTCGCCCTGGTGTGCCGTCAACGCCGTCAGGATCTCCTCAAGCCGCTCTTTGCCGAACGAGGTGGCGAGGGTCGGCCGTGGCAATGGGCCCCAGAGGCCCCACATCCACCATCGCGGCGCGGGCCCGCGTGGCTGCTCGAGCGCGGCGCGCGCCACAGCGGCGACAAGCTCATGGGCGGGATGGCGATCGCGTGGGCTGGGCGAGACGACGATCGCGGGCTCGGTCTCCTCGATCGCCGCCGCGACCGCGGCCAGCAGCGCCGCTCGAGGGGGCTCACGATCGCCTCCATCCGGGATCGCCGCTGACAGAGGAGGCAGCCGCAGCTCGAAGCCGGCCAGCCGGCAGGCCTCGCGCAGCTCGGCCTCGCGGCGGGCGAGCTGGTCGGGCCGGCCCAGCCCGCAGGCCAGGTTGACGACGCGCCAGCCGGCGTCGCGCAGGGCCATCAGCGTCGCCGGCGCGCCGATCAGCTCGTCGTCGGGGTGTGGCGAGAGGTGGAGGATGGCCGGCGTCACAGCCCAAGGCCGCCCACGCCGCGCTCGTTCCAGCCGAGGTGGTGCGCCAGCTCGTGACGCAGCGTGCGCTCCACCTGCCGGGCGAGCAGGTCGCGGTCGTGGCCGAAGTCGCGCTCCAGCGTGTCGCGGTAGATGACGATCCGGTCCTCGTAGCGTTCGCGGGCGACGCCGTCGCCGAAGTACTGACCGTAGGCGTGCTGCTCGGCACCGAGGTCGGAGACGACGACCGCGACCTCTTCGAGCACTCTCTGGAACTCCTCCGGCAGGGCGTCGATCGCGTCGGCGACCAGCTCTTCGAACTCTCCCAGGTCACCGTTGTCCGTCATTCGGCCAACGGTAGAGTCATCCGATCGGAGAATCCACCCCTGGGAGAGATAGATGAGAGATGCACAATCGGGTAGCGCCAGGATCCGCGCGCTGAGCGCCGGCCTTGCCGTCGTCGCGATCGTGGGCGGCGGCGCCGTCTGGTCGGGCTGCGGCGGCAGCAACAACAGCAGCGAAAGCACCGCCAAGGCGAAGCAGGAAATTGAAGAAGGCACCAAGAAGGCCGAAGAAGGGCTGAAGGAAGGCAGCGCGGCGGCCAAGAAGGGCCTCGAAGAAGCGAAGAAGCAGCTCCAGGAAGGCAAGGGCAGCGCCTCCACGGGCGTCGAAGAAGGCACCAAGAAGGCCGAAAAGGGACTCAAAGAAGGCAAGGCCCAGGCCGAAAAAGGCATCGAAGAAGCGAAGAAGTACACCGAACAGTACGGGAAGTAACAGAAGCGAAGAGGTGCCGGATCGCGCCCGCTGCCGGCAAGCGGAGGTTCCAGACATGGCCGCGATCCGGCAACCGCTTCCCCGCCGCTTGGCGCGGATCGGCCTCTGGCTCGGCGGCGTCGCCCTCCTCTTCTTCGTGCTCGAGCCCTGGATCTTCGGCTGGTCCGGCGGCAAAGAAGCTGGTCGAGTCCTCCTACGAGGACGCCAAGGTCAAGAGCCGCAAGCTGAAAGCGAAGCGGAAGCGCAGCTGAGATACCCAAAGCCCCGCGATTATCGAGTTCGGGTACGGACCACACAGGTCTGCCTGTGCCCGCTGTAAAACCAGCAGTAGTCGTCCACCCAGTGAATCCTGTATCGGTCGTTCCAAACCACCGTGTTGCGGTATATCGCAAAGTAGACGGTGATCGTGCCGTAGTAGTCGTTGCCCCCCTGGTACCACGACACCCCGCACTTGACCTTTTCCCTCTCAACGCGCCTACACCCGATCCGCTTTCCGCTCCCCTTTCGAAAGCGGTATCGGAAGTCTTCCCCGAGGCCCAAACCGCTGAGGTACTTGGCACGAGAGAAAGACATCGTCGGGAGATGCGCCTTTGGAACCTTGACCGCCGGAACAGCGCCGCCGGATTCAACGGCGGCTATCCAGCTCGCGACCCAGGGAGATACCTGATCCACGCGCGTGAAGACGTTGGGAAGTGAGGTGCTGCAATCGGGTCCGCCAAGGCTCGTGATGCCGACCTCTGCCAACGATCCGTCTGACCGACGGGCGATCGCTGGCCCTCCGCTGTCACCGTGGCAGGTGCTAACCGCATAGCTGGGCGGATCAACCGCGCAGAGCTGCGTTGCCGACGAATAGAACGGGTAGTACCTAGCGGACTGCTGCTTGCAGTATTCAGGGCGTTGAATTACCGTCGATGCCGACTGAAGCTGCGCAGGAGGTTCTTTGGCGCCCGAGCTGGTTAGTCCCCAGCCGGCAATCGATATTGGAGTCCGTGCTTGAAGAAGGGCGCTGTCGGATACCGAGGCCAGTGGCAGGGCCGGGGCCGTCACTGCGCAGGGTTGACGGACTGAATCCAGGGTAGACCACGACCTGTGACACCAGGGAAACGTTCTGCCGCTGTAACTGGTTGATATCCGCAACGCCAGTTGCCACGGCGTAGCCAGAAGCCGGATAGACGGTCGACGTTTCAATGTCCTCCACGCAATGGCCTGCCGTGAGAATGACCCTTGGCGCGACGACCGTTCCCGTGCAGCCGAAGAAGCCGCCTCCAGATTCTTCGCCCTCGATGTCCGCGAGCCAGGGAAATTCGCCGATCGACGCCGACCGGCCTCCAATGATGGAAGCGTGAGCAGCCGAGGAATGGCTGCCCCCGCCAGCCTCCCTGGCGGACGCCGCGGTTGGCCCAGCGAAGGCAGGAACAACTCCGATAATTGCAAAGGCGGTGGCGGCGAGCTGTCTCTTCATCTCTTCCTTTTCGACTTCAGACCGCTCGATCTTAGTCCGAAAAATCGAGAACGTCCAATCAGTACCTCGCCTGAGCAAGACGCCTCGAGATCTGGGGGCGCTTCAGGTGGTACAGGCGATGGGGCGGGAAGGACTCGAACCTTTGATCCCACTCCCGGCGCTCAAGACGTTCGGCACTCACGCCGGCATCGGTGTCGCCGACGTTGTTGACAGGGCCAGAAACCGGATAGATGGCCAGTTCGGCGTGGTATTGCTCCTGCTGGGCTTCGCGCTGCAACTCCTGGGCTACTTTGTTGGAGCTTGACGGCAAACAAGTAAGGCAGGGGCCAGATCGCCTGTTCACTGCGCTGATCTTCCTCGGTTTTTCGGTGCTCGCAGCCGGGGTGACATGGCGCCTCTTGCGGGGTCGGCTGTTCAAGAGAGCCCTTGTGAAAATTGCAATGGCCCCTTGCGAACGTCGGGTGGAGACATCGAGCAGGGGACGAGGAGAACATCCAGTGGCTAGCCAGCTACGGCATTGCCGCAGGTTGGCAGCGCCAGATGTACGAGTCCGACGCGACGTATACAGTTCGCGTCTTTGGCATTGACGTCGTCGCGGGAAGGACTCGAACCTTCGACCGACGGATTATGAGTCGCGCCGGAAGCCCTCTAACAAGCCAAATTATGCCTGTTTAAGTGATTTCAGAACGCTGAAATCGAGTCTGTTTAGAGTAGTTGGGGACAAATTTCGGGACAAACTTTTTCCCGGTCGATTCAACTTTCGCTCTTGCGTCGGGGCAAATGAGTCTTGCATGAAGGCGAACGTCTCACTAAGCCTAGGTCGGTTAGGGCTACGGACAAGGCTACGAATGGGCCGTTCGCAGCCCCCTTCGCTTTCTCGGGCCGAAATGAGTGGCCTCCGTGCATCTGACCCCGCCCTCCCACGATGTGAGCGCCCGGGGTCAGATGTACTACGTAGGTGATCGACTAAGAGAAAGGAGCGGACCGCGAACGGCGAAGTCGATCCCGGAGTGCAGGGAAAGGCCGAGAGTGAAAAACGTTCAGCAGAACGAGCTAAACGGGGCCGGTTGGATTAGAAGGAAGATTGGAACCGGCAAGGTTCTTGACAAGGACATATGCATTCCGTAAATTCGATATTCGAGGAGACGGGACTCCTCGCAGGAAGAGAAGTTCAGCCTGAATCGACGGCAGAGAGCCGATTCAGAGCCAGGGAGAGGTTTCTTCAGGGGCCAGGGCATCCAGCGGCGCGCGCTCAAGCCGTTCGTGTCTCAGGGCCTCCACGGGTAGGGGCTGCCGCGATCTGGGACTGTTGGACCTGGCTAGACGCTTTTCTCTTTCGGCTTTTGTTTTCGCCAAGGCCCCCTTCGGGGGAGAGGGCCTTGGCGAAAACTTGCTGAAAGAAAAGAGCGGATAGCCAGGTCGTCGCAGAGTGCGTTCTCGCGCCCGTGGAGGCAGATCGACGGCGTAGCCCTGCGAGCTGCCTCTCCTAGCGCCCCTTCGAGGCGGCCTGGCTCTCTTCGCCCAGCTTGACCCACGCCGCGGGCGCTTCAACCCCGCAAGGGGGTTCCCCTCGCCCTGCGGGCTCGGTTCCGCTCCCGCGGTCGCGGGTCCACTGGCCCTCATCGACTCAACCCACCTCGAAGGAGGCTCAGATAAGTGAAGACAGCCAACAAAGCTCGGCCTTGGCCGGGGCATCTGCCATCATTTCCGGCATGGAGCTACACGCCCACGTCAAGCTCAGCGGTGATCGGGACGGCGAGTACCTCATCACCGAAGAGCGTCCTGACGGGTCGCTCACGTTGGTGCCGGACACCTCGTTTGACGCGATTCGCAAGCGCCTTGGCACTGAGCCTGGAACCTTGGCTGATTTTGAAGCCGAGTACGGTCCCGTGCAGCCTCCCGACGGCGAGGGATAGCTGATGAGCGACAAGCCGGCGCGCCGTGCCCCTGCGCTATTTGACGATGCGGCTTTTGCCGAAGACCTGAATCGAGCTAGCGATACAGGCGAGGAGGTTGCACTTGCAGCCCGGCAGGAGTACGAGCAGGACGGAGTGCCCATTGACGACCTTCTTGCTTGCGACGACGAGGGGCCAGATGGAACTGCGCTTGCCCATTGCATGAAGGTCTATCTGCCTCGTCCTGATGGCAAGTTCGGCATGGTCTTCCGCATCGAGTTGCATGGAGGCAAGTCGGCCCTCGCCTTTGTCGCCTTCGGTGTCCGCCACCATCCGCGTGAGGCGAATGCCCCGACCGTCTACGAGATCGCCCACCGCCGCCTGCACGAGGAAGGCTCTTAGCTTCCTGGGCCATCTCACGCCTCTTTTAACCAGACCGACCCGGCGTCAACTTCGAGCGTCTGGGCCCAAGGTCATCATCGATAGAGATGAACGACAGCGAGATCAAGCAGTTGCTCAACGACTTGCCGGTTGCCAGCATGATCTCTACGCCGCATGACTCTGTCGCGATCCTCTGCTCTCAAGTCAAATCCGCCGGAGGCAATCTCGATGAGGTTCGCGAGTGGGTCCATGCGCACGGAGGCGGAGAAGGTAGATCGGAAGCCCGGCGATCTCGTGGCCTGCGGCCGGGGCGGCTGGTTGCGCCGCCACCTCGCGTAGAGCATTACTTCGTGGTCCCCGTTGACGCCCTGGCCTAAGTAGCCCATCCGGTACGACTGGCAACGTGACTGCATGGACAACGCGGTCATTTGGACGGACGTAGCCCTGGTCGGGATCGCGGCCCTCCAGTTCGTCGTCCTGATTGTCGCCGCCTTCGTCGCTTGGAGGCAGGTTCGTGAGGCGCGACGGCTTCGCGAGGAGCAACAGCGGCCATTCGTCGTGATCGACTTTGAGGTTGAGAGGGGCTACATCGCGTTCCTCGTCGTGTCGAACCTGGGGACGTCGCTGGCTCGCGATGTGCGCTTCTCCATCGATCCGCCCTTGGAGAGCGCCGTTCCAAGCGTCGCGCTGGACAAAATGAAGATGCTGAACCAGGGCATCTCAACGCTGGCCCCCGGCAAGAAGATTCGGACCTTCTTTGACATGGGGGATCGAAGGGGCAAAACCGACCTGCCGATGACCTATACAGCACGGGTCCAATACACGGACGAGACCGGCCGCCGTCTTTTCGATGAGACGGTTGATCTGGACCTGGACCTCTACATGCACCTGTCCGAGATCACTCGCCAGGGAGTGCACGACATTCACAAGCGCCTTGAGGAGATTCGGGACGTGTTCAAAAAGTGGAGCTGGAACTTGCCAGGCGGCTTGATCGCAATGACTCCGGAGGAGGCCCGGCGCGAAAGCGACCGGATCGTTGCCGAGATGGAAGAGCGGGAACGAGAGGGCGAAGCCACAAGCGACTACTAGTTCGACTCAGGAGTGCTAGCCAGGCAAATCCAAAACCGACTCCTGATCGCCGATCTCACGTAGATACGCGACCTGGTTCGGATTGACCAATATCTCACCTTCGACCTCGGTGGAGACGGGAACCCAACCGTCGCTCCCTGAACGGTCCAGCGCCTGAATCAGACCCGCTGCATTCGTGCCGATGACTATGACCCGATGACCGCCGCTGAAAACCATCTCAGTCGCCATGTCGTTCAGGGTAGCGGCTCACGCGAACTGCGTTATCCCTCCAAACTTCTCCGCCGCCTTCGCCAGCGCCGAGACGGACACGCCCAGCGACGCCGCGATTCCGCTCACCATGACCAGTCCTCCCAGCGGCGACTGGGAAGTTTCAGCCGATCCGCTCGGCGAGCATCACGATGATCCCCTCCGGGCCACGGACGTAGCAGAGCCGATAGATGTCCTCGTAGCGCACTACCTCGCCGAGGAGCTCCAACCCCCGGTCCCGCACCCTGGCGACGGCGGCGTCGATGTCATCGACCGAGAACGCGATGCGGCGGATGCCGAGCGTGTTCGGCGGTGCGTTCGTATCGCCCTCGCGCGCCGCCGGGCTGTTGAACCGCATCAGCTCCAACCGCCCGTGGCCGTCGGGGGTCTGCAGCATGGAGAGCTCGCAGCGGACATCCTCGAGTCCCACGACACGGTCCACCCACTCACCCGCCACCTCTGCTTCGCCCACCTGCTCCAGCCCGAGCTCGACGAAGAACGCCTTGGCCGTCGCGAGGTCGTCAACGACGATGCCCACGTTCTCCAGAGATTGGATCGAGCCGCTCATCTCCGTGCGAGCATACTGTCGCGGCACCGACCGAGTTCACGCGCAGACTAGGCTGCGCTGATGCCCGACGACGCCGAACGCAAAGCTGCTCGCAAAGCCGTCCGCGCAGCCCAGAAGCAGTTCCAGCGCGAATCCGACGCCACCCAGCGGGCGCGACGCAGAGCCTTCGCCCAGGCTCAAAAGGAAGGGCTATCGCTGCGCGAGATCGGCGAGGAGGTCGGCCTGCATCGCTCGCGCATCGCGCAGATCATTCGCGGTAAGTAACCGCGAGACTGTCGATTTTTTCTCGACAGTCTGCTAGCCTCCCGGCGCGCATAAGTGGGGCCGCGTGCTGAAGACACCGGCCCCGTGGCGACCGGCCAAGTTTCCAAGGTCCGGTCGCAGCGGGAACGGTAGCGGCATACCGGCTCCATAAAGCGGCGACCCGCCGCGCGCAAACGCGAACGGGCCGCCTGACCACAAGGAGAGTGGACTCCTCATGGCTACAGACCACCCTACGGATCGCGAGTCAGGCGGTCCTGCATCACCCGCCGAAGAAGACGCAAGGGTCGAGGCGGCAGTCCTTGCCTTCGTCCTTGACGAACATCCGGACTGCCTCACGATCCCGGAGCTGTCGCGAACCCTCAACGAGGGCTCCAGTGATTTCGCCAGAGCGGACGCAGTTGAGCGGGCGATCCGCGAGCTGGCCCACCTCTCCCAAGAAGAGGTGGGGTTCCTCGCCTCCCTGCATCGCACAGAGGTGGGCCAGTTGGAGCGAGGGGTACGGCTCGCTCGGATCGACACGGTGGTCAAGCTCGCAGGTGCTTTGGAGGTGGCGCCGGGGAGCCTTCTTGACGGCATGGCCTGGGAGCCTGGCGAATTCGCGGCGGGAGCGTCTCGGCTCCCATCTTCTGCGGAGACGGAGGCATGACGCCGGTTGCGGGAAGCGACTTCGCCAGGCTCTTTGGCGAGAACCTTCGCCACTACCGCAAGAAGGCCGACATCTCCCAGGAGGAGCTGAGCATCCGCGCCTCGCTGCACCGCACAGCGGTCGGTCAGTTGGAGAGAGGGGAGCGCGTGCCGCGTGCCGACACGCTCGTCAAGTTGGCAGGAGCTTTGGACATTCCAGCCGGGACTCTCCTTGAAGGCATCGCCTGGCGGCCTCCGCAGCCCCAGATAGGCAGCTTCGAGTCCTTGTCTTATCGGAAGACGACGCCGTGACCCGCAGGCCAGAGCGCCCCATGCCCACTTACCCAGCTAGGTGGGCATGGGCGCGGAGGGACGAACCGGGCTGAAGCAACGTCTTGAGGTTGGATGGACGAGCTTCAGTTACTCGAAGAACCGCTGCTTGATGCGGACGAAGCGGCACAGATCCTCAGGGTGCCGCGCAGCACCCTCTACGAGCTGGTGCGCTCACGGGGCCTCCCTCACGTCCGAATCGGAGAGCGCGGGCTGCGGTTTACGAAACCGGGACTTGCAGCCTGGGCCTCGGAGAACACTTACGGAACTCCGCGGACGGTGAGCTTGCTTGGAGCCTCAGACTGCACGAGTAGCCGAAGCGGGCGTCTGAGTCTCCTCGAGACGGAACGCTTCGGAGACTCGCTTGGCGGCGTCCTCGCGATCGACGAACGCGAGATAGCGCCTCGTCGTCGTCAAATCAGCGTGGCCCATCCACTCCATCACCTCATGGGAGTCGGCGTGGCGGATCACAGTGCTGCCGAAGGTATGGCGGAGGTTGTGGAAGCGGAAGTCCTCTTGCAATCCAGCTGCCTTCAGGGCGGCGCGGTAGCGGTCCTTCAAAGACTTGTAGCCGAGGTGCCGGCCGCCGCTGGTGCAGAAGACCAGGTCGCCGTCGGCCGTGAAGTGCTCGCGCTGGCCGAGCTTCGCAAGCCGCTGGGCGACCTCCTCGGCCATCGGGACCGCTCGTTCCATGCCGCTCTTGGGGGTCGTCGTTTCGCCGTGGGTCCAGTTTTCGCGAACGTGGATGGTGCGGCGGCCGAAGTCGATGTCGCGCCAGCGCAGCGCCAACAGCTCCCCCATGCGCAGACCGGCGAAGGCGGCGGCGTGGAAGATCGCGGCGTCCTGCTTGTCCTGCCGGCGCAGCTGCGCCTTCCCCTTGGACCCAATCGGATATTTCGGCGGCTTTCGGTGACGACCATCCTCAGCCGCCCTGACGAGAGCCAAGACCTCCTCAGGGCGCAGCACGTCGATCTTCGCCGCGCGGCGGACTCGGGGACGCTCAACGAGATCGGCCGGGTTGCGGGGCAGGCCGTAGACCTTCATCGCCCGCTTGAAGATCGAGCCGAGGCAGACGAGGTACTTCTGGCGGGTCCGATTGGAGCCGCCGTAGCCGCTCACCCAGAGCTCGATGTCCTCCGAGGTGATCGCCTCGACCTTGCGATCGCCGAACTCGCGGACGAGAACGCGGACCATGTTGCGGTAGTCGCGCAGCGTCGAGGCCTTGCAGTCGCGGACGTTCTCGCAGTAGGCAAGCCACTCCTCTGCTGCGTCGCGGAAAGTCTTGCCGGTCTGCACCATCCCCGCCAAAGTCCCCTGGCGAGCCTGCGCCAACAGCCCATCCAGATGGGCCTTCGCGCTGGCCTTGGTGAAGCAGCCATCTGGCGGCGAGGTCTTCTCCGTCCAGGCTGGACCAAGCCGCTTCTGCTGCTGCCGACCGTCTGGCAACCGGTACTTCGCGTACCAGACGCCGCCGCGTTTTCCCTTGCGTTGAAAGACGTGTCCAGAGATTGGGCGAGGTGGTGGAGGGCGCATTTGCCACCGATTGTAGCTTGTTTTCGGGACAAATTCGGGACAAAGTTTGGAGATTGCCCCAATACGCACTTGTCGAACATGGCTATTTAGAGGGCTTTTCTATGGGGCGGGAAGGACTCGAACCTTCGACCGACGGATTATGAGTCCGCTGCTCTAACCAGCTGAGCTACCGCCCCGGAGGGGGCGAGAGTAGCGCGGGATGGGGCTTCAGGCGCTGAAGAGCTGGGCCAGGGAGCGACCTACGTCGGGCGGCTCTTCCTTGCCTTCGGCCGCCGCGACGGCGCCCTCGGCGAGGGCCTTGGCGGCGTCGGCGATCTGGTGGGCGCGGCCGCCGCGGATGACGCCGGTCTTCTTCGCTTCGGCGAGGTCGGACTCCATCAGACCGGCCAGCTCGGCGAGGCGGCGCAGGCCGACGACGCCGGCAGTGCCGCGCAGGGCGTGGGCTTCGGAGCGCATGGTCTCGAAGTCGGTCGTCTCGGTCGCGAGGCCGGCGGCGATCACGTCGCAACGGCGACGGGCCTCCTCGGCGAAGGACTGCAGAAGCTCCTCTTTGGAAGCCGTCTTATCGCCCTCGGATGCGGCGTTGTCGCTCATTCGCCCACCAGCTTCTTCACCACGGCGGTCAGGCGTTCGAGGCCGAAGGCGCCCTCGATGACGGAGCTGATCGTGCCCTGGCGGTCGATCGCGAACAGCCACGGCTCGCTCGGAAGGTTGAAGGCCCGGACCTGGGGGCGCACGCCCTTGCTCGGGTCGTTGTTGTTGTAGATCTCCATGTGGATGAAGGCCGCCCTGTCTCCGTATTCCTGTTTGACCTGCTCGGCCACGTCGACGACGGGCCCGCAGACCCGACTCTGGCAGAACTGGGGGGTCGCAAACAAGAGCACGAT
>WNFM01122388.1_pt1 | contig 13378 bp, 26 predicted proteins | sample 5400271 | NCBI WGS metagenome assembly WNFM01 (sample SAMN13153352, study PRJNA577476) | soil metagenome | isolation source: 60 cm saprolite on Douglas fir-dominated hillslope | place: USA:California | collected 2013-09-17 | reverse complement strand
TCACACGTTTTACCGAACGTTGGAGGGAATGTTTTGGACACATGGTGATGACCCCCCGAGCAGATCAGAAAGATCCGACCGCCCGGGGATGTCACGATGTCAGTTTTCATGCCCCGTGCCGCGCATGAAACGGGCTATGAGCGCATCCATACCGGCTTCTGAGGTAACCGGTAGGGATCCGTCGTTGATACCCGCAGTGTGCTTCTGAACGACGTGCTCAACGAACGCCGCGCAGGTACGGTCAAGGGTTGCGAGCGGCATTGCCACCACATGGATTCCGTCGATTTCCATGACCGGACCCATGGTGAACAACTCATCGAAACACGCGGGACACCTCACGGTGACGAACGGCAAACCAGGTTCGCCGCATTCCTCGCATTTCCCTTCCTCGAATTCGTGCGGGTGATCCGCCCATTCATCCTTTGCCATGTGTCGAGCCTTTCTTTTCGTGCGGCGCTTTCGGCGTCTGAGGCTTGCTCGGTGACGCATTCTTGCGGGTCATTGTCTGTCCTTTCCCCATACGCACCTTTCGGGTGTTTATGGACGTTCCACCTTTTCGTCCCGGCTGATACCAGAACCCATATGCGCGATCGTGTCTCGGCATCACTTCCCTTTCTTAGTCGGTTTCGGACGGGTAGGGGTCCGAGGCAGTTTAACCGGACCCGGATATTTCGTCACGTTTCTTCACCACCTTTCGTAATGTGGCGGTTCATTCGGACTAGTTCGGCCGGATCCCCGGTAAGCACATACATTTCGTAGTGCCGTTGATACCAGGTCTTCGGTTGGTAGCCCATCATTGAGGCTAGAATGTCGCGACTCATTCCACGGATATATGCCGTGACGGGCGGTTCCCACAATTCGAGCAATCGTTCTTTCAATCGCCCGAATCGTGAAAGTTCCGCCCGATGGCATTGAGGGCAATCCGTCATTGAGTCTCACGGTAATACGTGTTACGCGCGGATTCGGGGTAAGGAACGAATTTGCCGATCTCACCGCGTTCATACGCGAATGAGTCTGTCGCCGAATCGTACAGATAGGATCCGACGAATAGTGACGGTTGGCCATCGTACGTATTGGTCGTCAGGTTTTTGACGACGGTACGAACACGATCACGCGTTTCGCCGGACGAAACGAAATCGTCAACGAACACGTACCGATCTCCGATTTCGCCCTCGAATTGCTGGTAAGCGTGGCGTGAATCGCCCGGCTTACGAATGATGGCGAAATGCTTTCCCATTGCCCTTGCGAGGATGGGAATGACCAGAGCGCCAGATAGACCGGTTCCGATCATCGTGTCGTAATCGACGTTTGCGAGTGCCTTTTTGGCACTGTCGATCAGCTTGCTTGAATCACGGAATGCACCGTGACTGTAGCTGATATTCCGCAACATGATGTGTGGGTCACTCTCCTATGCGTGAGCGATGAATATGAGTACGGCGAGCAGCGTAATCCAGATCACGATTACACCGACGATTGACGGCCAATTCACCCGCCAGAAAATTTTGAACCAATCGAACAACATCACACGTCCTTTCCTAGTAAGGGAGTACGATCCCTTTCGGAGTCCGCGTGTCCGGTTGTGGCTTCGGATTTTGCGGACGGGGAACCCGAGGTATCGGGCGTTGAATCCGTTTCGGCATTGTGCAATTCCACCGTTTCGATTGGGCGATGCTGGCAGTAACACCAGCGTTTGCCAGGGCATTTCGGATGCTCATTGCGTATGCACGCATCGCAGAACATTTTGCCCTCCTTTCACGTGATCCGGTCAGGAATCGAACCTGACAAATACCATTCGGATCGTTGGGAGAATGGCGAGACCCCCCAGACTCGCCATTCTCCCGCGTAGGGGAAACGTACCTCGCGAACACATTTCCCCAAGCTTCTACTTGTTCTTGCGCGGGCGGTTCACCTTCGGTCCGACAGTGAACCAAACCCGGACCTTACCGGATCCGTCCTTCTCGGGAACCTCGCGAGTCTTCCCGCCCATTCCCGCGTTGTTCGCCGCGCGACGCACGTTGTCACGTGCCCACTTGACATCCTCGGCATCCAACAGGACGGAGGTAGCACCACCGTTCCTGATCAACTCATTCACGGCATCCTGGAAAGGATTGACCGCTGCGTTGATTTCGGCGGCATCGGGCATTGCCTCGGCATACTCGAAAACCAATTCCACCGACTTTACCGAATCCGGCTTGGTGGCGTCTTCCTGCTTTGCGGCATCTGCCTTCGGTAGACCAGCCATTTGATCGGTCCTTTCGTCGTTTCTTTCTGACCGGGATGGCCATTACCGCCACCATTCCGCAGAATGGTGACGGTAAAAGCTGGCCGCTCAGAATTTCACCCAGAGATTGCGCGAGGGAAGGGTGATGTAAATCAGTGCCGCAAGTGCGGCGATTGCGAACACGGCGATTGCGATTGCGAGGATCATTGCAATGCCTTTCGGGAGGTGATCGTTTCGGCCGAATGGCCATAGCCGGAATCACTCCCCAAGTGATCCCGACTATGGTGATTCGATCTAGTTCCAGCCACCTGACATACGCACGCCGTTGTCAGTGTTCGGACGTGATCCGGTTGACACTGCGAAGTGATACCCGGTGTCCTTTTCCGGAGTGACCAGAGCGTTGACCGGATCCGATCGGTGAATCCGATTGAATTCCTGCGTTGCCGTGTCCGGCAGAACCGGCAGGATTTCGAGAGCCTCGGGAAGTTCCCCGGTAGTGACGTGGCCGTTGTCCCATATGATCCCGACCAAGTTCATTCCGGACCATTGCGACACGTAGGTTCCGAGGACCGTACCGGTTTCGCCGTTGTTCTCGGATCCTGCGATCTTGCGGACGCGTGAACCTGCGAGGGGATTCGTGTTGTACGTCATGATCTTGCCTTTCGCGAGGTGTCTTACAGGGTCGTGAACGGTAGGGATTCGAACCCTGTATCTCCCCTGCGAGCGCAGGTGATTCCGTCCTTTTGTCGGATCCGATCGTACCTGTTTGCGTATGACCAGAGCAGTTCACGCGGATCCTGATTTTAGCCCGCTTTCGCGTGGCCTCCGGTTGAGCAAGCATTGCCGGGATGCTCGGGCGGTAAATCCGTATGAGCCACTTTGAAGATCGGCCCTGAATCCGGACTGCCTACCCTCTTGCCTTGCTTTCCTTGCAACGCTGAGCCTAGTCCCAAAAGTCCCCGCATCGGTCACAGTCAGGACACGGGATCATAACGATTTGGTAACGGTAGACGAACACGCTACGCGTTGCGAGTCTTTGCCATACCGGGCGCCAGTGTTCGCAGACACCCGCTGGATAGCTCTCCTGACCTGCGAAAACTCCTGGCAGATTATTTGCGATGTCCCGTACCCGTTTGGGGGTCCGACGCGTCACAGACCATCTCAGAGCGTTCCAGAGCATATTCACTCTCTGTGATTTTCTGGTAGATCACGAGGGCTTCGTTGATCGTCGCGTTGCGAGATTTCCCCGTCAACGTCGTATGATCCGTCAACCATTGACGCGTTGCCGGTGTCAGACGTACCGAGATCGGATCTTCCCGCCACCTTCGGCCCATACGGGATCACACTCCTGACTTTTCCGTTCTCATCCCAGATCTTGACGGTATGCCCATAGCGCAGCATGTGAGTTTCTGCCCGGATACGGAGGTGATCCAGACTCATGATGTAGTCACGCGAGAAATTGCAATCCTCGCATTTGAGCCGTTTGATTTGCCGGTGTATGTTCCCACCGGTTACCCGCCGCCAATCATCGCATTTCCAGCAGTACACCAAATCGTCCAAATTCGGTGGTGGCCAGAATGCGTTTTGGTGACCACATTTCAGATACACATTCTGTGGTTCTTGCTTGCGCGTAAGGTCATCCATCACAGATCCAATATCTGTTGCTCGTATCTCGATTCGTCAATTGCCTTTTGATCCATGTTCAATTCTTCCTTCCACGGCAATGGGTGTTTGTGACTCTCACCTCCCACGGGCACGGCCAATCCACATTGGTGCATTCCAACATTTGCTGGAATACCTCGGCGACATGCGGCACATTGTTTCGGCATATGCTTACGTTTGCCCTCGCCACCGATACGCATTGTTCGAGGTTCTCCACTTTTGAATCGTCGCCAGTCATCCCAATTTTGATGCAATGCCTGTGCGAATCCAATGAAACGGGAAGTGGTCCCGGTAATCGTCCAATCTCTCGGATCTTCCTTTCCGAGGGCCGCCAATGTGTCTTCGAGAGTGAGACTACCCTTATCGAATCCCCGGTACTTTTCTTTCCATTCACCTTCCTTCAATCCGAATCGGCATCCGGATTGTAGATATATGAAGTCTGTGTAAACACTTTTAGACCAATTGCCAAGTGCATCACCAATTGTGAGGAACTTGTCGATCTGTCGTGTTGAAAAGATAGCGTCAGTCTCGAATGCGACCAAGTCATTACCAGCGTACATTGCCGCGCGGAATACCATGCTTCGACAATAGCTGGTGACCCAACCTGCCCACTCCAATTGATGCCATTTAGGAGCAGTGCCCTTTTCCTTGTTCCATCCGACACGTTGCGCCATCTTTCCATACATCGAATTGAGCTGTAGTTTCAGCGCATATTGCGCTTGATTTCCCGCTTCCTTATAGAGCAGCCGAATGTGATAACTTTCCGCCACCCAAGCGAAAGGGCGATCCGTTTCGTCATACTCGACGAATTCCCATCCCTCGAATATCTGGATTCCAGGTACGCCCAAATTGGTCGCCATTTGTACTTCTGGTGACCATACCCACCCTTCATGCACACAGGGAAATGAGATCTGTCCTCGCTTGTCACGATTGAAGAACGGCATGGGCCGGTTCATTTGCCCATTCTCGAAGGGATTCAGTTTCAGAGAAACGCGGTAAACTGCGAATCGCTCAAACTTGGTAGGGTTATCCACATGCTGCCAGTGGCCGCGCGCCAGATTGGGCAACTGTGAAATAGCGTACGGATAGGCCGAATTGATATCGTATTCATAAACCGTTCTATTCGCACGTCCCACCTTGAACAACTCAAAACGGCCACCCCCATAAGCGTACTGTGCGGCCTCATTGACAGGTACCGGACATTGGGCCATTGCTTTATCAATGTTGTGTTTTTGCATTGAATAGGAAGCAATGGCGCCCGGACCGTGCCATGCGGATATGTACAGTCCGGCAGAGTGCAGGGAATCCCGTAGTTTTCCCATGAGTTGGACATAGGCATCATTCTCTTCTGCCCAATAGTCGAAGACATCGGGGAACAAATCCAGATACGAGTTACTGCCTCGGGCCTTTTTGCCCTCTAGAACGCCCTCAGATACCGTCACGCCGTATTCTTCCCATGCACGTACTGCGGACGTCATAAAGAATGACCAGGTGTCCCAGATTCGCACTGTGCGATGCGTGAGGATATCGGTGACCATGAACCATTTACGCGGTAGGTAGTTGATTCGCCAGTGTTTCCAGTTGACCACCTTGTTCTCTTTGAGATATCGGAGGTGTTCCTTTTGCAGATCTTTGAGAATCATGTTCACGTCATACGAGAATGCGAAACCGAAATGAATCGCATCGACATCAGCCTTTTCACAGATTAGTGTCAGGCATTCGGCGGTAGATAGATCAGGGCTATGCACATAATCACGATCGCTGTTGCCAAACAGCATATAGTAATGACGCTCATTTTCCGTGTATCCTTCCCCATCCCATGACACGAAACGGCGTTCAGTAAAGGGCACTGCCGAATATTGGCCGTGGCCGCCACCCTTACGATACCCTTTCATACTGACACCATTTTCCACTAGTTTCTTTCTCCCCTCCACCGTTTTGCGCAGATTATGATGTGTGGTCATTTCTGATATATCGCCCCGCTGGAATTCCAGGGATGGCATCCGCCGGGGTATGCTCATTTAATAACCCATTGCTTCCCGCCACGCAGCCCAATCGAAATCGTCGGCGTCAAAGTCGTAATCCTCGGATGCGTAATCGAAGAAACTGTCTCGAATTGCTTCCCGGTCTTCCTTGGAATACCCGCTTTCCAGCCATCCCGCATTGAACAGATCTACGGCGTGCTGGTCTTCTGCCATTCTGCCGTAATTGTCAGAAAAGTCACCTGCGATATGTTCCCAGAGTTGAGATTCGTCCTCACCCCATGACTCCGGATAATCTGCTGACATATGTCATCTCCGGAGAACAGAAACGGCCACGCCCCGTTTGTGGGAACGTGGCCGTTTCTTTGTGGCCGTTGGTCAGAGTGCCGAATCGTCCAGGTAGAACGTGCGGGCGGTGCGTCCGGTGGGTCCGTCGTATTCCGAGACCCGTAGCCCGTTGTTCGCAGCGAACGGGAATTCACCCGTGTAGCTGCTGAGTTGCTTGTAAACGCCCGTGGATCCGTCGTTGAACTTGAATGCCTTACCCGTGTTCGTGACGCCGGTAACGGTGACTTGGTCGCCCCATTCTCCAACGCCGTATTCGGTGGAAAGGACGACGAATCCCTTTCCTACGAGTGCCATCTTGTTCTTGACCAGCCAGAATCCATCGCCGTCGTATTCGGCGAGATCTGCCGTTGCCAATTCGCCCTTCTGCCGTGCTGCTTGCGCCATTCTCACGGCATCGAGTGCCGTTACGCGCTTGGGCTGATCTACCATTGGGGTGTATCCCTTCCCGGATGAGTGGCCGTTCACCTCCCATCATAGGGCAGGAATGGTCAGGTGCAGATCACGGTTTGATAACGATGCGCTCGGAAGAATGGACATCGAATTGCGCGAATCGGAAATGCGTTTTGCCCCGGAATTCATTCCGGATTATGCGAAGCGAATGTCAGATATCGTCAATGGATACCTCGCGTTCATTAAGCCGTGGGAAATCCGCACAAAATGGATTGCATTTCGATTGTCGGACGGTGGATCTGACGGAACCCTGTACGATACCAAGCGCGATGCTATCCGGCATCAATCCGACGAATTTCTGTGTGCCTATTTCTGCTATCTGAATTGCATGGGTGGCGTTACGCCACGCGAGGCAATGAAATTCATGGATTACACGCGTGCGGCGTATAACGCTGGAATGAGACTCCCGGATCCGGATGACGTCAATGGCGGTCCGGATCATTTCATGTCCGTTGCCCAACACGACGTATGGACAGGAAGAAATGCCCGTAAACTCATCCTCCCCCAGTAATAATAAACAACGGCCACAGGTTCGCAACGAACCCATATTCGAGAAGCTGGCAGAAATGCCGGTGTCCCCAATTACCGAGGGACCGAATAGAACGGTACGTGCAAAGGAATACGAGGAAAAGGTTTCCGGTATTCTGAACGTGGCAATGAAGACCACGGCACAAAACGAATCGACAGTTTCGGACGCGGCGGCGATCATCTCTCACGGACCCGCATTCGCCTCCAAACTAGGTGACCTGGCAGACCATGACCCTAGAGTCCGCAAAGCCGTAGATTTCATCACCAGCGGCACAGAGAACCCTTATGCGGCGCTTGTGGTGGCATCTATCCCACTTATCGCGCAAATCATCCGCAACCATGAAACCGAGGCTCCGGTAAAGGTGGGTGTGAGAATCCCATTCACCAAGCGAACGTTCAAGGTTCCATTCAAGCTACGGCTACGCAATCCGTTCCTGCGCAGTGTCACACAGGAACCAAAGGATCTTTCCTCGGCAGTATTCGACAATCCGGCAATCAAGTCGGCGCTACTGTCGCAAAAGGTCGAAGTGGCATGGCACGGATATGCAAAGGAACCGGCGGCATAAATGGCTGTTAGTCCCCAAACCACAGAAAGCGGGCATTTGCTCGTCTCGATTGATCGGGACGAATTCCTCGCCGACTATTGGGACTACAAAGCCGGGCAACACGTCACCATTCTTGGGCCCACCGACCGTGGAAAATCGACATTGGGATTCGATCTCCTCGGCGCTACCGCAACCCGAGAAATGCAAGCCTTTGTTCTGGTGAGTAAACCACGTGATGAAACCATCGACAAATACGCGGCAAAACTTCACTTCAAGACCATTCAAACCTACCCGCCAGATCAACCATTCCTGAAACGCAATCGGCCACGCGGTTACATGGTGCGTCCGCATCAAACGCTGAACGATTTGAAAGCGGACGATAAGCAATTGCATGATGTGTTCCAAGCAACCATGCTTGATTGCTACGCCTCAAAAGAACCACGAATCGTGGTGGCCGACGAAGTACAGGAATTGCAGAACAACCTAGGGCTAAAACGGGAATGCGAGGCTTATTGGAAACGCGGTAGATCTCTCAAAGCGGGATTGTGGGCATTCGCGCAACGCAGCGCACACAACTCACAGGACATGTATAACGCCCCTACACACCTGTTTCTGTTCAATGACCCGGACAAAAGAAACCGCATTCGATTCTCTGAAATCGGCGGCGTAGATCCTGACTTGGTCATGGAATGTGTCAATAATCTGGACACATACCAAGCGCTTTATATCAACCGTAAAGGTCCCTGGCTTTGCGTGGTCAACCCCTAAGAACACGGGAGAAAATCACACATGGCACCCAAGCAGCCCGCCGCAAAACAACAGCAAGTGCGGCCGCGTTCCTTTCTCGTTGGCACACAGAATGTCATCGAAGGAAACGACTACGACGTAACGCAGGTCATCGACACATCCCAGCACTCGCTTACCCCGTGGACATTGCAGTCCACCGGTTGGCTGCGAGGAATCTGGTTGCTCGTCACGGCTACGGGAATCACGGCAGGAACGGCTACCGCCGACGCACCATGGTCCGTATTCGCATCCATCGAATTGGACGACGTCAACAACGAAGCCATTTTCGGCCCGTTCGATGGATACACGGCATACGTCGCGAACAAGATGGGCGGGTATCAATTCGTCGATGACCCTGGAGTTTCGCCGATCTACGCGAATACCGGGACTGTAACCACGAACAACATCACATTCCCGTTGTGGATCCCGCTGGAAATCGTGAACCGCGATCCTCTCGGCGCTGTAGCGTCCGTGAACAACACGGCATCGCTAACCCTGAAGATGACAACGAACCTACTCGCCAACGTCTTCACGGCAGTCACAGGGACTCTCACGCTACGTGTGAGGGGAACACAGGATTTCTATTGGGAACCCAAGAAAGCAGACAAGGCAGGAAACCCGGTCAGCGGTGCGCCGCCCGCGTCGGGAACCACGCAATACTGGACACAAGGATCCCTCGCAATCGCAGGTGCGGGTACGATCAACTCGCAACTCATCACGGGCCTCGGATATCCATTCCGTGAATATCTGTTCCTGTTGCGGGACGCGTCCGGTGTCCGATCGGTGGGTGAAACAAACTGGCCGGATCCCCTTATCGGGCTTAAATTTGAAGCGAACATGCTGCTCTCGAATTACCCGAAGATCCTGTGGCAGCATCACATTGCACGATCCACGGGATTCACTTCTGCGACCTTCGATAACCGAGGGCCCGGCGCAGTTCCCGGAAAGGAGAACGGGCTTTATTCCCTGTTCTTCAATAAGGATTTCTTCCTCCAGAAGAATGGTGGAGAAACCCGGCGCACATATCTCGTCTCGTCTCCCGGATCCAACTTCATTTTCAACGGGAACATGGGCGGTGCGGGAAACCTGTATTCCATCGTCAATTACGTGGCACCCGGTGGCGGTGCGGCGGGTGCTGGAAATACCGCAATGCTCACGGGCGGCCGGTAGAAAGGAAATGTTCCTCATGTTCGGAATGGTCAAGAACAAGAATTTCTGGATCGGTTTCGGGGCGGGTGTAGTCGTGTGGCAGGTCGTATTGCCACGATTCGCGCCGGGACTTAAGGCCAAGCTTCCGCTCGGCTAAATCCACCAGGGAGGAAATAGCGCGTGGCGGGAAAGAATGGAATCTCCGGTCTCGGTATTGCAACCCTGGCCGGGGGTTCCATTCTGCTTTGGTCCGCTTTGAAAGGGCGGTCGTGGTCGGCAGTTCTAAAAGAACTTATTACCGGCCAGCAGCCATCGACGGCCACACAGGAGAACCCTATTAGTGTGGCCGCTCCCGCATCGTCTACAGCCAATCCAGGGCTTACCGGGCCTATCCAGAACACTCCGGCAGGGTTGGGAAAATCAGCCTCCGTAATCCAGAACAAATCCACAGTGCGTTTGCAAGCTGCTGCTTATGGTTGGGCAAGTGGTAGCAACTGGAATTCGCTAGACCAGATCATCACCCATGAATCATCGTGGAATAACAAAGCGTTGAATCCGAGCGGTGCGTACGGTCTATTCCAGGCATTGCCGCATACGAAAATGCCAAAAGCAGCGTGGCCAGAAAGTGAAGGTGGATCCTCGGATCCTGTGGTACAGGCTAAATGGGGATTGGCCTATATCAAACAGCGATACCATACGCCCGATGAAGCTTGGGCGTGGTGGCAAACTCACAACTGGTATTAAATAAAAGGAATCATTGTGGACATTCTCAGTTTGATGTTGCTGATTCTAGCATTCGTCCTATTCATGGTCGCAATGTTCAATGTACCGGCACGATGGAATCTGATTGCCGGTGGATTGGCTGCCTGGGTTTTGACACTCATCATTCACCTAGCACTGACGGGAACATTCCATGGCTGATTTCATCGCACGATACGCAAAAGGTCTACTCGCTACAGGTGGTGCCACGGCAACAATTCTTCTCGATTACGGCAATCAATTCTGTGGTTCTCTCTGGCCGGTGGCGGCGGGAATCCTCACAACTGTTCTAGTCGTTCTGGTTCCGAATAAGCAGCGGTGATCAACCTGCATCATTTCGGTGATGCCATTATTTACATGGGAGCAATAGCGGCGGCACTGGCAGCAATAGGAATACTGTTGCGATGGGTCGTGGTGCGACCATTGAAAACATGGATATCCGAAGAAATACGGGAACCACTTTCGGGATTGAGGACACAAATTGCGGTGTTAACCAAGCGATTCGATGACCATTTGGTCAATTATCACAAGGAAAAGGAACACGAATAAAATGGCAGCGTCAACAGGGATCATCCTCCTCGTCGGCACAGTTTCATTCAGCAATGAATGGCTCCAGACTGGTAAACCCAACTGGCGAATTCCTGTTGCCACACTGCTATCTGCCCTGGTATTGGACGCAATCGAGAAAGTATCACGTCCGGCGGCCGTAGGATTGGCCACCATTGCACTCATCACCGTGATCCTTACTCCATTGAATGGTAAATCCCCACTAGAGGAAGCACTTACGGTTCTTCCCGTCAAACCGAGGAAGTAAAATGGTGGATGTTCTCAAGATTTTCGTTACCGGTGTCATCACCATTGGTGTCATCACCGCACTATTCCTGCCCGGTAGAAAGACCGTGGAAGGAATCAAAGCCGGAGGAACTGCGGCCTCCGGTCTTCTCGGTACCGCAATCAAGGGCTGAATAAATGGCGCTTCCATCGTGGCGGGCTGAACTACCACAAAGTTATACCGGCGCCCGAAAATGGGGTACCGGTATCAATCCCGTTCATGCACAACGAATCAATGTCGGTCGAGAAGACATGGCATTGCGCAACGCGTTTCCCAATACCCCGTACGATTCGGCAATGCTCGAATCACACGGTTTGGTCGATCCGGGTTTCGATGCGGGATACACATTCGAGGATGACCAATTTTACGAGCATCCTGCCGATACAACCTATCTATCCGTTCACCCTTCCCTAGGTGACCCGGCGCCGCGTGCTTATGCCCATGACGGGTAATCGTCGGTACAGGTGGGGATGCACTTCCCGCCGGTACATCATTGCGTTCCTACAAAATGGCGGTACCCGGTAGGGAACAGACTTACCTACAGGTCCCGTCGGCAACCGTGTCGGAGGGATACCGAAACAAGGAATTCGATCCTGTTCCCCTAGACGCTCGAATCGCCGACGATTCCCAACTCTACATACAGACGTCAATGGTGCAACGTGACGCCGTACAGAGCAACACACGGGCGGTTGGGCGTGGTACTGACGACGACCGTCATTCCATCGCCTCCCGAATCATCGGTATGCAAATACCGTCCTATTCCGGTGGGCAACGTCACGAAGAAATGGAACGCGTGACACAAGATGGACCGCCGCGTTCTTGGCTTCACAGAACGGCAGGAACGGGCCCGGCGCATTGGATGGAAGTAAACTCCATGTATGTGTCGGAACCAATGAAACGCGAAATTCCGGCAGACGTATATCAGGGTCCGGCGGAAACCGTATCCCCGGATATGACCGACTACGCGGATTACAACACCGGAGATGATTACTTTGATTTCTAATCCGCTGAAAGGAATCCCCAAGCCTGCACTTTATGTGTCCGGAGCGGTAGCGGTCGGAATTCTCGGCTACGCCTATTACAAAAAGCGTAGCGGCGCCTCAGCACCCGCCGCCAGTACGGCTACGCCATTGGATCCCAATATCGACCCTGCCACCGGTATTCCCTATGCGGATGAATTCGGCGGCGGCACGGGATCCACGGGATTCTCCGGATTGGGCATTTACGATCCGTCCACAGGAGCGACATTCGGTACCGGGTACGGTACGGGAACTGTTACACAAGTCTCCTCAAATGCGGCATGGGCGCAAGCGGCAGAAGCCTATCTATCACAAGTCGCAGGATATGACGCGAATACGGTGGCGATTGCATTGGGTCGTGGACTGACCGGGCAATACCTGACACCGGATCAACTCAATATCTGGAATGCGGCCACAGGGTTCGAAGGATACCCGCCGCAACCCGTCCCGCCGCTTGTCACAACGCCTCCAGCGGGTCAGGGTGGTGGGGGTGGCACTGCCACAGGGGCGGGACCTGTAACGGGCCTACATGTCGTCAAGACGTTCCGCAACAGTGCAACCGTGGGATGGCACCCGTTGACCGGCGCAAAGGGATACATCGTAGATGTGTCCGGCGGTCCACACGGCACATATACGACCAGTACCACAATCAATGTCGGAGGAATGAAGAACAATACCGCTCATACGATCACGGTTACTCCGATCAAATCGGACGGATCACGTGGTCATTCCGCACATATCAACGTTCACACGAAAAAGTAGGAGTTATGGCCAAAGGAATCAATGGCATGGCATTGACCGCCGCAACGGTCGGTCTCGTGTTCCTTTGGTCTGCGTTCAAAGGGGCAAGCATATCGGGAACTATTCGGGATCTCATCGCCGGAAAACAGCCGAGCGGTGCGAATATGAACCCGGTAACAGTTCCCGCCGCTGGCACAATTGGCGGCGGGACGGCAGGAACAACGGGCCTCTCACCAGGTGCGGGAAAACCATTGAACAATGGCCCACCAGGATCAAAAGCAGCGCAGATTCTAGCGCGGGCAGCCGCACACAAGGGACAGTGTTACCACTTCGGTGGTGGCCATTCTGGTAATCCC
>WNFM01028604.1_pt3 | contig 13379 bp, 12 predicted proteins | sample 5400271 | NCBI WGS metagenome assembly WNFM01 (sample SAMN13153352, study PRJNA577476) | soil metagenome | isolation source: 60 cm saprolite on Douglas fir-dominated hillslope | place: USA:California | collected 2013-09-17 | reverse complement strand
GGAACTCGCGCCGACGAATCGCCGTAACTCAAACATGGGCGCGCCGATGTTGCCAACGACACAACGCCGTCGCGGACCCACCGCTTCGCCATCACTTCACCGATCAAGGAGATTCGAAAAATGATCAAGCGTCGATTCATGGCTTTTGTGGGCAGCCTCTGTGCGGCATTCGTGCTGGCGGCGGCTTCGCCTGTCGCGCTCGCCGACAGTGGCGAGCCCTATGTTTCACCGAGCGGCATCATCAAGGTGAAAAGCGCCTATTCGGTGAGCGAGACGATCGCCCGCCTGAAGAAGGACGTCGCCGACAAGGGTATCAAGTTCTTCATCGAGGTCGACCAGGCCAAGCTGGCCGCCGACGCGGGGATCAAGCTGCGCCCCTCCACGCTGCTGGTTTTCGGCAATCCGCCGCTGGGCACGCTGTTCATCGGCGCGAACCCTTCTCGTGCTGCAGGACGAAAATGGCGACGTGTGGGCCGCGTATACGGACTTCAGCTACATCGCTCGCCGGCACGACATCCAGGGAGCCGACCTCGAGGCATTCAAGAAGGCGTCCGGCGTCATTGCTTCGATCACGTCGAGCGTGAAAGCGCCGTAAGAATTCGCGGCGCGCATCGACCATAAGCTGAAGGCGAATTTCCAGTTGTTCACTTTCCATCTTTTTCAATCAAGGAGAATTGCGATGTCCACGAGCAAAATCACGCGTACCCGCGTTGCGCAATCCGCGTTGCTTGGCAGTCTGTTGTCGTTGTTGGTCGCAACACCGGCTCTCGCCGGCGTGTGTGCTGCTGACAAGATCGGCGCCAATGCGCTCCCCGGCGCAGCCGCAGCACCCGTCGGCGTTGTCGAAATGGAACTGATTTCGATCGACCTGTCGAAAGAGGCCGTCAATCTGCCGGAGCGTCGGTTGCGTTTCCGGCACATGGAAATCCAGCCGGGCGGCGTCGTCCCGCTGCACACCCACGCGGATCGTCCGGCGCTGATCATGGTCAATCAAGGGAAGATCTACGAGTACAGCAGCCAATGCACGGTGCCGATCCTGCACCAGGCCGGCGAAATCGCCAAAGAGTCGAATGGACTCAAGCACTGGTGGAAGAACGACGGCAACGTGGTCGTGATCCTGACGATCGCCGACATCGTCAACGACAAGAAGCCCGACACAATGATGAAGAACATGTAGCCAGCGAGTCACCGCTTGCCCGACATGTCATCTGTGACCGACCGCGGGGCGCGTGCTGGATGCGCGCCCCGCGTTGTCTTCTCCGAACACCTTTCTTATCGCCAAACCCGCCGCCGGAGTCCCACGTGACCATGACTATCGTATTGACGAGCCTTGCCTTCGCGGTCGCTGCATTCTGCGCCGGCGTCATGGGCTTTGCGATCCAGCGCGGCGCCACGTGCACGGTCGCCGCCGTCGACGAAGTTGTTGGCAAGCGCGGGTTCCGGCGCCTCCTCAGCATGTTCGAGGCGTCGCTCTGGGTCGCCGGCGGATTGGCGCTCGCGCAGGCGCTCGGCATGTTGCCGACCATGCCGGCTGGCTATGCCGTCGGTGCGCTCACGATTGTCGGCGGTGTGCTGCTCGGGGTGGGCGAACAGGGCTTGCGTCTTCGGCGCCATCGCGCGCCTCGGGTCCGGCGAGTGGTCCTACGTGGCCACGCCTATCGGGTTTTATGTGGGCTGCATCACGCTGCCCTGGCTGTATACCGCTCCTGCGCAGCACAAACTCACGTACGGCTCCCCCGTCCTGCAGCTGTCATCGGCGATTGCGCTCATGTTCGTCGTGTTCGTGCTGGTGCGCGTCGTCGTCGCGTTCCGCGCAAGCAAGGATGGCACCGATTCACAACCACCTTTGGCGAGGGCTCGGCAGTTTCTGGCGACGCGGATCTGGTCGCCGCATGCGGCGACGACGATTATCGGCATCGCGTTCGTCGTCATGCTGCTGCTGGTGGGCGCGTGGGCCTATACCGATGTCCTGGCCGAGCTGGCGCGGGGAATGTCCCGGAATCTTGTCGCGAGGATCCTGCTGCTCGTGGCGTTGTTCGGCGGGGCCGCATTGGGCGGCTGGACCGCCGGACGCTTTCGGCCTACCGGAATCACGCCCGCGCGATTACTGAGATGCTTTCTGGGTGGCGCATTGGTGGGATGGGGAAGCTTGCTGATTCCGGGTGGCAATGACGGGCTCATCCTGGTGGGCTTGCCGTTGCTGTGGCCCTACGCGTGGCTTGCGTTCCTGACGATGTGCGTCTCCATCGGGGTGGCGCAGTTGTTTTCGAAATCGCTCATCGTTGCCGATCAGGGCAACGTAGGTTCCTGAAAACCGCGGCCGCGACGGCCGCGATTTTCGAAATCATCATGCCGTTCAAACGGGCCCTCGGACACATGTTGTCGTGCAAGGACGTATCCCGTCTCGTGTCCGATAGGCATGAGCGCAGGCTCAGGCCCTTCGAGCGCCTGAAGTTGTGGCTGCACCTTGCGGTATGCGAAGCGTGCACGCGCTTCGAACGGCAGTTGCGATTCCTGCGCGAGGCGATGCGCAAGTAACGCGGGTGATGTCCGGGCCGGGATTAGAATGCCTCCTCCAGCAAGTCGGAGGTGATCCATGCGCTACCGCCCCGTCGTTGCGTTGATCGCATTCGCATCGCTCTGTCCGCTGAGTGTCGCTCAAAACCAGGCACCCGAACGGCCTTCCGGCTGGACCGACAAGGCGCCGGTCACGGCTCGGCATTGGATGGTCGCGGCGGCGAATCCGCTGGCGGTCGACGCCGGATATACGATTCTCAAGCAGGGCGGAAACGCAGTGGATGCCGCGATCGCCGTGCAACTTGTGCTCGGTCTTGTCGAGCCGCAGTCGTCGGGATTGGGCGGCGGCGCGTTCATGCTGCTGCACGACGGCAAGGCGAAAAAGCTCGTCGCCTACGATGGCCGCGAAACCGCTCCCGCCGCAGCGACGCCGGACCGGTTCATGAAGGACGGCAAGCCGATGGCGTTCTACGACGCCGTCGTCGGCGGCAAATCGGTCGGCGTGCCGGGGACAGTGCGACTTCTCGAAACGGTTCACCGGCAACACGGCAGGATGAAATGGGCCGACCTGTTTGCGCCGGCCATCGCGCTCGCCGATCGGGGATTTGCCGTCTCACCCCGTCTGCACATGCTGGTCGCGGCAGACGAACATCTCACCCAGCCGCGGGCACGGGCACATTTCTTCGGCGCGGACGGCAAGCCGCTGCCGGTAGGGACCCTCCTGAAGAATCCGGCGTACGCGGCCACGTTGCGCAAGCTCGCGTCCGGCGGCGCCGACGCTTTCTACAGCGGCGAGATCGCGCGCGACATCGTCGAGACCGCGAACACGCATCCGACGAATCCCGGCGACCTCACGTTATCGGACCTCGCCAATTACAAGGTCGAGGTTCGTGAAGCCGTCTGCGATTCGTACCGGGGCCGCCGCGTGTGCGGCATGCCGCTGCCGTCGTCGGGCGGATTGACCGTATTGCAAATGCTGAAGATGCTCGAGCCCTACGACCTGCGCGCAATGGGGCCGGCGTCGTTCTGGAGCGTGCATTTTTTCGGCGAAGCGGGCCGCCTGGCTTACGCCGATCGTGGCGTCTATGAGGCCGATCCCGCGTTCTACACGCCGCCCGCCGGGCTGCTCGACGAGACGTATCTGCTGGGTCGCTCGGCATCGATCAAGTCCGATTCGAGCATGGGGCATGCAAATCCTGGGAATCCGCCGGAAAAAATCGCACCATCGAATAAGGTGGCCTATGGACGGGACATGGCGCTCGAATTTCCTTCGACGTCGCACATTTCGATCGTCGACAAGTATGGCAACGCGGTCGCGATGACGACGACCATCGAGGACGCCTTCGGAAGCCGGCTGATGACACAAGGCGGATTCCTGCTCAACAACGAGTTGACGGATTTCTCGTTCGCACCCACGGACGACGGTAAACCGGTGGCGAACCGCGTCGAAGCGGGCAAGCGGCCCCGCTCGTCGATGTCGCCGACGATCATCTATGACAAGCAGGGCAAGGTCGTGATCGTGGCCGGCTCGCCCGGCGGCAGCGCGATCATCAACTATGTCGCAAAGACCTTGATCGGCATCATGGACTGGGACCTCGACCCGCAGGCCGCGATCGCATTGCCCAACTTCGGCAGCCGCAACGGCCCCACGGAGCTCGAAAAAGATACGCCGATCGTCGCACTGGAACCGAAGTTGAAAGCGCTTGGCGCCGACGTCCTGGTGATGGACCACACCAGCGGACTTCAAGCGATCGTGCGCACGAAGAATGGCTGGATCGGCGGCGCAGACCCGCGGCGCGAAGGTATCGTCAGGGGGGATTGACGAGCCCATGGCTGTCGGCGGACGGAACCGATACCATCCGGCGAGGGTCGAGACACGATGACCATTCCCGTTCAGCGGCTGGGTGCCATCGCCGCCACGCAATACCTGGAGCACCTGCTGGCGCTTCCGGGCGAGGACGCGCGGCTTCGCTTCGGCACGACGATCTCGGCCGACAGGATGACCGATTACGTCTATCGGATCGACTTCGACGCCGATGAGGTTTTCGGCATCTACGGAGATGGCCTGGCGCTCGCCGGCGCAGTGCACTTGTCGTTCGATGGCGAAGACGCCGAACTCGGCGTGTCGGTGTTGCCCGGGCATCGCGGACGCGGCTTGGGCGCCGCGATGGTGTCGCGGGCGGCCGAGCATGCGCGCAACCGCAAGGTCCGGCGTCTCTTCATGCATTGCCTGGCCGAGAACGCCGCGATGATCCGCATCGCGCGCCGTGCCGATATGGACGTCGTGATCGAGGCGGGCGATGCGGATGCCCACGTATCGTTGCCACCCGCGGACCCGCAGTCGCTGCACAGCGAACTGCTCGCGGATCGCGTGGCGCTCTATGACTTCGCACTCAAGTCGCATGTGGAAACGCTGCGCCGAGTCGGCCTGGCGCTGGCCGGGGCGGGCCGGACGTGACCGAGGCGCCCACGGCAAAACATCGTGTCGTCATTGTCGGCGGCGGTGCCGGCGGACTGCCTCTGGCCACCCGCCTGGGCGAGCGCCTGGGTCGCCGCAAGCGCGCGGACATCACGCTGGTCGACCAGAACGCAACGCACTTGTGGAAGCCGCTGCTGCACGAGGTCGCGGCAGGGCGCATGGATGCGGACGCCCACGACCTCGACTATCTCGCCATCGCCCACTGGCATCATTTCCGCTTCAAGCAGGGCTCGGTGACGCGGCTCGACCGCGCCCGGCGCGAACTCACGCTGTCCGAAGTGCGCGACGATGAAGGCGCGCAGATGCTTCCCGCGCGCGTCGTGCCCTACGACACGCTGATCATTTGTGTGGGCAGCATCAGCAATGACTTCCAGGTACCGGGCGTAGCGGAGAATGCGGCAGTCCTCGACACGTTGCACGACGCGGAACGCTTCCACCGCCGGCTGCTGGCGGCGTGCGCGAGGGCCGACGCGCGCGCGGCGGCCGGCCATCCGACGGGTGTGTCGATCGTGATCATCGGCGCGGGGGCCACGGGCGTCGAGCTCGCGGCCGAGATCCGCCACACGACCGCGGCCCATGCCGCGTACGGCCTCGAGCATCTCGACGCGCGACGCGACATCAGGCTCACGCTGGTCGAGGCGGCGCCGCTCATCCTTCCGCACCTTTCCGAGCACGTTGCCGAGGCGGCCACCGAATTGCTGCGCCGCCTCGATGTCAACGTGCGCACTTACGAGCGGGTGACGGAAGTCACGAAAGAGGGCGTCATCACGGCTGCCGGTGAATTTTTTCCGGGGGACCTCGTCGTGTGGGCCGCAGGAATCAAAGCACCCGATTGGCTGGCTTCTTTGGACGGACTCGAGGTCAATCGCAACAGCCAGCTCGTCGTCGGGCCAACACTGCAGACGACGCGAGATCCGGATGTCTTTGCGTTCGGCGATTGCGCGGCCGCGCCGTGGCACGGTGCGCCCAAGGCGGGCTCGATCGTTCCGCCGCGCGCTCAGGCCGCCTATCAGCAAGCCAAGATGCTGTACAAAACGGTACGCGCGCGCATCGATGGCAAAGTGCTGCCGACATTTCGCTTCCGCGACATCGGCTCTCTGGTGTCGCTGGGCGAGCTTTCAGCGGTCGGCAACCTGATGGGCAGGCTGATCGGCGGCAACCTCCTCATCCAGGGCATGATCGCGCGCTGGATGTACGTGTCGCTGTACAAGATGCACCAGGTGTCGATCCACGGCCTGCTGCGCGTCGCGTTCGATACGCTTGGCCGCGGCCTGCGCGGCGGCGTCGAGCCGCGCGTGAAGCTCCACTAGCAACACTATGTCACTAGCGTTGAAAGCCTTTGACGCCCGCCTGCCAGAGCAGGAATGCAAACGTGTCGGCGCGCTCCTCGTATTGCGCTTTCTTCGACGCTCCGAATCCGTGGCCCTCGTCGTAGTCGACGCGCAACAGGATCGGCTTGCCGCTGCTGGACGCCGCCGCCAGGCGCGCGGCCATCTTGCTGGCTTCCCATGAATCGACGCGAGGGTCGTTGAACCCGGTCGTCAAAAGCACGGCCGGATATTTCACGCCGTCCTTCACCCAGTGGTACGAACTCATCGCAAAGAGGCCCTTGAAGCCCTCTTCGGTCTTGACCGTGCCGAATTCGGGGATGTTGGGAACGCCATTGGCCGAAAATTCGGCGCGCATCATGTCGGACGCCGGCACCTGGTCGACGGCGGCGCCGAAAAGCTCGGGACGATCGGTGATGGCCCGGCCCACGAAAATGCCTCCGGCGCTTCTGGCGACCAGCCATTCGGTGCACGCGATCGCGGCGCGCCACGTGTTGGGCTTGGTCGTCTTGTAGCCGGCCTTGTACCAGTCCTCGCCGTACTCGCCGCCGCCGCGCACGTGTGCGACCGCCAGCACGCCGCCGCGATCAAACCACGGCAGCCACGTCGGCCGGAAGAATGGTGTCTCGGAAATGCCGTAGGCGCCGTATCCGTAAACGATGGTCGGATTGGTGCCGTCGAGCTTGAGGCCTTTCTTGTGCACGATCGACATCGGGATGAGCGTTCCGTCCGGCGCCTTCGCCTTGACCTCGGTTGCCGTCAAGGTTCCGGGATTGTCGTATTTGCCTTGCGGCTGGAGCCCGGTGTCGGTCACCTTGGCCGTAGCGGGCTTGTAGTCGTAGTAACCGCCGAAGCGGGTCCAGCCACCCAGGTCGAACACGACGCCCGGCATACGCTCGTCGACAGCGAGATTTTCGATATCGCCGATGAAAGGCAAGGCGAGCTGCTTGGGCCGTGCCGGCTGCGTGTACTCGACGCGGAACAATTCACTGTTGCCGCCATTCATCTTGCGCACATAGAGCGCATCGCTTGCCGCAGCGATGGCATTGACGACCGATTCACCCGGAGCCACGACGGTTTCGGCGGTCGCGAGATCCGGCTTGGCGAGCGAAGTGCGCAGCACCTTGTAGCGCGGCGCGCCCTTGTGCGACCTCAGGAACAGCGAATCGCCGTGAACCGCGAAGCCCGTGATGTCGTCCGCGTTATCGACAACCTTGACCCACGGCGTCTTGTCGCCGTTCACCGCGGCCAGCGGCGCGATCCACAGCTTGAACTCCCGCTGCACGCCGTTGATGGCCAGTGCCACGACATAGGACGACCCCAGCGGATTGGAGGCATAGACGAGTTCGGTTGGGTCGATGGCGGCAAGCGGCGAAACGCCGGCGCCAAACAGCAGCACGTCGTTGTCGGGGTTCTCGCCCAGCTTGTGCAGGTAGACGCGCTGATTCTGATATTTGTCGGTGACGGGCGCGTTGGGCGCAAGCTTTTGCAACCGGCTGTATTCAAGGCGCCCGTCGGGAAGCCACGAAGGACCGGCGTACTGCGCCCGGTCGATCACATCGCCGGTTTCTTTACCCGTTGCGAGGTCAAGCACGTGAATGACGCTCGCCTCCGAGCCTGACGGAGAAATGCCGTAGGCGAGGTAACGGTTGTCGGGCGATGGGACGTAATAGTCGAGCGCGTAGTGTTCGCCCTCCTTGGCCTTCACCGATTCGGGATCCACGAGCAGGCGCTCCTCTCCGTGGTAGCCGTCGCGGACGTAGAGCTTGTAGATGTTTTCGGTCGCCAGGCGCTTCTGGTAGTAGACCTTCGACCCGACCACCTGCACGTCCGTGATACGCGCAGAAACCGCATCGCCGCGCATTTGCACTTCCTTGAACAGCTCATTGCGGCCCGGGACCTTCTGGAGAGCAGCCTTTGTGTACTCGGCCTCGGCCTTCATCCAGCCCGCGACTTCGGGGTCCTTCAGGTTTTCGAAATAGCGGTACGGATCCGGCACGGCGACGCCGAAGAAGGTTTCGGTGACGTCGCGCACCGGCGGGGCCGGCGGCTTTGTCTGCGCAGCAGCGGACACGGAGGCGGCGGCGACGAGCGCGCCAATGAGCAGGCGGCATGGCTTGCGGACGAGCGGCATGAGGGGCTCCGGACGGGTTTTGCGACGTGCGGCAGTATGCCATCGGACCGCGGCCGGGTAACGGAGGCGCGATATACTCCGCGCCGCACCGACGAAATGCCGCCCGTGGCGACCGATTGTACCCAGTGAACGCCGACCTCTTCTCCGCCACCATCCTGCTCATCCTCGTCCTCGATCCGTTCGGCAATCTGCCGATCGTCGTGTCGGTGATGGGCAAGGTGCCGCCGGAGCGACGCGGGCGGGTTGTACTGCGCGAGTGCTTTTTCGCCTACGTGATCCTGATGGCGTTCATGGCGGGCGGTCGGACGTTCATGCAGTGGCTGCAGTTGTCGGACGTGTCGCTGACGATCGCTGGCGGCATCATCCTTTTCCTCATCGCGTTGCGCATGGTCTTTCCGCATCCGGACGGCGTTTTCGGCGACACGCGCGGAGGTGAGCCGTTTCTCGTGCCGCTTGCCGTGCCATCGATCGCGGGGCCGTCGGCACTGGCCACCGTCATGCTGATGGCGTCGCGCGACCCGGCGCACATGACCACGTGGGCGATCGCGCTCTCGGTCGGAATGGCGGTGACCACGCTCGTGCTGCTCGCGGCGCAATGGCTGCAGGCGGCGCTGGGCGAACGCGCGATCGTGGCGTTCGAACGCTTGATGGGGCTGGTGCTGACGGCGCTTGCGGTCGAAATGCTGCTGAATGGCGTGCGGACGTTTGCGGCGCAGATTGGTCACTGACGGCGGAATTCTGCAAATCCAGGGAGAGAGCGAACATGACTGTCAGCGTCGAAAAGAGCGGACCCGTCTGGACGATCATTCACAATCGTCCCGAGGCACGCAATGCGATGGATCCGGCGAGTGCCGATGCGCTGACTCGGGCATTTCTCGAGTTCGATGCGGACGACACGGCGCGCGTCGCCGTTTTGTATGGTGAAGGGGGCGCCTTCTGTGCCGGATGGGACCTGAAATACGTCAGTACGCTCGACCAGAGTTATCCGCTTGGGGAACTCGACATTCCGCCGGCAGGCCCTCGCGGCAATGGTGGCGAAATCCCGCGTGGCCCACTGGGACCCTCTCGGCTCGAACTGGATAAACCCGTCATTGCCGCCGTGGCTGGCCCCGCCGTCGCGGGCGGGATGGAACTAGCACTGTGGTGTGACTTCAGGGTGATGCAGGAAGATGCCTACTTCGGCGTTTACTGCCGGCGCTGGGGCGTCCCGTTGATTGATGGCGGCACGGTGCGCCTGCCTCGAATCGTCGGCCAAGGTCGCGCGCTCGATATCATTCTGACCGGGCGCAAGGTTCCAGCCGAAGAAGCCTTTCGCATCGGACTCTGCGAATATCTGGTGCCGAATGGCGAAGCGCGTGCAAAGGCAGAAGAACTGGCTCATGACATCGCATGTTTTCCGCCTGTATGCGTTCGGGCGGACCGACGCTCCGCAATCAAAAGCCACGGGCTTTCGGTTCGCGATGGGCTGATACAGGAGTGGTACAACGGCCGCGAAGCGCTGGTCAAGGATGGTGCGGCGGGTGCCGCGCGATTCAAGGATGGCCTCGGCCGCCACGGCGACTTCACGAAACTCTATTGAGTAAGCTCAAGGGATCGTCATCGCCTCGGGATTCGGCAGCCGCTCCTCATTCGCCGAGCAGGCGGCGGCCATCCGGGTCGCGCGACAGGCGCTGCGCCTCGGCCACCGCGGAAACCCGGTTGTGGACGTTGAGCACGTCGAAGATCGTCGCGACGTGGCTTTTGACCGTGCCCTCGGTGACATCCAACTCGCGGGCAATCATCTTGTTCGACAAGCCTTTGGCCAGCAGCGAAAAGACTTCGCGCTGCCGCGGGCTGAGCAATGCCAGGCGTCCCGTGCCAAGCGCCGGCGCCGGCGCATTTGCGGCAATCGGCGCGGTGGCGAGCGGTGACTCGTCGCGCTCGAGCATTTGCATCAATTGCGGCGGCAGATATTGGCCACCTGCGAGCACCAGCCGGATTGCCTGCAGCATGACTTTAGAAATAGCCGTCTTCGGGATGAAGCCGGCGGCGCCGGCGCGCAGCACGCCCCTGACCTCCGCACCGTCTTCGATGCCCGAGAGTACGATCAGCGGCACCGTCGGATAGTCGTCGCGCAAGTTGCTGATCGTCTGCGCGCCGTTCATGCCGGGCATGGTCAAGTCGACCAAGGCCAGGTCGATGTCCTGGTGCGCATCTAACATTTGCCGCAGCGAATCTGCATCCCAGGCCTCGACGAATTGCGTGGCAGCATCCAGTCCCAGGAGTTCGCCACGCAGTCCTGAGCGGATGAGCGCGTGATCGTCAGCCAGGAGTATCTTCATCACGATTGTCGGAGGAGGGCATTTTGCGCATCTTCCACGCGAAATGCGTCAATACGGCGCGAAGCCTGGCTGGAGGAACGGGCTTGTGAAGCAAGGGGTAACCGGCCTCCTTTGCCGCGCGAATCGTTTCCGGCCGCGTGTCCCCCGAGATCAAGATACCCGAAAAGGGCGCCGTCGTCAGGGTCGCCAATTGCTGCAGCAGGTCGATCCCGCTCAGTTCGTCGGACAGCCAAAGGTCGCACAGGACGAGCACCGGTTTGCGATCCAGTGCGGCCATTGCGGCTCGCGCGCTTGGGCCATCGCCGACGGTGATGACGTCGCACCCCAACTCGGTCAGCAAGGCCCTGTTTCCCGCCAGCACCAGCGGATCGTCGTCGGCCAATGCTGAATCAACCGGGGCCAACTCCTGGACCCAGCGATCCTCGCCCTGTCGCACCCGGAGCGAGAACACGGAGCCCAGTCCCGGCGCGGAGCGAACGGAGACCTCCGTTCCAAGCAGCCGGGCAACGCGCGCCACGATGGCCAGCCCGAGCCCAAGCCCGAGGCTGCGATCGCGCGCGGCATTTCCGATCTGATAGAACTCCTGGAATATTTCGCCCTGCTTTTCCGGAGGAATACCGATGCCGCTGTCGCGCACTTCGATCTGGACGGCGGCTCCACGACGCCGGCTGCAGATCAGGACCGTTCCGTGGTCGGTATAGCGGATGGCATTGGCGACGAGATTGGACAGCACGCGATGCAAGAGCAACTCGTCCGTCGCCAGGACCGCATCGGTCGGGTGGACGTGCAGGCGAAGGTGCTTGGCAGCGGCAGCGTCCGCGTACTCTGCGTACAACTGCGCGAACAGAGGCTCGAGCCGGAATGCCCGCGGTTGGGCCACCAGGGTTCCGGCATCGAGCTTGGAGATGTCGAGGAGCGAGTCGAACAGCCGCTCCATCACCGATACGGCCTGGGTGAGATCGCGGACTACGGCCGAGAGGTCGCTCCCTTGGGCACGCCGCTGCAACGTCGCGGTGAACAAGCCGATCGCGTGAAGAGGCTGGCGCAAGTCATGGCTGGCTGCGGCAATGAATCGCGACTTTGCCTGGGTAGCCTCTTCGGCGGCGTCCTTTTGCGCGATCAGCGCGCGCGTCGCATCCTCGATCCGCAACTGCAGCGCCTTCGTGTCGGCCTGCAGCCGCGCCGCCATGTCATTGAAGCCGTCGTTCAATGTCCGGAATTCGCCGCCGCCGTGCGTCGACAATGGCGCCACGGACTTGCCCTGGCTCAACTCCGCCATGGCGGCGGCAAGGCCCCGGATTGGGCGAATGACGCTGTTGCCGATACCGAGTGCAAGCGCGACCGCGACAATCAGCGACGCCGACCCCAGAGCCAGTCCGATCAGGAGCAGGTCACGCTGATGGGCCTGCGCCGTGGCGCGCGACATCGCCACCGTGATCTCACCGACTTTTTTCGGCGCATTGCCGGATCCCATTTGTTCGGGAAAATCCGCGGTTTCGATTCGTGTCGCAAGCACCGGCTGGGTGAATCGGGTCACCGCATTGCCATTGGTCGGCGTGCTCGACGTGGCACCCGCGACCACGCGGCCCCGGGCATCGGTGATGGTCACACTGGCGACGTCGGCTTCGCGGACCGCTGCCTGGGCAAGCCGTTCGAGGGCCGCACTGTCGCCTGCGAACAGCGCGAACTCGGTTCCGGGCGCCAGTTGCCGCGCGAGCGCGTTTCCCCGCTGCGCGAGCAGGACGTCGACTTCGGCGATCCTCGAATAGGTGAAGTAACCGGCCAGCGTGACGAGAATCATGACGCTCGGCAGAAGCGCCAGGAACAGGACGCGCGCGCGGATGCCCCACGACTTCACGGCGCTCTCCCGGAGGTTGCGGGTTCCGCAGCCGTGGCGGGGCGCGTGGGCTCCCGGCGTTCGCTGCGTGTTGTCAGGGCCGTGGCCAGCGCGTTTTCATCCGGCAGCGAAATGCCGAGCGACCGCGCGACGCTGTTGTTGGCGCGAACCGTGAAGTAGCGCGGATATTGAGGCGCAGGCAGCACCGCGTCGCCAGCAAGAACGCGACCGGCGATCTCTGCGCCTTGTTTGCCTACCTGCTGAGCCGTCGAAAACAATCCGAGCAGCGCCCCTGCCTTGACCAGACCCTCGGAGAATCCAACGACGGGAATCTGCGCGCGATAGGTTGTCAGCAGCAATCCGTAGACCGTCGACGAATTGAAAGCCACCGGATCGGGCAGCGCGAGAAGAACATCGCTTCCCGGCAGCACGCGTTGCAGGGCGCCGTAGACGCCCGACGAATCCGGGATCTCGGCGATATTCAGCACCAGATCGCGTTCCTTCGCCGCGTCTCGAAGCTCGCTTCGCAACTGCGGCATATTGGGACCGAGGACGACGCCGACGCGGTTGCGTCCCGGAAGCGCGGCGCGAAGGAGATCGAGTTGCCGCGACAAGGGCTGGTCAATGAATACCGCGGAAACACGCCGCTCCCGGCCATCGCCCCGTGGCGGCGCGAGCGCCTCGAACGACTGGCGGGGAATCAGCAAGCACAGCGTCGGCGGTGGCGCGGGCAATGTACTTTCCCGCGCGAACGTCGCCTTGG
>WNFM01338210.1_pt3 | contig 13380 bp, 22 predicted proteins | sample 5400271 | NCBI WGS metagenome assembly WNFM01 (sample SAMN13153352, study PRJNA577476) | soil metagenome | isolation source: 60 cm saprolite on Douglas fir-dominated hillslope | place: USA:California | collected 2013-09-17 | reverse complement strand
CGTGCCGCTCACGCCGCAGAACAACATCAACGCGTTCCTGCCCACGCCGATCCGACTGGCCGCTGGCGGCCCGATCTTCAAGGTCGTGAACAAGAGCACGAGCAAGACCATCACGATCAAGGACGATTCGGGAGCCACGGTTGCGGTCGTGCCGACCGCATCCGGGTCGGTGTTCGGGGCGCGCGAGATTTGGCTCGAGCAGACATCGACCAACAAGGTGTGGTTGGGGTTTGGGGTGTAGGCCGATGACATTCTGTCATAGCAATCCTGCTTTGATATCTGCCGCGCGGGCCGGACCGTTGTTGACGGTCGTTCGGATTGGCAAGAGTCTGCGGCACGTGAAACGGAGGGACGCGTGGTAGTTGCGACCTACCGCAGCATCCCGGAAGCCTTCTTCGGCGGCAGCCAGGTCCTGTCGATCTCGTCGCCGTTGCAGTTGACCTGGGGCACGAAGCTGTGGGACATCACGCCGACGGGCGCGACCCAGACCGCGATCCTGCCCGACGCGCGCGGCCAGTCGTTCGGCGTGCGCCAGCATCGCCGGCACTTCCGGCCGGGCCAGTCGTTCATGATCGTGAACGGGAGCGGATCCCAGACTCTGAACGTGCAGGATGGGGCCAGCAACTTCCTGGTCGCGATCGCGCACGGGACTGCCACGCAGTTCACGTTGGTAGACGGCTCGACCCAGGCCGGGGTCTGGACATTCGTGAGCGACATCTACGCGCAGGTGGGCAGGGGCGCCACGATCGCGGACGGGCGCAAGCCATTCACCATCGACATCGAGGGGTCGGGCTACGTCTATTACGCGGGCGGCGCGCGCGAGGACCTGATCAGCAACTACGGGTGGGACGCGGTCACGCCCGTCGCGCTCCGCATCATTGTGGGCGCGAGCGCGGTGCGCGGGAGCCTGAGCCAACTCGATCCCGCGATCAGCACGGGCCAGCCATGGCCGGCCGGCTCGACGTTCATGCTGATCAACCGGGGCATCATCACGGGCAAAGGCGGGGACGGGGGCGCGTCCGGCTTCATCACGACCGCTGGTGGGGTCGGGCAGGACGGAGGCCCCGCCTTCAAGACCTACGTCGACATCACGGTGGTCAACCTGGGCACGCTGCAGGGCGGAGGCGGGGGCGGCGGCGGTGGCGGCGCCGATCTGGTGACCGGCACCTACTACGAGGGCGGCGGCGGCGGCGGCGGCGCCGGGCATCTGTTCGGTGTGGGCGGCGGGATCGCGCGCGGTCCGGGCGTAGGTGGGAATGGGAACGAGAACGCGGGCGGGGCTGGTGGCGCGCCGCATCCGGGAGCTGCTGGCGGCAACGGCGCCAATCCTGGCGCCGTTGGGTCTGCGGGATCGAACGGCTCGAGCAGCAACGGCGGCGCGGGCGGCGCTGCGGGCCCCTACATGCAAGTCCTGACGGGCAAGACCGTCACCTACATCGGGACCGGGACACGGCTCGGCGCGTCGGTGTTCTTCTGATGCTTCTCTTCGCAGGCATCCTGACCGTGATGCTGCTCGCCGGCGTGATCTGGTGGGCGGTCATGAGCGATGTGGAGGTGCGGCCATGACCATGCGGCTCGGCCCAGGCCCGCAGGCCATGCTGCGCTACGCGCGCACCAAGCAACTCTGCGAGTGCTTCACGATCGTGCGCGTCGACGGCGTGCAACTCCGGTTCTGCACGCACGACGCGCCGGTCTACCTGCCCACGATCGACGAGACCTTCTCCCCGACGCCGCGCGTGGGGGCCACGTCTGAGCGCCGGCAGTCGGCGCTCAGAGGTGACTCACTCCAGTTGTTCGGGGCCATCTCGTCGGGCCAGATCACGACCGACGATTTGCGCAAGGGCCTCTACCGCAACGCGTCATTGCTCCTGCGTGTGGTCGACTGGCAGTTCCCCTGGAACATCTACCGCGAATCGCAGAAGTGGATCGACCGGGTCAGCTACGACGGGATCGTGTGGACCGCGGACGTGACCGGACACGTGCGCTTTCTGCAGCAGACGACCAGCGGGCCGCAGGGCGCCACGTTCTCCAAGACGTGCCAATACAAACTCGGCGATCCCAACACGTGCGGCAAGGACATCTCGGCGTGGCACATCACGCCCTCTACCGTCGACGCGGTCATCGACCCGTTCAACCAGTTCCGCACGCTCGCGGCGCACTGGGGCCACGCGGCCATCAACAGCTTCGACAACACGGATGGCGAGTATGCGATGGGCAACATCGTGTGGGCCACGGGCAGCAACGCGGGGCTCAAGTCAGTGATCTACCAGTGGATCGCATCTGATCCCAACGCGACCACGTCGCGCCTCATCACGCTGCTGCATCCGGTCCCGTTCGCCATGCAGGTCGGCGACTCGTTCAGCGCGGACGTGGGGTGCGACGGGTTGATCGGCACATGCAAGAACAAGTTCAACAACGTCAACCCGGCGCCGCCGGCCCTCGGGTTCGGCGGCAGCGCCTACGACCCGATCGCGAGCGACGCGGTGGAGGGGCCGCAGTGACCGTGACCGCGGCGGACATCGCCGCGGCCGCGCGCGCGCTGGTCGGCACGCCGTTCGTCCCGAAGGGTCGGGTGGCCGGCGTCGGCACGGACTGCAAGGGCGTCATGATCCTTGCGACGCGCGCGTGCGGCATCGCGATGCATGACGACCTTGACTATGCATTCCCGCCCGATCCCGAGTCGGCAGCCTTGGAGGCTGCGACGCGTGCGCATCTGACCATGCGCATCCGGCTCGGAGTCGGGCGGGTTCTCGGCTTCTCGCCGTGTCTCCATGGCGAGAAGGGCGTGCAGCACTTCGCCATCCAGACCAGCGACGCGCATCCGGGCTGTGAGGCCCGGATGGTGCACTGCCGCAGCGGGCGCGGCGTGCGCGAGGAGACGATCGACAGGACGTGGCTCCAGCTGCTGCGCGCGACCTACCGGTTGCCAGGAGTGACCTACTGATGGCCATCCTGGCGGTGGGCGTGGGCGGCGCGATCGCAGCCGGCGCGGTGTCCGGGTCGATCGCGGCCACAATCGGGGTTGCGGTCGGGACCACTGCGCTGGCAGTTGGGGCAGCCTACATCGACCAGCGTTATGTCTACCCAGGTATCTTCGGTGACAAGGCCAAGCGGCCGGCTGGCTTGTTCCAAGATCTGCCCATGCCCACCATGCAGAGTGGTGCCAAGCGGGTGATCTCATTCGGGCTCGGATGTCGCACGCCCGTGCACGTCGGTTACTACAATCGCACGATCGTCGACGTGACCGGGAGCACGAAGGCCGCGCGCGTCGCGCATCGTGAACTGTATGCCGACGTGATGCTGATCCTGAACGATCGGTTCACGTTTGGGATCGAGCAGCTTTACGCCGACGGCAAGTTGATCTGGGCGCGCACGCGAAACCTCGTCAGCATCCGGGACGACCAGATCACGGGCGTGGCGCTGAGTGGCAATCTTCTCCTCACGGCCACGAGCATCTCGGGACCGGACATGTCTCTCGTGTTCTTCGAGAGTTCCGGGAACCTTCTCGTGACTGGCGTGACGGCGGTCGCGTCCCCGACCAACACGCTAGGTGCCACGGGCATCGGGACGAACTATCCGGTCGGGGCCGGGCTGCGCTTGCTCGACCAGTTTGGCGGCGTGGTCGGATTCTTCAACGTGACGGTCAGCACGGCCAACTTGCTTACCGTGACGCCTGCCGTCCCGATCAGCTTCTCGGGCGGCAGCATCGACGCGCCAGCCCCCGAGGTCGTGAAGTTGTCTGGTTGGACCAATGGGGTCAACGGCTATTACAAGGTCGCGAATGCGACGCCACATGGTCGCACTCCGTCGACCATGCTGCTTGTTCCACGTGGAACACAGACCCCGGCAACCTGTGCGAGCGGCTCGGCTCTGAACCCGGGCACGATCGAGCGGGTCGACGATCGACTCATGGAACCGGGATGCCTGTTCGCTGGCGGCATCATCAACCGGCATGCGACAGATCAGGACTTCGCAAGTGTCGATGGGTCCTATCAGGTGACTCGCATCGACGTGGGCGGCAACAGCGGCGGTCTTCCGGGAGTCATCTCGCAGATGTTCCTGTTCCCAATTCTGGGGACCGGGACCCCGATCGCGGGTCCGGTATTGATGGGGACCGCGACAGCGCCGTGGACGATCGACTTCCTGAACGGCGCCATCGCGGTCCCGGGCTTTCCCGCGCCCGTCCTGTTCTTCGGCGATCGGGCCCAGGCAACCCCGTCGCTCATGACTCAGACGCTCCCGGCCAGCGACGTGCCTGGCTACCGGGGTCAGGCGCTCGTCACGATGGGGCACTTCCCACAGACCGAGTTCGGCAACCGGATCCCGCTGTTCGAGGCCGTGCAACGCCCGGACTTCACCAAGACCTATGCGCAAGTGATCGTCGACCTGATGGGGCTGGCGAATCGGTCGGGTTCCAACATCGACGTGACTGGCGTGGCCTCGCAGCCATTCCGCGGTTTCTACTTCGCCGGGGGACAACCACTCTCGCGCACGCTGCAGCCGATCATGGTCGCGGCAAGTCTCGCCGCGCAGGAGCGTGGACAAGTGCTCGCGTTCTTCTCGCTCAAGAACTGCGACAGCATCCAGGTCACACAGGTCAACGACCAGAACGGCGTGGTCGTGATCGACGACCTGGCCGCACACGAGTTCAAGGGGACGGCCGGCGGATCGTCGCAATCTCCATCGCGCGCGACTGTCGGCGATGTGAGCGAGGCCGACAACATCCCGACGTCCATCGGCATCCAGTTCACCGACGCGGTGAACCGGTTCGCCGACGGCTACGAGCACTTCGGCCTGCGCCACCCGGCAGGCAACGACCACGTGTGGCACATGGACGTCGACGTACGTCCGCTGCTGTTGACGCATAGCGAGGCGAAGAACTTGGCCGGCACGCTGGTGCGCCGCACCAAGATCAACAACGAGGCGATCGACCTGGTCCTGCCCGTGGCCTACCTCGACTACCTGGAGAACGACCTGCTCGTGTTCAGCGCGCACGGCCGCTTCTGGACCATGCGATGCGACATGGTCGACGTGGGCGCGAACTACCTGATGCAGGTCCACGGTGTCGTCGAAGACGTCACCGTGCAAATCGCCGCGCTCCCGGTGCAGCCCGGAGTCGGGATCCCGCCGCCCCGCACCCAACCGCCCGTTCCTCTGGACATCGCCCTGCTCGACATCCCGGCGCTGAGCGACGACGATGCGTTCTCGCCCACGATCTATCTGGCTGGCTGCAGCCTCGGCGGCGGGTGGGCGGGCGTGCGGGTCTACCTATCGAGCGACAACGTCACGTTCAACCTGGCGGGCGTGCTGAGCACGGAGCATCTGCTCGGCCACACGACCACGCTGCTTGGAGTCGGCGGCACGTTCGGCGTCGACACGGTCAACACCGTGACCGTGCGGCTCGACGGCGGCAACCCGCAGCCGTTCGGCGCGGTCCTGACCTCGACGAACCTGCAGGGTGTGCTGAACGGCGGCAACTTGTGCGTGATCGACAACGAGATCCTGGCGTTCCAGACCGCCACGCTCAACGCCGATGGGACCTACACGCTCTCCAACCTGCTGCGCGGTCTGCGCGACACGGAGGACCAAGTCGCGGCCACGCGCGCGGTCGGGGGCCGGTTCGTTTCGCTCAACTTCATGATCCTGAACCAGCTCGCGGTCGTGCTGGCGGGCATGCCCTACGGCCAGCAGGTCTACTACAAGTTCGTGCCGGCGGGCCTGACCCTCTCGGACGTGACTGCCAAGCAACTCGCGTGGACCGGGAGCACGCTTCGACCATTCCATCCCGGGCTACTCTCCGTAGCCCGGGATGGAAGTAACAATGCAACCGTCTCCTGGGAGCCTCGCCCGCGCCGCCAGCTCGCGGACCAGTGGGCCGGCGTGCAGAACCAGACGGAGGAGCAGGTCGAGATTTTCTCCGACGGGACCTTCGCCACGCAGGTGCGCCAGTTCGCCCTGCGGCCGGGCGCTAACAGTAACTCGACGCCGCACTTCTTCGTCTACATGGCCGCGCTCCAGACCACCGACGGGCTCACGCCCGGGAACGCGATCAACTTCCGCGTTTACCAGACCACGGTCGCTGGGATACGCTCCAAGGCAGCACAAGGAACGCTGTGAACGACACGCTCATCAACGAGAGTCTAGATCGAATCTTCGGCGATGATCCTTGGCGGAAAGACATTCGGCGGCGGATCGAGAACCTGGAGCGCAACCAGCATCGTCGCTGGTGGCAGGGGTTCATGTGGGGCGCGCTGTCTGTCACGGTCCCGGTTGGAATCGGCTGCTACTTCTGGTGGCTGCTGCGATGACCACCACCCCGAACTTCGGTTTCGAGCTGTTCCTCAACCCGCAGCCCAACGCGAGCGTGCTGGTGAACCTGTTTCAGTTCTGGCTCGACCACTGTGCCAAGGTCTTCTTGGTCGAGAACATCACGACCGCGACGCCGCCGGGCTCGCCCGCGGACGGTGCGTGCTACCTGGTGGCCGCGAGTCCGACGGGCGCGTGGGCCGGAAAGGCTGGCAACTTCGCACTCTGGTTCGCTGCGGGCAGCGCGTGGCTGTTCAAGGCGCCGCGGGCCGGCGACATCTACTGGAACAAGATCGGGCCCGACAACCAGTCCTACGACGGGACGAACTGGGCCAACCGAGCGAAGCTATGACCACCTCACAACCTCCCGAGACCGCCGAGCAGATCGCGGCCAGACTCCTGGCCGAGTTCAACGCGAAGCATGAGGCCGAGCAGGCCCTACACCACGAGTCCGTGACGGCGGATGCGTTCAATCAGTGCCGCTCGCAGATCCGGGCGATCGACGACTTGCTGGTCGAGATCGAGCGCCGGCCGCCCGATCCGAATGTGGCGCATCGCGCGATGCAGGTGCTGCAAGTGCTGGTTGACCTGCGCGTCGAACTACAGTCGATCAGGGGAGGTGCCTAGTGGCCGGCAACAAGACGTTCTCGTTCGGGCCGGTCGCGCTCACGACCACGCTGACCACGAACATCCTGAACTGCAACGTGACGTCGGTAGCGGGACCCGTGGGCTTCACCATGACCCAGCCATACCTGCTGCTCAAGCACATCCGGATCGTGAACAAGACCGCGAGCGCGGCCACGTTCTCGCTGTGGAAGGGCGCGACTGGTGGCAACGCGGCCGGCACCGAGTTCATCGGGACCGGGCTTTCGATCGCGGCGAATCAACCCTACGACTACTACTCGCCGGGCAAACGATTCGACGCGGCCGATTTCCTGGTCGGGGGCTCGGGCACGGCTACGGCCCTGACGATCGAGGGCGAGGGCGAGATCGGAGTCAGCGGGTAACGCGTGGCCCAACCACCGCAGACCATCCTGAAAGTCGACCTGCTGCCCGCGACCGCGGCCACGTCGACCGCAGCAGGCACTGGCGGCCTGATCCCGGCGCCGCAGGCTGGGGACCAAGCAAACGCGCTGCTCGGTAACATGACATATGGACCAGCCGGCGGCGCACCAGGGCCGGCCGGGATCGCTGGTCCAGCAGGATTTGGCGAACAGGGCAGCGATGGCGAGCCGGGCATGGCGATCCCTGGACCGCAGGGCATCCCGGGGCCAGCGTCGATCGGGCCACAGGGCATGCCCGGCATTGGTGTCGATGGGGCTGATGGCGACTCCGTGTTCGTGATCCAGCCCGGCCAGACTGGCGTGTCCAGCCCGCCGGCCGGCGTGCTCGACATCCCGACACTTGCGGCCGCGGTCCAGCAGTTGATCCCGGTCATGTCCGGCCAGGACGGGCTCGACGGCGCCGAGTCGTTTCTGGTCCCGATGCTCGGCGTGACGGGCGATGTCGCGATCCCGAGCGGGACGGCGCGCGCGACTATCCAGCCGCTGGCCGTCAAGACTGGGATGTATGCCGCCAACAGTCTGACCTACGACAAGATCCAGCAGGTGAGCACGGGCGGTCTGCTGCTCGGCAGCGACCCGACGAGCATCGACCCGACCGCCGTCATCGAGATATCGCCGGACGGGGCCAGCATCAGCTACAACGGCAGCAATCAGCTGACCGTGTCGGCGCGCGCCATCACGGCCGCCCAGTTGTTCGCCGTCTCGTCGCCGCGCATGCTCGGACGCATCTCGGCCGGCAGCGGAGACGTCGAACAACTCGAGATGTCCTTCTGCAGCAAGGCGCCGGCCGGCAGCATCACGATCCCGGACAACTGCTCGATGGTAGTAGCGGACTCGCTGTCGATCGCGTCCGGCAAGACCCTCACGATCGGGAGCGGCGCGACGCTCCAGGTGGTCTAGCGCATGAGCTTCGTCAAGCTGATCGGGGTCGCGGCGCCCACGGCTCCGGCCAACGAGGTCATGACGCTCTATCGGAACTCGGCCACCGATCGGCTTGAGGCGATCGACTCGGATGGGGTGGTCTATATCCTGAGCGAAAACGGCGTTCGCCAGAACATGCTCGGCAATGCGGGCTTCACGTTCGCGCAGCGCCAGGCGCCCGCCACGCTCACGACCTACAGCAACACGACCGGCCGGACGTTCGGCGCGGACCTGTGGGGCATGACCAACGAGAACGCGTCGGTGCAGTACCAGCGCGTCGACTCGATCGGCGCGACCGAGGCCGGACTCAACGCGCGCTATTACGGCAAGCTCAAGAAGATCACATCGGCCGGCAAGATGATCTGGTCGCAGGTGATCGAGGCGACCAATGCGGCATCGGTGCGCGGCCGCACGGTCCGGGTCCAGTGCAAGATGCGCTACACAGTTGCGGCCAGCATGACCGTGCGGCTCGGGCTCCTGCAGCTGTCGAGCGCCGGCACGGTCGACACAATGCCCGCAACATTCGCGTCCGCATTCGGCGCGGTCGGGACCGATCCGACGTGGGGCACGAACCTGACGGCCGTCGCGCCCGCGACGGTCAACGACAATGGCTCGATCTCGGGGAATGGGATCACGTGCGTCCTGACCAGCGGGTGGCTGCTCTTCAGCGGCACGTTCGCGGTCACGTCCACCACGAAGAATCTCGTGATGGTGATCTGGACCAACGGCCACGACGGCGGTGAGGAGCGCGAATGGCAGCCCATGGACTACGGCGAGGACATGGCCGTGTGCCAGCGTTCCTACTGCAAGACGTTCGACGTCGACACGGCTCCGATTCAGAACGCGGGCCTCAACACGGGCGAGTTCCGATTCGACTCGGGGATCGCGGCAGCCGGAGCCGAGAGTTCGAGCACGTATTTCTTCCCCGTGCCCATGCGCCTCGCGCCCACGACGAACACGAGCTACAACCCGGCCGTCGCGAACGCGCAGGTGCGGGACGTGAGCAAGACGGCAGACTGCTCGGCCACCGCGTTCGCCGGGGTCACGACGCGCGGCTGCTACATCACGTGCACGGGCAACGCCACGACGATCGTGGGCGACAGTCTCGGCGTGCACCTTTCCTTCGACGCGAGCATCTGACCTTGAACAAGTTCCCGATCGGCCCGATCCAAGACTCGTGCACCACCCCCGATGCCACGCCCGTCTCGATCGCCACGACCTTCCTCGACCTGCTCGAGACGGTCGTGGTGCGCGCGTTCGTCGTGGCGCGCCGGCCCGACACGATGGCGAGCAAGGGCTGGCAGCTCTCGGCCATGGTCAAGCGATTGAACGGGACGTGCAGCGTCGAGAGCCTCGTCGGTCCCGCATCGCCGCTCGTGTCGGCCGGCGACGCGACTCCGATGTCCGGCTGCGCCGTGAGCATCAATGGGCATGGCCGGCGTGTCGGTGAACTGGTTCACTACGTTGGTCGGGGTGAGCGTCCTTGACTGAGCCCAACGGCAATGGCCGCAAGATCGACGTGACCAAGACGTTCGTCCCGCTCACGCTCGTCGGCAGTATCGTGTGGGCCGCGTTCCACGTCGGCAGCGCCATGACCGAGTTCAAGTCGGCCGTGCACGACGTGCGCGTCGAGAACGAGGCCGAGATGAAGCTGCTCGCGACCCAGATCGCCGACCGGTGGCACAAGAGCGACATGCGGTCGTTCGCCGAGTTGCTGCAGGCCAACAACCCGGGCATGAAGGTCCCGGAGATCCGGTGATCCCGACAGATGTGCCGTTGGCCGACGTGATGGTGCCGGTCCTGACCGCGGTCTTGACGGCCGCGACGGCCGCGTTCGGCTGGCTGCGGGTGCGCGATCGCAACAAGGTCCGGAGCCTGGAGCGCAAGGTCGAGGCTCTGGAGCGCAGCGACACGGAATGCAAGCGCGAGGTCCGAGGCATGCGTCAGGACATGACCGCAACTGAAGTGCTACGCGTCGAGGAACGCGACAAGTTCGAGTCGCAGTTGCGCTCGATGGAGAAGGACCGGTATGACCTCACCTTCGCGAACAACACGCTGCTCGTCGACAAGATGCAGCTGATGGAACGCATCACGCAGATGGCTGGTCAACTTTCCCACGAACAACGCCGACCTCCAAAGCGAGACCCGACATGATCTTCGACTCGGACGTGCACAAGGCGGCGGGCGAGCTATTTCCCAAGCTGTTCGTCGAGAACGACCCGCGCGGCCACATCATCTGGGTGAACCAGACGCTGGAGCGGACCTTCGGCTACGACTATGGCAGCCTGCTGGGCCAGCCGGTCGAGGTGCTCGTGCCTGAGAAGTTCCGAGCCGCGCATGTGGCCTACCGGTCGACCGTGACCGACGACGCATTCGGCGAGCTGATGGCCGGCGGGCGCGAGGTCTGCGGACGCAAGCACGACGGCGGATCCTGGCGATCGTGTTCGACATGGGAGCCAAGCCATGACACTGCCACAGTTATTTTCTCAGGACCCGAACCCCGCGACTGCCGGCGTCAAGGTCAAGATCTGCTACTCGGGCGACCGGCCGTGGGCCGCGACCATCACGTGGTCGGATGCGACGACCACGGCCATCAGCGGCGCTGGTGCGTGCGTCGTGGTCCTGATCCCGGCCGGCGTGACCGGCGGCATCGTCGTGGACGACCACGGCGAGTCGCTGGATTACGTCATCGAGATCGGATCGCCACTAGGGCTCTGGTCGCGGCTGCGGCGATGGTTGGGTCTGGGGAAGCCTGAAGCTTCTCCAGCGCCTCTACCCCATCCCTGAGGCGCCAGCCCAGGGCCTCGACCGCGGCGCGCTGGTTCGCACCGTCGGCGGCCTCGCGCAGTAGTTGTTCGTAGGTCAGGTCGAGCGCACGATGTCCGGACCACAGCCGGGCCGTGGTCGCAATGACCGCGCAGGTTCCGAGGCTCATCAGGACCCACAGGATCGAGTGCGACCAGCGGTTGGGTTTGGTCTCCATGCCCTACCTACACAGCGTGAGGTGCCCGATCTTTGGAGAATCCGGTAATCTTCTGCAGCATGACCTGGGCTCTCCTGTTCTGGATCCTGATGCTGCTCTGGCTGGTGCTAGGACTGTGGCAGCGGTCGAGCTGGCGCGACGCGGGCGGCTCGCTGCTGTGCTGGTCATGCCTGCTGATTCTCGGATGGCACGTGTTCGGTGCGCCGATCCATGGGTAGACTCTCGGCCATGCATTGCAGCTAGCACGCGCCCGCCGATCGAATCGAAGCACCGGAGTAATGCCCCGGTCTCGCTGGGTTTGACTCCCAGCGGGCGCTCCAAGACGGCCATCCTCAGCATCGCTGTGGGTGGCCGTTTCCTTTTTCCGGGAGACCATCCATGACCATCACGACAGTTCCGTCCGTCGATCGCCGCGTCGAGTTGAGAGTCAAGATCAAGTCGCTTGCCGCCGAGTCGCGCATCATCCGGCTGGAGGAGCGGCGCATCCGGGCCGCGATCGCGCGGAGCGAGGCTGCGCTCGCGGCTGGCAAACACGCGGCCGACGAGGTGACCGCATCGATCGCGTCGGCGCGACTCCGCCGAACGAGCCTGCAGCTTCACAGGACGAACGACGTGCGCAGCGAATGCCGCGCGAGCCTGCTGGCCTATGCGCTGCTTCGCGGCAGGACGCTCGCGCAGGCCGAGCCGATGACGCCGCCCCTGACCGCCGCGCTGCTGCAACGCGCGTCCCGCGTGTCCACGATCGCCAACCGGTTCGGCGGACAGACGACTGGCGAGAGCGTTCTGGCGTGGATGCGGGTGCCGAGGTAGCCTTCCGGTCCATGAGGAACCTGATCCTGATTGCGCTGCTCCCGCTGCTGGGGGCCTGCGGCCTGTTCGGCTCGTCGGTCTCGGCGGCCAACATCCAGATCACGACCACGACCGCGACCGCGCTCGGCGCCTACTGGGACGCGCGCGGCGCCGAGTTCGACCGGCTGTTCATGCTGGGCAATCCGGCCGGCCCGATCGCGGATCGGTTTCATTCGCAGATGTCGAGCGAGGACCGGGCCTTCCACGACCTGTTGACCGCGCATCTCGCGCACCTGCAGGCGCTAGGAATGGTCGACCCGCAGACCGCGACCGCGCAGGCGCTCGCGCTTGCCCAGCAGATCAAGGACATGTTCCATCCGACGAGGACGCCATGAGTCGCCTCCTCGCCAATGCATTCATGCGCATGGCCACTCGTCTCGATCGACCGGGCTACCCCAGGATGGCGCGCTGGTGCGATTGGATGTCTGGCCGGTTGCGGACCTGGAGGACGCCGTGAGCGGCGTTCCAGGAGGCGGCGGCATGGCCGACGTCGAGGCCATGATCCTGTCGGCGCGCGCGGCCGGCACCCAGTCGTTCGACCTGTCGGGCGTGAGCGATGCGCAGCTGCAGGCCCTGTTCGCGCACCTGGACGCGGCGGCGCAGCAGTCCCTGCTGGCCCAGATCCAGCAGGCCATCGCGACCCAGCAGGCCGATGCGCAGAAGCTGGCCACGATCTTCTCCTTCATCCGAACGGCGGTTGGGGTGACCCAGCTGTTCCTCGCGTGACCGACCAGACCATCGACGAACGCATCGCAAAGATCGAGGCGCTGCTCGCGGCCCAGTCGGCGCCGGCGCCGAGCATCTTGTCGCGCCTCGTCCCGTCGGTCATGCAGCAGCTGATGGCCAGCAAGAAGGCCGTGGCGATGGCCACGGGCTTGCTGATCCTGGGCGGCAACAAGCTGGGCGTGCACGTCGACCAAGCATCGGCCGACCGGGCCCTGGCCCTCATCGGTGTCTACATCCTGGGCCAGTCGTTCCACGACGCGGCCAAGGAAAAGGCGAAGGCAATCTGATGGCGATCGTCATTCCAGGTTCGGCCGGCGCGTTCCAGGTCGGGCTCAAGACCGGCGCGTTCGCGGGCGCGAGCGCCGGATCGGTCCTGTTCAACCTGTTCCTCGCGCTCGGATCGACGCGCCTGATCGTGGTGAATTACCTGCGCGTGCAGGCGCAGGTCACGACCAAGTTCACGACCGATCAGGCCATCGGGTTCGATGCGATCAAGTATCGAGCCCAGACGATCGCCATGACTGGCGGGAC
>WNFM01076801.1_pt2 | contig 13380 bp, 9 predicted proteins | sample 5400271 | NCBI WGS metagenome assembly WNFM01 (sample SAMN13153352, study PRJNA577476) | soil metagenome | isolation source: 60 cm saprolite on Douglas fir-dominated hillslope | place: USA:California | collected 2013-09-17 | reverse complement strand
TAGGTGCCTTCCAGCGCGCGCACGAAGGTGCGCTTCTTGGCCCAGCGCTCCCACCTTTCGTGCTTCTTCTCCTCGGCAAACTCCTCGGGCTGGTTGTGACCAATGCCCGGCCGTACCTGATCGTACATGCCCGTCACCGCGGACCTCCCTTCGAATCGGCCGCGCTTGCGCGATCCGTGCCGCCCGTCGTTGCAAGCGAGCTGTGATGGAACCGTGTGCGCTGTCATTACGGGATAACGGGGAGACGCGCAACGCTCGCCCGCGCCCGCGTTTCGCCATGCGGAACATGCCGCGAAAGCCGGGCGGGCTGGCAACGTACGTATACGCAAAAGCGATGCGCGCCCCAGCCCCGCCGAAGGATTCGCCCGCCGGCCGAAGCTCCACAATGGCGATACCGCGGCGGCGGTCACGTCAAGGAGCGATGGGTGATGGGGAGATCGTACGGGGGGCGATCGGAGAGAAGGCGCGTGGCCTACTCGACCGCATAAAACGAGGTGGCGCTGCGTTGTTTGAGATCGCCGAAGGTGAGGACGCGGGCGCGAAGTTGTTTCGCTGTTGGCTTCGATTTTGCGCCAGTTGTGCTCGGGACTCCACTGGCCGTCGGGCCAATGTTGCACCTGGTAGGTTCGCCTTGTTTGCATCGTGTTCCCCCGATGTTTCGTGCGAGGGCCGGGTACAAATCGTTTTTGGCGACAATCGGGCATCACGCGTCAACTATTGTGAATTCTCTTGCCGTGGTGCTGCCGTTTTCGAATCGCGGCCGCGACGCTCGACAAAAGCCCGTTGTCCGCGGGAGGATTGTAGCTCCGGCGGTTGTAAACGAATCGTTAACGCGGCCGAATCACCGCCTATTTTTTGTGCCGGTCCTGTTCCTTGCGCGTTCCTCGCGCCGCGCGGCGCGTCTTGTCGGCGCAAGCCCAGCCGTTTGCGGCCGCGCCACCGCGGCAAGGTCCTTCAGTCGCGGCAGGCCGGCCGCGGCCCACATCGCTTCTGCCTTTTGCAGCCGCGTCACCCAATATTCCCACGCCCTTTCGACCCCGCGCGAACCGAGGTTGTGACCACCGCATTTCTCCACTTCCCCCGCCGACAGCGGCCCCAGCGTTCCGATCGCCATCGCGCGCAATTGCAGTTCGGCGTTGCGGGTGGTGTAGATCGAACGAAAGACGCATTCGCGCAGCGATTTGCCGGCAAGCGAGGCGCCGTGGCGGCGCAGCAGCAGCATGTAGTGCGGGCCGAGCGCGCGGGCGTGCGAGGCGCCTTCTTCCGGCGTTCTCACCAGCAGATTGGTGTCGCCGAATTCATCCCGGCTATCCCAGAACGGCACTTTGGCTCCGAGCGTCCCCCCGAGGTGGAAGAGGGGAACGAGCTCCACCCCGGTCGCGCAGAAGGGGAGCACTGCAGGCGCGTGGTGGTGACACACGGAATTGACGTCGGGCCGCGCTTTGTAGATTTCGCCGTGGATCACCATCTCGCTGTAGAGACGCACGTTGGTGGGCACGACCGGCTTGGAGTCGAGCGTCATCTCCAGGATATCGGACGGCTCGACCAGCTCTGAGGCGCGGTGCCGCGAGATGAAATAGCGGCCCGGATTCTTGGGATTGCGGACGCTGATGTGTCCGAACGCGTCGATAATGCCTTCATTGGCGAGAATGCGGTTGGCCACGGCCAGTTCGTGGCGCAGTTCGGCGAAAGCGTCGGGCATGGCTGGGTTCTTTCCGTCAGGTGTGGCAGCGAGGTGGCGAGTGGGCGAACTAGCCATAAGAGAACAGCGAAACGAGAGCAGCGAGTAAGGGCAGCGAATGGAGTCACTCGCTATTCGTCATTCGCCACTATCACCATTCGCAGGGGAGGGTATTCGTATCAGGCGCATCCGATCTTGCCGAGGAGATCGGCGAATTTGTCCTTGACCTTCTGCCGCAACTCGGGGCTTGCGCGTGCGACCATGGGAAAATCCGCAAGCCGCTCGAATGGCCGACAGGCATCGATGATGGCGCGCGAATTGGTCGAGCTTGCCTTGTCGAGCAAAGGATCGAGCGGCCCGCTCCAGGTGCGGCGCACAAACTCGATGTCGTTGGCGGGATCGCAGCGCGTGCACATCGCCCACATCACGTCGAACAGGTCGGTCGGGTCGACATCGTCGTCGACCACGACGACGAACCGCCCGAGATAGGAACCCGACTGGCAGCCGGCTGCCAGCAGCCCGGCCTGGCGCGCATGGCCGGGATAGGCCTGCTTGATGGCGATGACGTTGAACATGCGCGCGCCGCCGAATTCGTGCACCCACACGCCGGCGACGCCGGACAGTCCCGCGCGCTCGACCTCGCCCCAGATCATGCCGGCCTTCATCACGCATTTGCTGAAGGAGAAATCCGACGGCGGGCGCATCGGCGAGGCGATACCGAGGATCGGGTCGTTGCGGTAATAGACGCGCTTGACCTCGACCAGCGGCTGGTGGCTCGGGCTCGAGGCGTAATAACCCGTGAACTCCCCGAACGGTCCTTCCTTCGCCGTGACGTTCTCCACCATCTCGCCTTCGAGCACGATCTCGGCATGGGCCGGCATCGGCAGGCCATGAAGCTCGCTCAGCACGATCTCGCACGGCTCGCCGCGGTGGCCGCCGGCATAGTCGTATTCGCAAAGGCCGAACTTGAGCTCGTTGCCGCCGGCGAGGAATAAGAGCGGATCATGCCCGCAGGAAATCAGCACCGGGCAGGGCTTTCCGGCGCGGAAGTACTTCTCGCGAATTTGTCTTCCATGCTTGCCCGGCGAGATCCAGAGCGAGACGTGAGTCTTGTCCTGCACCATCACGCGGTAGGTCCCGCCATTGACCCAGTCCGCCTCCGGATCGCGCATGATCACGAGATCGTCGGTGCCGACATAGCGGCCGCCGTCGTGCTCATGCAGGAACGGCACCGGGAATTTCAGCACATCGACCTCGCCGTCGCGGTCGATGTTCTCGAATACCGGTCCCTTGGCCACGGTCTTGGGAGGGATCGGCCGGTGGATTTTCATGCGGTCGCGATAGGCGCGCACCACGTCGAGCGGATTGCGGGGAACCGGCAATCCGAGCGCGATCGCGAGCCGCTTCGATGAATTGGTCGCGCCGGAGAGAAGCCGCATGCCTTTGGGATAGCCCGGCACCTCCTCGAACAGGATCGCCGGCGGCTCCGGCCGGGCGTGATTCACGATCTCGGCCAGCGTGCCCATTTCCAGCTTCCAATCGGCGCCGGCGATGCGCACGATCTCGCCCGCGCGCTCGGCCCGCGCGATGAACTCGCGCAAATCGTCGTGGGGCCGATCGTAGGCGTTGAAGCGTTGAGCTTGCGGGCTTTGGGTTTTTTCCAGCACGGCGTTTCCTCGCCTGCGCAATTACCGCCGCGCCTGCGTCTGCACGTTGAGCGTCACCGGCGTTCCCGCGCGCACGGCTTCGAGGCCGCGCCGCAGCGCCGGCACGAGATCGCCGGGGCCCTCGACCTTCTCGCCGCGGCCGCCGCAGGTCTCGATCACCTTCTCGTAGTCGGGCGACGGCTTGAGCTCGGTGAGCGCCATCACGTTGGCCTTGGCGGCGTGACCATCGGGGAAGACGTCAAGCGTCGATTGCCGCACCGCCAGCCAGGACTGGTTGTTGGCAACGACGGTGAGCGTCGGCAGATTCTCGGCGCGCGCCACGTAGTGGTAAGGAACCGGGTTGCCGAACATGTAGGAACCGTCGCCGACGGTGACGATCACCTCGCGCTCGGGGGCGGCAAGCTTGGCGCCGAGCCCGGCGCCGAGCCCGAAGCCGAGCCCACCGGACAGCAAGCCGCCCATAAAGCTCAGCGGCTTGGTGAGCTGGAGCACGGGAAGCGGAGCGCCAAGCTCGCTGATGACGATGGCGTCTTCCGATTTGACCTGATTGATGCAGGCCGCCAGCCAGGCGGGATGAATCGGGGTCTGGTCCTTCACGGTCTCGATCAGTTTGCGGCGCTTGGCATCGATCTCGTCGCGCACCGCGGCCAGCGCCTTGCGGCGGCCCTCGATCGCGGTCTTCTTCCCTTTCATCGCCTCGGTGAGGATTTCGCGCAGCATGACCATGGCTGCGAGCGAAGAGCCCGTGACCAGCAGATCCGCTTCGACCTCGCGGAATGGATAACGGGTCTCGAGCGGATCGGCGGAAATGTGGATGACCTTGGCGTCCTTGCGCGGCTGATGGTTGCGCGGCATCCAGGGCACGACGCTGTCGATCACGATCACCACGTCGGCCTTCGGCAGGAACGCGCCCACGTCGTGGCCGAGATGCATGGGGTGATCGGTCGGCAGGTTCATATCGCGCGCTTCCGCCTGCACCACCGGTAATGCGAATTGTTCGGCGAGCGCCGCCAGCGCGCCCACCGCCGCGGGTACGCGCCCGCTGCTCGAGGTCACGATCAGCGGAAACTCCGCCGCGGCGATGAGCTGCGCGGCCTCCTCGATGGCGGCGCGCGCCGGCTCCGGGGCGCTCGCGCCGAGCGGGCGCACCGTGTCTCGACGCGGCTTCGTCCCGGGGGCGGCGAGCACCTCGCGCGGCAACGTCAGATACACCGGTCCGCGCGGCTCGCTCATGGCGATGTCGAGGGCGCGATCGACGACCGCTTCCACCGGCTGGCCGGCGCGCAGCTCGTAATCCCACTTCACGTATTCGCGCAGCATGCCGCCCTGATCGAAGGCCTCCTGGCCCCAATGGATGGGCCGGTTGCGCGAGGCGATGCTGCCGGTCTCGGTGAGCGGGGTGCGGCCGGCGGCGAGCAGCAGCGGAATATTGTCGCGGGCGGCATTGATCAGGCCGTTGATCGCATTCGCGGTACCGACGGTGACATGCACCATGACTGCGGCCGGCTTACCGGCAATGCGGTAATAGCCGTGCGCCATGGCCATGGCGACGTTCTCGTGCGGGACCGTCATGAAGCGCGGGGCCTTCGCGCCCTTCGTCCGGGACAGCGCCTCCACGATCGGGGCGAAATCCGTTCCGGCGTTGGCGAATACGTATTCGATGCCGCGCTCGCCGAGCCGCGCGATATAGGCTTCGGCCGCCATGCCATTGGGGGTCTTGGTGTCGCTCACGGTCACATCCATCCGGGGAAGATTGGCCAGCGAGCGCAAGGTGACGGCCCGTTCCGGTTCTGTCAATGAAGCGTGCGCCGCAACGTTGGCCGCGTGCTGGCGGGCCGCGGCAGCGCCGGCGAGCGACCTCTCTCAAATGGATTGCGCTTTGACCAGCGCAAATGCGCCGTGCGATAACGCGAGGGGCGCGCGCATGCGGCATATGCGAGCGTTGCGGCGCCGGAGCGGGTTGGAATGGCCGAGGATCGCAAACCCAGTCACACCGTCGCCGACCATCTGCTCGGCCAGGATGTCGTGCATGAGCACGACGGCGACGCCGATCACGACCATGATCATTTCGAGTTCGACAGCGACGAGCGGCTGGAAGAGAACCCGATCTGGATCCAGGATCATGTGACGCTGGTGACGGTCGGGATCGACATCGGCTCGTCCGGCACGCAGGTCATCTTCTCGCGCATCAATCTTCGCCGCTACGGCGAGGACCTTACCAGCCGTTACTACGTCGTGTCGCGCGAGACCTTGTTCCAGTCGCCGGTGGCGCTGACGCCCTATGCGAGCGACGAGCGCATCGACGACGTCGCGCTCGGCGCCATCATCGAGGAGGCCTACGCGGCGGCGGGCGTTGCGCCGCGGGATATCGACACCGGCGTGGTCATCCTCACCGGCGAGGCGTTGCGCCGCGAGAATGCCGAGGCGATTGCCGCCCTGTTGGCGGAGCAAGGCGGCGATTTCGTCACCGCCACCGCCGGGCACCACATGGAATCGATGCTGGCGGCCTACGGCTCGGGCGCATCGAAGCTGTCGTACGATCAGAGCAAGCGTATCCTCAACGTCGACATCGGCGGCGGCACCACCAAGCTCGGTATCGTCGAGAACGGCGACGTGACCGTGACGGCTGCGCTGCATATCGGCGGTCGGCTGCAGGTGGTCGACGACATCGGCGCCAGGCCGGTTTCTTCTGGTCGCGCGGCGATGTGCTCTCACCCCCGCAACTCGACAAGGTCGCGGCAAGCATGGCGGACTTGCTGGTGGCGGCGCTCACGCAACGTCCGCTGCCGCACGCGCTCGAGCCTCTCTATTTGACCGATCCGATCGCCGATTTCGGCCGCATCGACGGGATAATGTTTTCCGGCGGCGTCGGCGAATACGTCTATGGCCGCGAGGACCGCGACTTCGGCGACATGGGACGCCGCCTCGGCCGCGCGATCCGCGCGCGCATCGATGCCGGCGCGCTGCCATGGCCGCTGCTCCCGGCCGGCGAGTGCATCCGCGCCACCGCGCTCGGGGCCTCTGAATACAGCGTGCAGCTCAGCGGCAATACCAGCTACATCAGCAAGCCCGGCGAGCTTCTGCCGCGACGCAATCTGCAGGTTCTGCAACCGTCCTATGTCTGCGAGGAGAGTATCGATGCGGATGAGCTCGCCAAGGCGATCCGCGCGCATTTCACCGCCTTCGATCTCATCGAGGGCGAGGGCGAGGTGGCGCTCGCGCTGCGCTGGCGGGGTGCGCCGTCCTACGAGCGCATTCTGGCTTTCGCCGAGGGCATCCGCCATGGTCTCGCCACCACGATCGAGCGTAGGAAGCCGCTCTACATCATGCTCGACGGCGACGTTGCGCAGACGCTGGGGGCCATCTTGCGTGAAGAGCTGCTGATCGAGAGCGAGATCCTGGCGATCGACGGGTTGGTGCTGCGCGATTTCGACTACATCGATCTCGGACGCATCCGCATGCCGTCATTCACCGTGCCGGTGACGATCAAATCGCTGCTGTTCAGCGAAGACCCGCGCCGCGGCCGCCCGCATCAGCGTATTCATCATCATGATCATGACGATGCTCATCGGCACGGCCATCATCATGATCATGGCGGTCACGGCCACCATCATCATCGCGACCATGACTAGAGTCCGATTCGGATCCGTACGCGAGTCCATCCAGTGACCGACGCGGTCGGGCGGCTTGCTTCTTTGCCCGCTGTCGCCCCGCGACTCGATGCCGGATGGGTGGTGATCGGCGTGCCGGTGGCACTGGTCGTTTGGCTCGCCCTCGTTCCGCTCGTGTTCCTGCTTTGGCAGAGCTTTCTCACGCCGCAGACGGCGACGCTGCCGGCGCACTACACGCTCGAGAACTTCCGCACCGCATATCTGAGCGCCGACAATGCGCGCCTGTTTTTCAACTCCCTGCAGTTCGCGGCCGGCGCCGCCGTGCTTTCGCTCGTCGTCGGCACCGGTCTTGCCTGGATGAACGAGCGCACCAATACGCCGTTCAAGACGCTGTTCTTCGCGCTAGCGATCATTCCATTGGTGATCCCCGGCATTCTCTTCACGGTGTCGTGGATCATGCTGGCGAGCCCGAAGATCGGCCTGGTCAATCTCGCCCTGCAGAAGCTGTTCGACACCGACGCCGTGTTCGTGAACGTCTACACCATGGCGGGGATGATCTGGGTCGATGGGCTGCACTATTCGCCCATGGCGTTTCTGCTGATGACGGCGGCGTTCCGCTCCATGGACCCCGCGCTCGAGGAGCAAGCCGCGATGAGCGGGGCCTCCGTGCCGCAAATTGCGCGGCGGATCACCTTGCGGCTGGCCTGGCCGGCGGCGCTGGGATCGCTGCTGATCCTGTTCGTGCGCTCGATCGAATCGTTCGAGGTGCCGGCACTGCTCGGGCTGCCGGTGGGCATCCACGTCTACACGTCCTCGATCTATCAGGCCATCCATCAATATCCGAGCCAGATCGGGCTCGCCGCCGCCTACGCCGTGACGCTGCTGCTGCTGACGTCGATCGGTATCTATGCGCAGTCGCGGCTGTCGAGCCAGGGTGCGCGATTTTCGACCGTGACCGGCAAGGGCTTTCGCCCGCGCACGATCGACCTCGGCCGATGGCGCTATCTCACGGCCACGATCTTCATTCTCTACTTCGTCGTGATCGTGCTGCTGCCGTTCCTGGTGCTGGCATGGTCGTCGCTGCAGAAATTCTACAGTGCGCCGTCGTGGGCGGCGCTCAGCCGCGTCAGCCTCGATTCCTACCGCGCGGTGCTCGCCTATCCGCAATTCGTCAACACGGTGTGGAACAGCGTGGTGCTCGCACTCGGCAGCGCCACCACCGTCATGCTGATATCGGCGGTCATCGCATGGATCGTCGTGCGCACGAAAGTGCCGGGGCGCTGGATGCTCGACAACCTTGCGTCGCTGCCGCTGGTCTTTCCCGGGCTGGTGCTCGGACTCGCGATCATGGTCTGTTATCTCTACATCGACATCGGCGTCTACGGCACGCTTTGGATCATGTTCATCGCCTACGTGACGCGTTTTCTTCCCTATGGCATGCGCTACAACTCGGCCTCGATGCTGCAGATTCACAAGGAGCTCGAGGAATCGGCGGCGATGAGCGGCGCTTCCTGGAGCATGACCTTTCGCCGCGTCGTTCTGCCGTTGTTGAAGCCGGGGCTGCTGGCCGGGTGGATCTACGTGATGATCGTCTCGATCCGCGAGCTGTCGAGCTCGATCCTGCTCTACTCGCCGGGCACCGAAGTGGTATCGATCATGATATGGGAGCTATGGCAGAATGGGCAGTACGTGGAGCTTTCGGCGCTCGGCGTGATGCTGATCGCCGCGCTGTTCCTGATGGTCATGCTGGCACAGCTCGCCGGCAGGCGGTTCGGAATTGCGGAAACATAAAATACGCGGGATCGAAACGTGCTGAGCGTAAGATCGCTCTTCACCGAATACGCCAACGAGCGCGGTGGCGCGGTCAAAGCCGCGCAGAACGTCTCGTTCGAGGTGCCGGAGGGTAAACTGTTCACGCTGCTCGGACCTTCGGGCTGCGGCAAGACCACGACGCTGCGCTCGATCGCCGGGCTGGAGAAGCCGACTGCGGGCGAGATCGAGGTCGCCGGGCGGCTCGTCTATTCGTCGGACAAGAGGATTTTCGTCGCGCCCAACAAGCGCAATTTCGGCATGGTGTTCCAGTCCTATGCCATCTGGCCGCACATGAACGTCTTCCAGAACGTGGCGTTTCCGCTGGAGGTGCGCAGGTTCGCCAAGAAGGACATCCGCGACAAGGTCATGCGCGTGCTGCACGCGGTCGCGCTCGAGGAGCTGGTCGATCGCGACGCCACCAAGCTCTCCGGCGGCCAGCAGCAGCGGCTCGCGCTCGCGCGCGCCCTGGTGATGGAGCCGCAGCTCTTGTTGCTCGACGAGCCGCTCTCCAACCTCGACGCCAAGCTGCGCGACCGCATGCGCTCCGAGCTCAAGCGGCTGCAGCGCGACCTCAATCTCACGACCGTCTACGTCACGCACGACCAGACCGAGGCGCTAGCGCTTTCGCACGAGATCGCGGTGATGAATGAAGGCCGCGTCGTCCAGGTCGGCACGCCGCGCCAGATCTACGAGCAACCGACGGATCAGTTCGTCGCCGACTTCGTCGGCACCACCAATTTCATCGGCGGCACCGTCACCGCGCTCGGGGATGGCCGCTGCATTGTCAGCTCGGCCGTGGGCGAGCTCAAGGCGCACGCGAGCGAGGGTGTGAGCAAGAACGCCACGGTGATCGTATCGGTGCGGCCCGAGGACGTGGAATTGTCCGAAGAACCGCCGACCGCCGCCGATGGCGACAACGTCTGCAAGGGCACCGTCGACGCCAAGGATTTTCTGGGCGACTATCTGGATTTTCATGTCAAGGTCGGCGATGTTGTGCTGTTAGCCAAGGCGCATCCTTCGTTGCGCACGCCGACCGGGGATCCGATCTATCTGCGCATGAAGGCGGACAAATGCATCGCTATCAGTCGTCAGTGATCGCCAATCGGTCGTCAGAATCAGCAACAGAAGCGTCAAGCCCAAGCAGCTACGCGAGCTGTGATGTCCGCTTCCTCGTCGGTGATGTCCGCTTGCTCATCACTGACCACCGATGAGCGGTTTCTGCAAGGAGCAAGGCATGGCCAAGGACGCCATCGTCTCGGAAGAGCTGGCGAAGAAATTCTCCACCGAAAAAGACACGCCTTACCTGCGCTGGGTGCGCGGCGAAGGTCTCGACATCATCAGCGCGCATTACGTGCGCAACCTGCGCACCGTCGAGCTCAAGCCGTGGGCGCGGCGCGGTGGCGCCGGCGTCTACATCAATCACGAGGCCTCGCGCACTTCCAACGACTGCTATGTCTGCGAGATCCCGCCCGGCAAGAAGCTCGAGCCGCAGCGCCAGTTGTTCGAGGAAATGGTTCTGGTCCTCGACGGCCGCGGCTCCACCACCGTGTGGAACGACCAGGGCCGGCGCATCACCTTCGAGTGGAAGGCGGGCGCGATGTTCGCCATTCCGCTCAATTGCTGGCACCAGCACTTCAACGGCTCCGGCCAAGCGCCGGCGCGCTACGTCGCCGTCACTAATGCGCCGCCGGTGATCAATCTCTACGAGGACGTGGAGTTCGTCTTCAACACCAAGCACGATTTCAAGAACCGCTTCAACGGCGAGCCCGACTATTTCAGCGCCAAGGGCGAGCAGAAGGGTCTCCTGCTCGTCACCAACTTCGTGGCCGACGCGGTCAATCTGCCGCTGATCAGCGCCAAGGAACGCGGCGCCGGCGGCGGGCACATCCGCTTCAACATGGCCAAGGGCTCGATGAACAGCCACATCTCCCAGTTTCCGATCGGCACCTACAAGAAAGGCCACGCCCATGGTCCCGGCGCCCACGTGATCATCCTCTCGGGGGAGGGCTATTCGCTGATGTGGCCCGAGGGCGACGAGCCGCGGCGCTATGACTGGGAGGTCGGGACGCTGATCGTGCCGCCGAACATGTGGTTCCACCAGCATTTCAACACCGGCGCCGCGCCCGCGCGCTATCTCGCCTTCAAGCACGAGGTGGTTTCCATCCGCAACGCGCAGGGCGTTCCTAAGGCGTGGATCAGCCGGCGCCTCGGCGGCGATCAGATCGACTATGCCGACGAGACGCCGATGGTGCGGAGAATGTTCGCCGACGAGTTGGCCAAGCGCGGCCTTGCCCCGCGTATGGATCAGGCCTATGCGCAGGAGCTCGCCGATCTGCCGCCGCCGGCGGCGAAGTCGGCGTAGCGTCGCTTTATTGCAGGTTTACGACCGTAGCGCGCGAGCCGCGGCCTTGAGCAATTGGCCCGGCTCGCGAGGGACGCGCGCACCCCACAGCCGCCGGTGCAGCTTGTCGAGCAAGAGATAGATCACGGGCGTCGTGTAGAGCGTGAGCATCTGCGAGACCAGCAACCCGCCGACGATGGTGATGCCGAGCGGCCGGCGCAGTTCCGATCCCGGGCCGGTCGCGATCACCAGCGGCACGGCGCCCAAGAGCGCCGCCATGGTCGTCATCATGATCGGCCGGAAGCGCTCGAGGCAGGCCTCGAAGATCGCCCGCTCCGGCGGCAGGCCGCGCTTGCGCTCGCCTTCGAGCGCGAAGTCGACCATCATGATTCCGTTCTTCTTGACGATGCCGATCAAGAGGATGATGCCGATGAATGCGATCAGCGAAAGCTCGGCGTTGAAGAGTTGCAGCGCCAAGAGGGCGCCGAGGCCCGCGGACGGCAAGGTGGAAATGATGGTCAGCGGGTGCGCCAGGCTTTCGTACAAGACGCCGAGCACGATATAGACGGCGAAGAGGGCGGCCAGGATCAATAGCGGCTGCGCGCCGATCGACTGGCGATAGGCGCGCGCATCGCCGGCATATTCGGCGTGCAGCGTGTCGGGAATATGCAGCTCGGCCACCGCCTGATCGACAAGCCGCGTCGCCTGCTCGATGGGCGTGTTCTCATCGAGGCTGAAGCTGATGGTGATGGCGGGAAACTGACCCTGGTGGTTGACCACGAGCGGGGAGAGCCCGCGGTTGATGGTGGTCACGGAACTGAGCGGCACCTGGGTGTTGTTGGCGCCGCTAACATAGACGCGGCCAAGGTCGGTCGGGTCGCGCTGATATTGCGGATCGATTTCGAGCACGACGCGATACTGGTTGCGCTGGGTATAAAGCGTCGAGATCTGCCGTTGGGCGTAGGAATCGTTGAGCGCATTGGCGATGTCCTGCACGCGCACGCCGAGCCGCGAGGCCGCGATGCGGTCGATCGCGATATTGACTTGCAGGCCGCCCTGTTCGCGGTCGGTCGAGACATCGACCAGCCCGGGCAGTGTCTGGACCTTCGCCAGGATGCGGGGCGCCCAAAGCACCAGTTCGTTGTAATTGGCATCCCACAGCGTGAACTGGTAGGTGGAATCGCTCTGGCGGCCTCCGACCCGCACATCCTGCATCGGGAAGAAGAATACCCGCAGCCCCGGGATGTCGGCGGTCTTCTGCCGCAGCCTGTTGGCCACGGCTTGCGAATTCAGGCCGCCGCGTTCGGCCAGCGGCTTGAGACTGATGAACAGGTTGCCGCGATTGACCGAGGCATTCCAGCCGGAGGTGCCAATGGAGGAACCGACATCGGCGACGGCGGGATCGTCGCGCACCACGGCTTCCGCCTTCTGCTGCAGGTCGTACATCGCCTGGAACGACACTTCGGTCGACGCCTGGGTGCCGCCGTAGATCAGGCCGGTGTCGTCGAGCGGGAAAAAGCCCTTCGGGGTTCGGACATAGAGCATGGCGGTGATCGCCATGGTCGCGGCCATGATGAGAAGCATGAGCGCGCGGTGGCCGAGCACAAGGCCTAGGCTGCGCGCATAGAAGCGCACCATCGCGCCCAAGACGCGCTCAACCACGCGGTCGAGCCGGGTGGCGACGGGGCTCGGCGGCTTGCGCACGAAATGCGCGCAAATCATCGGCGTCACCGTCAGCGACACCGCGGTCGAAACGGCGATCGCGAAGGCGAGCGTCACCGAGAATTCGCGAAAGACACGGCCCACGAGGCCGGTCATGAACAACAGCGGGATGAAGGCGGCGATCAACGATATGCTGATCGAGAGGACGGTGAAGCCGATCTGCCGCGCGCCTTCGATGGCCGCGCGGAACGGCGACATGCCCTTCTCGAGATTGTGGAAACAGTTCTCGATCATGACGATGGCGTCGTCGACCACGAAACCGACCGAGACTGCGAGCGCCATCAGCGACAGGTTGTCGATCGAGAAGCCGGCGACCCACATCATCGCGCAGGTGCCGGCGAGCGCCAGCGGCACCGTGACACCGGCGGCAATGGTCGTCGCGGCACGCCGCAGGAAGACGAATACCACCAGCATGACCAGAAAGACGGTGGCGACCAGCGTGAGCTGCATGTCGAACACGCTCGCGCGAATTGTCTGCGTTCGGTCCGAGAGCACCGAGATGTCGATGCCGGCGGGGATCCAGCGCTTGATTTCCGGCAGCAGCGC
>WNFM01007206.1_pt1 | contig 13381 bp, 13 predicted proteins | sample 5400271 | NCBI WGS metagenome assembly WNFM01 (sample SAMN13153352, study PRJNA577476) | soil metagenome | isolation source: 60 cm saprolite on Douglas fir-dominated hillslope | place: USA:California | collected 2013-09-17 | reverse complement strand
AGGCGAAAGCATCTTCGGTGAAGGAACGCTGGAAGTTCTGCCCGACGGATTCGGGTTCCTGCGATCTCCGGACACCTCGTATCTGGCCGGCCCCGACGATATCTACGTCAGCCCGTCGCAGATAAGGCGGTTCAACCTGCACACAGGCGACTCGATAGAAGGCGAGATCCGCACACCAAAGGACGGCGAACGCTACTTCGCGCTGGTAAAAGTCGACAAGGTCAACGCCGAGCCGCCCGAGAATTCCAAGCACAAGATCCTGTTGAAGAAAACCTCACCGGCCGCATCATCGACATCATCGCCCCGATCGGCAAGGGCCAACGCGGCCTGCTGGTATCCAGTCCGAAGAGCGGCAAGACGGTGATGCTGCAGCACATAGCGCATTCGATTGCCGCGAATTTTCCCGACGTCTACCTGATCGTGCTGCTGATCGATGAGCGTCCCGAGGAAGTGACGGAAATGCAGCGCTCGGTCAAAGGCGAGGTGGTATCGTCGACTTTCGACGAACCCGCCACGCGCCATGTCCAGGTGGCCGAGATGGTGCTGGAAAAAGCCAAGCGCCTGGTCGAACACAAGAAGCACGTCGTCATCCTGCTGGATTCGATTACGCGTCTCGCACGTGCCTACAATACCGTCGTTCCGGCATCGGGCAAAGTCCTGACCGGCGGCGTGGATGCCAATGCGCTGCAGCGCCCGAAGCGTTTCTTCGGCGCGGCACGCAACATCGAGGAAGGCGGATCGCTGACCATCATCGCCACCGCGCTGATCGATACCGGTTCGCGCATGGACGACGTGATCTACGAAGAATTCAAAGGCACCGGCAACATGGAAATCCATCTCGACCGCCGCATGGCCGAGAAACGGATCTATCCCTCGATCAACGTCAACCGCTCCGGAACGCGCCGCGAGGAACTGCTGATCGAGAAGGAAATCCTGCAGAAAATATGGGTGCTGCGCAAACTGCTGTACCCGATGGACGAGCTCGAGGCCACGGAATTTCTGGTGGACAAGTTGCGGGGTACGAAGAACAACGCTGACTTTTTTGACAGTATGCGTCGGGGGTGAAGTAGGTCATCGGGTACAAACGCGCGCTACCCGCAAACGGCCGGCTCCGCCGGTAACGAGTCCGCGCGCGACCCCATGGACGAATTGGAAGCGACCGAGTTTCTCGTCGATAAACTCCGTGGTACAAAGAACAATGCGGACTTCTTCGACTCGATGAGGAGAGGTTAGCGTCGTCACACGAAGTCCGGCGCGCTACCCGCAAATCGGCCTGCGGCTAACGAGTCCGCGCGCAAGACTCATACTGCGCCCGGCAGGCAGGGCAAGTGGGAATTGAGCATTTGCCACAGATACTTAGTCCTCGGCACTCAGTCCCCGGCCCTTGATTTTGGGGTTGCCAATCCCCAAATTGATGTGGATAATCCGCCCCCTTCGGAAGCGCAAATCCCGCTTCCATCAGAAAGGAATCAAAATGAAGCCTGAAATCCATCCCGAATACGCCAATGTCGCGGTAACCTGCAGCTGCGGGAATACGTTCACGACGCGTTCCACGCTGGGTAAACCGCTGCACGTGGAAGTCTGCTCTGCCTGCCACCCCTTCTATACCGGCAAGCAGAAAATCATGGACACCGCGGGCCGCGTGGAAAAATTCCGCCAGAAGTACAGCAAGAAGACCGAGACGAAGCCGGCCGCGACCTGAACCTTCAGGATGCGATCAGGAAAAGGCAGCGCAAGCTGCCTTTTCGCATTTTCGGCGCGATGTTTTTCCGCGGTCGCGGATTAGAATAGGCAAAATTCAGGTCCGATCCCAAGGCCCGTTCCCAGGAAAGCCAGCGCGGGAGTGGCATGACGGCCGGATGCCTTGCTTCCGGTCCATGCATCCCAGACAAGAACCATGCTTCGCCCCGCCCACCTTCTGCGCAGCGACAAGATCGCCGCGCACATCACCGAGAATCCGGTCACGCTGGCCATCCTGCTCTGCATAGCCTGGATTCTCCCCGGGCTGGTCGGACACGATCCCTGGAAACCGGACGAAGCACACACCTTCGGCGTCGTCTATCAATTGCTGAAGAACGGCGACTGGGTCGTGCCGATGCTTGCCGGCGAGCCCTATCTGAACAGACCTCCGCTGTTCTATCTGACGGCCGCCCTGACCGGTACGCTGTTCTCCCCGGTATTGCCCCTGCACGATGCCGCGCGCCTTGCCACTGGCGTCTACATGGCCCTGACGTTCCTGTTCATCGCGCTGACCGCGAAGGAGTTGTACGGAAGCGCGAAGAGCTGGGTCGCCGCGCTGATGCTGCTGGGCTGCGGGGGATTGCTGCTCCGAGGCCACCAGTTGATCGCCGATGCCGCGCTGCTGGCCGGTTTGGCCATCGGCCTCTATGCGCTGGCAATTTCGGCACGGCGGCCGCTGATCGCGGGGTTGTGGCTGGGGACAGGTCTGGGTGTCTGCATCCTCTCCGACGGACTGGTCGAACCGTTCATGCTGCTGCTCACGATGGTACTGCTGCCGATCGTGTCATCGCACTGGCGCACCCGCTATTACCTGCTGACGGTTGCCGTGGCCCTCGTGGTCGCAACGCCGTGGGCGGTGGTCTGGCCGATGCTGCTGGAGGCCCGGTCGCCGCAGCTGTTTGCCGAATGGTTCTGGGTCCAGAACGTGGAACGGCTGAAGAGTATTTTCGTTTTCACGCCGGACGAAGACTATTTTTACTACGTGAACGTGCTGCCCTGGTTCGCCTGGCCGGCCTGGCCCTTCGCGCTCTGGGGACTTTGGGTCGAAGGCCGCGCCGGATTGCAAAAGCCGGGGATCATGCTTCCCCTCGTCGCGTTGGTCACTTTCTTCCTGTTCCTCAGCATCATCGGCGAAGGGCGCGACGTCTACGGCATGCCGTTGCTGCTGCCGATCTCGCTACTGGCGGTGGTGTCCTTCGAAACTCTCAAGCGGGGTGCGGCCAACCTCTATTACTGGTTCGCGATCATCCTGTTCACGTTCTTCGCCGTCGTCGGCTGGTTTTACTGGACGGCCATCGACGTCGGCGTGCCGACGAAGCTGTGGAAGCACATGATGGACATGCAGCCGGCCTACCAGTCGGGCGGACGTGCCTTTGTGGTGATATTGGCCGCGGTATTCACGCTTGCCTGGCTCGTGCTGCTGTTCAACGTCAAGCGCCGGCCGGAACGACCCGTCATTACCTGGGCGACGGGCATGACCATGCTGTGGGCACTGGTTGCGCTGCTGCTAGTCAGATATATCGATACCGGGAAGACCTATCGCGCCGTGTTTACACAGCTGGCGCAGGCGGTACCGGCGTCGCACGGCTGCATCTACAGCCAGGCGCTGGGAGAGCCGCAGCGGGCGATGCTGCATTACTTTGGCGATATCCTGACCGTACGCCTTGAAAAACCGGGCAAGCGCCCCGATTGCGAACTGCTGATCATTCAAGACAAGTGGAAGACTCCAACCCACGCCGGCGGTTCCTGGAAACTGATCTGGGAAGGACGCCGTCCCGGCGACAAGGTGGAGCGCTTCCGGCTATACAAACAATCATGAACGATTCACTGCAACGATTTTTACTGGAAAGCACGCCGGTGCGCGGCGAAATCGCGCATCTGGATGCCACCTGGCGCGCCGTGCTGGAACGGCGTACTTACCCGGCTCCGCTGGAGCGGCTGCTCGGCGAGATGATGGCGGCCGCCGCGTTGTTGTCGGCCACGCTCAAATTCGAAGGTTCGCTGATCATGCAGATGCAAGGCAGCGGTCCGGTGCAATTGCTCGTCGTCGAAGCGACCAGCGAACAGACGCTGCGCGCCACCGCAAAGTGGGATGGAGAGCTCGCCAAGGGCAACGTAACGGAATTGCTGGGCGCGGGGCGCTTCGTGATCTCGATCGTGCCGACCAACGGCAAGCAGGCCTACCAGGGCGTCGTCAGCATCGAAGGCGATAGCATCGCGCAGGTTCTGGAGCATTACATGGCGAAATCCGAACAGATCGAGACCCGTCTTTGGCTCGCCTCCGATTCAAACCAGGCGGCCGGGATGCTGTTGCAGAAACTGCCGGCGACGCCGAGCGAAGATGCCGACGCCTGGAACCGGGCAACCCGGCTGGGCGAAACCATAAAGCCCGAGGAACTGCTGGCATTGCCCGCGCCGGAAATCATCCGGCGCCTCTACCATCAGGAAGACGTGCGCGTGTTCGAGCCGCGCCCGGTGGCTTTCCGCTGCTCGTGCTCGCACGAACGGGTTACGTCCATGCTGCGCATGCTTGGCCATGAAGAAGTACGCTCCATACTCGAAGAGCGCGGCAACGTGGAAGTCGACTGCGAATTCTGCGGACGGCACTACGTCTTCGATGCAGTCGATGCGGAGCAGGTGTTCGCCGCGGATGTCATCCTGCCGGCGGAGAAGACAAAGCACTAGAAGGCCGTGAATGCCGCAACAACCGTGAATGTCGTGAATGTCGTAAAGGCAAAAGCAGGAAACTAGATCGAGTCACGATATTCACGTCATTCACGACATTCACGACATTCACGATCTTGGATGTGCATTGAATCGACGGCTCATGATTACCAATGACAGACGCTGAAGCCTCCCGCGTTCGCATCGACAAATGGCTCTGGGCGGCCCGCTTCTACAAGACCCGCAGCCTGTCCGCGGATGCGGTGGAGGGCGGCAAGGCGCAGCTCAACGGCGAGCGCGTGAAACCGGCGAAGATGCTCAAGGTCGGGGATACGCTCAATATCCGCAACGGGCATTTCGCGTGGGAGATTACCGTGCTCGCATTGAGCGAACGGCGCGGTTCGGCAACCGAAGCGGCGAAGCTGTATTCCGAATCGGATCAAAGCAAAAAGGAGCGCGAAGAGAAGAGCGCGCTGCTCAAGGTCGAACGCCAGTCGAATCCGTTTCCCGGCGGCCGTCCGACGAAGAAGGCGCGCCGCCAGATAATCAAATTTATCAGGGAGCAAGATTAACAACCGTGCTCTGGTTAACTGTTCTGGCTGCGGCGCGCTGGCGGCCGTTCCCGCAAACGGGTGTTCCACTAACGAGTCACGGCGGCCAGCGCCGGCAAATCATTCGCTTTACCCGCGACACCGACTGAGTTTTACCGCGCGAAACACGCTTTCCGCACGGCAACATTTTTCTCGACAAGCTTTAAAACCCGGGCGTACACTGCGCCCTCCTTTCCGCCACAGTCAGAGAATGCTCAAGACATTCGCCAGCGGCGCTGCTGTCTAAAAACATTTCCGCGTAGGAGATTCCCAGATGGATGATGTGGTAATCGTCGCCGCATTGCGCACAGGTGTCGGCAAATTCGGCGGCACGATAGGCAAAATTCCCGCAGCGGAACTTGGCGCCAAAGTTATTGCCGCGCTGCTTGCCAGGACCGGCGTGAAGCCGGAGTTGATCAGCGAAGTGCTGATGGGTCAGGTACTCACCGCTGCCACCGGCCAGAACCCTGCGCGCCAGGCATCCATCCGCGCCGGCCTTCCCCACATGGTTCCGGCGATGACCATCAATAAAGTCTGCGGCTCGGGCCTGAAGGCAACGCACCTCGCCGCGCAAGCGATCAAGGCCGGCGATGCCGACATCGTAATCGCGGGGGGGCAAGAGAGCATGAGCCTCGCACCGCACGCGCTGAACGGCGGGCGCGACGGCTTGCGCATGATGGATGGCAAGCTGATCGACACCATGATCGTCGACGGCCTGTGGGACGTCTACAACCAGTACCACATGGGTGTCACGGCGGAGAACGTGGCGAAGAAATGGAATGTCTCGCGCCAGGAACAGGACGAGTTCGCCGCAGCCTCTCAGCAAAAAGCGGAAGCCGCGCAAAAGGCCGGCCGGTTCAGGGATGAGATCGTGCCGGTCACCATATCCACCAGGAAAGGTGATGTGATATTCGATACGGACGAATACGTGCGCCATGGCACGACCGTCGACTCGCTGGCGTCGCTCAACCGCCGGCAACGCGTCGGGCATCAATGACGGCGCCGCCGCCGTAATGATGATGAGCGCATCGAAGGCGAAGGAACTCGGACTGCAGCCGCTTGCGCGCATCAGGGCCTATTCATCGGCAGGAGTCGATCCGAGCATCATGGGCATCGGCCCGATACCGGCGTCGAAACTGTGTCTGAAGAAAGCCGGCTGGACACCGAAGGACCTCGACCTGCTGGAGATCAACGAAGCGTTCGCAGCGCAGGCGATCGCGGTCAATCGCGACATGGGCTGGGATACGTCGAAGGTGAACGTCAATGGCGGCGCGATCGCGATTGGCCATCCCATCGGGGCGTCCGGCTGCCGCATCCTGGTCACGCTGATCCACGAGATGATAAAGCGCGATGCGAAGAAAGGCCTCGCGTCACTTTGCATCGGCGGCGGCATGGGTGTGGCACTCGCTATAGAACGTTAGAACGACCTTTTTGGCCACAGAGGACACAGAGGGCACAGAGAAAGGCAAGACAAGGTATCTGGATCCGATGGGAGTTCTGCATTCTGCCAACCATGCGGCAGAGGTTGATCCCCACCGACCACTCCAAATCCGTTCCGTCGATCTCTTTGCGTTCTCTCTTTTTTTCCTCTGCGTCCTTTGCGTCAACGCTCTTGATTTTGTTTTCCTCTGTGTCCTCTGTGGCTAGCTGAATTAGATGGAGAGAAAAGATGAACAACGGACGTGAAGTCGTAGTTATTTCCGGAGTGCGAACTGCGATCGGCGATTTTGGCGGGGCGCTGAAGGAATTTGCACCGACCGACCTGGGCGCGCATTGCGTGCGCGAAGCCTTGTCGCGCGCCAAGGTGGCGCCCGAAGAAGTGGGTCACGTCGTCTTCGGCAACGTGATCCACACCGAAACGAAAGACATGTACCTGTCACGTGTCTGCGCCATCAATGGCGGGATCCCGAAGGAAGTTCCGGCGATGACGCTGAACCGGCTGTGCGGCAGCGGATTGCAGGCCATTGTCAGCGCCGCCCAGATCGTTGCGCTGGGTGACGCGGACGTCGTCGTTGCGGGCGGCGCGGAATCCATGAGCCGCGCAAACTACTGGCTGCCGGCTGCGCGATGGGGCGCGAAAATGGGCGACCAGGTGGTGCTGGATTCGCTGACCGGCGCACTGTCCGATCCGTTCGACGCGTTGCACATGGGCGTCACGGCGGAAAACATCGCTGCGAAATACGGCCTGACGCGCGCCCAGCAGGACGAGTTCTCGGTCGAAAGCCATCGGCGCGCCGCGAATGCAATACAGAACGGCTACTTCAAGGATCAGATCCTGCCGATCGAGATCAAGGAACGCAAAGGCGTCAAGCTGTTCGATACCGACGAGCACGTGCGCGGCGATTCCAGCGTCGAGAATCTCGGCAAACTGAAAACGGTATTCAAGAAGGACGGCACCGTTACCGCGGGGAACGCTTCCGGCATCAACGACGGCGCCGCCGCGGTGGTTTTGATGGAGCGCAAGCTCGCGGAGAAAAAAGGACTGAAGCCGATGGCGCGGCTGGTCGCCTATGGCCACGCCGGCGTCGAACCGACGCTGATGGGCCTGGGCCCGATTCCCGCCGTCAGGAATGCCATGAAGAAGGCCGGCCTGACGGTCGCCGACATGGATGTGATCGAATCGAATGAAGCTTTCGCAGCGCAGGCCTGCGCCGTCGCCAGGGATCTCGGCTTCGATCCGAAGAAGGTCAACCCGAATGGCGGCGCCGTTGCGCTCGGTCATCCGGTCGGCGCCACCGGTTGCATCATCTCGGTCAAGGCGCTTTATGAACTGGAGCGCATCAAGGGCAAGTACGCGCTGGTGACCATGTGCATCGGCGGGGGGCAGGGGATCGCTGCGATTTACGAAAGGATGTAGATCGCGCGACGGGGCTAGGGGCTAGGGGCTAGGGGCTAGGGAAAAGTCTGAGTCCTCAAAGAGGGCGGCGCATTGCGCCGCCTTATTTATTTTTACCCCTAGTCCCTAGCCCCTGCTCTTCCCCTAGCCCCTCAGCGCGCGCTGCGCGCAAGCGCTGCAGCTCTGCCAGGCAGAGATGAATAAAGGCCAGCGCCCCGAAAACCGGCGCAATCAGACTGAACGGCGGGATGAAGTAAATCACCCCGGTGACGAGGCCAAGCAGGAACAGCCGGCCGCGCGCAAATTCAAAAATCTGCCTCATCTCTGTCGCGTCGGCATGGTCCGATAGGGCATCGTAGCGAAACAGGCGCTGGTTCAGATAAGCCGACAACAAAAACGGCAACAGCACCGCCAGCGGTCCCAGCAACCATAGCGGCAAGGTCACGATCCACAGCGCTGCAAACAGGAAAATGGCAGCCAGGGCATTCCAGATACTGCCGATCACGGTGCCACCATGACGCAGTTCGAGGTCCGGATAGTCGCTTCGCGAGATGTGACGAACCAGCACGGGCATGGCGAATACGGTCGCAATCAGCAACGCGGTCAGGATGATGACCGGGGCCAGCAACGCAAGGACGACAGCTGCCGCCACCCACGAAGCCAGCCTGGCCAGATCCCAGTCGGCTGCCCAAGTGAAGGTCGCGTGGCTCATTACCGCATCCTGAATCGCCGACGTCCAGGTCCCCCAGTACGCCCAACCGAGTCCGATCCAGATCGCCAGCGCAATCAGCATCGGCACCAGCAGAATCAATAGAATGATGGGGTGCACAAGAGATTTTGCGGCGCCGATCAAGGCCTTGGTCACAGCATCCATTCAAGTTCCACCACGCTTCGGGAAATAGATTAACTACCTGTTTATAGGTATTTAACTACAGCATTCAATGAAAAATTTCGGCATCTGAAAATTTTCTGTTGACTTAGCCGCAGAGCAGCATAAAATGGGGGCGTTATTGCACTGCAGCAAACATGCCCGTTTCGCATCATCCAGCCCCCCCCCAATAATGTTTCGTCTGTTCGAAGGAGAGAGTCATGAACAACGTACCTGAACAATTGTTGACCGCGAACAAGGAAAATCTGGAAACGTTCGTTGAATTCGCCGGCATAACTGCAGCCGGTGCAGAAAAGCTGTTGGACGTACAAATGAAGATCGCCAAGGCCATCTTTGCCGACACCGTGAAGCATGCAAAAACGATCGTCGCCGCCAAGGATGTCCAGGAACTGACCGAAATCCAGACCTCGGTCGCCCAGCCGTCCGCCGAAAAAGCCGCCGCTTATGGACGCAGCATCTATTCCGTCGTCGCTGAGACCCAGGCGGAACTGAGCAAGTTCTTCGAAGTCCGCTTTGCCGACATGAACAAGAACATGACGACCGCGCTGGACAAGGCAATGAAGAGTGCCCCCGCCGGTTCCGATGTCGCCGTGGCCGCAGTGAAGTCGGCAATGGCCGCCGCAAACCAGGCTTACGATGCATTCAGCAAGGCGACCAAGCAGGTGACGGAAGCAACCGAAGCGACGATAACCGCCGCGAGTGGCACGACCACCAAGAAAAAGGCCGCTTAAGCGCCCAGCAAACAGATTCAATTCCAAGGCCTCCGGAGTATTCCGGAGGCCTTTGTTTTTGCCTCGGGCCGTCCTATAGAATCCGGTTTGATCCGGATTTTGCGTCTCCCCTCAGTCACCACGCGTCCCTCCCCATATGCGCCTGACCGACCGACCCACCTGGAAAGCCCTGCACACGCACGCCCGCACCATGGGCGATACCCGCATCCTCGACCTGTTCGCGGAGGATCCGCAGCGGGCGCCGGGGTTTTCGCTCGAGGCCTGCGGAATCCTGTTCGACTATTCCAAAAATCCGGTTTCGGCGGAAACGCGCCGCCTGTTACTGGCTTTGGCCGAAGACGCCAGCGTGCCGGCGCAAATCGCGGCCATGTTCGAAGGCCGGCGCATCAATGTCACCGAAAAGCGCGCCGTCCTCCACACGGCCCTGCGCAACCGGTCGCCGCAGCCGGTCATGGTGGACGGGCAGGACGTCATGCCCGGGGTTCGCGCCGTCCTCAAGCGCATGCGCGGCATGGCGGAGCGTGTCCGCGCGGGTATCACGAAGGGCTGCACCGGTCGCGCGTTCACCGATATCGTGAACATCGGCATAGGCGGCTCCGACCTGGGCCCGCTGATGGTGACGAAGGCGCTGCGGCCTTATGGCTCACCCGGCCTGCGCGCTCACTTCGTCTCCAACATCGATGGCGCGCACCTGAACGCCACGCTTGCTGGACTGGATCCCGAGACGACGCTGTTCATCGTCTCCTCCAAAACCTTTACGACGCAGGAAACCCTGACCAATGCGCACTCTGCACGAGAGTGGTTACTTACTAAACTAACCGCGACCGCCTCCGCCGAAGTCCTCGTGGAGCATCATTTCGCCGCCGTTTCGACTAACCTCGAGGCCACCGCCGCCTTTGGCATCATCCCCGAGCGCGTGTTCGGATTCTGGGATTGGGTGGGGGGGCGCTACTCGCTGTGGTCGGCCATTGGCCTGCCGATCGCCCTCGCGGTCGGTTTCGAGCGATTCGAGGAACTCCTCGCCGGCGCCTACGAGATGGATGAGCATTTCCGCAATACGCCGCTGGAAAGCAACCTGCCGGTCCTGGCGGCGCTGATCGGGATATGGAACATCGATTTTCTGGGACATCCCACCCATGCCGTGCTGCCCTATGCCCAGGACTTGCTATATTTGCCAGCCTTCCTGCAACAGCTCGACATGGAGAGCAATGGCAAACGAGTGGACCGCTCGGGCACGGCGACGCCGTACCTCACCGGGCCGGTCATCTGGGGCGCACCCGGAACCAATGGCCAGCATGCGTTCTTCCAGCATCTGCACCAAGGTACGCAGGTCACGCCGGCGGATTTCATCGTTGCGGCAAACACGGCCGACCCCCTGGCCGGACACCACGACATGCTGCTTGCCAACTGCATCGCGCAGACCGAAGCGCTGTTGCGGGGCAAGAGTGCCGACGAAGTCCGGACCGAATTGAAAGCGTGCGGGATGCAGGGCGAGGAATTGGAGCGACTGACGCCCCATCGCGTATTTCCCGGCAACCGCCCCAGCAATACCTTTGTCCTGAAGCAGCTGGATCCGCGCTCGCTGGGTGCGCTGATTGCGCTTTATGAGCACAAGGTCTTCGTGCAAGGCGCGATCTGGAACATCAACTCATTCGATCAATGGGGCGTGGAACTCGGCAAGCAGCTTGCAGGCGGCGTGCTGGAAGATCTGAAGGCGGGGAAAGCCGGCGACGGGCATGATCCGTCGACCGTCAGGTTGATTGAGTATGTGCTGAAGAGCCGTGACGCGTGACGGTCGTGACGAGAAGAAACCGGTGCTGCGTACTGGGTGCTGCGTGCTGCGGGTAAATGCAAAAGGCCTGAAAGATCCCAAAGCGTTGCTCTTTACCGCTTTTACCCAGCACCCAGTACGCAGCACGCAGTACTCGAATGTCGTCGCGATCGCTACGGTTTCTCAACCTTCCAGGTTGAGAAACTTCTCCTTGTAGTACTTCAACTCCTCGATCGATTCATGGATGTCGGCGAGCGCTTCGTGCTTGCCGTGCTTGGCGAAGCCGGCCATGATCCCCGGCTTCCAGCGCTTGGCCAGTTCCTTCAGCGTGGAGACATCCAGATTGCGGTAATGGAAGAAGGCCTCGAGCTTGGGCATGTGTTTGGCCAGGAAGCGGCGGTCCTGGCAGATCGAATTGCCGCACATCGGCGACGCGCTCTGCGGCGAGTATTGCGCCAGGAAAGCGATCAATTCCGCCTCCACTTCCGCTTCGCCCTGGGTTGCCGCCTTTACCCGGTCGATCAGGCCGGATTTCTTGTGCGTGGACTTGTTCCATGAATCCATGCGCTCGAAGACGTCGTCGGGCTGGTGGATGACCTTGACCGGGCCTTCTGCGACGACGTTCAACTTCGAATCGGTAATGACGATCGCCACTTCGAGGACACGGTCATTGTCGGGGCTGAGCCCGCTCATTTCCATGTCGATCCAGATCAGGTTGTTGGGATCCTGTGCCATAATCCTTTGTTGTATCTGCCGAATTTTCCTGGCGCCATTTTGTCACAGATCACAGACTCTGACCGACATCCATGAACGTTTTCTCGATCCTGTTTCTTGCCGCGTTGATTACCGCAACGGGTTTGCGCCTGTGGCTGGCTTCACGCCATGTACGCCACATCCAGGCGAATCGCGGCGCGGTTCCCGCCGCGTTCTCGAATGACATCGGTCTGGATGCACACCAGAAGGCTGCGGACTACAGCAGCGCGAAGACCCGACTCAACATGAAGGCACTGGTTTTCGATGCGGCAGTCCTGCTGATCCTGACTTTCGGCGGCGGGCTGCAGGCGATCGACAATTTCGCGGCTTCACTTTTCTCCACCGGCATTCTGCGTGGCGTCGCATTCGTCGCGATCCTGACCGTAATCCTGTCCGTCATCGAACTGCCGTTCGACCTGTATCGCACTTTCGGCATCGAGAGCCGCTTCGGCTTCAACAAGATGACCCTGGGAATGTTCTTCGGCGACCTTGCCAAACACGCCGCCGTTGGCATCGCGCTCGGATTGCCGTTGTTGTTCGCGGTGCTCTGGCTGATGGCCGGCATGGGCGAGTTATGGTGGCTGTACGTGTGGCTGGTGGCCATCGCCTTCATGCTGTTCGTGCAATTCATCGCGCCCAGCGTGATCGCGCCGCTGTTCAACAAATTCGCGCCCATGCAGGACGGGGAAATGAAGACGCGGATCGAGAACCTGATTGCGCGCTGCGGCTTCACGTCCAATGGTCTGTTCGTGATGGACGGCTCGAAGCGCAGCAGCCACGGCAACGCCTACTTCACCGGATTCGGAAAATCCAAACGCATCGTGTTTTTCGATACGTTGCTGTCGAGGCTGGACATTGCCGAGATCGAAGCGGTGCTGGCACACGAACTCGGACATTTCCGCATGCGCCATGTGATCAAGCGGCTGGCCCTCATGGCGGTGTTCTCGCTGATATTCTTTTTCCTGCTTGGCCTGCTCAAGAACCAGGAATGGTTCTACCAGGGACTCAATGTCGGCTATCCCGCCACGGATGCAATGGCGCTGACGTTGTTCTTCATGGTCATGCCGGTTTTCACCTTCTTGCTGCAACCGCTGCTCGCGATGTACTCGCGCAAACACGAGTTCGAGGCCGACCAGTATGCCGCGAAATTCACACCGGCCCGCGATCTCGTCCATGCTCTGGTGAAGCTGTACAAGGATAATGCTTCGACGTTGACGCCGGATCCCCTGCATTCGGCGTTCTACGACTCCCATCCGCCCGCGTCGATCCGAATCGCGCGGCTCGAACAAATGGCGAAAGCATGAAATCCGTGACGGTCGTGACGGTCGTGACGGCGTGACGAAAGGAAAAGCATGAACGAGATATCAGAAGGGCTGGTCAGGAAAAAGTGCAAGCCATGCGAAGGCG
>WNFM01151662.1_pt1 | contig 13382 bp, 9 predicted proteins | sample 5400271 | NCBI WGS metagenome assembly WNFM01 (sample SAMN13153352, study PRJNA577476) | soil metagenome | isolation source: 60 cm saprolite on Douglas fir-dominated hillslope | place: USA:California | collected 2013-09-17 | reverse complement strand
CGCGGCTTCGTTCAATCCGGCTTCTATGAGGTCGCACTCACGCCCGCATTCGAGGCCTCGTTCTGCCACGCGACCTCACAGAACCCTCAAGATTCAAGAATCAATTCGCTCCGATTCGATTGTTGCGTATTTTTATTCTACAGCTTCTCCGCGGTGACTTTTGCAACAAAATCGGCACTTTTGCGACATCCACCGATGTCCGCTCTACGGCCGCTTTCGGGGGTGCTGCGGACGTCACCGGCGTCGCGCGGCAATCGTTTTCGGCGCTGTGAGGCGCAGGCGATATGGGTCTGGCGGAAAGGACCGAAATCGTGCGGTGCGGCGACCCCCCTGTGTGCTATCCTCGATCGCAAGCACAGGAGTGACCAGCAGCGCACCAAGATTCAAACTCGCTCACGTCCGCCCCAGGGACCTGCCGGCTTGTTTTTGGCGAGGCTGAGCCTGAGCTTGACCAAGCCTGCCGGCCGCCCATTATTGGCAATCTCTCGGCAGTCCGTTTTTGGGAAGTGCCATGAGAGGCATCGCCGAGTGGCTCGCATCGATCGGCCTGGAAGAGTACGCCCAACGCTTCGCCGCGAACGCCATTGACCTGTCGGTTCTCCGCGATCTGACGGAGCAGGACCTCAAGGACCTCGGCGTTCTGCTGGGGCACCGCCGCAAAATTCTGCGCGCGATCGCCGAGCCCGGTGGGGTTGCTCCTACACTCAGTGATGACACAGCCGGCGAAGCGATGCTGCGTGATGAGGCCGAGCGCCGTCACCTCACCGTGATGATCTGCGATCTGGTGGGCTCGACCGCGCTATCGGCCCGACTCGATCCGGAGGACATGGGCGCCGTGATCGATGCCTATCACGCGGCCTGCGCCCGCATCACGCGAAACTATGACGGTTTCCTCGCCGAGTTCCGCGGCGACGGGATCTTGGCTTATTTCGGCTATCCTCTCGCGCACGAAGACGATGCGGAACGAACCGTGCGGGCGGGGCTCGATATCATTGCCGCCGTCGCGCGGCTCGAGACGCGCGCCGGGGAGCCGCTCGCGGTGCGCATTGGCATCGCGACCGGCTTGGTGGTGATCGGCGACCTCAGTCGCGAAGGTGCATTGCGCGAGCACGCCGTGGTCGGCGAGACGCCGAATCTTGCGGCCCGCCTTCAGGCTCTGGCGGAGCCCGGGACGATCGTCGTCGCCGCCTCCACGCGCCGGCTGCTTGGCGATCTGTTCCGGCTGCGCGAGCTCGGCCGGCACGAGGTCAAGGGTATTGCCGAGCCGGTCGCGGTATGGGCGGTCGAGGGCCTATCCGATTCCGAGAGCCGCTTCGACGCGGTCCGCGCGGCAAATCTGACCGCTCTGATCGGTCGCGACGACGAGATCAATTTCCTGCTCGAGCGCCAACGCCTCGCCTGGAACGGCGAAGGGCAGATCGTGCTGATCTCGGGCGAGCCAGGGATCGGCAAGTCCCACCTTGCGGCGGCTCTCGCTGAGCGGATCGCCAGCGAGCCGCACACGCGCCTGCGCTACCAATGCTCGCCCTACCATACCAACAGCGCGCTTCGTCCATTCATCGCCCAGTTGGAGCGGGCGGCGGGGTTCAAGGTAGACGACACGTCCGAGCAACGCCTCGACAAGTTGGAAGCACTGCTCGCCATGGGCGGATCGCGGGTTCGAGCCGCCGCACCCCTTTTTGCCTCCCTTCTGTCGATCCCGTTCGGCGAGCGATATCCGCCGCTGGCACTCAGCCCCGCGCGGCAGCGGCGCCGGACGCTTGGTGCGTTGCTCGACCAGTTCGAGGGTCTCGCCAGCCAGAAACCGATCCTGCTCTCGTTCGAGGACATGCAGTGGGCGGATGCCACCTCCCTCGAGCTACTCGATCTGACGGTCGAGCGGGTGCGCCAACTCCCAGTCCTTGCACTATTCACCTTCCGGCCGGAGTACGAGCCGCCCTGGGTTGATCTGCCCAACGTCGCCACCTTGACGCTCGGTCGTCTGGACCGCGACGACGTTGAGAGAATGGTCACGCGGGTAACCGGGGGCCGCGTGCTGCCCCCTGAAGTGATGAAACAGATCGTCGCCAAGACCGACGGGAACCCGCTGTTTGTCGAAGAGCTCACCAAGACGGTCCTGGAGGCTGGCCTCTTGGTCGAGGATGTCCAGGGTTATCGGATCGCTCGCTCGCTGCCTCCGCTCGCCATTCCGGAGACGCTTCGAGACTCTTTGATGGCGCGGCTCGACCGGCTGGCCCCGGTGAGGGAGATCGCCCAAATTGGCGCCGCCATCGGACGCGAGTTCTCCTTTTCCTTGATGCGCGCGTTGGTCGGGGGGGACGAGAGCACATTGAGGCATGCACTCGCCCAACTTGAGCAGGCGGCGCTCGTGCTCCGCCGCGGCGATCCGCCGGAAGCCATCTACAGCTTCAAGCACGCGCTGGTGCGGGACGCGGCGTACGAGAATCTGCTCAAGAGCCGCCGCCAGCAATTGCACGGCCAGATTGCGCGCACACTTGAGGAGAGGTTTGCCGACACTGCGGCGAGCCAGCCGGAAATCGTGGCTCACCACTTCACCGAAGCCGGCCTTGTCGAGCCCGCCATCGATTACTGGCTCAAGGCTGGACAGCACGCAGCACGGCGCTCGGCTAATGCCGAGGCATTAAACCATCTTGCTCGTGGTTTGCAGCTCCTTCCCAATATCGACGACCCGGTCCGACGCAACAAGTCGGAGTTGCTGCTGCAAACGTCGCTTGGCCATTCGCTGCGGGCAATTGAGGGCTGGAGCACTGATAGTGTGAAGCATGCGTATACGCGAGCGCTCCAGCTGTGCAAGGAGAGTGAGTTCGACGAACATACGTTTCCTGCGGTGTTTGGTTTGTGGACCTGGAATTTTGTTCGTACAGCGCTTGGTGAAGCTCAAGCCCTTGCCGAACATTTGGTGAATATAGCAGAGAATCTAGACGACGCGGTTTGCAAGGTTCTCGGCCACGAGGCTCTGGGCTTCACCTTATTCGCACATGGGAAATTTGCCGCTGCCCACGCGGAACTCGAGCGCAGCATTGGCCTGTGTGAAGACAGCAAGGCCGCGGCCTATCTTGACCTGTCAGCGCAAGACCCGCGAGTTCATGCAAGGTTGTACGACGGCATGGTCCTGTGGTTGCTCGGCTATCCCGATCGGGCGCTGCGGATTTGCGTAGAGGCCCGCCGTTACGCCGACAGATCTCGACATCCGTTCAGCGAGGCCATGGCACGAACGCTAACGCTGCGGGTGCATCAGTTTCGCGGTGAGGCTGGCGTTGTCGCAGACCAGGCTGACGCGGCAATCGCATTCTGCGAAGAACATGAGTTTGTCCATTATCTGGCCATGGCTTTGATTTTGCGCGGATGGGCAAGCGCCCAGCAAGGCGAATTCGAGAAAGGTATTGCCGAGATTCAAGCAGGCTTGGAGAAAGAACGGGCTACTGGCGCCTTATTGTACGAGTCGTATATCTTGGGGTTGCTGGCGGATGCATGCATGAAGAATGGACGTTACGAGGAAGCGTTGGACTTTTTGAACCAGGCGCAGTTGAGGATCGATGAAGAGAACTCCGAACGCTTTTATGCGGCTGAAATATACCGCTTGCTCGGAGAAGCATATCTGCGATCAGACCAAGATCTGGACCAGGCCGAGCGTTATTTGTCTAAGGGGCTTAAGGTTGCGCGCGAACAGAAGGCAAAATCGCTTGAGCTTAAACTTGGCGTGAGCATTTATGACTTGTACGAGCTGCGGCAGAATGCCGGCAGGCATCGTCCGCAACTCGCCGAGATTTACGGATGTTTTAGCGAGGGTTTTGACACTACGGACCTCGTCGGAGCCAAGGCAAGATTGAAAAATGCTTGATTAGGAAAGGTGCCGACTAGCGGAATGGCGCAATGCGTTTCGATTATTGCGCCCTGCGCGCTGCATGTGAACCTCAGTCGATCTTGACACCGACAGCTTTGATCAGCGCGCTCCAATGCTCGAGGTCGCTTTGAATGAGCTTGCCCACATCCTGCGGCGAGAGGTCGACCCGCTCGAAGCTGTTATTGCTGAAGAACTTCGTGGTCTCGGGATGATCCAGCGCCTTGGAAACGTCGGCGTGAATCTTCGCAAGAAGATCGGGCGGCATTTTTGCCGGCCCCCACAACCCGAACCATACCGATGTCTTGAAGCCGGGAACCGTCTCGGAAATGGTCGGCAGATCCGGCAGGTGAGATACCCGCTTCTCCGTCGCGGCCGCCACCAGGCGGGCTTTTCCAGCCTTTGCGTGCTCCTCGACGCTGGACAGATTGAGGAGCATCACCGACACCTCATTGCCCAGAAAACCGTTCAATGCCGGCGCCGCGCCGCGATAGGGCACATGCTGCAAGTCGATGCCGGTTCGCTGCTTGAGGTCTTCCATGCTCAGATGCGCATACGTGCCGATGCCGAACGAGCCGTAGCTCAGCTTGCCCGGATTGGCTTTCGCGTAGGCAATCAGTTCTGCCACCGTCTTCACCGGCAGCGATGGATGCACGATCAGCATTGGCGTGCCGCGACAGAGCACCGAGATGGGCGTGAAGCCGTCCGGGTCGTAAGTCAGCTTCGAGAACAGGGCCGGATTTGCGCTGAAGGTCGCATCCGGCGCGACAAGCAGCGTCAGTCCGTCGGCCGCAGCCCGCTCGACCGCTTGGGCCCCGACAGCGGAGTTGCCGCCGGGCCGATTCTCTACCACAACGGCTTGGCCCCACATCTCCTGCAGCCGCTGACCGATCACGCGCGCCATCACATCGGTGACTCCGCCCGCGGGAATCGGAACGATCAACTTGACGGGACCACTCGGGTAAGTCTGCGCCGAGGCCGCCGTCGCCAACATTGCCAAGGCGAGAGAGACCGCTGCTGTTATGAAGCGCAACATGTCGCTTCCTCCTGAGTTGACTTCCCGTCGGGCAACCGTATCTGCCGACGACCAATCTTTAGAGCATTTTTCATTTATGCTGTGTGCATGATTGCGCCGCGCGCGCGGTGTGCTCCCCTCCCCCTTGTGGGGAGGGGTTGGGGGTGGGGGTCATTGTTTTGAGGCACCGCTCGTGCGTCACCGCACGACCCCCACCCCGCTCGCTTCGCTCGCGACCCTCCCCACAAGGGGGAGGGTAGGACCGAGTTTGCCGCTCGTGCTGATTCTACGTCTTTGAATAGGCTGTAGAGGGCCGCCACGTCATGGAAGCGCTGGAATCCGGCGGTGATGATCGGTCGCAGCTTGAAATGCCCGGCCGAGCGCAATTAACGTTTCGTCGCCAAACGGACGGCCAATGAGCTGCATCCCGATCGGCAGTCCCGATTTCGATTGCCCCGCTGGCACCACCAAGGTCGGCAGGCCGAGAAAGTTCACCGGCCGCATGAAGCGTGTGATGGCCTGGATCGCTGCCTCCGCTTCAGGCATTCCGCCAAGATCGGTCGCTGCGATCGTCGGCGCGACCGAGCGCGACGCCGGGGCAATGATCACATCGACATCCCCGATGGCGTCAAGATGCGCGGCGAGCGCGGGTCCGCGCCAACGCAGCGCCTCGAGGTACTCGACCGCGCTATAGGCAAGCCCGTTCTGCAGCCGATTGCGCACCTGCGGACCATAGTCTGCCCCGCGTATGCGCAGCCACGGTGCGTGCGCGCTGGTGGCCTCGACCGCGAGTACGATCAGGGCCGCTGCGCTGACCACAGCCTGGTCGGGCAGCTCGACTTTTGAGATCTTGGCGCCGAGCTTGCGCAGAACAACGATGGTCGCATCGAGCGCGCTCGCAATGTCCGACTCCAGGTCGTCGACGTAGAAACGTGCCGGCACCCCGATCCTCAATCCCTTGGACGAGGCGCGCGCGGCTCTGGCGTTCCAAGCAGGCGCGCCGAGCGTCGTTGGGTCGAGCGGATCAGGCCCGGCAATGATGCCCATGATCAAGCCGGCATCCTCCGCGCTCAGCGCCAGCGGGCCGACGGTATCGAGGGTGAACGATAGCGGCAGCGCGTTGGCGCGGCTGACGCGTCCATAGGTCGGCTTGAACCCGGTCACGCCGCAGAAATGGGCGGGCAGCCTGATCGACCCGCCAGTATCGGATCCGAGCGCGGCGGGCACTAGGCGTGCCGCCACGGCCGTGGCCGAACCCGATGACGAACCGCCCGTAATGCATTTCGCATCCCACGCATTGCAGGCAGGCCCGAGATACGAATTATGCCCGGTCGGACTATAAGCGAACTCCGACATGTGCAGCGCGCCGATAGGAAACGATCCGGCAGCGGCGAGCCGAGTCAGTACGGTTGCGGTCGCCGGTGCGATCCACCCCTTGCGCACCTTCGAGCCGCATTCCGACACCTTGCCTTTGATGTAATACATGTCCTTGTGCGCAAGCGGCACGCCATACAAGGCGCCTTTCGCCTTGCCGCGCGCAAGCGCGCGGTCCGCTTTCTTGGCAGCAGCGAGAGCTTCGTCCTCCTCGATGCGCACGAATGCGTTGATGATAGGCTGCCATCGCCCGATCCGGGCAAGCATCCATCGCGTCAGCTCGGCGGAGGAGAATGTGCGGCGGCGCAGCGCGGCTGCTATTTCGGTAAGCGTTAACTCGGCAGGATCCGTCACCGCCCGATCTCCCGCCGCTGCACGGCAACAAAAGTTGCCGGCTCGGTTTCCAGCGACAGGTCGATCTTCGCGCGAGCGAAGCGCGCGACCGTAGGTGAAACCGCGCGTGCGATGCGCTCCGCGTCGGCCGGCGCGAGCGGCACGCGTGCCGCGGTAGCGATGGCGGTGACGCGATCGGCAGAAATGTCATCGGGCATAAGCTCCTCCCTGAATTGCTGGCCGGCGCGGCTTTGGTGAACGTTTTGAACGCCTGCGGGTGTGATGTCGGGCCAAGCACCGAGACAGAGAATCCGGCTCCCCGTGCTGCGGCCAGAAATCGGACAACGGATAGCATGAGCTGAGCAAAGCCGATAAGCTCCAGGCCTTGCTCTCTGCGGGCGAGCCATGCTGCGCGCGTCGCCTCATCGTGAGTAGGAAATGACCGACGTCAAGGCAAAATCCGAAGACCACCCGCCCGATCAGCCGCATCCCTCGACATTCTCCCCCGCGACCTTCGTGCTGCTGATCGTTCTCGCGATCTTCGGCGCGATTATTGGCATCCAATTGATTCTGCAGCTCGGGGTGACACCGAACACGTCGATCATCGGCGCGCTGGTCGCGATGATCCTGGCGCGAGTCCCGCTGACGCTCTTTGCTCGCTACCGCTCCGTTCACGTTCAGAACCTCGCACAGAGCAACATTTCGGCCGCAACATTTGGTGCGGCCAACAGCCTCCTTGTACCAATCGGTATCCCTCTTCTTCTTGGCCGCGGCGACCTGATTTTACCGATGCTGGTCGGCGCAGCGCTGGCGATGCTGCTCGACGCCTACTTGCTCTACCGAATGTTCGACACCAAGGTCTTTCCCGCGTCGGGCACATGGCCACCGGGAGTAGCGGCGGCGGAAGCGATCAAGGCCGGCGATCAGGGCGGTCGGCAGGGGCTGCTGCTCGTCGCTGGGCTCGTGATCGGCATGGCCGGAAGCTGGCTCAAGATACCGATGTCGGCCTTCGGCGTCGCCTTTATCGGCAATATCGCGGCGCTGAGCATGTTCGGGGTGGGCCTTCTGATCCGCGGATACACCCTGCCGGTGACGGGCATCGACATCACGCAATATTACGTGCCCCACGGCTTCATGGTGGGTGCCGGCATCGTCGCTCTGGTGCAAGTGATCATGACGATCAGCCAGCGCGCGGACGCAGACAAAGCTGCGGGCAGCCGAAGCGACGAGGAGCTTCGCGGAGCACTCAAGATCGGCGCGATCGGTTATGTCGCCATCGCGGCCCTCATCGCGGGGATCGGCGGACTGGCGTCGGAACTCTCATGGCCGGTGCTCATTGGTTTCGTGATCTACGCGGCCTTTGCGGCTTTCATCCACGAACTGCTGGTCGGCATTGCGGCGATGCATTCGGGCTGGTTTCCGGCCTTCGCGGTCGCGCTGATCACATTGATCATCGGCATCCTGATCGGTTTCCCTCCAGTCGCGCTTGGGCTCCTGGTCGGTTTCAGCGCGGCGACAGGGCCGGCATTTGCCGACATGGGATACGATCTCAAAGCCGGCTATATCCTGCGCGGCTTCGGCCGCAGCCCCCCTTTCGAGCTCGACGGCCGCCGCCAGCAGCTTTATGCGGCGATGCTGGCATTCCTCGTCGCCATTCCGACCGTGTGGTTCGCCCATTCGATCTATTTCTCGCAGGGACTCGTCCCACCTATTGACCGGGTCTATGTCGCAGCAATCAAGGCTGGGGCCTCGGCCGATGTCGCCTGGAAGCTCCTGGCGTGGGCCATACCGGGCGCCCTCATTCAGTTTCTTGGCGGACCGAAGCGCCAGCTCGGCGTACTGCTGTCCACCGGCCTGCTCATTCCCAATCCGCTCGCCGGCTGGGCCGTGCTGGCCGGTATTGCCATCCGGGTCATCGTGTTGCGCCTGAAGGGAGATGCTGCCACCGGTCCCATGGAGGTGCTGGCGGCCGGATTTATCGGCGGCGATGCCCTCTTCGGCTTCTTCGACTCGGTGCTCAGGACAAAGCCACCGATCGCCAGATGACGCTGTCGACTGGTCCAGGCCATGACCCTCAAGCAAACATTGGAAGCCTTCGAAGCGCTCGACAGCGCGCGCGCCTGCGGACGCACGGTCGTGGAGCTCTTGGCGCGCTATCCTGCTGTCAGCGTATCGGTCGAGGAAGTCCGCGGCGGCAAAGGCAAGACGGACTTCGTCAAGGTCGTTATCGCAGGCACGCAAGGACGCCTGCAGGGTGGAACCGCTCGCACCCTCGGCATCGTTGGGAAGCTCGGCGGCCTCGGTGCTCGGCCCAGACGCATCGGCCTCGTCTCCGACGGCGACGGAGCGGTCGCCGCGGTCGCCATTGCGCTCAAACTCGCCCGCATGCAGGCGGAAGGCGACCCGCTTCCGGGTGACGTGATCATCTCAACCCATATCTGTCCTGATGCGCCCACCCGCCCGCACCAGCCGGTCGAATTCATGGACTCGCCGATCAGCATGGAGGAAATGAACGCGCGCGAGGTCTTTCCCGAGATGGATGCGCTCCTCTCCATAGATACGACGAAGGGCAATCGCATCCTCAACCACCGAGGATTTGCAATCTCGCCGACCGTGAAGGAAGGCTACATTCTGCGCGTGGCGGACGATCTTGTGCGGATCATGGAGACCACGACCGGGCGTCCTGCCGTCACCTTCCCGATCACCATGCAGGACATCACCCCCTACGGCAACGACATCTATCACCTCAACAGCATACTGCAGCCCTCGATTGCAACCGACGCGCCGGTCGTCGGGGTCGCGATCTCGGCCGAAACGGTGGTGCCGGGCTCGGCAACCGGCGCAAGCCACGAGATCGATATTGCGGCCGCGGTCAAGTTTGCGGTCGAGGTCGTGAAGGAATTCGGTCGGGCGACGGCGGAATTTTACGACGCCAAGGAGTTCGCGCGGCTCAATGAGCTGTACGGTTCGATGCACCGCCTGCGCCATCGCGCTCCGCGCGCCGAGTGAACGGCGATGGCGGGCACGATCCTTGGAACGCTCACCATCGGCCAAGCGCCGCGACCCGACGTCACGCCGATCCTCGATCGATATATTCCACCGAGCCTCGAGCGTATTCACCGCGGGTTGCTCGACGGCCTCTCGCGCGACGAGATTGCCGGCGCGTACGCCGCCAAGCCCGGAGCGGCCGTGCTGGTGACGCGGCTTTGCGATGGAAGCTCGGTGCAGTTGAGTGCCCAAAAGGTCCACTGTGCCCTGCAAGGAAGACTCGACGCACTCGAGGCAGACGGTTGCAACATCGTACTGCTGTTGTGCACTGGCGCATTCGAGGGGCTTCGTCTCAGCCGCGGCTTTCTGCTCGAGCCCGACCGGATCATCCCGCCGGCGGTCGCCGGTCTCATACGCGATCGCCAGCTCGGCATCATCGTTCCGGTCGCCTCGCAGATCACGTCCGAGAGCGGCAAATGGAAAGCGCTCGAGCGCCCACCCATCTTTGCGGCGTCGAGTCCCTATACGGACACACTGGACGCCGTCGCTGCGGCTGGCGTTTCGCTTGCACGCAGGGGCGCGCAAGCGCTGCTGCTCGACTGCATCGGTTTCGTGGAAGCGCATCGCCGGCAACTGGCGCACGCGTGTGGCCTTCCGGTGATCCTGTCGAATGCCCTGATGGCGAAAATCGTCGGCGAGATAGTCGCGGAATGATAGGGCTATTTCGCTCGATGTTTGCGATGTTGCCTCTTGGCAGGCGAAATCGATACGGACTTCGCAAACTGGTTGTCCACCAAGGACTGCCGACGCATTCTTCGAACTGTTTGCGGACCGCCGGGATCGCTGTGCCGGGACCCAAGGGAGAGCGCGATGAAATCTTCAATCGTCCTGCTCGTCATGATAGTTGCGGGAGCCTTCATCGCGGCGCCGGCCGAGGCCCAACCCTATCCGACCAAGCCCGTGCGGATCATCACCGCCAACAGCGCGGGCGGCACCAGCGACATTTTTGTCCGCGCGCTGGGAGACGAGCTGCAGAAGCGCTGGGCGCAGCCGGTGATCATCGAGAATCGGTCCGGGGGAGGGATGAACATCGCCGGTCGCGCCTGTGCCGACGCGCCAAGCGACGGCTATACGATCTGCATTTTGCCGAATGAAACGCTGACGCTGAACCAATTCACCTATAAGTCGATTCCCTTTGATCCCGTGAAGGATTTCGAGTCCATCACCAACGCCTTCATCAATACCCAGGTGCTGGTGGTGAGCGCGGCGCTCAATGTCGGTTCGCTCGATGAGCTCGCGGCGCTGTCCAAGGCCAAGCCCGGCACGCTGAGTTACAGTGCGCTGGCGATTCCCATGCAGATCACCATTGAGAAATGGAAGGAGAAAACCGGGGCCGACCTCGTCAGCGTTCCCTCCCGCGGCGGCGGCGATATCGTCACCGGCCTTTTGACTGGAACGACGCCGGTGGCGATCGTCGGCTTGCCCAACTTCATCGCGCACATCCGCAGCGGCGCGGTCAAGGCGCTGGCCGTGGATTCCGACGCCCGCTCGCCGCTCTTTCCCGACGTGCCGACGCTCGCCGAGCTCGGCTTTCGCAATCTCGCGCCGGTTTACTTCGGGTTCGTTGCCCCGGCCGGCACGCCCAAGCCCATTATCGAGAAGCTGCACGAGGACATCAGTCGCATCGGCAACGAGCCATCGTTCCGTCAAGCGCGGCTGATCGACATCGGTATTCAACCTGTTTTCGACACGCCGGAGCACTTTGCCCGCTACTTGCAGGAGCAACGAACCAACGCCGCGCGCTTGATCAAGGAATCCGGCTTCCAGGCGCGGTGAGTACCGGTGGCGAGCCGCCAGCACGGCCCTCCTAGGGCGCAATAAGCAAAGCGCATTGCGCCATTGCGCAGCCAGGTCGCGAAGACTGCACCTGCAAATCTGCATGCGAGCTCATCGCCGCAAGATAGGGCCAGTCGCAGCAAAACCGCCAAAGCCATTTCCAAGCAAACCGATACATCTGCCCCGTGTCCGGCAGCTTCAGGGGCGACGCGCTGTTGGGATCTCGACCGCTTGCATACACGAGGAATTTCATGGCTAAGCGCCCCACGCTGACCACCACCAGCGGCATGCCTGTCGCCGACAATCAGAACACCATCACCGCCGGCCCACGCGGCCCGGTGCTGATGCAGGACTTTCTCTTATTCGAGAAGCTCGCCCATCAGAACCGCGAGCGCATCCCGGAACGCACCGTTCACGCGAAGGGCTCCGGCGCCTTTGGCACGCTGACCGTCAGCGGGGACGTGACGAGGTACACTAAGGTCAAGGCGCTCTCCCGCATCGGCAAGAAGACCGAGGCGTTCTTGCGCTTCTCCACCGTCGCCGGCGAGCGCGGTGCCGCCGACGCCGAGCGCGACGTGCGCGGGTTTGCGCTGCGTTTCTATACCGAAGAGGGCAATTGGGACATCGTCGGCAACAACACGCCGGTATTCTTTGTCCGCGACCCGCTCAAATTCCCGGACTTCATCCATACGCAGAAGCGCCATCCCAGGACGAACCTGCGCTCCAACACCGCGATGTGGGATTTCTGGTCGCTGTCGCCGGAGAGCCTGCACCAGGTGACGATCCTCATGTCGGATCGCGGCCTACCCCAGAGCTATCGCCACATCAACGGCTTCGGGTCGCACACCTATTCGTTCATCAACGCCAAGAACGAGCGGCACTGGGTCAAGTTCCACTTCAAGACCCTGCAGGGCATCAAGAACTGGACCAACGCCGAAGCCGCCCAGAAAGTGGCGCATGACCGCGAAACCCATCAGCGCGACCTCTACGAGGCGATCGAGCGCGCCGATTTCCCCAGGTGGAGATTCTGCGTGCAGATCATGCCGGAGGGCGACATCGGCAAGCACTGGTACAATCCATTCGACCTCACGAAAGTATGGCCGCACAAGGACTATCCATTGATCGAGGTCGGCATCCTCGAGCTCAACCGCAACCCGGAGAATTATTTCGCCGAGGTCGAGCAGGCCACGCTCGCCCCCTCCAACATCGTCCCGGGGGTGAGCTTCTCGCCCGATAAAATGCTGCAAGCGCGCATCTTCTCCTATGCCGATGCGCATCGCTACCGCGTCGGCGTCAACGCGGACCAACTTGCGGTCAACAAGCCGCGCGCTCCGGTCAACCACTACCACATGGACGGCGCGATGCGGCTTGCCGGCAACGCCAATCCGGACGCCTACTACGAGCCGAACTCGTTCGACGGTCCGTTGCAGGACGGGCGCTTCCGCGAGCCGCCGCTCAAAATCTCCGGCGATGCCGATCGCTATGATCACCGCGACGGCAACGACGATTATCGCCAACCCGGCGATCTCTTCCGCCTGATGTCGCCAGCCCAGAAGGAGCAGCTGTTCCAGAACTACAAGGCGGCGATGGAGGGCGTGCCGGTCGAGATCGTCACGCGGCAGATCACCCACTGCTACAGGGCCGACCCCGCATACGGAGCTGGCATCGCCAAGGCGCTGGGCATCAAATTCGCGCCGCAAGCGATCGCTGCGGAGTGACGTCGTTCGCCGACGGCTGCCGCTCTTGAGCGTCGCCGGCGGGTCGAGCCAAATAGGCAAATCCGCAACAAACGGCTGAACTGCGACAGCCATATAGCTTACATCGGAGCGGGCGAGTTGCCCGAACAATAGAGCTAGCCAATGCGCCTACTTAAACTCTTTGCGCGGTCAGTCCTCGCGATTACGCTGGCGGGCATCGCTGCCAAGGCTAACGCTCAATCCATCGACGAACTCTACCAGGCAGCAAAAAAGGAAG
>WNFM01135584.1_pt1 | contig 13384 bp, 14 predicted proteins | sample 5400271 | NCBI WGS metagenome assembly WNFM01 (sample SAMN13153352, study PRJNA577476) | soil metagenome | isolation source: 60 cm saprolite on Douglas fir-dominated hillslope | place: USA:California | collected 2013-09-17 | reverse complement strand
GGGGCGAGGCCGGCGTCCTGGGGGACCAGGGTGACGACGAGCTTCCGCGGGTCGGGCCGCTTCCCCGTCGCCCTCGCGCCCGCCTCCTCGATCGCCTTGCCCTCGCCGTTGATCGCCTCCAGGCCGACCCGGCGGTGCGCCTTCGGCCCGCCGAGGCAGATGCGGCGCTCTCCCTTGCTGCCGGCGCGGCTCAGCGCCAGACAGAGGTAGCGGGAGGCGGCGCGCCTGGTGTCGGGCCGCGGTTCGAGCTTGGCGAGCGGCACCGGGGAGCCGGTTCGCAGGGTGAAGATCAGCTCGCGGCCAGCCTGCGAGAGCCCGGCCCGGATCAGCCGCTGTGGCTTCGCGGCGCCCGCCGCCCCGGGCACGGCGAACAGCACCGCCGTGGCGAGGGCGGCGATGCACAGGATCTTGCGAGGGGGAGCGATTGTGGGGTCCCTGGATGCCGCTTGAAGGAGGCTGTCCATATTACGGCGACCGCAGCGCCTTCCCCGCTACCGTGTTCAGAGCAGAAGTGAGGCCCAGAAGCACTCCGAGGAGACGTCGGCCCCTGGCGCTCCTGGCGGTCTTGAGCGCGATCGTGGCGATCGGCCAAGGTGGAAGAAGCGCCGGCGCCCGGCAACACGCCGTTCGACCGCCAGGGGATGTGGATCTGGTACGTCGAACGCTCGGACGGCGGCAGCATCCCGGCGATCGTCGCCCGGGCCAAGCGTTACGGCATCGGCACCGTCTACATAAAGGCCGGCGACGGCGGCGGCGTCTGGAGCCAGTTCAGCCGTGCGCTGGTGCAGGCGCTCCATCGCGGCGGGCTCGACGTCTGCGCCTGGCAGTTCGTCTACGGCAACAACCCCGTGGCCGAGGCTCGGGTCGGCGGCGCCGCGGTCGAAAAGGGCGCCGACTGCCTGGTGATCGATGCCGAGAGCGACTACGAAGGCAAGTACGCCGCCGCCGACCTCTACATCCGCACCCTGCGCGCCAGCATCGGCGAAAGCTTCCCGCTCTCGCTCGCCGGCTTCCCCTATGTCGACTACCACCCGTCCTTTCCCTACTCGGTCTTCTTCGGCCCCGGCGGCGCCACCTACAACCAGCCGCAGATGTACTGGAAGGCGATCGGGACCTCGGTCCGCACCGTCTACGAGCACACCTACCTCTACAACCGGCTCTGGGGCCACCCGATATACCCCGTCGGCCAGACCTACGAAAGCCCCGGCAACGGCTCGCTGATGCTCTTCCGCCGCTTCGCCGCCAGCTACGGCGGCCTGGCGCCGAGCTGGTGGGATTGGCAGGAGACGACCGGCGGGGAGTGGGGGGCGCTCGGCGCGACCAGCGCCTTGCGGCCGCTGACCGGCTACCGCCAGGACTTCACCCAGCCCCTGCTGAAGCGGGGCAGCCGCGGCGACCTGGTCGTCTGGGCGCAGGAGCGTCTGATCACCGCCGGCCAGAACATCCCCGTCACCGGCGTCTTCGGCAAACTCACCTCCGCGGCCGTCCGCTCCTTCCAGAGCGCCCATGGCCTCCCCGCCGATGGGGCGATCGGGACCACCACCTGGCGCTCGCTGTTCAACTTCACGCCGTACCGGATGCGCTGGTCCGGGACTCGCGCCCGCGTCCAAGCAGGCGCCTCGAGCAGCCGCCTGCGGCCACCGAGCCGGCCTCTGTCCGCCTCGCTGCCCGCCAAGGGCTATGAGATAGATCCAGGTCCGAACCCCTGAGTCGGCTCCCGGGGGGCTTGACGCCCCCTCCAGCCTGCCCGCGGGCGATTCTCGAAGACTTACTGCTGCTCCAGCCCCACTAATCCTTCAAGGTCGTCTCGAGTCGGCCCAGGGTGGGGGACTCGATGACGATCTCGTCGCCCTCGGCGAGCCAGACCTGCGGCTGGCGCACGCTGCCGACGCCGTCCGGAGTGCCGGTCGAGACGATGTCGCCCGGCTCCAGGGTCATCAGCCCCGAGAGGTGGGAGAGCAGGCGCGGGACGCTGAAGATCAGGTCCGCGGTCGAGGCGCCCTGCATCTGCTCGCCGTTCAGCGTCAGCCCGATCTCGATCCCGTCGTGCGGCCCGGCCTCCTCGGGAGTGACCAGCGCCGGCCCACAGGGGGCCGATCCGTCGAAGACCTTGCCGGACATCCACTGTGGCGTCGAGAACTGGAGGTCGCGGGCGGAGAGGTCGTTGAGGAGCGTGTAGCCGGCGACGTGGCCAAGTGCCTCGTCCTCGCCGACGTCCTTGGCGCGGCGGCCGACGACGAAGGCGACCTCCGCCTCGTAGTCGACCTTGCGGCTGTTGCCCGGCAGCCGCACCGTGGCGCCCGGCGGGGCGAGCGCGTTGCGGTACTTGGCGAAGATCGTCGGGCTCTCCGGTGCCTCGATCCCCGCCTCGGCGGCGTGCGTTTGGTAGTTGAGCCCGATGCAGACGATCTTCTCCGGGTCCGGGATCGGCGGCAGCAGGGTGACCGCGGCAAGCGGATGCGAAGGCGCCCCGCTGTTGCCGAGCACTCCCCCCAAATCCTCGACCCGGCCGGCGCCGATCAGCTCCCGCAGGCTGCCGCGATGCGGCTCTCCAAGCGCCGCCCAGGCGTCGACGACAACCCCGTCCTCGAGCACCCCGGCCCGTGCCCCGTCACCCGCGTCGTAACTGACCAGCCTCATGCCGTGAACCCTATGCCGGATGCGCTAGCTTTGGCGACCGGGCCGCCGCAGCAAGGCCCATCCGAAGCTCTCGGGGGCGTAGCTCAGCTGGTTAGAGCGCCGGCCTGTCACGCCGGAGGTCGCGGGTTCGAGTCCCGTCGCTCCCGTTAGTTCTCTGTGGCTCTACAAAGCCAATCCGGATGCCTCGCGACATCGGCGTGACGTGATCGGTTTGGGTCACAAGGTGTGGCCCAACACGTAACTCGTGATCCGCTGGGGTCAGGGCGCCACGACCGCTGTACGACGCGCTCACCTACGCACTCCAGTTCCTCGACGGCGATAAGCTGAAACGACTGCTCGGCGAGTTTCGACTCGGTCCCTTTTCTCGCTCCTCTACCGCGATCACGGCGGTCGCGAGCGCCGCAATTCGGTCCAATGCGGCGATGGGGTGGGTTAACTGATCTGAGCGTCCAGCGCCCGGCCGCGCGCGCGAGGGACGGCCATCCGTCCGTCGGCGTGGGCGGCCCAGGGTCGTCGTGCCCGCCACGCACCCGCGCCGTCGCGTCGATGCGGTGCCGAGTCTCAGGCGCGGGTCAGCGCGCGCAGGGCCCTGGCCCGGAGCGGCTTTCGCTCCGGCACGAGCATCGCCAACACCGCGAAGTGGCCGTCGAATCCGTCGACCGCGATCGTCGTCTGCAGCTCGGCGACATCCTCGGCGATGAAAGGCGCCGCGACGGCGCCGCTCGAGATGGAGAGCAATGTCGCCTTGATCTGATCGGCGGGATGCCCCGATATCCGCCAGCGAAAACGCCGCTCGAAGCTCGCTGAGGTCCAGACCTTGTAGCCGCTGAGATAGAGGGGACCGTGCCCGCTGTTGGCCCGCCAGGCGATCGCGATCGCGCACTCCTGCTCGGTCTCCTCGGCGATCCGCCGGGCCCCGGCCTGGCGGGAGATCTGGAACTGGTCGGTGACCCGCTTCAGGCCGGCGATGCTCGGAGGCGAGCCGTCGAACTCCTGGCGCATACAGTCGCCCTTGGCGAGCAGCTCGATGCTGAACTGGTTTGCCTGACACTCCAGCTGATCGGCGTACTCGGGATTCAGCCGCTTCTTGTCGTCAAGGTGAGCGAAGATGATTCGGTGATCTTCGAGCGCGGCGTGGCCGATCTCGTGGGCGAGGACGAAGCGCCGGCGCATCTCGTGTAGCCCGGGCTGCACGAAGACCTCGCCGGAGTCCAGGTTGACCATGCCGTGCAGGTTCTTCAACGCCCAGTCGACGAGGCCACCGAAGCGCTCGCGCAGTTTCTTCTTCTGGTTCAGGTCGAGTTCGATCTCGCCGGCCTACACCAGCTTCGCCACGGCGAGCGTCGCCTCGAGGTCGACCGCCTCGGAGCCGCGATCGGCATCCATCGTTCGCAGGAGGGCGGACGCGGTCGCTTTGATCACCCGCCGTTCGTCGCCTTGGAGCTGGATGTCGTAGCGGTGTGGGCGAAGGAAGGAGTTGGCGGAGGTGTCCTCGCCCCGCAGCGCGTCCAGCACCGCCCGCAGTGCCTCCAACTCGCGCTCGCTGATGTCGTCGGGGATGAAATTGAGCGCCCGCTTCTGGTTCGGCGAGATCCCCTTCGGATCGGCGGTGATGTAGCCCGCCCACTCCATCAGGACTTCGACCGGCTCGCCATAGGGCTCGGCGATCCGGTTCAGCACCGAGGGCGTCGGCTGGGCGATCTCGTTGCGCTCGAGCTGGCTCAGGTAGCCGGAGTTGATGCCCGAGCGGCGCTCCATCTCGCGCAGGCTGACCCCGCGTGCCTCCCGCGAGGCCCGCAGGCGCTCGCCGAGGGTCGGTGAGGACGACTCACCCGGGCGCGGATTTCTCGGTTTCGCCACGCCCCCGATCTTGACAGTAGACGCGGCGCCATGTCAAGCAGCACGCTGATGCCTCTAGAGGCATCAGCGTGCTGCTACACTTCTGTCGCAGTATGAGATCACGCTGCGGCCGGGAGCTCGGACAAGCAATCCGACCGCAGCCCGAAGCGCCCATACCGAGTCACTTCGAACGCCGTCCGAGGACGGCAGAGAGGAAATATCGCAGGATGACCACCCAGGAGCAGACCAAGAAGCCCAAGCACGAGGTCACGGTTCACGTCAACACCAAGCCGGTCGAAGTGCCGAAGCTGGTGCGGGGGATCGAGATCAAGGAGGCGGCTATCGAGCAGGGGGTCGAGATCCAGCTCGACTTCATCCTCACGCTGGAAGCCCACGGCCATCACGAGCCGCGGGAAATCGACGATCAGGAGCAGATCGAGGTCAACAAGAACTCGAGCTTCTCCGCCAACGACGGCGACGAGGACAGTTGATGAAGGCGGAGGTCGAGGCGGCGTTGGCGGAGCTCGAGGACAAGAGCTCCGGCGGCGCCGTCCGCCACCGCGCCGACGCGGAGGGCGGCGCCTGGGTCTTGGTCGAGGCGGTCGAGATCGGCGTCGCCTTCGAGCCGTCGCTGAGCGGGGTCGGCTTCCACGTCACCCACAGCTATCCAGAAGCCATCCCCTATCCGCACATCCTCGACGCAGGGATCGTCCACGTGGGGGAGGGGGAGACGCCGAACGAGTTCCCGGCAGGCAACCTTCCGAAGGCACTCACGCGAGGTTCCTTCACCGTGCTGGGCGAGGTCCGCGAGGGCATCCAGGTCTCCCGTACCTCTCCCGGGCGCGACCCGTTCGGCGACACGGCGCTGGCGAAGCTCCTGCGCGTCATCCACTTCCTCCGCAGCCACAGATGACCACCCCCTGGAACCTCCGCATCCCCGAGGGTCTCCACCGCGAGCTCCTCGACCACCTGTTCCCCGGCGACGACGACGAGCACGGCGCGGTGATCGCCGCCGGCATCCTCGAGAGCGACCGCGGCACGACCCTGCTCGCCCGCGAGCTGTATCCCGCCCGGGACGGGATCGACTTCGTCCCGGGCCTGCGAGGATATCGCCGCCTGACCCCACAGTTCGTCAACGCGAAGATCCGCCACTGTCGCGACGAAGGGCTGATCTACCTCGCCGTGCACAACCACTTCGGCACCACCAGCGTCGACTTCTCACGCGAAGACCTCGAATCCCATGAGCGCGGCTACCCGGCACTCCTCGACATCTCCGGCCGTCCGGTCGGCGCCCTCGTCCTCGCCGAGGACGCCCTGGCCGGCGACATCTGGACGCCCGACCGCGCCCGTCGGCCGATTGCCGAGACGCTGATCGTCGGCTCAAACCTCCGACGCCTGCATCCCGAGCCGCCGCCGCGACCGCCGCAGGCCGACCGGACCTACGACCGCGGGGTCCGGGTCTTCGGCGATCGCGGGCAGGATCTCCTCGGCCGGACCAAGGTCGGGGTGATCGGCGGCGGCGGGGTCGGCCAGCTTGTCGTCAGCTACCTCGCCCGCCTCGGCATCGGCGAGATCGTCCTGGTCGAGCCGGAGCGGCTCGACCTCACCAATCTTCCCCGCATTCCTGAGTCCCGCAGCATCGACGCCCTCGCGCCGCTCTACCCGTTCGAGGCCCTTCGCGGCCTCGCCCGACGTCTGGCGATCCCGAAGACGCGGTTCGCCCGCCGCGTCGCCCGCCGTGCCAACCCCGGGATCCGCTTCCACGGCATCCGCAAGAACGTGGTCAAGCCCGAGGCGCGCGAGGCGCTCCGCGACTGCGACTTTCTCTTCAACTGCGCCGACAGCCACCAGGCGCGGCAGATCGCCAACGTCCTCGCCCACCAGTACCTCGTTCCTATGATCATGATCGGCACTCGCATCGAGGTCGACGACGACGGTGAGGTGGGCGACATCCGCGGCATGGTGCGCCTCGTCCTCCCCGAGCGGGGCTGCCTTTACTGCCACGGCCTCATCAACGCGCAGAAACTGCAGGAGGAGTCGCAGGACGAGGAGGAGCGCGAGCGAAACCGCTACATCGACGAGGTCGAGGCCCCCAGCGTGATCACTCTGAACGCCCACGGCGCCGCTCAGGCGACCACCGACTTCATGTTGATGATGGCCGAGCTGATGGAACCCGCCGCTCGTGCTGGGCAGCTGCGCTGGCGACCCCGGAGTCGCATCGAGGAGGCGGTCACCCAGAAGCCCGACCGTCCCGACTGCCCTCACTGCGGCACGACGTCAGCCTCACGGCGCGCCCGCGGCGACGGCCGCGAGCTTCCCGGTCCCGAGCGCCGCCCCTGAGCGTCCGGATCGCCGGGCGCAGACCCGGAAGCGCCATCGCCTCGACGTCGCCGGGCGGGTCGTGACGGGCCGTCCGATGCTCGCGGCGCTCGCCCCGGCGCTCTGTCTCCGCTGGCTGTTCGGCGGTCTGGCCCTGTGCCTCGGCGGCGCCCTCGCCTCCTGGGTCGGCCTGATTGGCCTCGCTGCGGGAGATGCCGACGGCGCGCTCGTGGCAATGGTTGGCAGGCTTGCCTGGCTGCAGGGTCAGGGTCATTTCCTTCTTCGCCACGGCACTATCCGAAGTCTCCTCGCGCGGGCGATCTCTCGGTGCCCTCGAAGGCCGGGTGTCGAGGCGAGCGAAACACACGTCATCAAATTTGGCTCTCCCCTGGCACCACGACCCTGCGGATGGGACCGTAGTTGGTGGAGTCGCATCGCCCCGATCGCCGCCGTCGAGGTCGCTTCCGTAATGTGGGTTATCGGGCGGCAACATGCGATCGAGTCGCCAGATTGGCCATTGACGGGCGGGACTGGTTTCGGTGCTACCTTCAAGCCATGACTAAGATCGAGCTTCATCGCCTTGTCGACGCGCTCCCGGACGAATCGCTGCCTGCCGCGACGATCTTGCTTCGGCGTGCTCAGGATCCCGTCGTCGCCAAGCTCGACGCTGCGCCCCTCGACGACGAGGAACTGACCGACGAGGACCGTCGGGCAATCCAGAAGTCTCGGAAGGAGCCGGGGATCGTCTGGTCAGAGGTCGAGGCGGAGCTGAACGCTGGCTGATCCCGGCGGCTGGCGGATCGAGGTCCGCCCGCCCGCGCTCAAGTCGCTTCGTCGGTTGGGCCGCAAGGATCGGCAAAGGATCGCTGCGGCGATTGGCCTGCTCCCGGACGGGGACGTCAAACGTCTCCAAGGCCCTGACCGCCTCTGGCGTCTGCGGGTCGGAGAGTGGCGCGTGATCTTCGACCGGCGCACCGGCGAGAAGGTGATCGACGTGCTGGCTGTGCGGCCACGCGGGCGTGCATATCGCCGATAGGGCCCGATGGAGAATCAACTCCGCTTCACCCGTGACGAACTGCTCACCCCCGACGACATCGCCGAGATCCTCCGGGTCCGTCGTACAACCGCGCTCGAGTACATGCGCCGGGGTGTCATCCCGGCTTGCAAGATCGGCAAGCTCTGGTACTCGCCGAGATCGCTCCTCGACGAGTACCTGACCTCCTTGGTCGAGGACGATTAGGCCGCCCGCTGCTCCTCCTCTCCGGAGAAGATCGCGGTGAGCGTCGCCGCGTCGGTGGGCCTGGGACGCGAGTGCAGGTAGCGCTCGGTCGTCGTCAGCTTCGAGTGGCCCATCATCTCCTTCACCGCCACCAGGTCGAAGCGCCTGATCGCGAGGCTGCCGAAGGTGTGGCGCAGGTCGTGGAACCTCCTGGGCTGCAGCCCCGCGGCCTCCTGCGCCCTTACGAAGCGGCGTCGGACTGCCGAGCGGTCGAGCGGCCCGCCGTCGGGCCGGCAGAACACGTGGTCCTCGCGGCCGAGGAAGTGCAGGCGGGACCGCAGCCGTCCGAACTCCTCGGCCGCCTGCGCCGCCAAGGGAACGACCCGCGAGCGCCGTGACTTCGTGCTGGTCTCCTCGCCGGCGGAGATCGATCGCGAGACGGTGAGGAACCCGCCTGCCAGATTCACGTCGCGCCAGCGTAGGGCACCCAGCTCCCCGAGCCGCAGTCCGGTCGTCGCCGCGATGAGGAAGAGGGAGGCATCCTGGTCGTTGATCCGTCGCCACTCGCGCTCGGTCTCGACCGAGTAGACCGAGTGCCTGTAGCCGGTGCGATGGCGATGTCGCCCGGCCCTTGCCGCCGCGGCGATCGCCCGGACCTCATCGGGCTCGAAGGTCTCGATCGGAGCGCTCTCGTCTTCGGGTCGCTTGGTCGTCCGCGCCACCGGGTTCTCGGGTAGCCCGAAGGTCTCCTCGCGGCGCGCGTACTCGAAGATCGCGTGGAGGACCTGGCGGTGGATGTTTACCGTGCGCGGCGAGAGGTCCTCGTGGTCGAGCCGCGAGAGAAACTGCCGCACGTCCTTCGTGGCGATGCGAAACAGGGGCCTTCCGCCGAAGGCCCGCATGATCCGTGCGCCCCGCCGGCGACGGGAGCCACTAGGTCTGGCCAGGAGGATCCCGTAGTTGCGGAGCGTGGAGGGCTTCGCCCGCCTCTCGGTCCGCAGATGGGAGAGCCAGGCCGCGGCCACCTCGTCGAAGAGGGCCTCCCGTCGTTCCGGCACCTCGCGGCGCAGCCTCTCTTCATATTCGGCGATCACCTGGGCCATCAGCGGATAGGCACGGCGCTCGTCGAGGCAGCCGTCCCGTGCCCGACCTTTCCTCGGTACCCATCTCCCTTTCTCGTCCAGCTCCACCCAGGCCCGGCCGAGGCGCCGGCGATGTTGGGTCCGATGGATGTCCCGCCACCTCGCTTCATAGAAGGGTCGGCCTTTGTAGGCGCGGACCTGCAACGAGCCTTTCCCATCTTCACGGTCTCGATCAGCATGCATTTGGACTACCTCCTGTCGGTTGGAAGAACCCGTTCCCGTACTGTCCAACCGGACGCCACTTTGCACCGGGTCCCTCGTGCCGATCGGCGTCTGGGCCACAACTTGGGCCACCACGCTGCCGCACCGGGACCTATCGAGGCTGTCTCTTACTCCCTCTCGATCCGCATTCCAGAGCGGATCTACGGCACTTTGTGACTTCTGTCACGCCGGAGGTCGCGGGTTCGAGTCCCGTCGCTCCCGCTGGTTGCGTGGGAGGACGCCTCTTGCGTGCCCGCCGCCGCCCCACTCCTCGCAAAAAATGTGTTGTGTGGAGCCAGTTCGCTCCTGCTCCACGCGAAAGCGGAAGATCGGAATGCTCAGCGGGGGCCGGCGGTGTCCAGGTAAAAGTGCCGCGCGACGGCGGTGCGCCAGCCGTTCTCTTCGGGCAGCAGGCCGAAGCGGCTGATCGTGCGTTGTCCGCCGACCTGGTCGGTGTAGAGCAGATCCAAGGAGATCGGGCGCTCTTCTACCGATGCGGCCGCGATCTTCGCGAAGAGGGGATCGGTGGGATCGCGCACGGTGGCCTGCCAGACCCCGACCTCGCCGCTGGCGATGTATTGGTCTCGCGTCAAAGGCCGGAAGTCCTCGACCTCTGGCGGCGGAGCTCCGTGTACGCGCTCACGCCACAGCGCAAGCGAGTCCGTCTCGACGCCTTCGATCGCGACGCCTTGCCACCCCTGCAGCACGGCAATTCCTTCGCCGACGTTGCGCAAGCTGGCCGTCAGGTACACGGCGTCGGTCCCGGCGTCGACCGCGGCGCCGCCCCCGGGGAGGTTCATCCGATGGTGGTCTGCAAAGCGAACCTCCTGTGCGCGGTCATCGTCGTTTGAGTGCATCAGCACCGGTCGCCGCTGCTCTTGGAGCGCCAGCTCCGCGACTCGAGTGGAGCGGTTGTTGGAGCGCACCGACGCGTAGGTCGCCGCCGCCAGCGCGAGCGTGCCGCCCGCGGTCGCCAGGGAGGAGATCGTCGCCCAGTCGGCCACACGCCGAGGCTAGCCGAGCGGGCCGGATCGCGCGAGTATCGTGAGGGCGTGCCGGCGGCCGAGATGACCGATGCGTTCGTGCTGGGTGGCGTGCGGACGCCTGTGGGCCGGTACGGCGGCTCGCTGTCGCATCTGCGCGTCGACGATCTGCTCGGCCGGACGATGGTCGCGGCGTGCGAGCGGCTGGGAGTCCCGCTCGAGCGCATCGAGGACATCGTCGCGGGGTGCGTCAACCCGGCCCACGAGGGGATGGGGGACATCGCGCGCTGGGGCGCGTTGGCCGCCGGCTTCCCGGACTCGGTCCCCGCGATCACCGTCAACCGCTTCTGTGCCTCGTCGCTGTCCGGCGCGATCTCGATCGCGCATGCGATTCGCAGCGACGAGCTCTCCGTCGGCCTCGCCGCCGGGGTCGAGTCGATGTCGCGCTCGGGGTGGGCGCTGATGAAGGGCGAGGCGCCGTTCATGCCGCGCGGGCCCGTCTTCATGCTCGACACGATGTGGGCCGGGGCCGGCGGACCGCCCAACCCGGCGCTGCTCGCCCGCAACGCGTACATCGAGATGATGCAGACCGCGCAGATCGTCGCCGACCGTTACGAGCTGACGCGCGAGGAGATCGACGCGTTCGCGCTGCGCTCCCACCAGCACGCGGCCGCCGCCCGCGACTCGGGCCGGCTCGCCGCCGAGATCGAGCCGGTCGAGATTCCGGCGACCCGCAAGCAGCCGGCCCGCAGGTTCGAGCACGACGAGAGCATCCGCGGCGACACCAGCGCGGAGAAGCTCGCGGCCCTGCCGCCGCAGCCGAACACGACCCAGATGACGGCGGGGAACTCCTCGCCGCTCAACGACGGGGCGAGCGCCGTCGTGCTCGCCAGCGCGACGGCCGCCGAGGAGCTCGGGGTGGAGCCGCTGGCGCGCGTCGTGGCTTCGGCGACCCATGCCCTCGACCCGCAGATCATGGGGATCGCGCCGGCGTTCGCGATCCCGAAGGCGCTCCAGCGAGCCGGCCTGGCTCCCGCCGACATCGACGTCTGGGAGGCCTATGCCGCCCAGGCACTCGGGGTTCTCCGTGAGCTGCCGCGCCAGCTGGACGGCTTCGAGGTTCCCGACGAGCGCCTGAACCCCAACGGCGGGGCGGTCGCGATCGGCCACCCGTTCGGGTCGTCCGGCACCAGGTACGTCCTCACCCTCGCCACCGAGCTGCGCCTGCGCGAGGCTCGCTACGGCGTGCTCGGCGTATGCGTCGGGTCGGGGCAGGGGGTCGCGCTCGTCCTGGAGAACCCGAAAGCGGCGTGACCGGGGGAGACCCGCCGATCGGCGCCGGGTTGCCGGAGACCGTCGACCGCGACGGCGCCTTCCCTCGCCTGGCCGAGAGTCAAATGGCCCGATTTCGCCAGCTCGGTCGGCTGCGCGAGGTCGAGCCCGGGGAGGTGCTCTTCGCCGCGGGGGATGCCAGCGCCGACTTCTACGTCATCGAGTCGGGAGCGGTGGCCATAGTTCAAGGACTGGGCGAGGAGAACCGGGTCATATCGGTCCAGGGGCGGCACCGCTTCCTGGGTGAGCTCAGCCTGCTGATCGGCCAGCGTTTCTACCTCTCCGCGGTCGTCCGCGACCCGGGCGAGGTCATCCAGGTCCCCCTGGACGAGCTTCGCCGGATCGTCGCCGAGGACAAGGCCCTGAGCGACGTCATCCTTGGCGCCTTCATGGCCCGGCGCTTCGCGGTTCTCACCCGACTCCCGCCGCCTGCGCGAGTTCCTGGCCCGGAACCGCATGCCTCACCAGTGGATCGACCTCGAGGACGACGAGGAGGCGGACGCCCTCCTCAGCGGCCTCACCATCGAGCCGGACCAAACGCCGGTGGTGATCGCCGCCGGTGGCGAGGTTCTGCGCAACCCGAGCAACGCCGAGCTGGGGAGAGCGATTGGCCTCGGCTCCACGGGCTCACCGCCGGCCCTGTGTGACGTCGTGGTGGTCGGCGCTGGACCGGCCGGGCTCGCCGCGGCCCTGTACGCCGCCTCCGAGGGGCTCGACACCCTGGGAGTCGAGGCCGTCGCCTCCGGCGGTCAGGCCGGTACGTCGGCCAGGATCGAGAACTATCTCGGCTTTCCGGCCGGCGTGTCGGGCAGCGAGCTGGCCCAGAGGGCCGGGGTCCAGGCGGCCAAGTTCGGGGCTCGGCTGGTCATGCCCGCGGCGGCCAAGGGGCTGAGGAGCACGTCTGGCCGGCACGAGATCAGGCTTTCGAATGGCGAGGTCGCGACCGGCCGCACCGTGGTCATTGCCAGCGGCGCCCAGTATCGCCGCCTCGACGTTCCCCGCCTCGGGGAGTTCGAGGGGGGCGGGGTCTACTACGCCGCGACCCAGGCTGAGGCGCAACTCTGCGCCGGCGATCCCGTCGTAATCGTCGGGGGCGGAAACTCGGCCGGCCAGGCGGCGATGTTCCTCTCGCGGCAAGCCTCGTGTTGCCGCCTTCTGGTCCGCGGCGACGACCTGGCGAAGTCGATGTCGCGCTACCTCGTCGACCAGATCGAGCGCAACGACTCGATCGAGGTCTGCAGGCACTCGCAGGTCGTCGAGCTCGGCGGTGAGCGCGAGCTGGAGACGGTGACGGTCGCGGACACCCGCTCGGGCGACCGCACCCGGCTGCCGGCCCGAGCACTGTTCGTCTTCATCGGCGCCTCACCTCACACCGAGTGGCTCGAGGGCCAGCTGGCGACCGACGATGCGGGGTTCCTCCTCGCCGGCCGCGACGTTCAGGGGCAGGACCTCGCCGAGCACAACGGCGAGCGGCCTTTGTTCCTGGAGACCAGCCGCCCCGGGATCTTCGCCGTCGGCGACGTTCATTCGGGCTCGATCAAGCGTGTCGCCTCGGCCGTCGGCGAGGGCTCGATGGCGGTCCGGCTGGTCCACGAGCGGCTGGCCGGCCTCTAGATGGTTGATTCCTAATTCAATGTGCGTAGGCACTCAGGTGCCGCCCGGGGTCCCCGATCTCCCAGTTGTGCCAGAGCACCGCTGAGAGGGCCAGC
>WNFM01002918.1_pt1 | contig 13384 bp, 1 predicted proteins | sample 5400271 | NCBI WGS metagenome assembly WNFM01 (sample SAMN13153352, study PRJNA577476) | soil metagenome | isolation source: 60 cm saprolite on Douglas fir-dominated hillslope | place: USA:California | collected 2013-09-17 | reverse complement strand
CCGCGTACTCCACCCCGAACACCAGCCGCAGCACGCCCCGCTGCCGAACCTCCACTCCCTTCGGAACCCCCGTCGACCCCGACGTGTACGTCACGTACGCCAGGCTCTCCGCCGTCGCTCCGCTCGGGAACCCCTCCCCGCTCGCCCGCGAAATCTGGTCCCCGTCCCGGTCGAGGCACAAGACCCGCGCGCCGTGCTCCGGGAGCGCCCCTAGCATCCGCTCCTGCGTCAGCAGGACGGGGACGCGGGAGTCCTCCAGCATGAACGCGAGGCGCTCCTTCGGGTAGCTCGGGTCCAGCGGCACGTAGGCGCCCCCCGCCTTCAAGATCCCGAGAATCCCCACCACCATCTCAACCGACCGCTCCACGCAGATCCCCACCCGAACCTCGGGCCCGACCCCAAGCTCCCGCAGGCGTCGCGCCAGCCGGCTCGACCGGCGGTTCAGCGCCGCGTAGGTCAGGCGTTCCAGCCCGAATACCACCGCTTCCGCGTCCGGCGTCCGCTCCACCTGCCCCTCGAACACCTCAGAGATGCCCGACTCCCGGGGATACGCGGTCGCCGTCGCATTCCATTCCAGAAGCGTCCGCTGCCGCTCGGCGGACGTCAGGAGCGGAAGCTCGGAAACGCGCCGACCCGGGTCCTCCACCACTGCCTCGATCAGCGTCTGCAGGTGGCCGAGCATCCGATCGATCGTGTCCGGCTCGAACAGGTCCGTGCTGTACTCGATGGTGATCGACCCCGGCTCCGAGTCGCCCACGTAGAGCGTCAGATCGAACTTCGACACCCGGCTGTCGACGCCGCCCGGGGTCACGGTCAAGCCCGGGAGCCGCACCTCGGACTGGAGCTGGCTCTGGAGGACGAAGGCCACCTGGAAGAGCGGCGATCGGCTGAGATGGCGCTCCGGGTTCAGCTCCTCGACCAGCCTCTCGAAGGGCATCTCCTGATGGGCGTAGGCATCGAGGGCCATCCTCCGGACACGGCCCACGAGCTCGAGGAACGTCGGGTCGCCGGACACGTCGGCCCGCAGCACGAGGAGGTTGGCGAAGAAGCCGATCAGGCCCTCGACTTCGGCCCGCGTGCGGTTCGCGATCGGAGCCCCCACCGGGATGTCGTGCTGTCCGCTGTAGCGCCCGAGCAAGGCGGCGAACGCGGCCAGCAGCGTCATGAACGGCGTGACGCCCTCCCGCTGGCTCAAGGCCCGGACGCGGTCGATGAGACCGGCGGGGAGCATCCGGACCTTCCAGGCGCCGTCGAAGCGTTGCACCGGTGGACGCGGCCGGTCCGTGGGAAGCTCCAGCGGGGTGAGCCCCTGCAGCTGCCGCCGCCAGTAGGAAAGATGCCCCTCGAGCCCCGCTCCTTGCAGCCACTCCCGCTGCCACGCGGCGTAGTCCGCGTACTGGACCGGGAGCTCCGGGAGGGGGGAAGGCCTGCCCTCGCGGAACGCCTCGTACAGGGCCCACAGCTCCCGAGTGAGCACCTCCACCGACCAACCGTCGGAGACGATGTGGTGCGTGCACAACATGAGGCGATGGTCGTCCTCGCCGAGCCGCAGCAGGCTCCCGCGGATGAGGGGCCCCTCGGAAAGGCGGAACGGACGCTGGGCCTCGACGACGGCCAGCCGCTGGACCTCGGTGGCTTGCTCGGCCGGAGGGAGTCCGCTGAGGTCCAGCACTTCGAGCGAGCAAGGCCCGGCCGGGACGAGGCGCAATTCCGGCTGGCCCCCGACCTCTACGAAGCGGACCCGCAGGGCTTCGTGGCGGCGCAGGATCTCGTCGAGGCTCCGCGCGAGGGCCGGGACTCGAAGCGTCCCCGCGAGGCGCAGAGCGGCGAACACGTTGTATCGCGGGCTGTCGGGCTCCAGCTGGTCCAGGAACCACAGGCGCCGCTGGGCAAAGGAGAGCGGGATCTCCTGCGGGTCGGGCCGGCGAGGGATCGCTTCACCGGCCGGAGTCTCGATCCCCCGCTCCCGGAGCAGCCGCGCGAAGAGGGCGCGCTTCTTCGCCGCCAGACCAGGCGAGGCTTCCTTCTCGCGGCTCATCGGGCGTAGCCTTCCGCGGACTTCGTCTCTTCGAGCATCCGCTCCACTTCCGCGTTCGACAGCCCTTCGACGCTCAGCGCCAGCCCCGCGATCTCGCGAGCCTGCCCGGGCCGCGGCTCGTTCTCCACGATCGCCCGCGCCTTGAGGGGAACCTGGAAGGTCTGGCGCAGCCAGTTGGTGATTTGCGTCGCAAGCAGGGAGTGGCCTCCGAGGTCGAAGAAGTTGTCGTGGACGCCAACGCGCTCGAACCCGAGCAGCTCCTGCCAGAGCTCCGCGACGATCTGCTCGACCTCGTCCCGCGGCGCGACGTGGGCGGTGGCCAGCTCGGGCCGCCGGTGGCGGGGCCGGGGCTCGCGGGCGGCCGCCACGGGAAGGGTTTCGTTCAAGGCACGGAACAGCGCGAGCCGGGGTCCCAACTCGACCGTGGAGACGAGAAGCTGCGGAAGGGGCTGCCGCAAGGCTCGCGCGAAGACCTCGGCCCCTTCCGCGGAGAGAATCCCGTCGAGCCGGGCCTCCTGGCGCTCGCGGATGTCCCTCGGAGCGTCGCCCTCGACGGCCATGCCCGCTTCCATCCAGGTGTCCCAGTTCAGGGACACGACGAAAGGGCCTCCGGCATCGGCGCTGCGGCGAGCGAAGGCGTCCTGGAAAGCGTTGGCGGCGCAGTAGTCGGCCTGGCCGGGCACCCCCAGGACGGAGGCCAGCGAGGAGCAGAGCACGACGAAGTCCGGATGACGGTTCTCGAGTAGCGCCTCCAGCACGAGAGTTCCCTGTACTTTTGGAGCCAGGACGCGCTCCGCCATCTCGCGGGTCTTCAGCTGGATCACGCCCCCAGGAGCGACCCCGGCCGAGTGGATGACGCCGTGGATCCGCCCGAATCGGGCTTCGGCGCAGGCGATGGCCTCCTCCATCTGCCGCCGATCGGACACGTCTGCCTGGAGCACGAGCACCTCGGCGCCGAGAGCCTCGATGGCCTCCAGCTTCCGGATCCGGCGGCTCGTGGCGTCCGCCTCGCCGTCCCGCTGCAGCCGGGCGCCCCACTCCTCCCGAGGCGGCAGCCCGGTGCGGCCGACGAGCACCAGCCTGGCCTGCACCGACTCCGCCAGGAATGTCGCGAGCGCGAGGCCGATGCCCCCGAGTCCACCCGTGATCAGGTAGACGCCCCGCTCCCGCAGGCGAGCTCCTCGGCCCCGGCCCTCCAGGCGGAAGGCCTCGAAGGTCTGTACCCAGCGCTCGCCGCCGCGATAGGCGACGACGGGCTCGGCGGTCCGATCGCCAGACTCGGCCAGCAGCCGGTCGATCTCGTCGTCCCGCCAGGCGCCCGACTCGGGCACGACGATGTCGACGCTGCGGCAGCCCAGAGCCGCATACTCCTGGGGAATCACCCGACAAGGGCCAAGGACCGTCGCCTTCTCCGGACACGCCAGGCCCTCGCCGCTCACCCCCTGCATCCCGCTGGTGACCACGGTGATGCCCACCTCTCCCGGCAGGTCGCCGTTCCCGAGGGCCTGGGCCAGGAAGACGAGACTGTAGAAGCCCAGGTCCTGGGTTCGGTCGATCGCCGGCGCTGGCTCGTTCCTCCGGGTGACGCCCCACGCGTGCACGACGCGATCCGGCAAGGCTCCTTCGGCCCGCAGCTCCCGGAGCAGGGCGTCATAGTCCACGGCCTCGGACGGCCGGATCGCGTACTCCCCTGGCCGGCGGCGCTCGAACCGCTCTCCGGCCTCGACCGAGATCACCCGGCATCCCGCCCGGTCGAGGCGCTGCACGAAGCGACGTCCCAGCCCGCACTCATCGACGAAAACCATCCAGACCGCGCCGTCCTCCCGGGGATCCCGGGGGTCTCGCGGCTCCTGCATGGGCCCGGACGAGGTCCAGGTGGGACGATAGAACCAATCCGCGATGTCCCCCTTCTTGCCCGCCGGCACCGCTGACGGCAAGCCGACCGCTGGGGAGCCTGGCCGCGGATCGACCCAGTAACGCTGTCGCTCGAAAGGATAGGTGGGCAGCGCTACGCGTCGGCGGCGCGCGCCGGCGTGGAAGGCGTCCCAATCCACGTCGACCCCCGCAAGCCAGAGCCGCCCCAGGGCGCCGAGCAGAACCTCCGCGTCGGGCCGGCTTTCGCGGGAGTGGCGCGCCGACGCGATCGCCTCCTGCTGCGGACCGCGTTCCGGGTGCTGCTGGGCCAGGGTGCAGAGGCTCCGGCCGGGTCCCACCTCCAGGAGGACGCGGCCATCCTTCAACAGCTCCCCGAGCCCCTGGCTGAAGCGCACGGTCTCCCGAAGATGGCGGGTCCAGTAACCGGGATCGACGGCCTGCTCCGCGGTGGCCCAGGTGCCCGTGAGGTTGGAGAGGTAACGGATCCGCGGCGCCTGCCGCTTCACGGCAGCAACGCGCTCCCGGAATTCCGAGAGCACCGGCTCCATCATCGGGGAATGGAACGCGTGGGACGTGCGGAGACGATGGCAGTCCACGCCCCGGGCGCTCAGGCGCACCTCGAGCGCCTCCAAGGCCTCACGGGGACCGGAGACCACGCACTGCGACGGGCCGTTGGTGGCCGCCAGGCCGAGAGAGCCGTCGAGGAGCGACTGGACGTCCTGCTCCGGCAGGGCCACCGCCAGCATGGAGCCCTTCGGCACCTGCTGCATCAGGCGGCCGCGGGCCGCGACCAGGGACAGAGCATCCTCGAGCGAAAAGACGCCCGCCAGGCAGGCGGCCACGTACTCCCCGATGCTGTGGCCGAGGAGGGCCTCCGGCCTCACTCCCCACGCCATCCAGAGACGGGCCAGGGCATATTCGAAGACGAAGAGCGCGGGCTGCGCCAGGGCCGTCTCGTCCAGGCGGAGGCTCGCTTCGGCCTCCCTTCCCTCGGCGGGGTACAGCACCTCCCGCAAGTCGAAGCCCAGGTCGGGGCGAAGGACCTCGGCGCAGCGGTCGATCTCGGTGCGGAACGACTCCTCCGACCGGTAGAGCCCCCGGCCCATGTCGACGTGCTGCGTTCCCTGGCCCGGGAACAGGAATGCCACGCCATTCCCCGTCCGGTCCACCTGGCCGTCGAGGACACGCCCCGGCTCACGGGCCTCGATCGCGCTCCGGGCGTCCTCGAGGTCCCGCGCCACGGCGATGCGACGGTGGCGGAAGGCGTGCCGGCCGACCTGAAGCGTGTAGGCCGCGTCGGAAAGGTCCAGCTCCGAATGCTGCGCGAGATGCGTCGCCAGGTTCCCGGTGGCCTGGTCGAGGGCGCTCGGCGTCCTGGCGGAGAGGACCAGGAGCTGCCAGGGCCGGCCCACGGGCTCGAGGGGCCGCGGCGGCGGCGCCTCCTCCAGCACCACGTGGGCATTGGTCCCGCCGATGCCGAACGAGCTCACCGCGGCGCGCCGCGGGGTCGCCTGCGCCGGCCACTCCGAGAGCCGCGTGCTCACGCGGAACGGGCCGTTCGCGAAATCGATCTTCGGGTTCGGCTCCTCGAAGTGCAGGCTGGGCGGGATCTGCCGGTGCTTCAGGGCCAAGGCCGTCTTGATGAGGCCGGCGACACCCGCCGCCGCGTCGAGGTGCCCTACGTTCGTCTTCAGGGAGCCGATCAGGCAGGGGGTCCGGCCGTCGCTGGCGGGGCCGAACACGCGGGTCAGGGCCTGGATCTCGATGGGATCTCCGAGCGCGGTCCCGGTTCCGTGCGCCTCGACGTAGCCGATCGTCTCCGGCTCCATGCCGGCGGCCGCCAGGGCCGAGGCGATGACCTCGGCCTGCCCCTCGACCCCCGGCGCGGTGTAGCCGACCTTCGCGGCGCCATCGTTGTTGATCGCGGAGCCCTTGATGACGGCTTCTATCGCGTCTCCGTCGGCGAGGGCGTCGGAAAGGCGCTTCAGGACCACGATCCCGACGCCGCTGCCGCCCACCGTCCCCCGAGCCCCGTGGTCGAAGGCCCGACAGTGACCATCAGGAGAGAGGATCCCCTCTTCCTCGTAGAGGTAGCCGGCCCTCTGGGGGACGCCGACGGAGACGCCGCCCGCCACCCCGATGTCGCACTCGTGGTTCATCAGGCTTCGGCAGGCGAGGTGCACGGCCACGAGGGACGTCGAGCAGGCCGTCTGCACGGCCACGCTCGGCCCTCTCAAGTTCAGCTTGTAGGAGACCCGGGTGGTGAGGAAGTCCTTGTCGCTGGCAATGAGCGCCGCCAGGCCTCCGGCCGAGCGGACCACCTCCGGGTTGGAGATCAGGTTGAAGACGTAGGTGTTGAGGCTGGTGCCCGCATAGACGCCGATCTTGCCGCGATACCGGCCCACGTCGTAGCCCGCCCTCTCGAGGCCGGTCCAGGCGGTCTCGAGGAAGACCCGCTGCTGCGGGTCCATGATCTCGGCTTCCCGGGGGTTGTAGCCGAAGAACGCGGCGTCGAACAGCTCCGCGCCCTCGATGACCCCCCGGGCTTTCACATATCGAGCCTCGCGGCACAGCGCGGCGGGAATCCCTTCGGCCTCCAACTCCTCGGCGGAGAAGAAGGAGATCGACTCGACGCCATCGCGGAGGTTCAGCCAGAACTGATCCAGGTCCCGGGCCCCTGGGAAGCGGCCGGCCATGCCGATGATGGCGATCCCTTCCTCTCCCACCTCAGTCCGGCTTTCCTTGGGCGCGGGCCGGGGAGAGCTCGAGTCCCCGGTCTCCGCCTTCGAGAGGTAGGTGGCAAGGGCGCTGACCGTGGGGTACTCGAAGAGATCCACCACCCTCACATCGGTGTGGGTCACGCCCTTGCGGAGCTTCCCGTGCACCTGGAGCAGGGTGAGCGAGTGCCCGCCCAGGTCGAAGAAGTTCTCGTCCACCCCGACCTCGTCCAGCCCGAGGACCTCTCGCCAGATGGCGGCGATCTCCCTCTCCAGGTCGTTCCGAGGCGGGACCGGCGCCTGATCCGGACGGCCCGGGCCTTCCGGCGCCGGCAGGGCCCGGCGGTCCACCTTCCCGTTCGGGCTCAGGGGCAGCCGCTCCAGAGCCACGTACGCCGAGGGCACCATGTGTTCCGGCAACCTCGTCTGCAGGTGGCCGCGGAGCTCTCCCACCTCGAGGCCCTGGCGGTCGCGCGGGGTCACGTATGCCACGAGCCGCTTGTCGCCCGGGCGGTCTTCCCTCGCTACCACGACGGCTTCCTTCACCCCGGGGTGCTGCCCCAGCACCGACTCGATCTCCCCGAGCTCGATCCGGTACCCCCGCAGCTTCACCTGATGGTCCACACGTCCCACGAACTCGATGGCCCCATCCGGCCGATGCCTGACCAGATCTCCGGTCCGGTAGAGTCTCCCCCCGCCCTCCGCCGAGAACGGATCCGGCACGAACTTCTCCGCCGTCAGCTCCGGACGCCCGAGATACCCGCGCGCCAACCCGTCCCCGCCGATGAACAGCTCCCCGGGGACACCGACCGGGACCGGGTCGAGATTACGGTCGAGGACGTAGGTCGCGGTGTTCGCGATCGGCCGCCCGATCGGAACCGTGCTCGCTCCCTCCACCACCTCCTCCACCAGCCCNNTGCAGCAGCCGCCCCGGACACCCCCGCCTCAGTACCTCCCTCACCCACGCCGGGTCCACCGCCTCGCCCCCAAACAGAAGGTGCCTCAGGCCCGAGAACGCTGCCGCTTCCTCCCGCGCCACCTGGTTGAAGAGGGCGGTCGTGAGGAACAGGATGGTGACCTCGCTCCGCCGGAGCTCGGCCGCCAGGTCGCTCGGCGACAGCGTCACCTCGCGGCGGATCCCCACGAGACGCGCGCCGCTCGACAGCGCTCCCCAGATCTCGAAGGTGGCCGCGTCAAACGACGCGTTCGAGGCCTGCGCGACGCGGTCCGAGGGCTGCACATGCACGTAATCGGTGTTGACGACCAAACGGTTGACCGCACAGTGAGGGACGGCCGCGCCCTTCGGGATGCCGGTCGATCCCGACGTGTAGATCACATAGGCCAGGCTCTGGCCGCCCGCCCCGCTCGCCAGGTTGGCGTCGCTCTCGGCGGCGACCTTTCCCCAGTCCTGGTCCAGGCACACCACGCGCGCGCAGTGCTCCGGAAGCACATCCAGCATCCGCTCCTGGGTCAGCAGGACAGGAACCCGCGAGTCCTCCAGCATGAAGGCGAGCCGCTCCTTCGGGTAGCTCGGGTCCAAGGGCACGTACGCCCCCCCCGCCTTGAGGATCCCCAGCAGTCCCACCACCATCTCCACCGACCGCTCCATGCAGATCCCGACCCGCACCTCGAGCCCAACCCCGTGCCGCCTGAGGTGGTGGGCGAGCCGGTTCCCGCGGGCGTTCAGCTCTCCGTAGCTCAGCTCCTCCTCACCGAACGAGACGGCAATGGCCTCGGGCCTCCTCGCCGCCTGTACCTCGAACAACTCGTGGATCCCCGCCTCCCGCGGGTAGTGCCTGCCGGTTCGGTTCCAATCCACGAGCGTCCGCTGCCGCTCGGCCTGGGTCAGGAACGGCAGCGCGGACAAGCGCGCGTCCGGCCGCGCCACGATCCCTTCCAGCAGAACCTGGAAGTGGCCCAGCATCCGGTCGATCGTGGCCGCCTCGAAAAGATCCCGGTTGTACACGGCCCCCGCGACCAGAGCGCCGGCAGTCTCGTACAGGTGGAGCTCCAGATCCGCGTGCGTCGTCGTCGTCTCCTTGTCCAGGGGCCTCGTCTTCAGCCCGGGCAGCTCGACGACTGGCTCCGGCCGACCATGAAGCGTGAACATCACCTGGAAGAGGGGGTTTCTCGCGAGGTCCCTCTGTCCACCCACCTCCTCCACCAGCCTCTCGAAAGGCACGTCCTGGTGGTCGTAGGCGCCCAGGGCCACTTCCTTCACCCGGGCCAGAAGCTCCCGGAAAGTCGGGTCACCCGAGACGTCGGTTCGCAGGACCAGGCTGTTCACAAACAGCCCGATCATCTGCTCGAGCTCGACCCGCGGACGGTTCGCGATGGGCGAGCCCACCGCCACGTCGTCCATGCCGGTGTAGCGGTGGAGCAGCGCCTGAAATGCCGCCAGCAGGGTCATGAAGAGCGTCGCCCCCTCGCGCTGGCCGAGCTGCCTCACGTCCTCGAGCACGGGCAGGGTCCGATGCCGCCACCCGCCGTTGAAGGTCTGCACGGCGGGCCGGGCATGGTCGGTCGGCATCTCCAGGGCCTGCAGTCCCTCGAGACGCTCACGCCAGTATCCGAGCTGGCTCTCCAGAACGTCCCCCTGCAGCCAACCCCGCTGCCAGGCGGCGAAGTCCGGGTACTGGACGTCCAGCGCCCGGAGCGGAGACGGCGCCCCCGAGACAAATGCGCCGTACAGGAGCGCCTGCTCCCGCGCGAAGATCCCCATCGACCAGGCATCGAACACGATGTGGTGCACCGTCACCAGCAGCGCGTGCTCCTGCTCGGCCACCCGTAGCAGGGTCGCCCGCAGGAGCGGTCCTCGCGACAGGTCGAAGGGGCGCAGCGCCTCCTCCTCGGCCAACCGCCGCGCCTGCTCCTCCCCATCCGGCAGGCCCCGCAGGTCCACCTCGACCAGCGGCACGTTCATCACCGGCGCGACGACCTGGACCGGCTGGCCGTTCACGGTGGCGAAGGTCGTGCGCAGGGACTCGTGGCGGTCCACGATCGCATCCAGGGAACGACCGAGCGCCTCCTTGTTCAGCTCCCCGTCCAGCCACAGACTCGTCGAGACGTTGTAGGCGGAGCTACCCGGCTGGAGCTGCTCGAGGAACCACAACCGCTGCTGGGCGAACGACTGCGTCAGCTCACCGTCGCGGGACACCGGGCCCAGGGGCGGCATGGACGTCCCCCGGCGCGACGCCTCTATCCTGGCCGACAGCTCCGCCACGGTCGGCGTCTGGAACACGGCCCGTAGCGGCAGCTCGACCCCGAAGGTCTTCCGCAGGCGCGACACCAGCTGGGTCACGAGAAGCGAGTGGCCACCCAGCGCGAAGAAGCTATCGTGGACGCCGACCCTCTCCACTCGCAGGACCTGGGCCCAGATCTCGGCCACCCCCTCCTCGACGGGTGTTCGGGCCGGCGCAAACGCGGTCTCTCGCTCGACCCCCACCTCCTCGGGTGGCGGCAGCCTGCGACGATCGACCTTCCCGTTGGGACTGAGCGGCAGCTCCTGCAGGACCACGAACGACGAAGGCACCATGTACGGAGGCAGCTTGTCCTGCGCGTGCTGCCGCAGCTGGCCTGCCGGAACCTCTCTCCCCGGAACGGGAACGACGTAGGCCACCAGCCGCCGGGCCCCGGGGTGGTCCTCCCTCGCCAGGAGCACGGCGTCCTTCACCCCCGGGTGCTGGACCAGCACCGACTCGATCTCCCCGAGCTCGATGCGGAAGCCACGTACCTTGACCTGGTGATCCACGCGGCCCAGGAACTCGATGTTGCCGTCGCTCAGGTGCCTTACCAGGTCCCCGGTCCGATACAGCCGGGCCCCGGGCTGCTCGGAGAACGGATTCGGCACGAACTTCTCTGCGGTGAGATCAGGACGGTTGAGGTACCCGCGACCGACCTGGACTCCGCCCAGATAGAGCTCCGCGATCACTCCGATGGGAACCGGGCGCATCCGTTCATCGAGCACGTAGGCCTGGGTGTTTGCAATCGGCCGGCCAATGGGAACGACCTGCCGCCCGCCTTCGCGCCGGCAGGCCCAGCGCGTCACGTCGACGGCCGCCTCCGTCGGGCCGTAGAGATTGTGGAGCGGCACCTCCAGCCGGGCGAAGAAGCGTTCCTGCAGGTCGTACGGCAGCGCCTCCCCGCTGCAGATCACCCGCCTCAGGCTCGTGAGCTCCGACCCCGCCGGCTCATCCAGGAAGGCCCGGAGCATCGAGGGCACGAAGTGCACGGTCGTGATCCCCTCGACCTCGATCAGACGGGCCAGGTACGCCGGGTCCTGGTGGCCCCCCGGCTTCGCCACCACCAACCGCGCCCCCGCCATCAGGGGCCAGAAGAACTCCCACACCGAAACGTCGAAGCTGAACGGCGTCTTCTGCAGGATCCGGTCGCTCGCCGTGAGCCCATACTCCTCCTGCATCCAGAGCAGCCGGTTGCAGATCCCCGAGTGCGTGTTCATCGCGCCCTTCGGTCGGCCCGTGGAGCCCGAGGTGTAGATGACGTAGGCGAGGCTCCCCGGACTCACCCCGACTCCGGGATTGACGTCCGGGCTCTGGGCGCAGACGTCCCGATCCGCATCGAGGAGGATCACCCGGGCCTGGTGCGGAGGAAGGCTGGCCTGGAGGCGCTCCTGCGTCAGCAGGACGGGGACCTCCGCGTCCGCGAGCATGAAGGCCAGGCGGTCTTCGGGGTAGGTCGGATCGAGGGGGACATAGGCGCCGCCCGCCTTCAGGATCCCCAGCAGCCCGACCACCATCTCGAGCGAGCGCTCCACGCAGATGCCGACCCGCACCTCCGGCCCCACCCCCAGCGCCCCCAGGTGGTTGGCGAGGCGGTTCGCCCGACGGTTCAGCTCGCGGTAGGTGATCGTCTGCCCTTCGAAGACGACCGCCACCGCCTCCGGTGTGCGCTCCACCTGCGCCTCGACCAGGTCTGCGAGGCCCCTGTCCAGCGGGTACTCCCGGCCCGTGGCGTTCCACTCGACCAGGGCCTGGCGTAGCTCGCCTTGGGTCAGTAGCGGGAGCTCCGACAAGCGCCGATCGGGGTCCTCCACGGCCGATTGAAGCAGCCCCTGGTAGTGGCGGGTCATCCGCTCGATGGTGGCGGCATCGAACAGGTCGGTGTTGTAGTGGAATACCACCGCGAGCCGCTCCGCGCCCTCCCAGAGGTGGATCTCGAGGTCGAAGCGCGCCGCCCTGGTCTCGGTCTCGATGGGAGTGAGGGTGAGCCCGGAAAGCCGCAGCTCCTTCCGGGCGGCGTTCTGGACGTCGAGCATCACCTGGAAGATCGGGTTCTGCGCGAGGTCCCGCTCGGGATGCAGCTCTTCGACCAGCTTCTCGAAGGGGAGATCCTGGTGGTCGTAGGCATCGAGCGCCACATCCTTCACCCGGGCGAGCAGCTCCCGGAAGCGAGGATCCCCCGAGAGATCGGTGCGCAGGACGAGGTTGTTCACGAAGAACCCGATGAGCCCTTCGAGCTCGGCCCGGTTGCGGTTGGCGACCGAGAAGCCGATGACCACCTCGTCCTGCCCGGCGTAGCGGTGAAGCAATACCTGGAGAGCGGCGACGAGGGTCATGAAGAGGGTGACGCCCTCGCGCTGGCTGAGGGAATGGAGCTCCCCCGCGAGGGCGGTGGGAAAGACGAGCGCGTGGGTGGCGCCGCGGTATGTCCGCAGCGCCGGCCGCGGGCGGTCGGTCGGCAACTCGAGGACCGGCAGGCCGCTCCCGAGCCTCCGCCGCCAGTGGGAGAGCTGCTCCTCGAGCACCTTTCCCTGGAGCCACTCCCGCTGCCAGTGGGCAAAGTCCGCGTACTGGATGGGCAGCTCCGGCAGCGGGGACGGCGCTCCCCGCGTGAAGGCCTCGTAGAGCACGGTCAGCTCGCGGACCAGGACCTCCATCGACCAGCCATCGGTGACGATGTGATGGAGGGTGAGGACCAGGGCGTGGTCGTCTTCGCCCAGGTGGAGCAGGCTCGCCCGGAGCAGCGGGCCTCGGGCGAGGTGGAAGCGACGCTGCGCCTCATCCGTCGCCCACCGACTTGCCGCCCCCACGCGGTCCACCTCCGGGTGGCCGCCGAGGTCCACTCTCGAGAGCTGGATCCCGAGCCGGGGCTGCACGACCTGCGTCGGCCGGCCTTCCACCGCGGGGAAGACCGTCCGCAGCGCCTCGTGCCGCCGCACCACCTCGGCGAGGCTCGCCTCCAGGGCGGCGGCGTCGAGAGGGCCCACGAGACGGGCGACCCACGACAGGTTGTAAGCCGAGCCCGCCTCCATCTGGTCCAGGAACCAGAGCCGCTGCTGGCCGAAGGACAGCGGTAGCTCCGTGTCGCGGGCGACCGGCCGCAGGAGCGCCGCGCCCAGGGCACTGCCGGCGGAGCGGACCTCCTCGATGAGCTGGGCCAGCTCGGCGATGCTGGGGCCGGCGAGGAAGTTGGCTACCGGCACGTCGACCTCGAGGTCCGCCTCCACCCGGTTCTTGAGCTGCGTGGCCATCAAGGAGTCGAGGCCCAGCTCGCTCAGCGGCCGCTCGGCCTCCACCAGCTCGGGGGTGGAGACCCCGAGGACGCGCGCAACGTGCCGGCGTAGGTAGGCCGCAAGATGCTCGCGACGGTGAGCCGAGTCGGAAGCCGCAAGTTGCCTCCGCAGCGCGGACCTCTCCGACGTGGAGGGTTCGTCCCTTGGCAGCCGCTTCGCGGCGGAGATTTCGATGTGCTCGAGGAGTCGACGGTTCGCGCGGGCCTCGTACACCGGCCGGAA
>WNFM01062825.1_pt1 | contig 13388 bp, 11 predicted proteins | sample 5400271 | NCBI WGS metagenome assembly WNFM01 (sample SAMN13153352, study PRJNA577476) | soil metagenome | isolation source: 60 cm saprolite on Douglas fir-dominated hillslope | place: USA:California | collected 2013-09-17 | reverse complement strand
GTCGAATAACAGCGATGCAACCGGCCCTTTGCCGAGAATGCCAATGATGCCGCACATGATGTCCTTCGCTCCCCAGTTCCTGTATCAAGAGTTCCCGGTAGCAAACACCCGTCAATTCAGCCCGCAAACTTTGATCCTCAGTCTTTCGCGGCGGGTTGGCTTTCACCACCGTAGCCATCTCACGACTATTCGTTGGTCAGTTCGGGCTGCTGACTTGCTGACCACATAAGACCGGCAATACGTTGGGCAGCGCATTGCGAGTCCCCAATACTACCGAGTACGACAACGGCACCAGAGCCACATATCGCTGACGGCACTCTTAATGCCGACGTGCAGTCAACGAACATACCGGCGTCGGCGACCATCTTTTCTTAAGGCTACAGCAAGCGCTTCTGCCGCTGATACTTAACTCGACCGATCAAGGACAGCTTTGAGTTTTGTTGGGACCCAATGCCACAGGCCTGGCCCGCCGAGGCCGTCTTTGTGGAGTGTAACACACGTATACTTTGTTCCGTTGAGTTTTCTAATCGTTGAGCTGGTCAGCTCCGCCGCACTCATTAGAGCCGGATCGTCTTAGATGGAATCGCTTTGCGGCGTCGTTTAAAACGATCCGGCTCTACCCAATATGAGTGCGATTGCGTCGACACCGCCGACGAGCATGCCAAAGACTGGTCGGCTCTCTGCAAGTGGCCCGATTGCGCTCGCTTCGAGGGGCTCGAAAATTTGCCTCGCTCTTGGCATCGTGAATCGAGCCTGCCTAGCGTCGCTGTAGTGACGCACGAGAACCGCAGAGCGATTCCGTCTCAAACGGTTCGGCTCTAACAATCGGTCGACTCACAACCAGGATTGGTTGACGATCGCGGCAGCGGTGGTTCCGCTCGGCCAACCGAACAGGCTTGGCAAAAGGAATGCGGCTTGCGTCACGTATCCGACGATGGAAATTCTGCGACATATGCTGCAATGGGTCCAGTCGCCACCCCCCAGTTGCTTGCAAAGATGACTTTTTTTCCGTCCAGCGACGGCGAACCGTGGGGTTCCGTGTAATATCCATTCGGAACTGCATTCGTTTGAGCCAGCCGACGAACCTTTAGACTTCCATCGGTCGCAAGGGCGGTCACTTCACTGCTATAGAGAGCATAATCCGACTTGCCCGCGCTCCGTGTAAACGTCGCGAAGACCCAGCCCGGATCGCGGAGATTTCGCACCGAACAGTGGCTAGCATAACATGGTGGACTGATGACCGTGACCTTGCCATCCACCAGCCGCCTCTTGATGATCTTAAATTTGTCAGGGTCCGACTTGCTTCTGCCGATGGCGACTTCGTCGCCGTTGCTGTCGATCATAAAGTCGCCATGACCCGGCCTTTCATACTCGGACCAAGTTTGCAGAAGTTTACCATCCGTGGTGAAAACGCGGCGCCGCTGATGCGTATCAGCGATCACCCCCAGTGAATAGCTGACGATATACGACCCTTTCGGTGAGATCGTTGTCCACCCGACCCGATACTCACTGCTCAAGTCGATATCAGGATACTTCTGACCGGTCTCAAGATTGTATGCAAACGTAACGGTCTTTCCATCCGCTCGCGTGGCTAAGATCGCGAGCATCTTTCCGTCACTGGATAGATTCCCCTTGTTCTTACCAAAATTCGCGCCTGTATAACCAGCAAGCGGATTGAGAACTTGAGTACTATTCTTCCTGACATTCCAGAGACCGACACCTTTGCTCGAGAGAAAAATCATGTAATCCGCCTGCACCGGATGCCATCGGATATCTCCGGGAATATTCAGCGCCATCAGTGGCTTATAAGTTTTTCCGTCAAGGAAAACCCGCGGCGTGGTCCCACGATCCAACCTGAGCAAAGTCTGATCCGCATTCCATGCTTCATCGATGGAATAGTGATGAATGGCAATGTTCCCCCAAGTCAGACCTAACCCTGGCACCGGGTTATTGGGGTTCGTCACTTTGACAACCTTGCTGCCGAACTGCGGATCGGTAAACGGCACCAAGTATTGGGGCGCAGTCGCCGCCAGCGCCTCATCCCCAACATATCGCATACACAGGGAGCCGGAAATCGCCGTGCCAGCCGTGCGCAAAAAAGTCCGTCTCGACACATTCGTCATAGGTTATCTCCCGTCGCTAGAAGCACCCATTGATTTGTTGGTGACGAGATAAAGCAACGACGGTCAATCCACTCTATCTCGAGTCAAATCTATCTCGAGTCAAATGACTATTTTTTGTTGGCACCATAGTCTGCGCTGATCCACATATAGGCCGACAGTCGAAACATCGGGAATCGCGGCGCTCCCTTCAGCGTCATTGCGTGCCCAACCAAATCTGGCGCCACACAGGGAATGGAATGGTCGAGGAACCGCGCATTCTTGCCTGAATACCCAGAATGCGATGTCACGATTCACGCTGGCCGGTGGCAATGAGGTCTTCCACCGCGGCACGGTCCGAAATTGAGATGCGAACATGACCTGCGCCTCACTTTGCCTCGCATGAGGTGATACCCGCCCCTGCATGTCAGCGCTGAATCAGCTTAGTCGCTTGGGTCGTCGCTGCCAATTACGATCTGGCCCAAAACAACGCGCCCCTACGAAAAAGCAGAAACCTCGATCAGGAGACGGAGATGCAGGAACGTCAGCCCGGGCACTTCTACGTCAACCATAGCAAGCTCGAGGCTCGTTAGTGTAACCTGCCAGTCCTCAACGAGAAGCCGCCTAAGCCATAGCCAACACCGCATCCAACTCGTGAGGCATCGCCAGCACGAGGAACTGCGCAGCGGCTCTTCTGACATCCGGCCCGGCTCTATGTGGATGCGGAAATTTCCTTTTGATGCGCTCTATATAGCTATCCACATCGCTCTGTGAGAGTTGCGAGAAAAATGCCGCTTCGCCTGCAACATCGATTCCGTCTTGCAGCTCAAAATCCTGCTCGATTCCGGTGTCGTGATAGAGCTGCGTCAGCCAGTCGCCGTCGTATGCTGGGTTGTCGCTTAGCACGATTTTGCCGGTACAAGCCGCGTTCAACCAGTTAGCGACATCATGTGCGTCGAATCCGAATTCAAAAAGATGGGCGCGACTAATCCCGTGAATGCGTTCGCTGTCCGGCGCCCAGTCGTCGATAGTCCATTTTGCCTGTGGTTTGATCAGAAATGCAACAGGCGCAAGGTCGGCACCACACCACCCTATTTCAATCGGATACGACCCCGCATGAAGGGCCGAAGCTTCGACATCGAGCCATAAATGATCTGCGTATTCATCAGCCCAGGCCGGTGTCATCGATACCACATTTTTCTTGCATGCTCGCAGCAACGTCTCAGAAATCGGTTGAGACATCACATGCTCTCGCAGATCCTTCATCACCTCCGTGATTTCGTCATTCCCATGTCGACGACGACGAGTAGACAGATCGAAAATTTGGGCCATTTTAGCACCCCCAGACTGCAATATGTTACCAATTTGATGATCAGCAATCCAAATTCGAACTATTGGCATTTGTAGTTTGCAAAGCCTAGCGTAATTCTCCTCAGGGTCACATCATGCAATGGGATGACATCATGGGGAATTTATTTGCCGTGACATGCCCTGAAGTTTTCCTCCGTTTTGGATTAGAATCTGACTCAAGACGAATATGATGTGATCAAAAAGTCGGGCCTCCGCGCGACCCGTGACCACATCGACGGCGTGAAACTGCTGCCGGGTGTTCTGCCAGCACCATCACCGGAACCAGGTTCGCGTGAAGAGGCGGGCGGAAGATCTCAAGCTCCGCTTCGGCCCCAACTGAAGGCACTCTTGGACGTTATTGTTACTTCGTGCAATGCCGAGGCCATCACCCAACAATTGCCGGCGGACCGCCCGATCCTCTTCGCGCCTGATCGTCGCCTCAGGCCTATCTGCGGCGCAAGACTGGGCCCGTTTATCAGGCGTTAAGAACAAAGGCATATGCTAAGCGGGATTTCGCCTGAATCTCTCGTTCTGGCCGCCAGCCACTTGGAATGAGCCAACCACCATCTGCATGAGTGCAACCAAGATGTCCTCTAGCCGTATCCTGACTGATGTATCTCGTCTGCTACGCACGGCTTCCCAGGCCATCGAAGATACGTTTGTCGGCATCGGCAATCGGCTCGAATCGGCCATCGAAATCCTCGATCGGCTTGGCCAAACCTTTGAGAGCCTGCAGCGGGATCTCGGCAGCGAGGATCTGGCGGTGGCGACCGCGTCTATGGAGCAGGTGGCTGAGCGCATCAGTGCGCTTGCATTACATCGTGATGGCGTCCCCGAAACCTTGCAGGACATAACGGAGAAAACTGTCGTCGTCGGACAACGGTTGAATGAGATGCGTAAGGCCGTCAAGGCAGTCGATGTATTAGCTGTCAATGCCAAGATCGCTGCGGCGCATATCAGCTTGGCTGGCGAGGAATTTGTCAGTTTTGCCGATGAGATCGGCTCTGCTTTAAAGGTGGCCGGGGTCAATCTTGCCGATTTTGGCGCCGAGCTTGGCCAAGTCATTTCCACCCTGCGCGACGCGTCGCAGAGTCAGGCTGCATTACGGCAACGCCAAGCGGAGGCCACCACCACCGTGCCGCGGGCGCTGCGGCTCAGCGTGACGACGATCAGCGATCGTAATCGGCAAGCCGGCGGGGCGGCGGCAACGATCCGCGAGCAAACCTCCGAAGTTGCGCGTCAGGTTGGTATCGCCGTTACTGCCTTGCAGATCGGCGACACGACCCGTCAGCGGATCGAGCATATCGAGCATGCCATCGACATATTCGAGATAATATTGCAGAACAATGCTCGGGCATTGCGCCGATCATCACCACTTTCTTTCGAGATGCCAGACCATATCGGCCTGGCAGAGCGCAAAGCTATCGCCGCCATTGGTGCCAGCGCGCAGATCGCGCAACTCGACGATACGGCGGAAGAACTCGACAGCCAGTTGCAGCGTATCCTGGCCGTGCTGACGGCGCTCGCCGGCGACGCACATGAGATGGCGGCATTGGCGCAGCTCGCCTATGGGACGAGTGGTATCAGTGGCCGCACATTCCTCGACGATCTGAGCGATAAAGTCGGTCAAGCCAATGATCTTCTGCATGCCCTGACAACCGCACAGCATGATGCCGACAATGTCGTCCAATCGGTCATGGTAGCGGCGGGATCGCTGACCGGACATATGAAATCGATCCAGTCGCTCGAAGCCGATATCCGACTAATGGGCCTGAATACCACATTGAAATGCAGCCGGCTCGGTGCCGATGGCCGGTCACTCACGGTGATCGCGCAGGAACTGCGCAGCTGTTCGAATATCACGGCGAGTGAAGCCGACACCATTATGCAGCTCCTCGACGCCGTAACGCTGGCGGGAAACCAGCTTTCTGCCCGTGAAACCACTCAGCAGAGCACGGAAACGCAAGCGATTTCTGAGATCATGAACAATTCGATCGAACGTCTGAACAGCGTCGGCGATTCTCTCGCGCACGCCTTGGCCATCTTGTCGCGCGATACCGACAGGGTTGTCACCTTGCTCGATGAAACCCTAGCAACAGTAGCGGCGCATCAGACCATCAGCGATACTTTGAGAAAATGCGCCATAATCCTGGCCGAGATCGCCCGCCCGGTGACGCCCGAACATGACCATTTAGCGGATGTCCTCGCAGATCTCCAAACTGTGCTTTTCAAATCCTATACCATGGTGCAGGAACGTCAGATCCACGCGCGCATCTTCGGCGCGCCCGTTGCCGATAGCAAGGACATGATCACCTTGCCGAGGACGGTGGCGTCGAGCGAGGCGGAGCTGGAGGAGATGCTATTCTAACCAGTTGAGCTTATGCCGACTCAGAGGTCCTGGGCATCGCCTCCGCTGGTGCCCTATTGTCGAGGTCTCGAACGACCGCCTCGCCAGTTGCCGTATGGAAGCTGATTTGCCGCCCGAGATTCCCGCCGGTCCGCTGCGCTGCTACAGGTATCCGATAGGCCTGCATGCGCCCCAGGGCCAGAGCGACATTGCGCGCACCGACAGTCACCTGTGCCGCCCCCAGCGGAAAAACTGACGCACCGCCGAAAATCTTGGCCTGTAGATGGTTGGCCTGGCTGCCGAGCTCACGCATTCTGTCGACCAACAAATCGATCGCCACCTCGCCATAACGCGCGTTTCCGGCATCTGCCTCGACTTGTGCACTCGGCAATACGTAATGATTGATACCACCCCGACACAAATTTTGATCCCACAGGCAGACTGACACGCAGGAACCTAAAATGGTCGAGACCAAGGCTGGCGCGGCCTCGCAATATATATCGCCCTGAAGCAGGAAAATGCGTGTGATCGGCGATTGCATCGGCGCTCTAACCACGGCCGACCCGGGCTATTTCCATCGCCAATGAACCGAGCGGCATGACCTTTTCGACCGCACCACGGGCAATCGCTTCTTTCGGCATACCGAAGACGACGGATGTCGCTTCATCCTGCGCAATGGTATACGCGCCGGCATCCTTCATCTCGCGCAGGCCGTGGGCGCCATCGTCTCCCATCCCCGTCATGATGATTCCCACCGCATTGGCTGCGGCATATTTGGCGGCCGAGCGAAACAAGACGTCGACCGAAGGGCGATGGCGCGACACCAATGGTCCGTCTTTTATGGCCACGTAATATTGTGCGCCACTGCGCTGCAATAGCATGTGATGATTGCCCGGCGCAATCAAGGCGCGACCGCGCCGCACAATATCGCCGTCTACAGCCTCCCTGACCTCTATTTCGCAGAACCCATCGAGCCGGCGGGCAAAGGCCTCGGTGAATTTTTCCGGCATATGCTGGACGATGACGATACCAGGCGAATCAGCGGGCAGAGCCTCCAGAACCACCCGGAGGGATTCCGTTCCCCCGGTCGAAGCGCCAATGCAGATCACCTTCTCTGTCGTTCGCACCATCGCGTGTTCGGCAGCAGGTGCCGGCAAAATGACATCCGCTGAGAGTTTCTTCTGCGGCTGAATGGAGCGAGCCGACCGGACCGGCAACCGGCCGATTTTGGCTTGTGCCGCAGCCTTGACGACATCGCAGATCCGTAGGCTGGATTCCTGGAGAAACTGTGCCGTATCGACCCGTGGCTTCAGAATGACATCGACCGCACCTGCTTCCAGTGCCTGCATCAAAGTCGCCGATCCCTCTGCCGTGAGAGAAGAGCACATAACAACGGGAATCGGATTCTGGCTCATGATCTTGCGCAGGAAGGTGATGCCATCCATGCGCGGCATCTCGACATCAAGGGTGATGACATCGGGTATTTCATCGGCGATCCGCTTGGCAGCAACGAAAGGATCGGGCGCCGTCGCCATGACCTCGATCGCCGGATCGCTCTGCAACACCTGGCTCAGCATTTCTCGTACCGACGCGGAATCATCGACCACGAGAACACGGATCTTGCGTGTCATGGATCTCTAAGTCCGCTGAAATACAGTCGGCCCGACCTGCCTCAGCGGCAGATTGAACCCAGCCAATGTTTCCGAATGGCCCATAAAGAGATAGCCGCCGGGACGCAGGTGATCGCATAGACGAGTCAAGACGGCAAGCTGGGTTTCCTTGTCGAAATAGATCAGGATATTGCGGCAGAAGATGACATCCTGGTCCTTGCCGACCGGATAGGTTTGATCCATCAGATTGAGCCGGGCGAACTGCACCTGCCCGCGCAACTCCGGCACCAGGCGAATCGCTCCGCTGCGGCGATCCTTCGCCTGCATCACATAGCGGCGCCGGAAATCCGCCGGTATCTGGGCCGCCATATTTTCGGGATAGATGCCGAGGACAGCCGATTGAAGAACCTCGGTACAAATATCGGTGGCAAGGATCGATGCACGCAGCTGCGGCCAATTTTCCCGAGCTTCTGACAAGACCATGGCGACGGTGTAAGCTTCGGCACCCGTCGATGCCGCGGCACTCCAGAACCTCAGCGGTGCCGTGCCGTGGCGTTGCCCCAGAAGAGCTGGCAGGACCTGCTGAATGAGCAGACGGAAATGATCCGGTTCACGAAAGAATTCCGTCTTATTCGTCGTCACTGCGTCGATCAGATGCACGGCTTCATTTTCGAGCCCGTTTTCCTCGAAAAGGTAGTGGCAATAATCAGCAAAATTGTCGTAACCGGTCGCTCTTAGCCGGCGACGCAGCCGGCCTTCGACCATGGTGATTTTATTGGGCGGCATTTTGATGCCGCTGTAATCCTGAATGAAACGCCCCAGACGCTCATAGTCACGCCGCGTCAATCCGCCTGATTCCAGAAAACTGGTGGGAACCGAGGCGTTACGACTCACTACCTGGGCTGCCGTCATGCGCGCTCAAACTCCGCATCGCGGCTATCTGGCCCGCCGGTGGTAAGGTCGAGGGTGAAGCCGGCGCGGCTGCGGCCGTTGTGGCTCTTTGCCGCTACCCCGATCTTGGCGGGCATCGGCTTGGCGGCGACCGCTGCGGGGGCGTGATAGCCATTGCCCTTGACCGCCGGACGGGCCGGGCCCCCCGGCCGCGCCGCCGGACGGCTCGGCGTTGATGGCCGGCGATCCGTCTCATGCGCGTCGGTCCGGAAATAGGCGATGCTGCTCTGCAGCTGCTCGGCTTGCGCCGCCAGTTCCTCGGAGGTCGCCGACATCTGCTCGGAGGCGCTGGCATTCTGCTGCGTCACCTTGTCGAGCTGCTGGATCGCCTGATTGATCTGATCGGCACCGATATCCTGTTCCCGGCAGGCCGCACTGATCTCCGCCACCAGCTCCGCCGTCTTCTTGATATCCGGCACCAGGCGCGTCAGCATCTCGCCCGCTTCCTGTGCCGCCTTCAGGGTCTGGCTCGAGACCGTGCCGATTTCCGCCGCCGCCGCCTGGCTGCGCTCCGCCAGCTTGCGGACTTCGGAGGCAACCACCGCAAAGCCCTTGCCGTGTTCGCCGGCCCGCGCCGCCTCGACCGCCGCGTTCAGCGCCAGCAGATCAGTCTGGCGTGCGATCTCCTGCACGATGGTGATCTTCTCGGCGATCGTCTGCATGGCGTTGACCGCCCGTCCCACCGCCTCGCCACTCGACTGGGCGTCGCCCGCCGATTGCCGGGCGATCTTCTCCGTCTGCGTCGCATTCTCGGCATTCTGCTTGATGTTCGACGCCATCTCCTCCATCGAGGAAGAAGCCTCCTCGGCCGACGATGCCTGTTCCGTCGCACCCTGCGACAGCTCCTCCGCACTCGAGGACAGCTCCTGGCTCCCCGCCGAGACATTGTCCGCCGCGCTCAAGGCTTCCGAAACAACGCCACGGAGTTTTTCCAGCATCCGATCCAGGGCAATACCGAGCGTGTCCTTATCCGACAAGCGTTGGATATCGACCGTCAGGTCCCCGTCGGCGATTGAATCAGCCACCGCGGCCGTGGCGCGCAGATTGGCGGTCATGCCGTTCAAAGCATTGACCAAATCCTTGATTTCGTCATTGCTGCGGACATCGATGCTCTGGTCGAGATCGCCGATGGCCACGGCATTGGCCAATGCGATCGCCTTGCCGAGACCACGGCTGATCAGCAGACTGATCCAGATGCCGGCGACGAGCGCAACCAATAAGGACAGCACCACGGCCGTCACCAGCAGGACGCGCTGTTGCGCATAATCATCCTCGGCATTCGACTTGGCTTGAATCATCTGCTGGCGATTGAGGGCAACGATATCGGCCAAAACGGCTTCGGCCTGCTTTGCGAGATCACGCCCCTGCCCTTCCGAGATCGGTTCGGCGGTTTCCCGGTTGCTGACATTGGCCCCCATCAGGTCTCGCATCTTGTCCTGCACCGGGACCCATTGCTGCCAGATCGTCATGAAATTAACCAGCTTCTGCTTGCCGTCCGCCGAAGAGAGGTCGTGCAGTTTCTCCTCTTCAGCCAGCAGTTCCTGCCTCACCTTTGGGATTTGACCGCTGAATTCGGCGACCTGCTGCTCATCATTGGCCATGATCATGCTCTTTTCCGTGCTGACGAGCGCAGACATCTTGAGCGACATATCTTGCGCCAGCTCAACTTCTTGGGCTGAGCCATCCACCAGGCCATCGACCGAATCCCGCAACGTCGACAGCCCATTGATGCCGAACGCGGCCATCACCGCGGATAAACTGATAATCACGGCAAAGGTAATGCCCAGTTTCGCTTTGATCGTCAGACGCATGCTCTACTTCCTCCCATTCGCAGTGGGCGACATGGCCGCAATCACGCGGCGCTTTGATCCAGACCCGAGGCGTTGAAGCCGGCGCCGGCTTCCTCGTTGTGCAAAAAGATGCGATCGATATCCAAAATCGCAATGAAATCCGCGCCGCGCTTGCCGATGCAGCGTATGAACTCCGGCCGCCATTTCATGCCGAGCTTCGGCGTGTCTTGCAGCACGGAGGCTGTCAGTTCCGTCACTTCATTGACTTTATCGGCGAGAATGCCGACCGTGACTTTTTCGCCATCCAACATGACGCCGATCACGACGATCCGGGTATCGATCGTCGCTGCTGTCTGCGGCATATCGAATTTCAACCGCAAATCGGCAAGCGGCACGACCTTTCCGCGGACATTGACGAGGCCAGGGATGAAGGGATGGCTGCCCGGCACTTCGGTGACGGGTGCCTGATCTAGGATTTCATAGACTCGGGTCGCCTCGAGCGCAAAGATCTCGCCTTGCAATTCCAAGGTTAGAACTTCCAACGTTCCCGTACCGATCGCACTCATTTGTGTCCCCTTTCGCTCAACCGGCAACCCGCAGCCGATCGTCGCGCTGCTGACCGCGCGCCACCAGATGGGCGACTTCCAGGATCAGCGCGACCGTACCATCGCCAAGGATCGTGGCACCCGAGAAGGTGCCGACCTTTGCATGCAATTTGGACAGCGACTTGATCACTGTTTGATGGTCACCAATGACTTGATCGACCACCAGACCAACACGCGTCTCGCCGAAAGAAACGATGACGACCTTCTGGAACGGATCGGGCGCCTGTTGAACTGAGAACAGCTCGCGCAAGCGAAGGAATGGCACCAAATCATCGCGAATATTGAGGAAATTTCGTCCGCGCGCGCGTTGTTCTTCGGCTGGCGGCAGTTCGACACATTCTTCGACGGCTGAAAGCGGAATGACGTAACGTCCCATACCGACACGCACGAGAAGGCCGTCGATGATCGCCAGGGTCAGTGGCAGGCGCAACGTGATGGTCGTTCCTTGGCCCGGCGCGCTGGCGATATCGATCGTGCCGCGTAAGCCTTCGACCGTCTTTTTGACGACATCCATGCCGACACCACGGCCGGACAGATTGGTCACTTCCTTGGCAGTCGAAAAGCCGGGCTGAAAGATCAGCTGGAACAACTCGGCATCCGACAGTTTGGTGCCTGGCGTCAGCAAGCCGTTCTCTTCTGCCTTGGCCTCGATGCGCTGACGGTCGAGGCCGCGGCCATCATCGGTGATCGAGATTAGCACCTTATCGCCGGTATGCCGTGCCGAAAGATGAATATTGCCCTGCGCCTGCTTGCCCGCCTCTTGCCGCTGCTGCGCCGATTCCAGGCCATGATCGATGGAATTTCGAATGAGATGGATCAGCGGATCATTGAGGCGTTCGATCACCGTCTTGTCGAGCTCGGTCTCTTCGCCATTGGTCGTCAGCGTGATTTCCTTACCGAGTTCAGTTGCCAAATCATGCACCAGGCGGCGGAAACGGCCGAACAGCGAGGCGATCGGTACCATACGGACGCCCATCGTCGTGTCGCGCAACTCCAAAGCCAGGCGCTCGATCTCTTCAGCAATCGCTTTCACCTGCATATCGGTGGTGGAAGCTGCCACTTGCTTCAGCCGCGACTGCGCAATCACCAATTCGCCAACGCGGTCCATCAATTCATCCAGGCGCTCAGCTGGGACCCGGATGCTGCCGCCAGTTCCACCCTTGCCTTGGCCTCCTTCGCTCTTGATCCCCCCGCCCTTAATGCCGTCGCCCTTGATCTTTGCCGCATCACGACGCACCGCCTCCGATGGCTTAGCCACGGCAGTCGCGGCTGATGCGGATACGGTTTCGCTGGCTGCAACCGACGGTGCCGCATTCATACGCTCGCTTGCGCTGGGACCAGCATCGGCAGAGCTATCCTGAAGCGCGGCCGCAGCCTCGTCCGTTGCCGGTTCGATCGACAATTCCATGTCGTCGAGCACAAAAAGGAATACGTCCTCAATGGCAGATTTCGACTTCGTGGTGGTGAGATACACCTCCCAACCGATATGGCACTCATAGGGATCGAGCGCCTCCAGCGGAGGCACCTCATCCGTCAAGGCCGAGATGTGTGCTTGGCCAAGTGCCGCCAATTCGTCGAGCAGCAGGAGCGGATTCGTGCCGATCGCCATACAGTCCTTCGGCAGACGCATACGGATACGCCAATTGGTCTGCCGGACGTGCTCGTCAACAGCCGATGCCGGAGTCACCTCGGCCTGAGCTTCATCCGAATCTGGGCGATGGTTGTCGACGACGGTTATTCCTCCGGTCGACGCGGTATCGACGGCGCGCTCGAGCCGACGGAGAATTTCGCCGCCTTTTGCTTCTGTCGCAGCGCCAGGATTGTCGATCAGGTTGCGGATATGATCCTTGGCGGCGAGCGTGACCGTGACCATTTCCGCGGTTAGCGGTACCGCGCCCTTTCGTACTAAATCGAAGGCCGTTTCGACGTAATGCGTGAAAGCAGCGACGGCTTCGAATCCGAACATCGAGCCGGAGCCTTTGATCGTATGCAGCGCACGGAAGGTACTGTCGATCAGATCCTGATCGTTTTGTCTGTCGGCCAAGTCGAGAAGCGCCTGTTCGAGGTGTTCCAGGAGTTCCTGCGCCTCCTGACGAAACAACTCCGAAGGGTCTTGCCCGTTCATGCGCCCAATACTTTCTTGACGACAGCAATCAACTGCTCTTGTTGGAAAGGTTTGGTAATCCAACCCGTTGCCCCCGCCGCCTTCGCCTCGGCCTTGAGCTGGCCGTCGGATTCCGTCGTCAGAAACAGGATCGGTACACCTTTATAGGCCGGCAACTGGCGCAATTCCTTGATCAGAGCGAGACCATTCATGACCGGCATGTTGAGATCGGTCATCACCATATCGACTTGAGATGCCCGGGCTTTGGCGAGCCCCTCCGATCCATCATTAGCCTGGATCACCTGATAGCCGGCCCCGGTGAGAGTCAGCTTGACCATCTGACGGACGCTGGCGGAATCGTCGACACTAAGAATGGTCTTACTCATGATGCTGGATCTCCTTCGAGCCAGAAAAGGTCGTCGCTTCGGGGATCGCCCGCCGGCGCTGCCAGAAAGCCGCTGCGAACCAGCAGTTGAAGCAGTACGCCGGTTGCGGGATGCGCGAGGGAGACCGTCATACCGAGTTCGGCCGC
>WNFM01200882.1_pt1 | contig 13389 bp, 12 predicted proteins | sample 5400271 | NCBI WGS metagenome assembly WNFM01 (sample SAMN13153352, study PRJNA577476) | soil metagenome | isolation source: 60 cm saprolite on Douglas fir-dominated hillslope | place: USA:California | collected 2013-09-17 | reverse complement strand
TCATCATGGCTCTGCGTTTTCTTGATTTGCTGGACGATGAAGACACGCCCACTGCCAAACTGCATGATCTGGTCGAGAAAAAGGATGACCGCAAAAAGGTTCTGCATAACATTCTAGCGAATGCCTATCGGCGTCTTGTCGATCTTGACCTCACTAAGACCACTCCCAAAATGCTGGACGATGAGATGGAAAAATACAGCGTTTCAGGTGACACGAAAAAGAAAGCGGTGAGGTTTTTCCTGCAAGCCGCTAAATATGTCGAGATGCCGATGCATCCGCTTTTGCAGAGTCAAGTCCGCAATTCTAATGGGCCGCGCAAGAAGCGCACTCTTAACAAGGGAGTTGTGATTCCCGCGCCTCTTGGGCCAACTGGCTCTGTCAATAGCCTAGAAGAAAGGCCGACCAGCACACAGGCTGCGGGAATGAGCAATGGCGGCAAGATCGTTCTCCAGGTGTTTGGTGATCCCTTTGCCCTTCCATCGGAAGAACGCAATTTAATTTTTGAACTTGTAGACAAAGTACGAGAGCATGCGAAATCTCACCCCGTTGACGTTGATGGCGATGAATACGAGGATGAGGAAGAACCGGAATGAGGAAATTGAGAGAAGCATTTATGAAGATAAGAAGAGCGGCGCAATCATCCGTGCTTGCTGGGATGTGCGGGAACCGCAGTTACAAAAGCCCGATTCGCTGGTAACGAATCGGGCCTAGGCGAGCTTGGTTGTGCTTGGGTTGGCTTTCGGCTTGCGACGTGAGCCAATCCGTCTTTAATCGGAGGGTGACTATCTGGCGATAGGACTGGTTTTATAAACCAGTGTTCTCTTAACGGGAACGGGGTCCGATCCCCCCGCCCTCCGTCAAATTATAGCCCAATATTAGACGTGGGGACAGGGGTATAATCCGCGCTGCCTCCCTTAGAAAGCCGAGTAAAACATATGAGCAAGCCAGCAAGAGAACCACGGATCACCAAAAAAGCAGTACGAGCTGCACGTGCACAACAAGCTATTCCGCATCCGGGCCTACAGTTTTCTCATAAGCATCACGTCTTTATTGCTAAGGCGAAACGGGGTGAGCTGTGGGCGCTAAATCACCTATCACCGGTGGCCAAGGCAGCGATTACACCCTTATTTGAGGTGTGGCCGCCGTCGATCCCCAAAAAAAAGAAGGATGGCAAACCTCCAAAGCCACCTAAAACCTTGCCTATTCACGTAAATGATTTACTCGTGCCAATACGTGATGACTGGGGTGCGCTACCATTTTTTCTGGACACTCGCTACGTTGTCACCGGAGGAATACCGGCACCTATGGCGGCAAAAGCCTTCTTTGATCGTGCTCGCGCTCTGAATTTAGCTTTTATTCCAGTTACCCAAATCCGGTTTGCGCCAGCTTTCCAACAAGAAATCAGAGACGCTATCGCGCAAGACAATCGGGGAGTAATGATTAGATTGTTGGTTGCCGATTTTAGTAATCCCGCTTTGGGTAACTTGCTCGCTGCTCTTTTAGGAGTTCTACAGGTCACTCCGGAACAGACCGATATTCTGATTGATCTGGAGCGAAAATCAGCGCAGTTTGAGGTTCAGACCGTTGGAAGCGCCGCACTCTTAGCGCTTCCATCACTGAATCAATGGCGGACAGTAACATTGGCAGCGGGGTGTTTCCCGCCGTCTATATCAAGCCTTGGTCACGGCACATGGCATCCTGTATCACGATCTGATTGGCTTGGATGGTCACAGGTGCTTTCCCAACAAACTGCGGCTAATAGCCGCAGGCCGTCTTATGGCGATTATGGAGTCAGATGCGGCGGCAACCCAAGGGATATTCCCAATCGGCCAGATCCGAATATTAGGTATACGGCGAATCCAGCAGTATTGGTACGCAGAGAAACAAAGGCCAACGGCAAACTAAAACTCATTTGCTCCAGCTTGATTACATTACCTGAGTTTTCAGGAGCACCGTTTAGCCAAGGCGATTCGGAACTGGCTGCGAGAGCAGCCATGCCAGGTTCTCCGAGTAATAGTCAAGCAGAGCAGTGGATTCAATGGTGCACGAATCATCACCTTGAATTGACTGCTTCTCAAATCCAGAACCTCCCCTAGCCTTAATCGCAAGGCGGGCCTCTTCAGCCAAGGTCTTTAACGCTAACTGCTCGGCTGCGTAATTCCAGACTTCTTCGGCTGAGTGTCTGGAAGTTACGCCCTTGCACCCATTGCGCCTAAGGCAGCGCAACGCCTCATCCTTCCAGAGCATCCTTGCAAGAGCTGCTTTATCCTGAGTTTTATTTTTCTTCGGCTTACGGATGTCTTTGATCGTGACAACACCATCGCGCATCGCGGCAACTCGTAGACCCCACCATGGCGGAATAATGTTTTGGGCAGCGGATAATAGCTTGTATCCACATATCATGGTCATGAAGTCAAAGATTCTGGAGTATTGCGATTTCTGACCCTCCAGCCTCGCAACGCTGGCGCTGTCACTTTTTATCTCGAAGCCATGCAGAGAGCCGTTAACCACGGCAACATCAATGCGAGCACCCTTGCAGCCAAACTCTTCCAAGATAAGGTCATGCGAAGGGTCGGGAAAGCGCTGATTCAGTTCGCGGAGAAGCACGGAACGAATATCAGAGTCACGCGTAACAAGATGGTGGACAACCCCAGTGTATGATTTGAGTGTCCGGCCCAAACCGCCATTATCAAGATTTACCGCAAGGCCCGATTCGCAGTCGGGTCTTACGAGTTTTATACCACCTTTCCCGACATTCACAGAGCCAGAAAATCAAGCCCACCTTCCCATTCTGATAAATACTCCCTCCCTGCAATCAATTGCAAGCGTTCCTATTTTAGGAATGCCCTGTCACGGCTACCTACAATCAATAGCTTACGGGCGTCTCTGTGTCAAGGGTATAATCCCCAAAAATTGCAGAAGGAGTTGCGGAAGAGACACCTACCCCGGAGGCACAGAGACACGGAGAAAAACAGAAGCCTTTTGCCGCAGATTTTCGCAAGATCAGCGCAGATGCTGATATTGCCAGAAATGCCAAAAGTGCCAAAGATCGCCGAAAGTGAATCCAGCGCTCGGAGCAAGGGAGCAAACTACATTTCCAACAAAATGCAGGAAGCACGTCCGATCTCGATTTAATCTGCGTTTTTCTGCGCAAATCAGCGGCAACCCGGTTTAGGTTTATCCGGCGGGCGCCATCACAATCGGCGGGGTGGGCGTCTGGCTGCCGCGTTCTGATTCCACGGTTACGGCAAAGCCCTTGGCGCTGATTCCGGCGTTCTGCATCGGATGAAGCATCATGCCGTTACCGGCCGAATCTGGCCTGAAGGTACCTGCGGGCATAGGCGCACTGCCGTCCGCAGGAAGCAGCCAGAGTTCGTAAACCTTGTTCGTTGGCAGTGGCGCCAGATCGTGGGCCACCATCAAAATGTGGCCTTTTTCCGGTAGATAGATGGTCTTGATCAACGGTTGCGGACGCGCTTTAGGCGAGGACACCAATGTTACGCGCATCGCATTAGGCGCGTTCCACATATCCAGAACTTCCTGTGCATGAGCTGAGCGCTCACGTTCCTGATCCAATAGCTGCTGCATCTGCGTTTCGCGTTGGCGGGCTTGTCTCAAGTCACGCCTGGTATTGCGCAGATCGCGCCACAAGAGAAGGCTGAATACGGCCAGCAGCAGCATGACGGCGACGGGCGCGAAAGAGAGCCAGCGCGAGCGCAGGCGTCCCACCACAAACGGTTTTTGCGCGCGGCGTTCCATGCGCGGCTCGGCGCCGATGGCGCTGAGCAGACGCTGGCGCGCGCGCTCCGGCGGCTGCGGCCCGACTGCCGACAAAGCCAGGAGCGCGGTGTCAGCGCGCAAGGCCTCGAGCTCGCGGCGGCATTCGCCACACGTGCCCAGATGGGCCTCCAGTTCCGCCCGGTCCTGCGGGTTATCGAGCGCGCCCATGGCGTAGACGGCCAGCGCCTCAGCGAATTGTGGATGCGCGTTCATGCAAATACTTTTCTCAAGGCCAGCAATCCGCTGCGAATGCGGGTCTTGACGGTGCCCAGAGGCTGGCCAGTCTTGCCGGCGATTTCCGTGTGCGTCATGCCTTCAAAAAATGCCATCTCCAGCGCTTTGCGCTGTTCCTGGGGAAGCTGCGCCAGCACGCCGCGGACTTTTTCCACCGCCAGTCTTCGCGCGGCATCGTCTTCCAGATCGACTCCGGTAGAGATAGGCAGCTCATCAATATCGTCTTCCTGGGGACGTTTGCGCAGATGGTCGATGGCGCGGTTACGCGCGATTACCGCCAGCCACGGGGCCAGGCGTCCACGATCGGCGTCAAAGGCCTGGGGGTTGCGCCAGAGCTGGAGAAACACCTCCTGCACCACGTCCTCGGCGGCCGTAGTGCTTGCCAGCACGCGCAGGGCGACGCCGTACACAACTCCGGAATAGCGGTCATATAGGCCGGCCATGGCGCTCTGGTCCCCAGCGCGTATGCGCGCGATCAGGGCCGCGTCATCTTGATGATCTGGCGCTTGCGTGCCGCTCACGCGCATAGTCTCGCTTTCCTATGAGTACGAATCCTGCCCCCGTTTGGATTGCCACTGAATCCGGGCCGCCTGTGGGAGGCGGCATGTCCTAACTCCATCGTAACAAATCCGTTCATGCCGCGAGGACCGTGGAACCCCTCTCATGCCATCTTCACTGAGGCAAGGATTTTTGCAGCCACCGGGTGCGTGGTAACATCACCCGCATGCGGACCAGAACGATAGCCAGTGTATCCGTCGTGCTCTTTTTTTCTGCTGTTGCTTTTTGCGCTGACACGCCCGATTTTACGGTAAAGAAAATCGGCGAAGGAATTTACGCGGCCATTGCCGCGGATGGCGGCAAGGCCGGAAGCAATGCCGGATTTGTGGTCGGCAGCAACGGCGTGCTGGTCATCGACACGTTTGAAGAAGTTGGACCGGCGCGCGATCTACTGGCGGAGATCCGCAAAATCACCAGTTTGCCCGTCCGCTTCGTGGTAAACACGCATTACCATCTGGACCACACCGGCGGCAATGCGGTATTTGCCCAGGCCGGGGCCATCATCGTGGCGCAACGCAATCTTCGCGGCTGGCTGCGTACGGAGAACCTGAAGTTCTTCCGCGATCCCAAGCCGGAACAAAAGGCCATGGTCGAGTCCCTAGTGTTGCCGGACGAAACCTACACTGATGCCGTGGATATCTATCTGGGTACACGGCAGATTCAAGTCCGCTACATGCTCGGGCATACCGGCGGTGACTCCGTCGTAATAGTGCCGGACACCGATGTGGTTTTTGCCGGTGACCTGGTGTGGCAAAAGCACCTGCCCAACCTGATTGACGCGACCACCAGCGATTGGGTTAAGACCTTGGAGAAATTGCTGGCCGACCGTCCTTCAGCCACGTTTGTTTCCGGGCATGGCGACGTGGCAACTCCCGCCGACGTGCGCGACTTCCACGACTATCTGGTCACGCTGCGCGAAGATGTTGCCAAGGCACAGGCTGCCGGCAAGACCGACCAGGCCCTGGTCAATACCGTGCTGGAGCAGTTGCAGGAGAAATACGGTAACTGCCCGGCCACAAGCCCGGCGCCCGCAGCGCCCGCGCCGCCCTCAAGCAATTGCTGGGGATTCTTCAAGGCGTTCTCCACACGCAACATTACGCAGACGGCGGCGGAGCTCTCCGGCACCAAGCGAGTTCCGGCCCCTGCGCCCGACACGGGAGCAAAGTAACATTCCCGCCCTGGCCCAGCGCGTGCAGGAATGGAGTCCAGCGGCAAGGTGGAGCATCGTTTTTATTGTGTGCATGGTTGCCGCAGCGGGGGTCGCGTTCCTGCAACCCATCCCGCAGCCGCAGGCCTACCACCATTTTTCTGACCAGCGCATAGTTTTCGGCGTGGCCAACGGTCTGGATGTTCTCTCAAACCTGGCTTTCTTTATATCTGGGCTGCTTGGCCTCATTTTCGTGCTGAAGGCCGGACTGACCATGGATGCAGGCACTCGCTGGGCATTTGCCACGCTGTTCTTCGGACTCGTCCTCACCAGCTTCGGCTCGGCCTACTATCACCTGGAGCCTGACAACCAGCGCCTGGTATTTGACCGTCTGCCGATGATCATCGCCATGTCAGGTTGCGTGGGCGCGGTGGTGGCAGACCGCTTTGGCGGTGCGACCGCCTGGTCTCTGACTGGATTGATTGCGATTGGGCTGTGGACGGTCCATCAGTGGAGCGTGAGCGAGCAACTGGGTCGCGGCGATCTCCGCTGGTATGCCCTGTATGAAGGCCTGATCTTCTGCGTGAGTGCGCTGCTGCTGTGGCTGTTTCCGTCTCGCAATGGCGCAACTCCGGCGTTTGTGATTGCCGGGGTAGGCAACATCGCAGCCAAGGTCTTCGAACTTCTGGATAAACCGATTTACGGGCTGGGCGGAATTGTCAGCGGGCACACGTTGAAGCATCTCAGCGCAGGCCTGGCGTTTCTGCCGCTAGTGTTTTTGATTCGAAAAATCGGGAAAGAACGGATGGTGGACGATTCAATGCGTCCCGACCTTGCTGCCGCCGGGTTCGAGCGCTAGCGGGTCTGCGGAAACAGAGTGTAGAAATTGTCAGCCGTCTTTTGGCCGATCTCTTCTTTGCTGAGCCCGCGCAACTGGGCGATGGCCTCCGCCGTGTGCACGACAAAGCCTGGCTCATTACGCTTGCCGCGATGCGGTACGGGCGCTAGGTAAGGCGAATCGGTCTCAATCAGCATGCGGTCCAGCGGGACCTGTTTCGCAGCATCGCGGATGTTTTCCGCTTTGGGGAAGCTGACGTTTCCGGCAAAGGAAATATAGAAGCCGATCTCCAGCGCCGCCTGCGCGTGTTTCCATTCGCCGGTAAAGCAGTGGAGTATTCCCGGAAGACCGCTGGGCGCCCAGTGTTCGCGGAGCATAAGCAAAGTGTCGTCCCAGGCGTTCTCGCTGTTGTTGCTGGGGCGGCAGTGGATAATGATGGGTAGCTTTGCGGCTTGTGCCAGCTCCATCTGGCGGCGAAAAACTTCTTTCTGCACGTCGCGCGGTGAATGGTCGTAGAAATAGTCGAGGCCAATCTCGCCCCACGCGATCAGCTTGGGATGTTGCGCCAGACGCGCCATATCATCGTAGTCGGCTTCGGTGGCAACGCTGGCTTCATGAGGATGCAGCCCGGTGCTTGCGTAGATCCAATCGTGCTGCTCGGCGATTTTGAGGGCACAGTCGTAGGTGCCTGGGCCGGTGCCGCTGCCGATGGCGAGAATGCGTTCCAGCCCGGCTTCGCGGGCGCGGGTAAGCATCTCAAGGCGGTCAGAATCGAATTTGTGTCCTTCAACGTGGGCGTGGGAATCGATGTACAAAAGCGGCCTCGCTGTTTATAAATATCACGCATGTATCTGGGTGATCCAGAAGCGCTAATCCAGAAACCAGCCATCCAGAGGCAAATCAGGAGGACATATGGCGGTATCGCGAAGAGAATTCATCAAAACAGGCGCAGTCAGCGCGTGCACGTTGGCGGCGGGAGAAGCGGAGATGCAGGCCCAGACGGCGCAGCCCTCGTCAGTCCAGCTTGCACCCGCCCAAGCCAGCGCCACGCCGGCCGATCGAATGCCGGAAATTCCCGCCGACAAGATGACGCCGGAGCAGAAGAAAGCCGCTGACGATTTCTTTGCCGAGCGCAAAACCCCGGTCTTTGGTCCATTTATTCCGCTTCTACGCAGCCCGGAAGTCATGCTGCGGGCCAAGGCCATGGGCGATTACCTGCGCTATAAAAGCGTGCTGCCGCCGCAGCTCAACGAATTCGCCATCCTGATCACGGCGCGGCGTTGGACGCAGGAGTATGAATGGGCGGTGCATCAGCCCATCGCGGTGAAGGCTGGGCTGAAAGCGGAGATCACGCAGGCCCTGGCCGAAGGCCGGAGACCGCAGGGCATGTCAGCCGATGAAGAGATGATCTATGAATTTTCCAGCGAGCTGCATCAGAACCAGGGCGTCAGCGATGCCACCTACGCGCGCGTGCTGGGCAGGTTCGGCGAGCAGGGCGTGATTGACCTGATCGGCGTGAACGGCTATTACACGTTTCTTGCGATGGTGCTGAACACGACGCGCACAGCGTTACCGAAAGGCGCAGCGCCGCCGCTGGCGTCATTTCCGCGCTGAGGCTATTGCGCGCTGGATAGGTCCGCAACTGGGAGAGGCAATGTAAGTACTTATTTCAGCTTGGCCCCGACTGGCACATCTTCCAGAAAGCCTGCCAGCACCGGCTTGCCGTCTTCGCCAACGGAAGCAGCCACGATCATGCCGTTTGATTCCAGCCCACGCAGCTTGCGTGGCTGCAGATTGGCCACGATCACAACTTTGCGTCCGATCAGGTCTTCCGGCTTATAAGCCAGCGCGATTCCCGCGACCAGTTGGCGGACCTCAGTGCCTATGTCGACTTCCAGGCGCAGCAACTTGTCCGCGCCTTTTACTTTTTCCGCTGCTTTGACCTGGCCGACGCGCAGCTCCACTTTCATGAAGTCGTCGATAGAGATTTTTCCGTCAGCCAGCGGTGGTGCGGCTTTGGCGGCGGGCGCGGCTTCTGCAGGACCGTGCGCGGCCTGTGTGGCCGGCTGTCCGGGACGAACGCCTTCACCCGCGGGCGCAGGAGCAGCGGCGGTTGATGATGATGTGGTGGAGGCAGCCTGCGCTGCGCGCTCCTGTTCCATCTGTTGCATCCTCTCGATTGTAGTTTTATCGGCGCGGGGAAAGACCGGTTCAACTTTGCCCAGCTTGCCGCCCAGCGGAAGCTGAGCCCACTTCAGTTCGGCGAGATTGAACTTAGTGATCTCGCCCAGGCCGAGCTGGTTCCATATCTTTGAAGTCGACTCCGGCAGCACCGGATGCGCCAGCGCGGTCACAATGCGCAGGGCCTCGGCCGCCGTGTACAGGATTGTTGCCAGGCGCGCTTTGTTCTCCTCGCCTTCTTTCTCGGCGACGATCCAGGGCTCTTCGTCCACCAGATACTTGTTGACCGCCGCGACCAGCGACCACGCCGTCTCCAGCGCGCGGGAGAACTGGTAGTCGTCGAACAACTGGCCGAACTCGTGGATGACAGCGAGGGCCTGCTCCTTGATCACATCGTCAGTGGCCTTGCGCGCCACCGTAGGCGAAGGATAGGGCACCGAGCCGTTGAAATAACGGTTGATCATGGTCAGCGTGCGGCTGGAGAGGTTGCCGAGATCGTTGGCTAAGTCAGAGTTGTAACGCTGCACCAGCGCGTCAAAGCTGAATGAACCGTCCTGTCCGAAAACAACTTCGCGCAGCAGGAAATAACGCAGCGCGTCATTGCCCATTACGTCGATGACGGTCTCCGCGCGGACGATGTTGCCGCGCGACTTCGACATCTTGCTCTCTTCGAACAGCAGCCAGCCGTGCGCAATCACAGACTTCGGCAGCGGCAAGCCCGCGGCCATGAGAAACGCCGGCCAGTAGACGCAGTGGAAACGGATGATCTCCTTGCCGATCATGTGAACGTCGGCCGGCCAATAGCGTTCAAATTTCTTCTGCTCGTCTTCTTCTTTTGCTCCCAGCCCGACGGCCGTACAGTAGTTGCTCAGCGCGTCGAGCCAAACATACATCACATGCTTAGGATCGCCAGGGACAGGAATGCCCCACTTGAAGGTGCTGCGGCTGATGGAGAGATCGCGCAGGCCGCTCTTGACGAAGGCGATGACCTCGTTGCGCCGCGTGTCCGGGCGAATGAAGCCCGGGTTCTCCTGGTAGTGCTCCAGCATCTTGTCGGCGAAGGCGGAAAGCTTGAAGTAATAGTTTTCTTCGCTGACGGTTTCCGTGGGGCGGCCGCACTCCGGACAGGGAGCGCCCGGGCCGACGGAGTCGACATAGAGCTCGTCAAACACGCAATATTGGCCGGTGTAAGTCCCCTTGTAGATGTATCCGTTTTCCTGGATCCGCTTCCACAGCTCCTGTGCGCCGCGTTTATGGCGTGGCTCGGTGGTGCGAATGAAATCGTCATTCGAGATATTCATCTTCTCGAACAGCGCACGGAACAGGCCTGAGACCTCATCGGCAAACTGCTTGGGCGTCTTGCCCGCGGCTACGGCTGAGCGCTCGATCTTTTGCCCGTGCTCGTCTGTGCCGGTGAGGAAGTAAGTATCAAAGCCCAGCATGCGCTTGCGGCGGGCAATGGCGTCGCACACCAGAGTTGTATACGCATGCCCGATGTGAGGGCGCGCGTTCACGTAATAAATAGGAGTGGTGATGTAGAACTTGGTGCCCTTATCCATGGGTTCTTTCCAGATAGACCTTGATAGCTTCCTGCATGACGGTTTTCAACGGAACATTCTGCTCTTTGGCGATACGGCGGCAATCTTCGTACTCAGGAGCGTAGTTGCTGATGCTGCCGTTCAGGTGGGCCAGCTTCATACGTACATCGCCCCATTTTGTGCTGATGCTTACATGGCGGCGAGCCAGCGCGGCCCGGCTCTCGCGGCGCATGCGCACGCCCAGCGTTGTGGTCTCAGCCAGAATAAGTTTGGTCAGGCGCTCGCTGTCTTCGCTGCGGCAGAGCACGGTCAGCAGCATGCCGGGACGGTTCTTCTTCATCTGAACCGGAGTTCCCCAAACGTCCAGCGCGCCTTCCTGCAGGGCCCGCTCCATGGCGTAGCCAAAGACCTGCGGGGTCATGTCGTCGACGTTGGCTTCGAGCACGGTAATTTCTTCTATAGGGAATGGTGATTCCTGCCGCTCCGCCGTTTCACCCACGGTGAGACGAAGAACGTTGGGAACATTCTTGAAATTGCGTGTCCCGGCGCCATAAGCGACCTTTTCAGCCTTCATAGCTGGAAAATTGGAGAAGCGTGAGGCCAGCACGCTGACGATAGCGGCCCCAGTGGGCGTGACCAGCTCTTTTTGGATCTCGCCGGAATAGACTGGCGCGTTCTTGAGCAATTCAAGGGTAGCGGGAGCGGGAATCGGGAATGTGCCGTGCGCGCAAACCACGGTTCCACCGCCCACGTTCAGCGGCGAGCAGATCCATTCGTCAACGCCCAGCGCCTCCGCGCCAACCGAAGCGCAGACGATATCGACGATTGCGTCGATCGCGCCGACTTCGTGGAAGTGAATCTTTTCGATGTCCGTATTGTGGACCTCTGCTTCCGCCGCGCCCAGAGCTTCAAAAATCCTGATGGCACGGTCTTTGGCCGACTGGCTGATGGCCGCGGCATTGATGATCTGGCGAATTTCCTTGAGGCCGCGATGCGAGTGGGGATGAGCGGCGCCGTGTTCGTGTTGGCGGTCATGCGAATGGCTGTGAGCGTGAGGCTGCTGGTGGCTATGTGAGTGTGCGCGATCGGACGAGTGGGAATGGACGGAAGCCGGTTCGGGTTCGTGGGCGTGGCCATGGGACCGGGATTCCTGCTCCCAGAACTCTTCCCGGGGCAGTTCTTTCTCTCCGGCGGCAATCACATCGAGCTTGGTGGCGCTGATGCCGCTGCGGTCGACGCGCGAGATTTCCAGGCGGGCGTCCACGCCCAGGGCTTCGACAGTCCTGGTAAAGACCTCAGGCGGAACTCCGGCGTCCAGCAGGGCGCCCAGGAACATGTCGCCGCTGATTCCGGAAAAGCATTCTAGGTAGGCAATGCGCATGTAGGCCTAAAATTTCAATCATAGGTTCAGCGGGGCGTGGCGTCAAACCAGCGCGGGCCGGCGGGTTTGCTATAATCGCCTTTTTCATCAGCAACTTACGGCTTGAAGTGAGCCCCAACCGCTGAATCTCATAGCAAAGGCAAACACTTGTATCTGGAACTACAGCAGCAGCTTATCCAGCGCGTGCGCGACCTTCTAAAGCGGCAATATGACGCGGAACTGCCACGGATCGTGGTGGACCAGCCACCGAACGTCGGCCTGGGTGAATACGCGCTTCCGCTGAGTTTTGAGCTGGCCAAGAAGCTGCGCAAGCCGCCGCGCAAGATCGCGGAAGAAATAGTCGCCGGGCTGGGCCAGGTCCCGGGATTTGAAAAGTTTGAGGTCGCCGGCGCGGGATACATCAATGCCCGGCTCAACCGCCAGGAGGCCGCACGCGTGCTGTTGCAGGCGGATTCGCGGCCGGGCTCTGCTGTTGGACAAAAAATCCTGGTGGAGCACACTAGCATCAATCCTAATAAAGCAGCGCACATCGGACACCTGCGCAACGCGATTCTAGGGGATACCTTTGTTCGTCTGCTGCAAGCCGCCGGAGCGGATGTGGATGTGCAGAACTATATCGACAACACCGGCGTCCAGGTAGCGGACGTGGTGGTGGGTTTTCTGTATATCGAAAAGAAAACCCAGAGCGAGATTGAGGCGCTGATCGCTCACGGCTCCGGCAGCAAGCCATTTGATTATTACTGCTGGGACCTCTACGCGCGCGTTTCCCAGTCCTACGAAGAAAGCAAGGAGAACTTGAAGCTCCGCTTGCAGACCTTGCATGACATTGAGCAAGGCGGCAACCAGGCCGCCGAAATTGGCAAGCTGATCTCCGATGCGATCATTCGTCGGCATCTGGAGACCATGCAGCGTCTCGGCATCCAGTATGACTTTCTGCCGCAGGAGAGCGAGATACTGCACCTGCATTTCTGGGAGCTGGCCTTCGAGCAGATGAAGCAGAAAGGCGTGCTCTACTTTGAGAATGAAGGCAAGAACAAAGGTTGCTGGGTGATGAAGCGCGCCAGCGGCAAGTCTGCCGAGCCTAAGAATGTAACGTCTGAATCGCCGCAAACGCCGGAAGGCCCGGACGAAGACGCCAAGGTCATTGTCCGCTCCACGCTCCAACAACACCGTGACTTACGTCGGCAAGGACATTGCCTACCACCTGTGGAAGTTCGGCCTGCTGGGCCGCGACTTCGGCTACTGGCGTTTTTACCAGTATCCAGATGGTCGGCAGGTCTGGATTTCAGCCGAGTCGGGAGAATCCGACCATCCGCATTTCGGCGGCGTCAACGCGATTTACAACGTGATCGATTCACGCCAGGCCGATCCGCAGAACAACGTGATTGAAGCCATCCGCGGCCTGGGTCACACCGGGCAAGCGGAAAACTATCATCATTTCTCTTACGAGATGGTGGCTCTAACGCCGCGCTGCGCCATGGACCTGGGCTATGAAGTAAGCGACGAAGACCAGAAGCGGTCTTATATAGAAGTCTCCGGACGCAAAGGCTTCGGCGTGAAGGCCGACGATCTGCTTGACTCGCTCATCTCCGCTGCGCAGAAGGAAGTGGACGCCCGCCATCCTGAGATGCAGGAATCCGAACGCCGAGACATTGCCGCACAGATCGCCATCGGCGCCCTGCGCTACTTCATGCTCAAGTTCACCAAGAATTCAGTCATCGCTTTTGACTTT
>WNFM01042291.1_pt2 | contig 13396 bp, 13 predicted proteins | sample 5400271 | NCBI WGS metagenome assembly WNFM01 (sample SAMN13153352, study PRJNA577476) | soil metagenome | isolation source: 60 cm saprolite on Douglas fir-dominated hillslope | place: USA:California | collected 2013-09-17 | reverse complement strand
GCGGCCCGCGGGCGAGCACGAGCAGCGCGATCAGGAGCGCGGTCGCCGAGAGCGCCGCGAAGTCGTGGTAGCCGACGAATGACGGCTTGCGCCTTCCGGCAGGGGTGTGGTCGAGGTCGCCGAGCGCGCCGAAAAACTGCAGTAGCCCGACGAACGTCGCGAGTCCCGACCACGCGACGAGGACGACGGCCGCGGGCGCGAGCTCGCGCGCGCCGCGCACGAGCAGCACGACCGCGGGCGCGAGGAGCATGTACTCGAGCCACTTGGCCGCTGTGACCGCGTGGGTGCCCGTTGGGTAGCCGGAGAAGCGCAGGGCGCCCCAGATCGTCGAGAGGACGACAAGGAGCGCCAGGGCTGCCCAGCCCTCCCACACGGGCAGCGAGGCAGTCAGGGCACGGCGATCGCGCAGCGCCGCGACGAGCGCAGCCGCGACGACGACCAGCACTGCGAGGTCTGAGAGGTCGGCGTTGACCGAGCCGATGCCAACGGACGGCTGATAGTTCCGGTGCAGGAAGAGGGCGGGGAGCGCGGCAGCGAGGATCAGCGGGCCGGCGCCGTAGCGCGTGCGCAGGGTCGCCAAGAGTGGCCACTATAGTCTGTTTGCTGATGCGCTCCCGCGTTCTCCGGCGTCGCGCAGCGACGGCATTCGGGATCTACGGTGCAGCGGTCGTCGGGTTCCTCGCAACGATCGTCGCGGCGCGCGAGCTGTCCGTCCCCGACTTCGCCCGCTTTGCGGTCGTCTTCGCGACCACGAGCCTCCTGCAGCTGTTCGTCGACCTGACGATCGACGAAGTTGTCGTGAAGTATGGAAATCGTTATGCCGCGCGCGAGGACTGGGGACGGTTCCGGCGGCTCTTCGAGATCGGGCTGCTCGTCAAGATGGCCGGCGGGGCCGCGGGCTCGCTCGCGATCGTCGTCGCCGCGTTCCTCGCACCGCACATCTGGAACCTGCACGGCCTTCGCAACCCGCTGCTGATCGCCGCGCTGATCCCGCTCATCCAGCAGCCCGAGGGCATGGCCGGCGCCGTGCTGCTCGTGCGGAACCGCTACGACCTGCGCGGGGCGCTTCTGTTCTGGTCGATGCTGCTCCGGCTGGCCGCGATCGCGATCGGCGCGCAGCACGGCCTTCTCTGGCTCTTCACCGCGATCGTCGTCGCGCAGGCGGTGTCGAGCATCACCGTCTGCTCGGTCGCGTACGCCGCGTACCGCCGCTACCCGCGCGCGGAGCGGAAGCCGCTCGCCGAGGACGCACGCGAGATCCGCGCCTTCGCCATCCAGTCGACGATCGCGTCCGGTCTCACCTCGCTGCGAACGAGCTTGCCGACGGTGCTCGTCGGCATCGTCGCGAGCGCGCGGCAAACCGGCTACTTCCGCGCCGCGCAGGCGCCCTCCACGGCGTTCGCATCGCTGTCGGCGCCGGCGCGGCTCATTCTGCTGGCGGAGCAGACACGCGACGTGGAGCACGGGCGTACCGATCGTGCGTATGCACTCCTCCGACGCTACATCGCCGCCACGGTGCTCCTTGGCCTCATGATCACGCCGGTCCTCTGGTGGGCGATGCCCACGCTGATCCGCTGGGTGCTCAAGCCGAAGTACGTTCCGGCCGCAGATGCGTTTCGCGTCATGTTGCTCGCGGCGGTCGTGCAGCTCGTGTTCGGCTGGACGAAATCATTCCCCGTCTCGATCGGGCGCGCGGGGCTGCGCACGGTCGGGCAGCTGTGTGAAATTGCAGTGCTCGTGCCGGCCGTGCTCGTGCTCGCCGATCTGTACGGCGCGACAGGGGCGGCGGGCGGTGTGCTCGCGGGCGCCGTCACGCTCGCCGTGTTCTGGTCGGTCGCGCTGCTCCGGATCGGGGAGGCGGCATGAAGGTGCTGATCGTCTCGGGGATCTGGCCCCCGGACGTGGGAGGGCCTGCGAGCCATGCGCCGGAGGTCGCAGGCTGGTTGCGCGAGCGCGGCCACGACGTCGAGGTCGTCACTACCGCCGACGCGGCGCCGGCCAAGGAGGGCTACGCCGTGCACTGGGTGTCGCGCGCGCTGCCACCCGGCGTGCGGCACGCTGCGGCGTTGCGCGCGATCGTCACGCACGCACGCCGTGCCGACGTCATCTATTCGACGGGGATGTTCGGGCGCTCCTCACTCGGCGCGTTCCTCGCGCGCACCCCCGTCGTGCTGAAGCTGACCGCTGACCCCGCATTCGAGCGCGCGCGGCGGCGCGGCTTCGTCAGCGGCGAGGTCGGAGACTTCCAGCTCGGCGGCGGTGGTCATCGTGCGGCCGTCTTGCGCGCTGCGCGGAACAAGGCGGTTCGGCGCGCCGCGCACCTCGTCTGCCCGAGCGCGTTCATGCGCGAGCTCGTGATCTCGTGGGGCGTGTCGCCGGAGCGCGTGACACTGCTGCCGAATGCGGCGCCGCACGCCTCGGACGCGGGGGTGTTCGACGTCGGTCAGCGCCCCGTGCTCGCCTTCGCCGGCCGCCTCACCGCCCAGAAGGACCTCGGCCGGGCGCTCGACGCGATGCGCGAGCTCACGGACGCGCGCCTCCTGATCGCCGGCGACGGCCCCGAGCGCGCGCGCCTCGAGGCTGCTGCGGGCGAGCGCGTGGAGTTCCTCGGCGCGCTCCCGCGCACCGAGGCGCTCGGGCTGCTGCGCGCGGCCGACGCATCGATCCTTACATCCGCATGGGAGAACTTCCCCCATGGCGTGGTCGAATCGCTCGCTGTCGGGACGCCGGTGATCGCGACGCGCACCGGTGGCGTCGCCGAGGTCGTGCACGACGGTGAGAACGGCTTGCTCGTTGAGCCGGGCGACACGGTGGCGTTCGTCGCGGCCGTGCGGCGCTACCTCGACGATCCGGAGCTTCGCGAGCGCCTCCGCGTCGCGGCGGCTCCGTCCGTCGCCGAGTACCGCGCCGACGCGGTCTACGCGAAGCTCGAAGCGATTCTCGTGGCGGCGGCGCAGTGAAGCGCGTGCTCTTCGTCGCCCGGAACCGCTACCGCGTTCCCCTCTCATCGAGCCTTCAGTTGAAGTGGGATGCGCTCGCGCGCGTCTTCGACCTGCGCGTCCTCGCCTCGTCGCCGAACCAGTCGCGGGGAGACGAGACGTTCCGCCTGCGGCCGCGCTCGGTGCTCGACGGGCCGCGCTTTTGGCTCTCGTTCCCTGCGCGGATCAAGCGCGAGGTGCGCGCCTTCCGGCCCGACGCGATCGTCGCGCAGAGCCCATTCGAGGCTGCTGCAGCCCTGGTGGCGCGCACCGGCGTGCCGGTGATCGTCGAGCTGCATGGCGACTGGCGCACCTTCGGCCGCCTCTACGGCTCCACCGGGCGGCGTGCGATCGCCCGTGCGGCGGACGCGGTCGGCACGTGGGCGGTCAGGCGCGCGGCGAAGGTGCGCGCGGTCTCGCCGTACACGGAGCGGCTCGCAGAAGAGGTGGGCCGCACGCCGGCGGGCGTGTTCCCCGCGTTCATGGACCTCGCGCCGTTCGCGGCGCCGCCGAAGCCACTGCCCGAGGAGCCGGTGGCGCTCTTCATCGGCGTCCTCGAGCCCTACAAGAACATCGACGGGCTCGCTGAGGCGTGGCGGCTCGCGCGGCCGAAGGCTGAGCTGCGCATCGTCGGCAAGGGCTCGCGCACGGACGTTGTCGCATCGCTCGTTCGCGACGGCGTTGCGACGTGGCAGCCCGAGCTCTCGACGGACGAAGTCGTGCGCGCGCTCGACGAGGCCTCGGCGCTCGTCCTTCCGTCGCGCTCCGAAGGCATGGGTCGCGTCGTGATCGAGGCGCAGCTGCGCGGGCGGCCGGTCCTCGGTGCGAACGTCGGCGGCATTCCCGACCTCGTCAGCGACGGAGTGAACGGGAAGCTGTTCGCGCCGGAGCCGCGCGCGATCGCGGCGGCGCTCGCGGTGCTCGACGATCCGGCTGAGCTCGCACGCCTTGCCGCGAACGCGCGCACGGCCGGCGAGCGCTGGCTCGTCTCCCCCGACGAGTATGCGGAGCGGATGCGGGCGCTCGTCGACGCATGAAGCTCGTCGTGATCACGCAGCGCGTCGATCCCGACGATCCGGCGCTCGGCGCGACGGTGCCGATGCTTCGCGCGCTCGCCGCGAGGGTCGACGAGCTCGTCGTGCTGACGCTGTCGGCGCGCGAGGCGTCGCTGCCGGGGAACGTGCGGGTCAAGGTGGTCTCCGCGCCTCTGCAGTCATTGCGCGGTGCGCGATTCGCGGCGGCGCTCGTGCCCGAGCTGCGCCCGCGTCCCGTCGCGGTGCTCGCGCACATGTCCCCGATTTACGCGGTGCTCGCCGCGCCGCTGGTACGCCCGCTGCAGATTCCGCTGCTGCTTTGGTTCACGCATTGGCGCTCGTCGCGGCTGCTGGAGCTCGCCGAGCGCGTCTCGACGGGCGTCTTGACGGTCGACCGCAGCTCCTTCCCGCTCGAATCGCCGAAGGTGATCCCGATCGGGCACGGGATCGACGTCGACGCATTGCCCTGTGTCGCGCAGCACGAGTCGTTGCGCCTGCTCGCACTCGGCCGAACCTCCCCGGCAAAGGGCCTCGACACGATCGTTGAGGCGGCGAGGCTCGCAGGCGTGGAGCTCTCGCTGCGCGGGCCGTCGCTGACCGACGAGGAGCGCGCGTACCGCGACGGTCTCGGCGTGGCGGTGGAGCCGCCGGTTGCGCGCCGCGAGATCGCCGCCGTCTATGCGGCGGCGGGGGCGCTCGTCAACAACATGCGCAGCGGCGCGCTCGACAAGGTGGTCTTCGAGGCCGCCGCGTCGTGCTTGCCGGTCCTCGTCTCGAATCCGGGCTTCGAGTCGCTCGTCGCGGGCATCAAGCCGTCGTTGCGCTTTCCGCAGGACGACGCATTGGCACTCGCCGAGCGGATCAGCGCGCTGGTGGCCGTAGGTCCGGAAGCGCGCGCGAGCATCGGCCGCGAGCTGCGCACGCGCGTCGAGCGCGACCACTCCGTCGACCGCTGGGCCGAGCGCGTGCTCGAGGCGGCGCAATGACGGCGGTTCTCAACGTGCAGCGGTCCTGCCGCTGTTGCGCGAGCGCGGGTGGGACGCGCGGATGCTCGTGCTGCACGAAGGCGAGCCGGGCGCGCGCGCGTTCGTCGAGGAGATGCGCGCGCGCAACGTGCCGACGGAGACGATGCGCATGCGCTTCGATCTCGACCCGACGGTGCCGGCGCGGCTCGCCTTGCGCCATCCGGTGATTCTCCATACGCACCTCGTCCACGCCGACGTGCTCGGGCTGCCGGCCGGCGCACTGGCGCGCGTGCCGATCCGGATCAGCACGAAGCACGGCTTCAACGAGTTCCGCTCGAACCGCCTGATCGCGGGAGCCGACCGGGCCGCGGCGCGCTTTGCCGACCGGCAGATCGCGATCTCGCACGGACTCGCGCGCTATCTCGCCGAGACCCAGGGCTTCGCCGAGGACGACTTCACGGTCGTGCACTACGGGATCGACGCCGGGCCAGAGCCGCCGCCTCCGCCGGCGTCGACGCGGCTCTGCGCGGTCGGCAGGCTGATTCCGATCAAAGGCTTCGACCTGCTGCTGCGCGCGTTCGCCGCAGCGCGCCGCGAGGTCCCAGAGCTGACGCTCGAGATCGCCGGCGCGGGTCCGCTCGCCGCCGAACTGCGTTCAAGCGCTCCGCGGGGCGTGACGTTCCTCGGCCGCGTCTCGCCGGTGGCGGACGTGTACGAGCGCAACGCGATCGTCGTGATCCCGTCGCGCGGTGAGGGCTTCGGGATGGTCGCCCTCGAAGCGGCGGAGCGGGGGCGCGCGGCGATCGCTAGCGACGTCGGCGGACTCCCCGAAATCGTCGCCGACGGCGAGACCGGCGTCGTCGTGCCGTCGGAAGACGTAGAGGCGCTCGCACGCGCGATCGTCGTGCTCGCCCGCGACCCGGAGCTCGTGCGCCAGTACGGGCACGCCGCGCGACGCCGCGCACTCGATCAGTTCTCCGCGTCGGCTGCAGCGGACGGCGTCGAAGCCGTGTACCGCGACCTGCTCCACAAACGCTCGATCGCCGCGCCCGCGAGTAGCGCGAGCACGAAGTCGAACGAGATCCGGTAACGGGTCGCGCCGGCAAAGACCCACGCCGCGACCGTCTCGTAAATCAGGAAGGTCGCGGCCAGCGCCGCGAACATCCGCGACACGACGAAGAGCCCGACGAGCGCCAGCAGGTAGACCGGGATCGCCCAGACGGCCTCCACCCACTGCCGCACCGGGCCGGCGCTCGCTCCCGGGCCGCTATCGGTTCGCGTCTGCTTCGGGTTCCACAGCATCTCCGTCGCTTGCCCCATCAGCTTCAGCTTCTCGCCGGGGTGGTTGCGCCAGAACGATGTCGTCGCGTGCTCGTAGAGGCGCATCTGCGCGCATTCGTCGACGTGGGGCACCGGTTTGCCCTGAAGGTAGATCGCCCGCTCGAACTCCGGCGTGATCCTTGGCGCTCCTGGGAGCGGCGGCACCTCGTCGATCCAGCCGCCGTGAGCGAGCGTGGAATACGTGTTGACGTTGTTCGCCTTCCAGAGCGCCCGCGCATCGGTCGTCACCGCCCAGCAGCCGACCTGCACTTTGTTGCGCACGAGCCACGGCATCAGGACGAGCACCGCGCACGCGAGCACGACGCCGATGATCGTCGCCGCGCGCCGGCGCTGGTGCCACGCGATGAAGACCGCGAGCACGAGCGGCAAAGCGGCGAGCCGCGTGTTGCCGAGGATCGCTACCCCGCCGACGGCTCCCGTCGCTGCCGCGAACCACAGTCCGCGGCTACGCGCGGCGAGCAGCACGAGCAGGAAGAGCGCTGCCGCGACCAACTGGTCGAGAATCTCGCGGTTGACGTGGATGTCGTGCCAGATGAGGTACGGGTTGAGGGTCGACAGCAGCGCCGCGATCACGCCCACGCGCGCGCTCAGGAAGCGGCGGCCGATCGTGAGCACGAGGTACGCGGTGCAGGCGGCAATCGCGATCTGTGCGAGGCCGACGATCGCCCAGTTCCGGTCGATCCAGTAGAGCGGGATCAGGAACCAGCCGTAGAGCGGCTGCGTGTTCGCCGACGGGATCCCGGGAGCGAAGCCGTAGGTCCCGCTCGCGACGAAGGTCTGCGCGAAGTCGTCGCTCTTCTCCGTGAACGATCCGAGGATCGGGCCACGCTCGTAGAGCAGCGCCACGAGCCGCGGCAGGACCGCGGCAGAGAGGACGACCAGTGTCGACAGGCGTGTCGCTGCGAAGATGCGCACCGTGACCAGCCTTGAACGCTACGCCGTCGTCTCCTGCCACGTCGAGCAACCGCTCGACGATGCCGTGTGGGCTGCCTTCGAGCGCTTGCTGGAGCGTCGCCCCGCGGGCTTCGTCGTCACGCCCTTCCTGCGGCCGCCCGCAACCGGCGAGGACGAGAGCCTCTGGCTCGTGCGGGCGCGTCGCGCGGCCGAGCTGGCCCCGCTCGGCCACCACACGCACTGGGGCGGTCCCACGCAGGCACGCCCTGCCGGTGCCGTCGATGCGGCTGAGGTGGTGCGCGGCGAGATCGAGTGGCTCCGGGCACGCGACCTCGCGCCGCGCTGGTTCTGCGGGGGAGGGTGGTACCTCGACGAGCCCGTCGCCGAGACGCTCGCGGCCTTCGACTACGTGGATTGCTCCGCGACGACCTTCAAGCAGTCGTACCTCGACGACGCCGCGCCGCGCCTCCAGCTCCCCGGGCCGCGCCGGGTCCGGCTCCCGTCAGGCCCGTCATTGCTCGAGCTGCCCGCGACTCATTCGCTTGGCATGCTTGGCCGCGACCTGCTGCGGCTCCGTGGCTTCGTGCACGTCCACTTCCACGACTGGGAGCTCCTTGACCGCCGTCGGGCGCTCGCGCTGCACGCCGTCCTGCGGGCGCTGCGGCTGCGCCGGAAGCCGCTGACGATCGACCAGCTGGCCGATCGCGCCGCAAATGCGCCGGAAATCGACTGGCCCAGGGGTACCATCGCCGCGTGAGCGAGCCCCTGCAGGCGGAGGATGTCCGAGCGGCCCGCCCGTACTACCTCTCGGCGTCGCCGCTGAAGACGCTCGTGCGACGCGTCGCCAGCATCGCGATCCTCGCCTTCATCGACATCTCGGGGCTGACGATTGGCCTCTACGGCGCGCTTGCACTACGTGCCTACCTCTTCGACCCCAAGCCGATCCTCTGGGGCCTCCTCTGGAACAACGAGACCGACTGGCTGCCGTTCCTGATCCTGCTGCTCGTGCTCGTCTTCGCGCGCGCGGGCCTCTATGCGCCGCGCGAGCTGCGCGAGGGCGCCGGGCGCGTGGTGCCGAGCGTGTTCCTCGTCTCGGCGCTCTCCCTCGCGTTCGCCATCGGGACCGGCCAGCACTTCACGACGTTCGGCCTCTACATTGTCGGCGCGATTTTCGTCGCGATCCTGATCGGCATTTTCCGCGCGAGCTACGAGCTGGTCACCGGGACGTTGCTGCGCGCCGTCGGCGTGCGGCGCAAGGCGATGCTCGTTGGGGACCCCGCCGCGCGCCAACATCTGCGCGAATCACTCGGCGCGAGCCGCGGCGGCATCTATTACGACTTCGCCGGCGAGACCGACCCGGCCGATGTCGAGGCGGGATGCCGGCCTGGACGACACGCGACTGCTCGAGATCGTCGAAGCCGCGCACCGGCGCGGCGTGAAGGTCCGGGTCGCGCCGCGCACGACGGAGCTCCTGATCGAGCGCGGGGAGTACGTGCCCGGGCAGGGCGTGCCGTTGTTCGAGCTACGTCCGCCGGTGTTCGCCGGCGCCGACTGGGCGACGAAGCGCATCTTCGACACCGTCGTCGGTGCGCTGATCGTCGTCGTCGGCGCTCCTTTGTGGGTGGTAATCGCGGCGGCGATCAAGCTGACGTCACGCGGCCCGGTGCTCTACGCCGACTCGCGGGTCGGGCTCGGCGAGCGCTCGTTCCGGATGCACAAGTTCCGCACGATGGTCGAGGGCGCCGAGGAACGGAAGGACGAGCTCGAAAGCGCGAACGAGGCAGGTGGTGCGCTCTTCAAGATCCGCGACGATCCTCGCGTCACTCCGGTCGGACGGTTCCTACGCCGGCTGTCGCTCGACGAGGTGCCGAACGTACTCAACGTGCTGCGCGGCGAGATGTCGCTGGTCGGCCCGCGGCCGCTCCCGCTCCGCGACTTCGATCGCCTGGAGCCGTGGCACCGCAAGCGGTACAACGTGCTGCCGGGGATGACCGGCCTGTGGCAGGTCGCGGGCCGCTCCGATCTCACCTTCGACGATCTCGTGCGGCTCGACTTCTACTACCTCGAGAACTGGTCGATCTGGCTCGACGTGACGATCCTCTTCAAGACGCCGGGCGCGGTCTTATCGCAGCGCGGCGCCTACTGACTGGCACACCTACACCGCACGGGCCACGAACGCTGCCTTCACGGACCACCGCGCGGGAACGGGCAGTAATCCGATCGCCCTCGCGGCCCGACTGTCCGACCGCTCGGGCCGGACGCGCAGCGCGCGGACGATGGTGAAGTCTGCCTGCTCGACAAGCGGACGCAGAGACTCGGGGGTGTAGTCGCGGAGATGCTGCGGATGCTCCTCGAAGAAACCCCGCCGCCAGGTCATGTACCTCTCGAACAGATCGTTGCGGTTCGGTACCGAGATCAAGAGATGTCCACCTGACTTGAGCAAGCGGCGAGCCTCTAATAGCGTCGCGGACTCGATCTCGTCGGGGACGTGCTCCAGGGTCTCCGCGAGAATCGCCAGGTCGAAGGATCCATCGGGCAAGCCGGTGTCGTGGACGCTTGCGTTCACAACCGAGAGCTCAACGCCTCGTTTGGCGGCGTTGTCACGAGCATGCCGGCAGAAATCTGCTGAGAGCTCGATACCCGTGAACGAGAGCTCGGGCCGTTCGTCATGGAGGTCGAACAGAACCACGGGGTTGGGTCCGCAACCGAGGTCGACTGCGTTCGTCGCCGGTAACCGAAGCGCGGCACGCACGAGTTCCTCTTTCAGTGTCTGTTCCGAATAACCCACGTATCCCGGATCGGTCTCGTAGGTCCCCCGGTAGTAGTCAAGAACGGCGTCGGCGGGTAGGCCCCGCAAGCTCCCAGGCACTTCGTCCGGTCGCAAGTCCTCGAGTCTCACATTTACCGCACCGTAACGGCCCTCTGCGACACTTCGGGCCATGCGCTCGACCAAGTTGCTCGTCGCGGCCTCGGCCGTCGATCTCGACTTCCGCTACGGCTGCACCCCCGCCTGGTGGCAGCTCTGGAAGGGGCTGTACGAGGAAGGCGCCGATCTCGTCGTCACCCCGTACCGCGGGCGGCCGGTCGAGTCGCCGTGGTGGCGCACCGCGCCCAACCCGACCTACCGTGAGGGTGAGTCGTTCGCCCGGGCGCGCGACCTCGTTGCGCGGCTCAAGGGCGACTCCTACCTGCGGCGCGCCGAGGACAACCCCGAGGACGGCTTCGGCGAGCGCATGACGCGCGAGGCGGTCTGGCGCTGGGTGACGCCGCGCTGGCAGAAGCACCTCGACCGGCTCGTCGAGCGTGAGCGGCCGGACGCGATCGTCGTCTTCACGATCCCCATGTCGCACCTGCGCGGCATCCCGACGTATCTGCGCGAGCGCTACGGCATCCCGGTGATCTTCTACGACGGCGACGCGCCGATGAGCCTGCCCGAGTTCGGCGGCATGGACACCGGGTTCAACTGGTACACGCAGGCCGACCCGTCGGAATACGACTTCCTCGTCTCGAACTCCGAGGGCGCGGCTGAGCGGCTGCGCGACCTGGGTGCGCGCCGCGCGGAGACGATCTTCTGGGGCGCGGATCCCGACTTCTTCGCGCCGGCGGCGATCGAGAAGACGATGGACGTCTTCTTCTACGGCTACGGCGACAAGTTCCGGCGCGAGTGGATGGAGGCGATGGTCGGCGAGCCGTCGCGCGCACTGCCCGACGTCGACTTCGCGCTCGGCGGCCGCGACTTCCAGGGCGACACCGGCAACGCGCGGCTGATCGGCGACGTCCCGTTCAACACCTTCGCGCACGCGATCTCTGCAGCGCGGGTCAACCTCTGCATCACGCGCCGCTCGCACGCGACCGTCTACGCCTCGTCGTCGTGCCGGCCGTTCGAGCTCGCCTCCGCGGGCGCCGCGATCGTCGCGAACCCGTACAACGGTCTCGACCGCTGGTTCGAGTCGGGCTCGGAGCTGCTCGTCGTCGACGACGCGGAGCAAGCGACGCAGGCCTACCGCGACCTGCTTGCCGACCCCGCGCAGGCCGAAGAAATGGGACGGCGCGCGCGCGAGCGCGTGCTCGACGAGCACACCTACCGCCATCGCGCGCGCCAGTTGCTCGAGCTCCTCGGGCTGCGGGAGGAAGCGCGTGTCGGCTAATTTGCCGCGCCGCATCGCGATCGTTCCGGCCTACAACGAGGAGCTGAACATTGGGCAGGTCGTCGACGAGCTGCGCGCGTTCGATGCGGAGCTGGATATCGTCGTCGTCTCCGACGGCTCGGTCGACCGCACGGCCGAGGTCGCGGCCGCGCACGGGGCGCGTGTCGTGCAGCTGCCCTTCAACCTCGGTATCGGCGGTGCGGTGCAGACCGGTTTCAAGTACGCGCACGACAACGGCTACGAGCTCGTCGTCCGGTGCGACGGCGATGGCCAGCACAACCCTTCTGAGCTGCCCAAGGTGCTCGCGCCAGTGCTGGCCGGGGAGGCAGACATCGCTGTCGGTTCGCGCTTCTCGGGCGGGGATGGGTACCGCTCATCCGCGACGCGCCGGGTCGGCATCCACTTGCTCGCGCTGATCGTCTCGGCAATTGCGCGGCAGCGCGTCACCGACACGACCTCAGGGTTCCAGGCGCTGAACCGCAAGGCGCTCGACCTCTTCGCCGCGGACTATCCGCACGACTATCCCGAGGTGGAGGGGATGGTGATGACGATCAAGCACCGCCTGCGGTTGCAGGAGGTGCCGGTGACGATGCGCGAGCGCGAGCACGGCCGCTCGTCGATCACCGCACTCCGTTCGATCTACTACATGGCCAAGGTCTTCGTCGCGCTGTTCGTCGGCTTGTTCCGGCGCAGCGTGGTACCCGCGGAGCATCCGTGATCGCCGCCGGCACACCGCTCAAGGTCTCGCTCGCGGCAACGGCGGCCTCGGTGATCCTCGTGCTCGTCGTCTTCGAGCTGATCCGCTCGCGACGGCTGCGCGAACAGTACGCGCTCCTCTGGCTTGCGACGGGGATCGTGCTCGTCATCCTGTCGGTCTGGCGCGGCGGCCTGAACACGATCGCGGGGTGGCTCGGCGTGCGCGGCTATCCGCCGGCGGTCCTCTTCGCCGTCGGGCTGCTGTTCGTGATCCTCGTGCTGCTGCACTACTCGACGGTCATCTCGCGCCTCGCCGACCAGAACGTCGTGCTCGCGCAGAAGCTTGCGCTGCTCGAGACGCGGCTCAACGAGGGCGAACGTAAACCGTGACTTCGCCGTGGCGGAGCACGAGCGGATACCGCTTGCGTAGCCCGCTGATGATCGCCGGCTTCGCCTCGTAATTCCGGCCGACGACGACGGCAGGCGCGTGTGACTGGTCTATCAGCCGCAGCACGTCCTTCGGCTTCAGGTACTCGTTGATGATCCGCGCGATCGAGCTGTCGATCAGCTGCCCCGGCTCACGCCGGTGGGCGAGGTAGGGAATCGACGGGATGTCGCTGACGACGAGGTCGGTCGGACGCGAGTGCGCGTCGACGGCTTGCGCGGCCCATACGTAGTCCGGGCGATCGGGAGCGGCGTTGCGCGCCAGGCGATGGTGCTCCTGATAGAGGCCGGCGCAGACGGCTGTGACGAGCAACAGCAGCGTCCAGTCGCGCACGCGCTCGAGCGTCAGCGCGACCGATGCGCCGGCGGGCACTGCGAGCGCGGTGGCGAGCAGCACGAGGTGGTGGTCGAGGAGCGGGCGCATGGTCAGCGTGAACGCGGCGGCGCCGAGCGTGAACAGCCACAGCGGCCAGAGGCCGAGCGGTCGGCGCCGTACGAACCAGAAGACCGCGCACGCGATCCCGGCCCACGCGAGCCAGCCGAACGGCGTATGCAGATCCGGTAGGTGGACGACGCGCGAAAGGTTCGACTGGGCGCCCGGCTGATGTCCGCCGACCGCGTTGAGGTGCGCGCCGAACACGCCCTGCCAGATCTGGTGGAGCACGTGGCGGTAGCCGATCACGAACGCAGCGATCACCGCGGCAAAGCCGCCTGCGAGATACAGAGCCTCCTGAACGCGACGATGGCGGAGAGCCAGCGCGGCGAGCGGCAGGGCGACGACGACCGCGAACAGCTTGATCGAGACGGCGAGCGCGAACACAGCACCCGAGGCGGCCCAGAGCCACGGCCGCCGCCGTGCGGAGAGGGCAAGCGCGATCGATGCGAGCGCGAGCACG
>WNFM01228926.1_pt1 | contig 13397 bp, 13 predicted proteins | sample 5400271 | NCBI WGS metagenome assembly WNFM01 (sample SAMN13153352, study PRJNA577476) | soil metagenome | isolation source: 60 cm saprolite on Douglas fir-dominated hillslope | place: USA:California | collected 2013-09-17 | reverse complement strand
AGCGTCTCAGGGCTCCAATCGTTCACGCGCTGAGGGGCAAGGAACATGTCGAGTGGGATAATCCGTACGACGTGGGCATGACCGGCCTAATTGGCTTTTCATCGGGCCATTACGCGATGATGGACTGCGACGTCCTGCTCATGCTCGGGACCGACTTCCCCTATCGGCAGTTCTATCCGCGGGGTTCATCGGTTCGGATCGCCCAGGTCGATCTGAGGGCGGACGCCATCGGGCGCCGCGCGCCGGTCGATCTCGCCGTGATTGGCGACGTGCGCGCAACGGTGGACGCGCTCCTGCCCCGCCTCAAGGCGAAGCGAGACACCGGTCATCTCGATCGGGCACGCCAACACTACCGGAAAGCGCGTAAGGGCCTGGATGAGCTTGCCCGCGCAAGGAGCGACAAGCCGCTGATTCACCCTCAGCAGATCGCCAAGGCGATCAACGATCTGGCAGCCAACGATGCGGTCTTCACTTGCGACGTGGGCCTGCCAACTGTGTGGGCCGCGCGCTACCTCGCGATGAACGGCAAACGGAGGCTGATCGGGTCATTCTGGCACGGCTCGATGGCCAACGCGATGCCACAAGCCGCCTTTCCCGGCCGACAGGTGATCTCACTCTCCGGCGACGGGGGCTTCACCATGCTGATGGGCGACTTGCTTACTCTCGTGCAGCACCGCCTTCCGGTCAAGGTGGTGGTCTTCAACAACGGGGCACTCGGCTTCGTTGAGCTCGAACAGAAGTCGACAGGCTTCCTTAATTATGGGACCGAACTCAATAATCCAGATTTCGCACTAATCGCGGAAGCAGCCGGCATTCGCGGCATCCGGATCGAGGACCCCGCCAAGGTCGAGGACGGAATCGCCGCTGCTTTCGCGCATGACGGCCCCGTTCTGGTCGACGCCGTGGTTAACCGCACCGAGCTTTCCATGCCTCCTACAATTACGTTGGAGATGGCAAAAGGCTTCACCCTCTACATGATGAAAGCCGTGATGAATGGTCGGGCCGACGAAGTCATCGATCTCGCAAAAACCAATCTCTGGCGCTGAGAGAAATGGCAATGGCAACCACAGAGATTCCAATCTCCCGCCTGCGGATACCCTCCTCGAGCCGATACACAACGCGCTCATCCGATTTTCTCGCGCTCATGAAACCTCGTGTCATGTCGCTTTCGGTGCTTACTGCACTTGTAGGACTGTTGATTGCGCCTGGACACCTCGATCCACTCTATGGGTCTATTGCAATTTTAGCGATCGCCGCTGGCGCTGGTGCCGCCGGTGCACTCAATATGTGGTACGACGCGGATATAGATGCGGTAATGACCCGTACCGCCATGCGCCCAATTCCTCGTGGCGCCGTCTCGCGCTTAGAAGCGCTTATATTCGGACTGATCCTTGCCGGAAGTGCTGTTGCCGTTCTTGGTTCCGCGCTCAATCTCAAGGCGGCAGCGCTGCTCGCCTTCACGATCTTCTTCTACGTCGTCGTGTACACGATATGGCTGAAGCGGCACACGCGGCAGAACATTGTCATCGGTGGTGCCGCCGGCGCGCTGCCACCCGTCATCGGCTGGACCGCGGCAACCGGAGACATCGGACTTGAGCCGTTCATTTTGTTTCTGATTGTGTTCCTGTGGACGCCGCCCCACTTCTGGTCGCTGTCGCTCAATCGTACTGAGGAATATGCCCGGGCAGGCGTTCCCATGTTGCCTGTTGTTGCTGGTAGGACCGCAACAACCCGGCAAATCCTGATCTATAGTTTTGTTCTGATGCCCGTTTCGATACTGCCGTGGGCGCTCGGCTTTGCGGGCACAATCTATGGCGCGGCGGCTGCTGTCTGCGGCGGGATCCTCATTGTCCTGGCGTTGCAATTGGGCAGGAGCAGCGAGGTCGACAGGCGCGCCGCCCATCGCTTGTTCGCGTTTTCCGTTGTCTACCTCTTCCTGATCTTTGCAACGCTCCTCGCGAGCAACGGCGGCAGTCGGTGGTCACACCGGCTCTCCGCACAGGCTGCGCCGCTCAACGGTGGATCAATGGATGTCGAGTCGCGACCACGTCTGGTCCGGGCCGCGCGCAATACCACCGGTCTCAGAGCAGAGGAAGCTTGATATGCGGTACAGCGTACTGGGACTCCTTTTGACCAGCACTGCGCTCGGTGGCTGCTCGGGAGGTGTCCTCGACCCGAAAGGACCCATCGCCTCCGCCGAACGTCTGGTTCTGTTCGACTCGCTTGGGATCATGCTCGCGATCGTGATCCCCACGATTCTCGCCACGCTTGGCGTCGCCTTTTGGTTTCGCTCGTCCAACGAGCGTGCCCTTTACAGGCCGGATTTCATCTACTCCGGTCGTCTCGAGATGATCGTTTGGTCGATTCCCACGATGACGGTGCTGCTGGTTGGAGGGGTCGCCTGGGTCGGTGCACACGACCTCGATCCCCGTCGCCCGATCATCTCTGCAGTCAAGCCCGTCACCATTCAGGTCGTTTCGCTCGATTGGAAATGGCTCTTCATCTATCCCGACCAGGGCATCGCGAGCGTCAATCGTCTGACAGTTCCGGCTGGCTCGCCGATCAGTCTTGAGCTGACCTCTTCGGGGGTCATGAACAGCTTCTTCGTACCGCAGCTCGGCAGTCAAATCTACACGATGTCGGGAATGGCCACGCATCTCCAGCTGCAGGCCGATCATCCTGGAGCGTACCCCGGACTGTCGGCCCAATTCAGCGGCGACGGCTTTGCCGACATGCGCTTTACCGTCGATGCGGTACCAGCCGAGGAGTTTGGGCAGTGGGTGACCACAACTCGCGGCACTGGTCCGACCCTTGACGCAGAAACTTATGCCGGTTTGGCCAAGGCGAGTGAAGCAGTTGCGCCGTACACGTATCGCGGCATTGCTCCCGATCTGTTCAATCGAACCGTGATGTCCGCATTCAGGTCGGACGAGACCTCTCGGTTCGTCTGTTCGCAGTCGCAGAGGGTGGACAAATGAATCTGCTTGGCAAGCTCGACTGGAGCGCGATCCCATTCAATCAGCCGATCGCCATGGCTGCATCGGGATTCATGATCATGGCCGTAGTGTACGTTCTGGCGCTGGTCACGTTCAACGGATATTGGCCTTACCTATGGCGCGAGTGGCTCACGTCGGTCGATCATAAGCGCATAGGCGTGATGTATTGCGTGCTGGCGCTGATCATGATGCTCCGGGGCTTCGCCGATGCCATTATGATGCGTTCGCAGCAAGCAATCGCGGCTGGTGGCGCGCAAGGATACCTGCCGCCGGAGCATTTCGATCAGATTTTCTCGGCGCATGGCACCATCATGATCTTCTTCATGGCGATGCCGTTCATGATTGGATTGATGAACTTTGCTGTGCCGCTGCAACTTGGAATCCGTGATGTCGCCTTCCCCACATTGAACTCGGTAAGCCTGTGGCTGACCGCGTCAGGGATACTGTTGGTGAACATCTCGCTTGTTGTCGGCGAGTTCGCGAAAACTGGCTGGGTCGCATATCCACCGCTTAGCGAGCTGCAATTCTCGCCTGGAGTCGGTGTCGACTACTACCTTTGGGCCCTGCAAATCTCCGGGATCGGCACATTGATGACGGGAATCAATTTCGTCGCGACGATTCTGAAAATGCGGGCGCCCGGCATGGGCTACATGCGCATGCCCGTATTCTGCTGGACGGCGCTCGCCACGAACCTGCTCATTGTCGCGGCCTTCCCTGTTCTTACCGCAACATTCGCGATGCTGCTGCTCGATCGCTATCTCGGCTTTCACTTCTTCACGCTCGCTGGCCAGGGCAACCAGATGATGTACGTGAATCTGTTCTGGGTGTGGGGTCACCCGGAGGTCTACATCTTGGTTCTACCGGCGTTTGGCATATTTTCGGAGATCATCTCGACCTTCTCCGGCAAGCCGCTGTTTGGCTATCGCTCGATGGTGGCAGCTACCATGGCAATCTGCGTTCTGTCGTTTCTTGTCTGGCTGCATCACTTCTTCACCATTCCAACGGGCGTCAAGGTCTTCAACTGGCTGTTCACGATGTACGGCGGGCGCGTTTGATTCACCGTGCCGGTCCTATGGTCGCTCGGCTTCATGGTGACCTTTGTCATCGGCGGCATGACTGGGGTGCTGATGGCCGTTCCTCCTGCCGATTTCCAGCTGCACAACAGCCTATTCCTGGTCGCCCATTTCCACAACGTCATCATCGGCGGCACGCTCTTCGGTGCGATGGCGGGTTACAATTATTGGTTCCCGAAAGCCTTTGGCTTCACGCTTGATGAACGTTGGGGTAGAGCCTCCTTCTGGTGCTGGCTAGTCGGCTTTTATGTCGCTTTCATGCCGCTGTATGTGCTTGGCCTGATGGGCATGACCCGGCGCATGCAGCATTATGCTGATCTGAGTTGGCAACCATGGCTGCTGGTGGCCGCTGCCGGTGCCCTCGTCATTTTCGCTGGTATCGTCTGCCAGGTCATACAGCTTGTCGTCTCGATCCGCACCCGCGAGAAACATCGCGATGTGACGGGGGATCCATGGAACGGCCGCACGCTTGAATGGTCCACAGCGTCGCCGCCGCCGCCCTGGAACTTCGCGGTCCTACCGCATGTCGCGGAGCGAGACAGCTATTGGAGCCGTAAACAATCCACGAGCGCGAAAGCAAACCCGCCAGAGACGCCGCGGAAATACGAGCCCATCGAAATGCCGAGAAACAGCGCCACCGGCTTCATCAATGCATTCTTTGCGGTGATTACTTGCTTCGCCCTGATCTGGCACATCTGGTGGATGGCGGCCCTAGGAGTCTTCGGCGCGTTCGTGACAATACTTTTTTTCACCTTTCGGGAGAAGGAGGAAGTCGAAATACCGGCTGAGCAGGCTGCCCAGTTTGATCGTGCTCACCAACCGGAGGTTGCCATATGAACATCGCTGTTACCACCGATCATTTTGACGCCGAGTCCCTACCCAGCGCAAGCGAATCGGGTCCCGCCCCTAAGCGGATCGTGGTTGCCTACGGCTTTTGGATCTTTCTCTTGAGCGACGTTGTAATGTTCTCGGCGCTGTTTGCCGGCTACGCGGTGCTGATGCACGCCACCGCGGGCGGTCCGACGGGCGCCACGCTATTCGACCAGTCAAACGTCGCGATTGAAACGGGTTGTCTTCTCGCCTCGAGCTACACGTGCGGACTGATGTCATTGGCAATCAATTCGCGCCGCCGTCATGCCACCTACTTGGGCGCCGTCCTCACCTTCGTGCTCGGGGCCGCGTTCCTCGCCCTCGAGATCCAGGAGTTCGCCACTATGGTCGCTCTCGGTGCGGCCCCGGAGCGCAGCGCTTTTCTGTCCGCCTTCTTCACACTTGTCGGCTGCCACGGGCTGCACGTCGGCATCGGTCTGATTTGGCTGACCATAATGATGGCCCAGCTCGCAATTCAGGGTTTTCGCCCAATCGTTGAACGGCGCCTGCTGTGCTTTTCCCTGTTCTGGCACGCGCTCGACATTATCTGGGTTGGCCTCTTCACGGTCGTTTATCTGATGGGAGTGAGCTCATGACCGCAACACAGTATGATCGCGCACCCGGAGACCGTTCGAGACCTGCAGACTTGCAACGTGGAGCTCCGCAGGGCGCGCTTCTATACACGATCGGATTGGCTCTGGCGGTGATCCTGACGGCAATATCCTTCTGGGCCGCCAATACGTCGCTGCTCTGGCCACCCGGCGTACCCCTAGGACTCGCCGCTCTCGCGATCACTCAGATGGGAATTCATCTGGTGTTCTTCCTACATATCACCTCGGGACCGGACAATACCAATAACGTGCTGGCGCTGGCATTTGGCGTGCTCATTGTCTTTTTGGTGATTACCGGCTCGCTCTGGATCATGACGAATTTAAACGAAAACATGATGCCGTCGTCCGAGCTGATGAGTTTGCACCCAACGACGACAAACCATCATTAGAGAGAAAAAAGGAGCTTGCAGATGAGCGATCTGCGCGTCCGACCAGTTGCGGGACGATACGGGCGGCGGGGATACCGCGGCCGGACAATGTCGGTGCTCTGCCTCGAGCCGGCGCCCACCGTCCCGCCTATCCGGAGTGAAGCCAATGGCCGAGATATTGCATCCTGATCGCGATCAAATCGTAGGTCGGCCCAATCCGCGCTCCGAGACGGCGACGCTGCGCGCTGGCGAGACGGCCCTGCACCGCGTCGTCGTCGTCGGGGGCGGGGCAGCGGGCCTGGAACTCGTCACCCGCCTTGGCGATCGTCTGGGACGGCGCTTGCGGGCGTCGGTGACGTTGGTCGAGTGTGCGCGGACGCATCTGTGGAAGCCACGCTTGCACGCGGTGGCGGCGGGCAGTATCGATCCTGGCGAATGCGAGTTGAGCTACCTCGCTCAGGCGCATTGGCACGGCTTCCGCTATAACTTCGGCGAGATGATCGGGCTCGATCGTGCGAGCAAGGAAGTGCATCTCGCCGCCACTTTTGACAACGAGGGACGCCAGATCACGCCGCCGCGTTCCGTCGGGTACGACACGTTGATGATCGCCATCGGCAGCGTGACCAACGATTTCGGAACACGCGGCGTCGCAAAATACGCCGTTCAGCTGGAAAACTCGGCGCAGGCAGAACGATTCAACCGGAGACTGGTCAACGCCTGCCTGCGCGCGCAGACGCAGCCAGGCCCGGCGCGCCCGGGCCAGCTTCACGTGGCGATCGTTGGCGCCGGTGCGACCGGCACCGAATTGGCAGCCGAGCTTTATCGTACGACGCGTGAAGTGATTGCGTACGGACTTGATCGCATCGATCCGGAGCGCGATATCCGCGTGGTGTTGATCGAGGCTGCTGACCGCATCCTGCCCGGTCTGCCGGAGCGCATCTCCGAAAGGACGCAGCGCCTGCTTGACCAGATCGGCATCGAAGTCCGGACCAGCGCCAGGGTAAAGGAGGTGACGGCGCAGGGCCTCGTGCTCGCCGACGGCTCCTTCGTCGCCTCGGAATTGGTGGTATGGGCGGCTGGCGTCAAAGCTCCGGAAGTTCTACAGCACCTCGACGGGCTGGAGACCAATCGCATCAATCAACTCGTCGTCGAGCCGACATTGCAGACGACTTCCGATCCCGCCGTTTTCGCGATCGGCGACTGCGCCGCCTGTCCACGCCCCGGCGCATCTACGCCGGTGCCGCCGCGAGCGCAGGCAGCGCATCAGGAAGCGGCGCATATGGCACGCCCGATTGACCACCGGCTGCATGGCCGGAAGCTGCAGCCCTATAAATATCGCGACTTCGGCTCGCTGGTTGCGCTCGGCAAATTGAGCACTGTCGGGAATCTGATGGGCTTTCCGTTCATTCGCAACATCTTCGTCGAAGGTCTGTTTGCCCGGTTGATGTACCGTACGCTGCGCCTCATGCACGACCGTGCGATCGGCGGCACTTCGTACGCCGTGCTGCGCCTCCTCGCCCGTGCCCTAGCGCGTCGCACTGGGCCGCCAGTGAAGTTGCACTGATGGCCCAGGAGTTGACGCAATGGTCAACGGATGCTCATCGATGAACCACGGCGCTCGTCGCGCCCTCCACGACGATTCCGCGAAGGGTGGCGTGCCGCTACCGTCGGTCGACGGTTCACGTGCCGCAAAACTGCTCCCCTTTGTGCTGAGTGTCATCGCTGGCAATGTGGACATTATCGGCTTTCTAGGGCTGGGCGGCCTGTTTACCGCCCACGTCACCGGCAATCTCGTGGTTCTCGCCGCCAAAGTGGTGGCAGGCGACCAAGCATCCTTGGCAATTTGATCGCGGTACCCGTGTTTGTGGTCGCGCTTACACTGACCCAACTACTGGCCGCTGTGCTGGAGCGGATCCGAATCAGTTCGCTAGTACCTTTGCTGGTCTTGCAGTTCCTTTTGCTCTTGGCCTTCTTCAGCGTTTGCGTCGGAGCCGGTCGGGTTATCGATCCCAACACGGCGCGCATGATCTTTGCCGGCATGCTGGGCGTCTGCGCAATGGCCGTGCAGAACGCGCTCGTGCGAGTCTCCCTGAGGGGAGCGCCGTCCACGGCGGTGATGACGACCAACATCACCCTCTTCACTATGGACATCGTAAAGATATTGCTCCAGGGCGATGCGAGTGGCGTTGCCGCGGCGCGCGACCGCGCTGGCAACACTTGGCCGGCGATCATCGGATTCCTGCTCGGCTGCGCCCTTGGTGCGGCATGCGAGACCGCACTTGGCCTGCGGTCTCTTATGTTGCCGGCTACGCTTGCGCTTTTCGCCATAGCTTTGGGCTTATCCGCTGCGCTGCAAGGTGTTGGGGCGACCAATTCATGGAACAGAGAACAACATGACGAGCGTAAGGGCTGAATCCGACGGTATGGTCAAGTTGAGATTGCTGCCAACAAGTTGTGGGGGCGCAGACTCAACGCCCACTGGAGCATTTTAGCATCGCCTAGTCCTTGACGAGGCGTAAGGGGCTTTAATCCGCGCCGGCGGAATCCGGCACTGCAGGAGACGAAGTGTGCGGAAAGGGATGATCGAGCTGAGCTTGCCCCATCTGCGCGGACTGGCTTCGAGCTGGCACGCGGTCAGCGGTTGGAGGTCAGCTTTGGCGAATGCTGCATGGGCCGCCGGCCCACCGCTGCTGTTTGGCCTGCGGCTGTGGGCCTCGGTCTGTCTGGCCCTCTACATCGCGTTCTGGCTTCAGCTCGACAATGCGTCTTGGGCGGGCACGTCCGCAGCGCTGGTGTGCCAGCCGCTTCTCGGCGCGTCACTGCGCAAGGGATGGTTTCGCATGATCGGCACCTTGGTGGGCGCGGCCGGAATCGTGATGCTGACGGCGTGTTTCCCCCAAAACCGCGCGAGTTTTCTCGTCGGTCTAGCGCTCTGGGGCGCAGCATGCGCGCTTGTCGCCACGCTGCTGCGCAATTTTGCGAGCTACGCAGCAGCGCTGGCCGGCTACACGGCCGCGATCATCGCCAGCGATGAGCTCGGCGCTGTCGGGGGCGCCAACGGCGAAGCCTTCACACTCGCTATCACCCGCGTCAGCGAGATCTGGATCGGCATCGTGTGCGCCGGCATTGTCCTCGCCGGGACGGATTTCGGCGCCGCTCCACGGCGGCTTGCCGCGCTGCTCGCGGGTTTGTCAGCCAAAATCGCGAGCAGATTCGGCGCCGCATTGACGCTGGCCGAATCGGCGTTGTCGGACATGCAGCCGGTTCGACGTGAACTCGTCCGACAGGTCATCGCGCTCGACTCCATGATCGACCAGGCGATCGGAGAATCCTCCAGGCTGCACTATCATTCGCAGGTGCTGCAGACGGCAATGGACGGCCTGTTTGAAGCCCTGGCCGGTTGGTCCGCCGTGGTTTGGCGGCTCGCGCGCTTGCCGGATGACACGGCTCGGCAGGAAGCCGATGCCGTGCTGAACAGCGTACCACTGGAGCTGCGCTCCGCGCCGCCGCAGGGCGGTGCGACATCCTGGGTCGCCGACCCGGTCGGGATGCGCCGCATGTGTGACGCGGCAGTGCTACGGCTGATCGCCGCGCCGGCCGGAACGCCGTCACTGCGGCTGCTCACCGACCAGACCGCCCGATTGCTTACTGGCTTGTCCGATGTCTTTGACGGACTGGCGTTGCTGGTCGCCGACCCTGCTCGCCACCAAAATCTCCACCGCGCACGACTCCACGTGCCTGATTGGTTGCCGGCGCTCGTCAATGCCGGGCGCGCATTGGTGACCATCGTGGCGGTCGAGGTTTTCTGGATAATCACCGCATGGCCAAACGGCGCGTTGGCCATCACCTTTGCAGCGATTTCGGTCATCATCTTCGCGCCGAAAGCCGATGTGGCCTACGCAGCAGCGATGAGCTTCATGGTGGGGGTCGGCCTTGCTGCGGTTTGCGCCGCAATTGTTGCATTTGCGGGTTTGCCGAATGTAGAGACCTTCGCCGGCTTCAGCATTGTGATGGGACTCTTTCTGGTCCCGGCCGGCGCCCTGATGGCCCAACCATGGCAACCGACGATGTTTGCCGCGCTGGCTGGCAATTTCGTACCGCTGCTCGCGCCGGCCAACCAGACGAGCTACGACACCGTGCAATTCTACAACGCCGCGCTGGCGATCGTTCTGGGCTGCGGCGCCGCGGCCCTGTCGTTTCGCTTGCTGCCGCCGCTGTCGCCGGCCAAACAGAGCGAGCGACTGCTGGCACTGACCTTACGCGACCTGCGCCGCTTAGCGACGGCTGCCGCTCAGCAGCCACCAGACGATTGGAAAAACCGTGTATACAGCCGCCTCGCAGCCTTGCCGGACCATGCCGAGCCGCTGCAACGGGCGCAGCTCTTGGCGGCACTGTCAGTCGGGACCGAGATTATCCATCTTCGTCGTATCGCACCTCAACTGAGCCTGGTCTCGGAGCTCGACTCGGCGCTCGAGGCCCTTGCAAAGGGTAACAGCGTTGCCGCAACCGCGGGGCTGACTGCGCTCGATCAACGGCTTGCCTTACTCGGTAAGAGTGATCCGGAGACCTCGCTTGCGCAGCGAGAGCGCGGGCGAGTTTTCGCGATCTGCGACGCTTTAGCCGAGCATCGCTCTTATTTTGACGCAGGAGCATCAGTTTGAAGTTCGTCGAGGTCGATCTACTCGGCATCTACGTCGCGCCGATCTCAGTGATGATGGTGGCGGCATGGTTCGTTACCCTGGTCATACGCAGGGCCGCGGACCGCTTTGGCTTGCTGACTTATGTCTGGCATCCAGCACTTTTCGTGTTTGCAGTGTACATCATCTTGCTGTCCTCAATTGTACTCATCATCGCACGCTGAGCTCTCATTATGTCCGATGCTAAAAACAAGTCGGAGGATGGGAGCACCGATCTTCGCATCGTTCGTTCCGTCCCGCCGACAGCCTGCAACATGCACAAGGCTCGGATCCGAATCATCCCGCTCTTGATCACGCTCGCCACGACGGGGTGTGCCGTGGTGTTCGGGTCGGCGATGTGGAATGCGTATATGGGCGCTCCATGGACACGTGACGGCACGGTGCGAACCTATGTCGTCACCATGGCGCCAGAGGTCGCAGGACGTATTGTCGAGCTACCGGTGGTAGACAATCAGCTCGTGCACAAGGGCGATTTGCTACTAGCGATCGACCCGACCAACTACAAGATCGCCCTCCAACTGGCAGATGCGGCGGTCGCGCAGGCCCAAGCCACGGCAGATAACGCGCAGCGCGAGGCTGAACGCCGGCGCAAACTCGACGACCTGTCGGTCTCGGTGGAGCAGAAACAGGTCTTCGACGCGAACGCTGTCGCGGCCCAGGCGCAATATCAGCAGGCGGTCGCCAACCGTGATCAGGCCAAGGTTAACCTGGAGCGCACCCAGATCCGTTCTCCGGTGAACGGCTGGGTGACCAATCTCCTGACGCAGTTGGGTGACTATGCCACCGTTGGACGCAACGAGATCTCGATCGTCGACTCCGATTCCTTCTGGGTCGACGCATATTTTGAGGAAACGCAACTTGCCTCGATGCAGGAGGGCGATCCGGCCCAGATCAAATTGATGAGCTACCGCCAAATCGTTCGCGGCAAAGTCAGCAGCGTCGCGCGTAGCATCAACGTTTCAAACGCGCAACCGAACCAGCAAGGGCTCGCCACGGTAAACCCGATCTTCACCTGGGTACGGCTTGCTCAACGTGTGCCGGTGCACATCCGGATTGATCAGATACCAACTGGCGTGCGCCTCGTCGGCGGCATGACCGCGACGGTCCAGGTCGACGCGCGACCTGGGCGGACGTCGAATTGAGCGACCGGTTGCCGACCCAAATTCAAGCTGGCGCGCTCGACGGGCCGCAGAATTAGTCGCGAAGTGCGCAGTGCCACGAAAGCCCTTGCCGCGTACCTAGAAAGTGCAAGTTATCAATCAGTCTCCAAATTCATACCTGATTTTCTAAAATTGTGACCCCTCTGGCGCTCAGTATATGAGTGGACCAAACACGATATCGACGATGAGCATAACCAAGCTGATCAACCGCTTGAGAACGATGCGTCACCGATACGCCCTCTCGGCAGCACGATTAACACAACCTTACAAGGTTAAACTCGCTCACATCGCAAGATTGCGCGACGTTCTCGGTCGAACTTGTTCACTGCCTGAGAGAGTAATAATGCGTGAGACAGAGGGACATATCGAAGCGACAGAAAGCGGCGCGGCTTTCGGTACCTCATCCAAACCGACACGGCCCATTACTTGGTGCATGACGGCCAAGGCGAAACCACACAGCCCTTTCGAGTTTGAGTCGGTATTACTTGCGATAGCAGGACATGATCTTCGGCAGCCACTTCAAGTCATCGAAAACGCTCACCAACTTCTCGGGCGAGGCGTTCGAACGGCATCCGACTTACGCCTGCTCCAGTTCGCTCAAAGGGCGACCGATCGATTGAGGGACCAGCTTGACGAACTTGTTGCCGCCCTTCGGCTCCGCGAGCACGCCAAGGGGATGAAACTAATGCCGGTGAGGGTCGGCCCCTTGTTGGAGCAAGCTGCTTGCGAGAACGAAGTCGAGGCTCAAAAGAAGGGGCTTAGCGTTCGTGCGGCCCCCACCAGCGCCATGATTGAGAGCAATGCGCTGCTTCTCGGCACCGTTCTGCGGAACCTGGTCAACAACGCCGTCAAGTACACGCAGCCGGGTGGCCGCGTTCTTCTAGGTTGCCGCCACACCGGCCAGAGCATCCGTATCGACGTATATGACACCGGAATCGGTATTGCCAGGGACCGGATACCGCGAATGTTCGAAGCCTTCACCCGGCTTGATCCTGCGCGGTGCGACGGTCTGGGTATCGGCCTCTTCATCGTACGACAGGCGATCGGAATTCTGGGACACCGCATTGACGTCGCTTCCACTCCCTGTCGCGGATCCCGCTTTTCCATTCTTGCGAGCCAAGCCGAAAGAAGTGAATGAGCGCCACTTATCCCAACATCGGAGCAACGCAAAGACGCACGGCAACGACGAATGGGAGATGTTTGCCAACAGTTGCAATCGCTCTCGATTTTAATTCGCCCCGACAATGAAATCCGTTTGCTTGGTCGGTAGGCGCTATCACGGAGCAGCGATCGGTGACGATGTTGCGAACACTGACGATTGTTGCCGGCACACTTGCGGCGATTCTCAAGTAGCCAACTCTAATTTTACGCAAAGGAGAACTTCCATGAATAACCAGGATCTTCGGCAGAGGCATCCAATGAATCGACGCACCTTCGTAAGCATGGTGGCCGCGGGGGCGGCAAGCACTCTTGTCCAGGGCAACGCCGCTGCCGCGCAGCCGGCGACGAAGGCCCGAAATGTTGTCCTTGTGCACGGGCTGTTCGCCGACGGGTCAAGCTGGTCCGAGGTGATTGCACGATTGCAGGCAGCGGGGCTCAATGCCACAGCCGTGCAAAACCCA
>WNFM01322305.1_pt1 | contig 13398 bp, 11 predicted proteins | sample 5400271 | NCBI WGS metagenome assembly WNFM01 (sample SAMN13153352, study PRJNA577476) | soil metagenome | isolation source: 60 cm saprolite on Douglas fir-dominated hillslope | place: USA:California | collected 2013-09-17 | reverse complement strand
GACGGCGAGCCGTGCCCACGCTGCCTCCTGGAGCTCGGGCGATCGACCCCGGAGCCGGCGTTCGAGGATTCGAAGGGAAGTGCACGGCGACCCAGAAGGCGCGCTTCCCCCACGATCGAGGAGATCGCCAAGCGCTTCCCCGAGCTCGAGATCGCCGAGCGGATCGGCGAGGGCGGATGGGCACCGTCTACAGGGCGCGCCAGGCGCGCATCGACCGGATGGTCGCGCTGAAGGTCCTCGCGCTGGATCCGGTCGACGATCCGACGTTCGCCGAGCGCTTCCGCCGCGAGGCGATGGTGCTCGCGCGGCTCGACCATCGAAACATCGTGAAGCTGTACGACTTCGGCGAGCGCGAGGGGCTCTTCTACCTCGTGCTCGAGTTCGTCGACGGACCGAACCTGCGCACGCTGATGAAGCAGTCGCTGCTCGCGCCGGCGCAGGCGCTCGCGATCGTGCCGCAGATCTGCGAGGCGCTGCAGTTCGCGCACGACGAGGGCGTCGTGCACCGCGACATCAAGCCGGAGAACGTGCTCCTCGACGCGAAGGGCCGCGTGAAGATCGCCGACTTCGGCCTGGCGAAGCTCGTCGACGCGGACGCGCGCGACGTGTCGCTGACGGAGGTCGGGCAGGTGATGGGGACGCCGCACTACATGGCGCCCGAACAGCTCCGCGGATCGCGCGAAGTCGACCACCGCGCCGACATCTACTCGCTCGGCGTCGTGTTCTACGAGATGCTGACCGGCGAGCTCCCGCGCGGGAACTTCGAGATGCCGTCGAAGCGCGTGCAGGTCGACGTGAGGCTCGACGAGATCGTGTTGAAGAGCCTCGAGCGCACGCCGGAGCGGCGGTACCAGCACGCGGTCGAGGTGAAGACCGACGTAGAGGACGTCGAGAGCGGGCGCGGGAGGCCGGGAGGATTCGCGGGCGTCGCGATCGGCCGGGTAGAGGGAGTGAAGGTCGGGCGCCGCGCCGTCGTGATCCATCCGAGCAAGCCGTGGGAATTCTTCCTGACGTTTCTCGTCCTGTGGCCGCTCGTCGGATTGATGTTCAACGGTGGAGCGTGGTGGGTCACGCTCGGGATGGCGCTGGTCGGTGCGACGTTCTGGTCGCAGATCGAGCACGCGATCAAGGCGAAGCCGGAGCTCGCGGGTGCGTTGAAGAACGAACCGCGCGGCGCCCGGGCGGCGCGGCATCTCGCCGCGATCGTGCTGCTCGGGTTCGGCTTGTTCACGCTCTTTGCCGCGCACATCTCTCTCTTTGGCAACATCGCTCCGGGCTATCGCTCGGGACCGCGCGATCCGAACGCGCTGGAGGCGTTCAAGACTCAGGTCCTTCCGATCCTCGAGTCGCGAATGCACCTCTCGGGACCGATACCGGACCGAGGACCCGAACGCGTCTGGAGGCTCGACTACGAGGATCTCTGGAACTCGACCCTGTTCGCGTTCCTCGCGCCAGCTCTCCTCGCTGCTGCGGCGATGGCGCTCAGCGCGAAGCGCATCAAGCCGGAATCCGGGATCGAGTGGCGCACCGCCGTGCTCGCCACCGTCACCCTGCTCGGTTCGCTCGCGTTCCTGGAAGGCGCCTGCGCCGCCCTCGCCGCGACGCGGATCGAAGGTGGACCACTCACCTCCGTGCTCGACCAACCCCGCGTCTTCGGCGCTCCCCAACTGGCTTCGAAGGGCATCGACGACTTCTCGCAGCGCCTCCGCATCGCTCTCATCCAACAGCACTACGACATCGGCGCGACCGGCGTCTGGAACTTCGAGGAGCCTGGGACCCCGCCCGTCGCGAAGCAGATGCAGATCGTGTTCGCGGATCCCGAATCGCCCTTCGACCGCTGGCGCATGTCCTGGTACGGGCCGCAGCGCCGCCTCCCCCACGCGGTGTTCGTGATCCGCGGTGCACCGGACAATGCGTACGTGCGGCTGGAATGCGACCTCGGAGACGTACGGCCAGGCGCTCCCGAACGTCGCGACTGGTCGGAATGGCTGTCGAGGACCTTGGAGCTCGCGCGCTACTAGGCCGCGTGCTCGCGCGCGAACAGGTACAGCTCGAGGATCACGACGCGCGCGTCGGCGAAGGGGCCCAACCCCAGTCGTGCGGCGTAGTGCTTCGCGGCGGACACGAACAGTGCGCGGCGGCTCTCTTCGGACAGATCCGCGCGCGTCAGGAGATCGCGCAGGAGCGAGCGGTCCTCCGCGGTGAGGTGCGCGGCGGCGCCGGGTGTCAGCGCGAGGCTCCGACCGGGGAGCGTCGACCACAGCATCCCCGCGAGCGGCTCCGGCGCGCGCTCGCTCGCTGGCGCGCGCACCACCAACGTCCCCGCGAACAGATCGCCGAGGCGTTGGTGCATCGTCGTCGTCGCGACCACGATCAAGCCGATCGGGATCGGCACGGCGATCATCACGTCGATCGGCCAGAGCAGCGCCCGCAGGACGATCTGCATCAGCGTCGCCGGATGGCCGTCCGTCGAGAGCACGCGGATGCCGAGCGCGCGCTTGCCGGGAGTCTGTCCGCCGGCCAACGCGTGGAAGAGGATGTGGTACGCGAGGGTTGCCAGCACCGCTCCGCCGACCAGCACGCCGAACACGAAGCCGGACAGACCTGTCGGATCGAAGTGGATGGCGAGGAGCGTCGCCAGCACCACCACGATGTATCCGAGCGCGAGGACGATGAAGTCGAGCAGGCCGGCGGCGAAGCGGCTGCCCGCGCCGGCGATGTCCTGCCTTAGATCGACGCCTTCCGACGTGGGCACGACGAGCGTCGTCATGCGCGGATGATGGCGGATGCGCGGGCCCGCGGGAAGTCGATGCCGGAAGATCGGGAAGGCCGGGAGGGCCAGGAGGGAATGGTCGGCGCGTGAACTCTCGTGCACAATCCCCTTCGCCATGCCCGCGCCCAGCGAACGGACCGACGACTCCTCGCGCCTGCAGCGCCTGCGCGCGTTGCTCGATCGAGCGGGAGGTCTCGCGGGCCCGGCGGCGCTCTCCGACGAAGAGCTCCTCGAGCTGCCGCGTCTCTACCGCTTCGCGGCGTCGCACCTCGCGAAGCTGCGCACGGACGGGAGCGCGAGCTCCGCCGCGGAAGAGCCCGTGCGGATCCTGCTCGCCCAGGCTCACGCGCTGCTCCACCGCGGCCTCGACCGCCCCGAGCAGAACGTCGTCGAGCGCGTGCTCGTGTTCTTCCTGCACGAAGTTCCGCGCACGATCCGCGGCGAGTGGAAGGTGATCGCGGCGTCGTTCGGGTTGACGTACGGCATCGCCGTGCTCTCGTTCTTCGCGGTGCGGCGCGACATCGACTTGGCGTGGTCGCTGATGTCGCCCGAGATGGTGTCGCAGGAGATCGGACAGCTCGAGGGGACGGCGAACGGCGAGCCGTTCCGAGGGAACTTCACCTTCGGTCTCGGAAGATCGCCGGAGACCGCGGGTTGGATCATGACGCACAACATGAGCGTCGGGATCCTGTTCTTCGGATCGGGCCTCGTGCCGCCGATCTTCGCGCTGCTCCTCGGAATGAACGGCCTGATGCTCGGAACCTACACCGCCGTCGCCGCGCACTGGGGTCAAGGGCTCTCGATCTCGTCGATCCTGTGGTGCCACGGAGTGCTCGAGATCCAGGCGATCGTGCTCGCCGGCGCGGCCGGACTCGTGCTCGTGCGCGCGTGGATCGCGCCGGGTCCGTGGTCGCGGAGACATGCGATGAGCCTGGAGAGCGCGCGGGCGTGGAGGTTGCTCGCGCCGGTGTTCCCGATGTTGTTCGTCGCGGGGACGATCGAGGGCTTCGTCAGCCCGCACGCGCCGACCGCAGTGCGCGTCGCGGTCGCGGTGTGGACCGGCCTCGGACTCGTCGCCGCGACCTAGCTCCCCCGCCGCGCCTCGAGCCACGCCGCGAGCAACGGCGCGGCCGCTTCCGCGGGCAGCGTGTCGAGGACGCGCACTCCGACGCCGTGCAAGCGGCGCAGTCCCGCCCGCCGCTCGTCCTGCAGCGCGATCGCCGCCGAGCGCACCGGCGCGTCCACCGGCAGCGTCCCCTCCGCCGCCGCGCGCAGCGAAGGATCGTCGAGCGCCGCGAACAGGATCTGGTGCATCTTCGAGCCCGCCGCGAGCGCCCGCCGCTGCTCGTCGACCGAGAGCGGATCGGCGATCTCGGACAGGATCAGGACGAGCGCGCGCCGGCGGTGCAGGAGCGCGAGCTCGCGAAGCGCGCGGCCGAGGTCGGACTCGAGCTCGGAGGCCTGCAGCGCGAACACGGATTCGCGCAGACGCTCGAGCTGCCGGCTGCCGCGGGTCGGCGGAATCCAAGCGCGCACGCGGTTGTCGAAGGCCAGGCAGCCGACGCGGTCGCCGCGCTTCAGCGCGACGGCCGCGATCTGCAAGCCAGCGTCGTCTCCCGCCGCCACGGCCATCCTCCGCCCGCAGTCGATGCACAAGACGAGCTCCTGCCCGCGCTCCTCCTGGAACTCTCGCACGATCGGCCGTCCGCGCTTCGCGAACGCCTTCCAGTCGACGACGCGCAGATCGTCGCCGTGCACGTAGTCGCGCAACGACTCGAACTCCGTCAGCCCTCCCCGCCGGCGCAACACGCGCACGCCGAGATCGCGCCAGCGCTCGCTCGCGGCGAGGCGCAGCGTGCGTCGGATGCCGGAGAGCGGCGGGTCCACGTCGATCTTCGTCTCGCCGCGCATCCGCGACTGCCGCTGCAAGAGTCCCCACGGACTCGTGAGCCGGACGCGCAGGTCGAGCAATGCGTGCGAGCCGCGACGGCTCGAGCGGTAGACGCGCGCGAGGTCGATCGGCTTCTCGCCCAGCACGCAGGTGTCGGGGCCGGCGGGCTCGGGTGGAGCGCGCCGGACGGAGCCGGCTCCGTCCGCGACGCTGCGCTCCTGCACTCCGAACGCCGCCGGAAACTCCTCGCGCAGCTCGAGCGCGAGCCCGGTGACACCTCGCGTCGTGGGATCGACGCGGACGACGCGCACGAAATCCTGCGAGAGACCGGCCCGCGCCGGCGCGCGCCTGGAGATCCCGAGCCGATCCGGCCGCGGCGTGCGGGCGAAGTCCACCGCGACGGCGATTCCGAGGAGGAGATCGAGCGCGACCACGCCGCGGCGCAGCGGAACGGAGAGCGCGGCCGCGAGCGAGAGCGCGAGGAGGCCGGCGGCGAGGCCCGAGAACAGTCGCGTCGGGATCAGCGCGGCACCTCCACTCGGTCGAGGATCCTCGTGAGCGCGTCGTCGCTCGTGCCGCCTTCGATCTCCTCGGCCGGATCGAGGATCACGCGGTGGCGCAGGGCGGGCACGAACACGGCCTTCAAGTCGTCGGGGAGGACGTAGCCGCGGCCCTGGAGCAGCGCGCGCGCCTTCGCCGCCGCGAGGATCATGACGCCCGCGCGCGGACTTCCGCCGAGAACGAGGGAGGTATCTTCGCGCGTCGCGCGCAGGAGCTTCACGACGTAGGCGGGCAGATCCTCGCGCACTTCGATCCCGAGCACGCGCGCGCGCAGAGCCAGGATCTCCGCCGGCCCTGTGATCGTCCGGACGCCGACTGCGTCCGGCGTCACCGCGAGCGGCCTCTTGTGCGCCTCGCGCAGGACGCGCGCCTCGACGTCCGCCGCGGGGTAGCCGACGCGGATCTTGAAGAGGAAGCGGTCGAGCTGCGCTTCGGGCAGCGGGTACGTCCCTTCGTGCTCGATCGGATTCTGCGTCGCGAAGACACAGAAGGGATCGGGCAGCGCGTGGCGCTCGCCGTCGACCGTGATCGCGCTCTCCTGCATCGCCTCGAGCAAGGACGCCTGCGTCTTCGCCGGCGCGCGGTTGATCTCGTCGCACAAGAGGAAGTGCGCGAACACCGGTCCGGGTTGGAAGCGGAACGCGCCTTCGGCGGGCCGGAAGATGCTCGTGCCCGTGATGTCCGCGGGCATGAGGTCGGGCGTGAACTGGATGCGGCCGTAGGTTCCGCCGAGCGCGCGCGAGAGCGAGCGGACGAGGAGCGTCTTCGCGACGCCCGGAGGTCCCTCGAGGAGCGCGTGTCCGCCGCACAACACGGCGATCAGGCAGGCTTCGACCTCCGCTGCCAGGCCGACGACGGCGCGGCCGACCTCCTCTTGCGCGCGCCCTGCGAGCGCGACCGCCGGATCGACGACTTCCGGTCCGGGGACGATCTCCGGTGCGAGCTGGGGATCTTGCATGGTGGGAGCATCACCGCGCGGCGGATGTGCTGTCAACCCGTGGCCTCGACCGGCGCAGGAGCAGCCCGGACCTCCCCGCGCGCGCGAGCAGCGCCGCGAGCGTGCGCGCGCGCAGGAGCGGCGATGAGGATGCCAGAGGCGCCGGATCGCGCGGGAATTCGCGCACCCACGCCGAGCGAAGGACGAGCAGGGCGAGCAGGAGGAGCAGATGGAGGGTCGCGAGGAAGAAGCTCGGCGACGTGAGGATTCCGATCGGCGTGCGCGGCGTCCACAGGCCGAGGGCGTACTCGTCGAAGAGCACGTGACCCGCCGGAGCGAGCTGCTCGGCGAGCCTCACCGCGAGGATCGCGTCGTCGCGCTCGCCGAGGTGCGCGTTGTCGAGGAAAGAGTCGTCGCCGAGGAAGACGACTCGCCCGCGTCCGACGGGTACGACCATCGCGACGACGTCCTCGCCCTCGGCATCGATCGTCCCTCCGGACCAGAGCGCTCGTGCGACCGATCCGCTGTCGGGCAGGACGAGGACTCCGCCCTCGCGCACTTCGATCTCGAGCTCCTCCCGACGTTCGCTCCGGATCTTCCGCACGCCGGCCCTCGCCACGCGGGAAGGGTGGACCTGGCTGCATTCGGAGAGACCGAGCCGGTCCTCCAGGAACGTGTGGGCCGCACGGCTCTCCGGGAGGAGCAGCGTGCCTCCCGCCTCGATGAAGCGGCGGTAGTGGGCAGGCGAACGCAGTCCTAGATCCGCGGGAGACGGTGGCCTCGGGACCTTCGCGGGCGAGGCTTCGTGGCTTTCACGCTTCGCCTCGGAAGCCTGCGACGAGGGAGCCTCCGGATCCTCGCCCTCCTTCACCTGGGGAGCGTCCGGGAGCTGGATCTCCGACGCATCCGAGAATCCCGGAGGCTCCGCGAGCCACAGCAGTGCGCCGTCGCGGGGGAGCGACGCGGGTGCGTCGTTCCACGCCTCCGCGCGTAGGCCGAGGTCGCGCAGCAAGAGCGCGAGCGCGCGACGTCCCTCGGGCCTCGACGAGGCGACGCTCCCCGCGACGGATTCCGGGCTCGATTGCAGGAACTGCGCCGCGAGCGCGAGCACGAGGAGCAGCACCGCCAGGCCGATCGCGAACCCGCGTTCGAAGCCGGACTTCACGCCTCGAGCCCTCCGAGCAGGCGGTCGCACAGCGCGGCGATGCGGGCGACGTCCTCCGCGAACGCCGGCTCGCGACCGAAGCTCTGCGCGTCGAGGCGCGGAACGAGCGGAGCGAGCAGCGGCAACACGTCGCGGCGCGGAGCTCCGCGCTCGAGGATCTCGCGGTTCGTCCAGGCGTCGCGGTAGCGCAGCTCGCCGCGCTCCGAGAGTCCGAGGACGAGCGCGCGGAAGTAGAGACGCAAGGCCGCAACATGGTCGTTCCTCCGCGCCGCGATGCGCGCCTCGCGCCGCAGTCCGGCGACCGTCGCAGCCCGAAGCGCAGTGTCGGACGGGAGACCGGCCTCTGCCTCTCCCGTCCCCGCGCCGCGCCGGCGGCCCGCGAGGAGGCGCGCGATCGCCCAGAGGAGCGCGAGCGCCGCGATCCCGAGCACGAGGTAGAGGGCGACCCGCGCGGAGGTCGGGTCGGACATCCCGAGCAAGTCCTTGAGCCAGCCGGCGGCCTTGTCCAGTCGCTCGCCGATCCAGCGTGCGATCGGGCTCTCTCCGCGGCCGAATTCGTCGCGAGCGAGGATGCGCTGGACGCGCTCGCGGACTGCGGCCGGATCGGCTGCTTGGAACGGGGACGAGGTCACGACGCGCTCTCCGCCGCGGGCATGGCGGCGCGCAGGCGATCGAGGCGAGCGAGGAGGTCGACGCCCTCGCGCCGCGCACGGCAGTCGAAGTACCACACGGTCGCGATCACGGCGTGGAACGCGGTCGCGACGCCGAGGAAGAGCGCCGTGAACGGGACGGCGGCCCAGTCGAAGAGAGCCCCGGAGATGCCGAACTCGCCGATCACGAGCTCGCGCAGCCTCGGATCGTCGGCGACCGCGGCGATCGAGCTCAAGGGGAAGGTGAGCAGGAAGGCGACGAGGAGCCCGACCCAAGGCAGGAAACGGCCTCGCGCGAGGTCGAAGCTGCGCGAGAGGCTCTCCGCGACGCCCGTGCCTTCGACGACGCACACGACCGGCGCGAGGTAGAGCTTGTACGCGAAGAAGAAGCCCGGCACGCACAGGCACAGGACTCCCACGGAAGTCAGCATCCCCGTGAGGAAGGCGATGACGAGGAGGGCGAAGGCGCGCAAGAAGGCCCCGCGCAACGCTTCGAGGACGGGCAGCGCGCGACCCTGGGCGTGAGCCGCGACGAGCTGGGCGACGAGCGCGTTCACGAGGGCGGAGACGACGCCGGTGGAGAGCGCGGTGAAGAGGAATCCGAACAGGAGTCCGATCGAAGGATCCGCCCCGTTCTCCATCCACGTGTGCACTCCGATGAACGGCTGCGCGAGTCGGACCGGGATCCAGAGGAGCGTCGACAGGCCCACCAGGATCCCGAAGCGCGAGCGGAAGATCTCGAGCGCGAGATCGAGCACTTCGCCGAGACCACGCGGCCCGAGCTCGAGCGTCCCCGCTTCCACGCGCGCGGTCCCGCGCTCGCCGCGGCGCGCGGAGCCCGGACCGGTGGCGGACGAGGAGGGCGTGAGGCTCCGGAACTCCCCTTCTTCGCGGCGCATGCGCGAGAGCTTAGCGGCCGCGCACGCGCGGGTCTGGCGAGAAACGATTCGGGTGAAGACAATGATGCGATCGCACGCGGCGGGCCCTCTCGCCGGCGTTTCCCATGCACATCGCACTCTCCCGCCCGATGTTCGCGTTCGCGGCCATCGCGGCGACCGCGACCGCGCTCCGCGCTCAGGGCGCCGACGATTGCGCGACGCCGCAGCCGGTCAGCGGCACGGGCGCGTTCCGATTCGACACGCGCGCGGCGACGACCGGCGGTCAGGGCCAAGGCTACGGCGCGTGCCTCGCCCAAGGCACGGCCGGCATCGAGCGCGACGTGTGGTTCGCCTGGACCGCGCCCCAGGGCGGCGACTTCACGATCTCGACCTGCGGTCTCACCTCCGTCGACACGAAGATCGCTCTCTACTCGGGACTGGGCTGTCCCGCCTCCGCGCCGCTCGCCTGCAGCGACGACGCTTGCGCGTACCAATCCCGCGTCGACTTCATCCCGTCCGCGGGCGGCGTCTACACGATCCAGATCGGGAGCTTCCCGGGCGCTCCCGGCGGCCTGGGCTCGTTCTCCATCGAATCCGCCGCGGCTCCGCCCGACTGTCTCACCGGTTCGGGCCCCGATCTGATCGTCGGGAACATCGTCAACGTGTACAACGCGCCGTCCGAGGGCGCGATCGACGCCCTCGCGCTCGGAGCCACGGCCTGCAACGTCGGCACGGCGCCGATCGATTGGAACGGCTCGGTGGGCGCGAGCCCGGTGATCCGCCAGAACTTGTATCGCTACAAGGTCGTCGCCGGCGCCGGGCGCTTCGAACAGGTCGGCCTCTCCTGGCTCAAACACGGGTTCTTCGCCGTGCAAGAGACGTTTTGCTGCACCTGCCAGCCGGAACCCGGCAACGACCGACTCGGGCTCGGCTGCTCGGACACGTACGTCGCCGGCATCAATGCGGCGCAGGCGTACCTGACGCCGAACTGGGAAGTGAACGCGCACACCGGCGCGTTTCCCTTTCCCTCCGCGGATCCACCGTGGTCGGGCACCGTCGCGCGCCGCCTCCAGGTCGCGCTCGCGGACCTCGAACCGACCGGGGGCGTCGGCGCCGCACGCTACTTCGCCGAGGGTCTCTACGTCGCGCGCGACGACGCGACCGCCGGCAATCAGAACAACAACGCGTCGTGGCGCGAATTCGCCGTGACGGGCGGGACGAACGACTACGACTTCGACTTGGCTCCGGGCAGCCACACCGAATGCGGAGACGCGGCGTTGCGCGTGTGGCGGAAGATCGATCCGGCCGTGCGCTACGCGGAACTGCAGATCCCCGGGGACGGTCTGTTGATGCTGTGCTGGCGGGTGACGCCGCTGGGCGGCGGGATGTGGCACTACGAGTACGCGCTCCAGAACCTGAACGCCGACCGGAACGTCGGCTCGTTCTCCCTTCCGGTGCCCCAAGGTGTCGCGATCGCGAACGTCGGCTTCCACGCCGTGCACTACCACAGCGGGGACGGCCCGGGCGACGTGAACTTCAGCGCCGTCGATTGGCTGGGCACGCTCGCGGGTGGAGCGCTCACCTGGGCCACCGAGACGGAGGCGCAGAACGCCAGCGCGAACGCGCTCCGCTGGGGAACGCTGTGCAATTTCCGCTTCGACGCTCCGCGTCCGCCCCGGAGCGCGACGGCGACGCTGGGATTGTGGAAGAGCGGCACGCCGGCGCGCGTCACGCTCGCCGTCGAGGCTCCCGGCGACGTCCTGCTCGAGAGCTTCTGCCCTGGAGACGGGAGCCTCGTCTCCTGCCCGTGCGGCAACGACGGCGCGACGGACCACGGCTGCGAGAACTCCGCGCAGACGGGCGGCGCGCGGCTCTCGTGGACCGGCAGCTCGAGCCTCTCGGCCGACGATCTCGTGCTCACGTCGTCCGGTGAGCGATCGAGGTCGTTCTCGATCCTGCTGCAGGGAGATCAGGAGATTTCCCCCGCGAACTTCGGCGATGGGCTGCGCTGCGCCGGCGGAAACCTGATCCACCTGTACGTCGGCGACGCGGCCGCGGGCGCCGTCACGTTCCCGCAGCCCGGAGACCCGTCGATCTCCGCGCGCTCGGCCGCTCGAGGAGCTCCGATCCCGCCGAACGGGGCGCGCAGCTACCAGGTGTACTACCGCGATCCAGCGGCGAGCTTCTGTCCGGATCCGCCCGGAGGCGCGTTCAACGTTTCGAACGGACTGAGGGCGATCTGGGGCCTGTGATCCCGCCGTCGGGCGTCACAGGTTTCCGAGGCTGATCGCGTCCGTCGGGCAATTCCGCGCGCAGGCGTGGTCGCGCGTGCACTCGTAGTTCCGCAGCTTGCGCACGGACGCCTTCTCCCCACGAGCCCAGTAGGCTTCCGTCTCGCACACCATCTCGCACATCCCGCAGCCGATGCAGCGCGTCGGGTCGATGTGGATCGAGACGTAGTCGCGCGGCGTGACGGGGGAAGACAGGCCTTCGACGATCACTTCCTTCACGAGGTCGCGCGTCGCGGCGTGCGTCGTCAGGACCTTGATCGTCTCCTCTTCGCCGTGCTTGACGACCTCGGACAATCGATCGAAGTCGAAGCGCGAGGTGTGGCCGACCTTGGGTTGGATCAGGGCGACGCGCCAGTCGACGTGCATGTGCAGCGACTGCTCGACGAGGACCTCTTCCACGATCTCGAACGTGCGGTAGAGTGTCGTCAGCACGCGGTTCTTGTAGTCGGGCGTCTTGAAGTTGCCCTTGACCGAGAGATCGACGGCGATGATCAGGTCGGGGTTCAGCGTCTTCGCGAACCGCAGCGGCACGGAGTCGACCATGCCGCCGTCCATGTAGTTGTAGCCGTCGTGCTCGTAGGGCTCGAAGATGCCGGGGAGCGCGCACGAGGAGTACACCGCGTCGACGAGCGGGATGTCGTCGAATCCCGCCCGCCGGTCTCCAAGCGGACCGAGTTGCAGTAGAACGGGACTTTGAGATCGCGGAAGCCGGTCGCAGGCAGGATGCGCGCGAGCGCCTCGCGCAGCGTGTCGCCGCGGTACATGCTGCGCGCGCGCGTGCCCTTCATGAGGAACTTGAGGAAGTTGAGGCGGAAGTAGTCGGCCTTGTGGATGCCGGAGACGAGGGCTTCGATCTTCTCGATCGAGTAGCCGCCGGCGGCCATCGAGCCGATGAGCGAACCGATGCTCGTCCCGACGATCGCGTCGTACTCGATGCCGAGCGTCCGCATCGCGCGGAGGACACCGACGTGCGCGAGCCCGCGCATGCCTCCCCCGCCGAGGACGAGCACCGTCCGCGGGCGGTGGTTCGACCGCTGGCCGGGATGGCGCAGGCTGTAGGAGGTCTGGTCGAGGGAGGGATTCACGGCGGGAGGGCGGTCCGACGGCTGCCCAGGGGGTCGGGCTGGATGAAGGTCAGGTGCGGGGAGGGAGAGTCTGGTTTCATCGACACGATCGCGGATCCCCCTGAGACCTTCCCGCTTGAGTCGGGAGGGCTGGACGTTCAACCTCTGGTCATGAGACTTCGCGACCTTTCCGCGGCCCGCCTGCAGTCCCGACCTTGAGCCACCCCCGAACCTGGGGAGCCCTGAGCCGGACGCCGGCTGCGGAGCTCTCGCGTCTCCAGGACCGCACCCTCGCCCGCTACGTCCGCGAGGAGCTCTACCCCTTCTCCGCGCGGCACCGCCGCGTCTTCGACGAGGCGAAGGTCCGTCCCGACGACATCCGCACGGTCGCGGACCTGCGGCGTCTGCCGTTCATGACGAAGCAGGACCTCCTCGCGGCGCAGGAGGATCCGGCGCGCAAGCTCGAGCTCATCCTCGCGCCGACGCCGCAAGCGATCCGCGACCACTGGCCCTTCTTCCGGAAGCTCGCGGTCGCCCTCGGCGGCGCGCGCGCGAGAGAGATCCTGCGCCGCGACTACACGCCGAGCGCCCGTCGTCTTCGCCTACACGCCGCACGACATCGACCTCCTGGGCGAATCCGGCGCGCGCCTCCTCGACGTCCTCGCGCTCCCCGAGCGCGACGGGCGCATCATCAATCTCTTCCCCTTCGCGCCGCACCTCGCCTTCTGGCAGGTCGCCTGGGGCGGCTTCCGCTCCGGTCGCCTCATCATCCCGACCGGCGGCGGCAAGGTCATGGGCACGACCGCGAGCCTGCGCATGGCGCGCATGTTCCGCCCGACCGCGCTCGTCGGCACGCCGGGATTCCTGTACCACCTCCTGCGCGAAGCGCGCGAGGCGAAGGCCGATCTCGCCGAGGTGAAGAGCGTCATCCTCGGCGCGGAGAAGGTGACGCCCGGCTTGAAGCGCAAGATGGCGGAGCACCTCGAGGCCTGCGGCGCGCGCGAGGTCTCGATCCTCGGCTCCTACGGCTTCACCGAAGCGCGCATGGCGTTCAGCGAGTGTCCGACCGGTTACGACGAGTCGAGCGGCTACCACCTCTTCCCCGACCTCGGCGTGTTCGAGGTGATCGATCCGAAGACGCTCGAGCCGGTGAAGGAAGGCGAGACGGGCGAGCTCGTGTACACGCCG
>WNFM01305971.1_pt1 | contig 13398 bp, 9 predicted proteins | sample 5400271 | NCBI WGS metagenome assembly WNFM01 (sample SAMN13153352, study PRJNA577476) | soil metagenome | isolation source: 60 cm saprolite on Douglas fir-dominated hillslope | place: USA:California | collected 2013-09-17 | reverse complement strand
CTGTTCCGGCTCCTGCCCCCCGCCCGCCGCGCGCGCTTCCTTTTCCCGCTGGCGACGCTCGTTGTCCTCGCGCGCCTGCCGCATCCGCGCTTCCTGCTCCGCTCTCTCGCGGGCTGCCTGCGCCTCCCGCTCGCGCGCCTTGCGCTCCTTCTCTTCATTTTCTCGGCGCTCGCGCTCCTCGGCCTCGCGCGCCTTGCGTTCGGCCTCTTCCTGCGCCCGCCGTTCGTCTTCCTGCTTGCGGCGCTTTTCCTCCTCCTCCTTGCGCTTGCGCTCCTCGGCTTCGCGCGCCTTGCGCTCCTCTTCGAGCCGCTGCCTGAGCTCCTCGGCTTCGCGCTTCGCTTTTTCCGCTTCCTCGCGGATCTTGGCGCGCTCGGCCTCGAGCTTGGCGTTCGCCGCGGCTTCGGCCTTGGCTTTCGCTTCGAGGGCGATGCGGACCGCGGCTTCGCGGGCCTCCTTCGCCTTCGCCTCCGCTTCGGCTTTCACCTTGTTCTCGGCGTCGGACTTCGCTTTCTGCTCGGCTTCGGCGCGCAGCTTCACCTCGGTCTCGGCGCGCACCTTCGCCTCGACCTCGGACTTGACGCGGTCGCGCTCCATTTGCGCCTTTTCCTCAGCTTCGCGGCGCGCCCGCGCCATGTTGTCTTCCTGGTGCTTGCGTTCGGTCTCGGCGCGCGCCTTGGTGGCCGGGTCGACCGGCGGCGGTCCGGACGGCGCCTTGGGCTTGGGCGGCGGCGAGGCCGGAATGGCGATGGTGAAATCCAGGTCGGGCCCCGGGGTGCCGCCGCTTTTCGGCGCCGGCCCCGCAGCGGGCTTCGCCGGCGCTGCGGCCGGCTTCGCGGAGCCTGCCGGTGCCGTTCCGGAGGTGACCTCGCGAACAAAGCCGTCCTTGTCGAGCTGGAGGATCAGCTGCTGGAACTTTGCGTCGAACGGCTTGCCGACCCGCTGCGCGACCTCGGACACCGTAAGCTTGCCGTCGAAGGCGGAGAGCACCGCGCGGTCAGCGCGCGCCAGCAGGCTCGTCTTGCCCGAGGCTTCCTGGACGCCTTTGCCGGATTTGGAGTAGATCGCGGTCGGGTTCATTCTTCGAGCGCTATTATATTGGCCCGTACCCGCCGCCGCCCGGCGTTTCGATCACGAACACGTCGCCCGCCGCCATTTCCGTCTGATCGAAGGGACCTAGCTCGGCGCGCGCGCCGCCGGCCCGGATGACGTAGTTGCGGCCTGGGAGCCCCGGCTCCCCGCCCGCCATGCCGTGCGGCGCAACCTTGCGATGGCCAGACAGGATCGCCGCCGTCATGGGCTCGAGAAACCGCACCCGGCGCACGGCGCCGTCGCCGCCGCGCCAGCGGCCGCGGCCGCCCGAGCCGCGGCGAATCGAGAAGCTTTCGAGCAGCACCGGGAAGCGCCATTCGAGCACTTCCGGATCGGTGAGCCTGGAATTGGTCATGTGGGTCTGGACCACGTCCGCGCCGTCGAATCCCGGCCCGGCGCCTGATCCGCCGGCCACGGTTTCGTAATACTGGAAGCGGCTATCGCCGAACGTGAAGTTGTTCATCGTGCCCTGCGAGGCCGCCATAACGCCGAGCGCGCCGTAGAGCGCGTCGGTCACGCATTGCGAGGTCTCGACGTTGCCCGCCACCACCGCCGCCGGGTAGCGCGGCCGCAGCATGCAGCCTTCCGGGATCAGGACTTCGAGCGGCTTCAGGCAGCCGGCGTTGAGCGGAATGTCCTCGTCGACCAGGGTGCGGAAGACGTAGAGCACCGCAGCCATGGAGACGGCCGCGGGAGCGTTGAAATTGTTCGGCAGCTGGGGCGAGCTGCCCCTGAAGTCGATGGTCGCGGTTCTCCTGTCTTTTTTTATTGAAACGCTCAGTTTTATGAGGGCGCCGTTATCGAGAGGCAGCTCAAACTTCCCGTCCCTCAGCACGCCGAGCACGCGGCGCACCGACTCCTCGGCGTTCGCCTGGACGTGATTCATGTACGCCCGAACGACATCGAGGCCGAAGTGCTCCACCATCCGGCCAAGCTCCTGCACGCCCTTCTCGTTGGCGGCCACCTGAGCCCGCAGATCGGCGATGTTCTGCTCGACGTTGCGCGCCGGGTAGCGGCCGGAGCCGAGCAGCGCGGCCGCTTCCTTCTCGCGGAAGCGGCCTTCCTCCACCAGCAGGAAGTTGTCGATCAGCACGCCTTCTTCTTCGACGACTTTCGAGCCGGGCGGCATGGATCCGGGGGTTATGCCCCCGATGTCGGCATGATGGCCGCGGGAGCCGACGTAAAAGAGAATCTCGTTTTTCGAAGGCTCTGCCTTTTCTTTTTTCCAGACGGGGGTAATTACAGTGACGTCAGGCAGATGCGTCCCCCCGTTATAGGGCGCATTCAGCACATATACGTTTCCCGGCTTCATCCTGCCGGCGTTCAGGCGGATCACGGTCTTGATCGATTCGCCCATCGAGCCCAGGTGAACCGGCATGTGCGGCGCATTCGCGATCAGGCTGCCCGAGGCATCGAACAGCGCGCACGAAAAATCCAGCCTCTCCTTGATATTCACCGAGTGGGCCGTGTTCTGCAGGCGCAGACCCATCTGCTCGGCAACCGACATGAAGAGGTTGTTGAAGATCTCCAGCATCACGGGGTCGACGCCGGTTTCCACCGCCACCCTCCCTTTTCTCTCCTTCGCCCTTTCAAGAATCAAATGGTTGAAGGAAGAAACACGTGCCTGCCACTCCGGCTCGATGACGGTCGTGGCGTTCGCTTCCGCGATGATCGCCGGCCCCTCGATGCGCGCCCCCGGCCCCAGGCCCTCGCGCCGATAGAGCGGCGCGTCGCGCCACTGACCTCCGGTAAACATGGAAACGGTCTCGGCCGGCTTCGCTTTCCCCGTTCCATCCTTTCCGGAGACCTTCTCCTCGAAACTCTCGCCCGCCGCGATGGCCTCGACCGAAACCGCTTCCGCGATCAGCGGCCTTCCCGGCATGAGAAAGGAGAACTGCTTGCGGTACGCCGCCTCGAACTCAAGCGTCATCGCCGCGACCGGGCCGAGCGAGACGGCGAGAGCCGTGTCGGTTCCTTCGTACTTGAGGTGCACTTTTTGCACGATCCGCAGGCGCTTCTCGTCGAGCCCCTGCTCCACGAGCTCTCTTTTCGCTGCCAGGGAAAGTCTTTCCAGCTCGCTTTCGATTGTCGCCACCCCGAGGTCCAGCCCGGCTTCCAGCGATTGCTGGCGCATCGCGACCTGGTCTGCCAGGCCCATGCCGTAGGCGGAGAGCACCCCGGCGTGGGGATGGATGAAAACCCGGGTCATCGCGAGCGCGTCGGCGACCAGGCATGCGTGCTGGCCGGCGGCGCCCCCGAAGCAGCACAGCGTGTAGGCCGTCACGTCATGGCCGCGCTGCACCGAGATGTGCTTGATGGCATTCGCCATGTTGCCGACGGCGATCTGGACGAAGCCTTCGGCGATCTCCTCCGAGGTTCGGTTGTCGTTGATCTTCTTCCTTAAATCATTGAATCCCCGTGAAACGACGTCCGCATCCAAAGCCTGATCTCCTTTCATCCCGAAAACCCGCGGGAAATACTTCGCCTGGATCTTGCCGAGCATGACGTTGGCATCCGTGACCGTGAGCGGGCCGCCGCGCCGGTAACAAGCAGGTCCCGGATTGGCCCCGGCCGAATCCGGGCCCACGCGATAGCGCGCACCGTCGAAGTGCAGGATCGAGCCGCCGCCCGCGGCCACGGTGTGGATGCTCATCATGGGGGCGCGCATGCGCACGCCGGCGACGCGGGTCTCGAACTCGCGCTCGAGCTCTCCCGCGTAGTGCGACACGTCGGTCGACGTGCCGCCCATGTCGAAGCCGATGATCTTGTCGAAGCCTGCCGCGAGCGAGGTGCGCACCGCGCCGACGATGCCGCCGGCCGGCCCCGAGAGGATCGCGTCCTTGCCCTGAAAGCGGCGCGCGTCGGTGAGGCCGCCGTTCGACTGCATGAAAAGCAGCCGCACGCCCTCCAGCTCGGAGGCCACGCGGTCGACGTAGCGCCTGAGTATCGGCGACAGATACGCGTCCACCACCGTCGTGTCGCCGCGCCCGACCAGCTTCATCAGCGGGCTGACGCGGTGCGACACCGAGATCTGCTCGAAGCCCGTGCTGCGCGCCAGCTCGGCAACTTTTTTTTCGTGCACCGTGCACCGGTAACCATGCATGAACACGATGGCAATCGAGCGAAAGCCTTTGCCGTATGCCTCCTGAAGCTTTTCTTTTGCATCCGCTTCGTCCAATTCCCTGAAAACCTCGCCTCTCGCGCCCACACGTTCATCGATTTCGAAAACCTCCTCGTACAGCATTTCCGGGAGGACGATGTGGCGGTCGAAGATGCGCGGCCGGTTCTGATAGGCGATGCGCAGCGCATCGCGAAAGCCGCGGGTAATGAACAGCGCCGTGCGCTCGCCTTTGCGCTCGAGCAGCGCGTTGGTGGCGATTGTCGTGCCCATCTTCACGGCTTCGATGCTGCCGGCAGGGATAGGTTGATTTTTTTGTAACTGCAAGATCTCTCTGATTCCGGCGAGCGCAGCGTCCGCGTAGCGCTCCGGGTTGTCGGAAAGCAGTTTATGGGTCTGCAAAGAGCCGTCCGGGCGGCGCGCCACGATGTCGGTGAACGTGCCGCCGCGGTCGATCCAGAACTGCCAGCGGGAATTCTCTGCGGGCGCAGCCATTACAATCGCATCCTATCTTGAACCATCAGGAATCGTCCCTCCGCTTCACCATATTGCTTGGCGCGCTGATCGCGTTGCCTGCGCTCGGCACGGACCTGTTCGCGCCGGTGGTTCCGGCACTGTCCGAGTCGCTCTCGGCCACGGTGAGCGTCGGGCAGTTCACGCTCACCGCCTTCTTCGTCGGCATCGCCGCAGGGCAGATATTGTGGGGACCGCTGTCGGACCGCTACGGGCGCAAGCCGGTCCTGGTGCTCGGGCTCCTGATCATGCTCGCGTCCTCCACCGGCGCGGCGCTCGCCGGTTCGGTGGAAGCGGTCTCGTTCGCGCGGCTTGCGCAGGGTCTCGGCATGTCGAGCGGCGCGCTCATCGGCCGCACCATCGTGCGCGACCTTTACGTCCACGAGCAGGCGGCCCGCCTGCTCGCCAGGATGACCATCGTGTTCAGCGTGGTGCCGATCTGCGCGCCGGTGGCCGGCGCGCTGCTGGTGGGGGCCGCCGGCTGGCCCTCCGTGTTCGTCGCAATGGCCGCGGTGGCGGTGCTGCTGCTCGGCGCGATCACCGGATTGCGCGAGACAGCGCCTGCCGAGCGCCGCTCGGTGCATCCGATCGCGATCGCCAGGACGTTCATCGCGATCCTCGGCGACCGCCGCTTCTCGGCGCCGTTCCTGCTGATTCTGTGCTCCCACATCGGCGTGCTCGCCTGGGTATCCAGCTCCTCGTTCGTGCTGGTGCGCGGGCTGGGCGTCTCCGCGCTCGCCTACGGCTTCATGTTCGCGGCGGTCATGCTTGGCCAGATCTCGGGCGCGTGGGCCTCGAGCCGCTTCGTGCTGCGTCTGGGCATCCCGCGCCTGCTCCGCTTCGGCGCCGGGCTGATGCTGGCCGCCGGCCTCGCCGCAGCCGTCCTCGCCTGGGCGGGCGCGGGCCACTGGCTCGCCGTCGTGCTGCCGTTCATGGCATTCCTGTTCGGCACCGCGCTCGTTTTCTCCAACGCCATGGCTGCGGCGCTTGCTCCGTTTCCCCAGTCCGCCGGCAGCGCCACTTCATTGATCGGCGCCATCGGCTTTGCCTGCGGCGCGCTGGTCAGCGCTGGGCTCGGCGCGGCGTTCGACGGCACCGCGCGCCCCCTGGCGACCCTGGCCGCGGCTGCCGGCCTCGGTGCATTCTTCTTCGAAAGAGCCATGGCACGTGAGGTGGGACGTGGATCGGGAAATGGATCGAGTTGAGGCAGTCGTCGTCGGCGCCGGCGTCGTCGGCCTAGCGATCGCCCGCGCGCTTGCCATGTCCGGCCGCGAGGTGGTGATCCTGGAGGCCGAGGATGCGATCGGCACGCACACCAGCTCGCGAAATTCCGAGGTCATTCACGCCGGCATCTACTACACCAGGAATTCCTTGAAGGCGGTAAGTTGCGTTTCAGGGAAGAAGCTCTTGTATACCTACTGCGAGAGCCATGGCGTGCCTCACCGAAGGTGTGGAAAACTCATCGTCGCGACCGACGATAGACAATTTGAAGAATTGAGGAACATAAGAGCAAAGGCCCACGCGAACGGCGTCACGGACGTCGAATTCGTTTCAAAAGAACAGGCGCTGGCCTGGGAGCCCGAGCTGCAGTGCGTCGCCGCCCTTCACTCGCCTTCGACCGGCATCATCGACAGCCATTCATTGATGCTTGCGTATCTGGGAGATGCCGAGGCGCGCGGCGCCATGCTTGCGCTGAAAAGCAACTTTCAGAAAGCCAAGGTCGCGGAGGACGGGTTTGAAGTACACGTCGCCGGAAGCGATCCGATAAAAACGCAGATTCTTGTAAATAGCGCAGGACTAAGAGCTCCATCGGTCGCCAAGTCCATGAAGGGGTACCGGGCGGAGCTCGCGCCGCGCGAGCTCTACGCGAAAGGAAACTATTATTCCTTGAATGGAAAAGCGCCTTTCTCGCGCCTCATCTACCCCGTCCCAGAGCCCGGCGGCCTCGGCGTTCACGTGACGCTGGATCTCGCGGGGCAGGCGCGCTTCGGCCCGGACGTGGAATGGGTGGAGCGCATCGGCTACGACGTCGATCCGCGCCGCGCCGAGCGCTTCTACGCCGCGATCCGGCGCTACTGGCCCGGCTTGCCCGACGGCTCCCTGCTGCCGGGCTACTCGGGCATCCGGCCGAAGACCGCCGGCCCGGGCGAGCCCGCGCCCGATTTCCAGATCCAGGGCCCGCGCGAGCACGGCGTGCCGGGACTGGTCCACCTGTTCGGCATCGAATCGCCGGGCCTCACAGCTTCGCTGGCTCTGGCCGACATGGTATCGAGGGAAGTAAGCTAAGATTCCCCGTGAAAATCTAAAGCGAGGATGAAAATGAGAGCCCTGATCGCCGCCGCCGCGCTCGCCTTGTGCGGCTCAGCCCAAGCGCAGACCAAATGGGACATGCCGACGCCTTACAGCGACGGCGAATTCCACACCCGCAACGTCGTGCTGTTCGTCGAGGACGTGAAAAAGGCGACTGGCGGCGCCCTCGAGATCGTCGTGCACACCAACGGCTCGCTCATCAAGCACCCGGACATCCTGCGCGCCGTGTCGACGGGGCAAGTGAATATCGCAGAATTTTTGCTGGGCCAGTTCGGCAATGAAGACCCGGTATTCGCGGTCGACAACCTGCCATTCCTCGCGGCAGGCTACGACAGCGCATGGAAGCTGTACGAGGCGCAGAAGCCGATCCTCGAGAAAAGGCTTCAGGGCCGCGGCCTGAAGCTGCTTTACTCGGTCGCGTGGCCGGGCCAGGGCATCTACACCAAGGAGCCGCTGAAGAGCGTCGCCGATTTGAAAGGAACCAAGTTTCGCACCTACAGCCCGCAGACCGCGCGGCTCGCGGAGCTGCTCGGCGCGAGCCCCACGGTGGTCCAGGTGCCCGACGTGCCGCAAATGTTCGCTACCGGCGGCATCACGGCGATGATCACCTCCTCCGCCACCGGCACGCAGACGAAAGCCTGGGAGTTCGTCAAGAACTACTACACCACCAATGCGATGCATCCCAAGAACGTGGTGGCGGTCAACGCGCGCTCGTTCGAGCGCCTTCCCGACGCGCAAAAGAAGGCCGTTGTGGATGCAGGCTCGAAAGCGGAAACGCGCGGCTGGGCGATGTCCAAAGTGCGCGAGATGGAAGCGAACGAGTTGCTCGCGAAAAACGGCATGACCGTCCGCCCCCCGGACGCCGGGATGAAAGCGGCCTTTGCCAAGGTCGGCGAGCAAATGACCGCCGAATGGCAGAAGACGGCGGGTGCCGACGGCCAGGCAATCCTCAAGGCGTTCCGCGGAAAATAAATTGAGGCGGTTCCTGGACCGCCTGTACGACGCAAGCGGCGCCTTCGCCGCGCTTTGTCTGGCTGGGATTTGCGTCCTGATGCTCGCGCAGGCTTTCGGCCGCGAGGCGGGTGTCCTGGTTCGCGGCGCGGAGGATATCGTCGCCTGGCTGACCGCTGCATGCACTTTCTTCGCGCTCGGCCACACTTTCCGCCACGGCGAGTTGGTGCGCGTGGGCCTTTGGCTCGACATGCTCGGGACCCGGGCCCGCTGGTACGCCGAGATCTTCTCCCTTGGCTCCACCGCGGTTTTCAGCGGCTACATGATGTGGGCGGTCGCGCGCTTCGTCTACGAGAGCTGGAAGTTCGACGAGGTGGCGCAGGGCCTGCTCCGGGTTCCGATCTGGATGCCGCAGATGAGCTTCCTGCTCGGCGTGCTGATCTTTCTTTTCGCCGTGATCGACGAGCTGATTCTGGTCTTGCGGAAAGAGAAACCCACCTACCAGATCGCTGAAGAAGCCCGGCGGGCGGCCGGGGATTTCTCCGAGACGGTCTGATGTCTCCACTCGAAACCGGATTGATTCTCCTGTTTCTGCTGTTGATTTTATTGATCGGAGGCGTTTGGATCGCCATTGCCCTTGCCGCGGTCGCCTGGTTCGGCCTGCAGTTCTTTACCAGCACGCCGCCGGAAGTGAATCTCTTCCAGTCGTTCTGGGGCTCGGCAGCTTCCTGGACGCTCGCGGCGCTGCCGATGTTCGTCTGGATGGGCGAGATCCTGTTCCGGACCAAGCTCTCCGAGGAGATGTTCGAGGGCCTTGCCCCCTGGCTCGGCTGGCTGCCGGGACGCCTGATGCACGTCAATATCCTCGGCTGCGCGATCTTCGGCACGGTCTCGGGCTCCTCGGCTGCAACCTGCGCCACCATCGCCAAGGTCGCGCTGCCCGAGCTCAAGCGCCGCGGCTACGACGAGAAGACCTGTCTCGGCTCGCTCGCCGCCGCCGGAACTCTCGGCATCCTGCTGCCGCCTTCGATCATCATGGTGGTGTACGCGGTGGCCGCGGAAGTTTCGATCATCAAGGTCTTTCTTGCCGGCTTCATACCCGGGTTCGTGCTCACGGCGCTGTTTTCGGGCTACATCGTCATCTGGGCGCTGCTCAATCCGGAAAAGACTCCGAAGGATGAATACCGGCTGACCTTCGGTGAAAAGCTCTACCGCGCGCGAAACCTCATCCCATGCACCGTCCTCATCGTTTTCATCGTCTGGGTGATGGTGATCGGCTGGGCGACCGCGACCGAAGCGGCCGCCTACGGCGTGCTCGGCGCGCTGGTGATCGCGTGGTGGTCGGGGGGCCTCAACCGCGAGAGCTTCTGGGCGAGCCTGATGGGCGCGACGCGGCTTTCCTGCATGATCATGTTCATCCTCGCCGGCGCGAGCTTCCTGTCTTCCTGCATGGCCTTCACCGGCATCCCGCGCGCGCTCGCCGAATGGGTCGCGTCGCTCGCACCCAACAGGTACATGCTGATCGCGATCCTCGCCGGCATCTACATCCTTCTCGGCACCGCGCTCGACGGCGTCTCGATGATCGTGCTCACCACCTCGATCGTGATCCCGATGGTCGAGAAGGCGGGCTTCGACCTGGTGTGGTTCGGCATCTTCATCGTGCTTTTGGTGGAGATTGCGGAGCTCACGCCGCCGCTCGGCTTCAACATCTTCGTGCTGCAGACGATGACCGGGCGCGACAGCAACTACGTGGCGCTCGCCTCGCTGCCGTTCTTCTTCATGATGGTGCTGTGCATCGCCTTGATCACGGTATTTCCGGAGCTCGCCACCTGGCTGCCCGACGCGCTCATCGGCGTCACGCGAAAATAGCGCCGTAGCGGAGGCGCTTACAATGCGGCCGTGAGCGTCCCCATCTATCTCAGCGCCGATATCCGGCGCATCGAAGAGGCCGCAGGCGACGCCAATCCGCCGCTGATGGAGCGTGCCGGCGCCGCCGCCGCAGCGCTCGCCGCCGGCCTCGCTTCGGACAAAAAAAAGGATGTGCTGGTGCTCGCCGGCCCGGGCGACAACGGCGGCGACGCACGCGCGCTAGCCAGCCGGCTGAAGGAGCAGTTCTTCCGGGTGAGCGTCGCCACGCGCCTCGAGGAAATCCCGGCGGACAAGAACTGGGGCCTGGTGGTGGACGGTCTCTTCGGCATCGGCCTCGGGCGCGAGATCGGCGGCGAATTCGCGAAGCTGGTGCGCTACGTCAACGAGCAGGCCTGCCCGGTGCTCGCGCTCGACGTGCCAAGCGGCATCGAGGCAGACACCGGGCGCGTGCTCGGCTGCGCGGTGCGCGCCACCCACACGATCACTTTCATCGCTCTCAAGCCGGGGCTGCTGACGCTCGACGGCCCGGACCACAGCGGGGATGTCAGCGTGGCCGACCTGGACCTCGAGGTTAAGAAGCTCCTGGCCCCTTCGGGCTGGGTCGCGAGCCCTGCGATATTCCGGGAGATACTGAAGCGCCGCCCCCGCAATTTCCACAAGGGCATGGCGGGCTCGCTCGGCGTTCTCGGCGGCGCAGCCGGCATGACCGGCGCCGCGCTGCTCGCGGGGCGCGCCGCACTCAAGCTCGGCGCCGGACGGGTGTACGTGGGGTTGCTGTCGGAAGAAGGCATTTCCGTCGATCCCGCCGCCCCGGAGCTCATGCTGCGGCACGCCGACGACGTGTTCGGCCAGGACGTCGACGCGCTCGTCGTCGGCCCGGGCATCGGCACCGGCGAGCGCGCCGGGACCCTGGTCGGCGCCGCCCTCGCCAGCGACATCCCGTGCGTGCTGGATGCGGACGCGCTGAACGTGATGGCTGAGAATCCCGATCTCCGCAAGGCCTGCGCCCGCAGATCGGCCGACACCCTGCTTACGCCGCATCCCGGGGAGGCCGCGCGCCTTCTGGGCGAGGGCATCTCGAATATTCAGGCGAACCGGATCCAGGCGGCACGCAACCTGTCGCAGCATTTCAATGCGCACGTCGTGCTCAAAGGTAACGGCAGCGTCATCGTGGCCCGCGACCGGCATTGGTTCGTCAACACCTCGGGCAACCCCGGCATGGCAAGCGCTGGCATGGGGGACGTGCTCGCGGGCCTGCTTGGCGCGCTGCTCGCGCAGCGCTACTCGGGCGAGTCGTCGCTCGTGCTGGGCGTGCACCTGCACGGCTGCGCCGCCGACGAGCTGGTGCGCTCGGGAGCCGGCCCGGTCGGCCTCACCGCCGGCGAGCTGCTCGACCCGGCGCGGCGCATCTGGAACTCCTGGCTGCGCTGAGTTTCTGAGAGAAGGGTTATTTTCTTAGAACGCAGCGTATCCCGCCGCTCGGATCGGGGACGTCGCCGGCGTAACGCGGAATCAAATGGACGTGCACGTGCATGCGGTTCTGGCCCGCAGCCTTGCCGACATTGACGCCGATGTTGAAGCCATCCGGCGAATGCTTTTCCTTGATGAATGCCCGCGCCTTGTTGAGAAGCTCGAGAACCGCGCCCTGCTCCTCCGGGCTCATATCGAAGAAGTCTGCAACATGCCGCTTCGGTATGACGAGGAGATGACCGCGGCTGAGGGAGTTGCTGTCGTAGCGCGCGTACGCGAGGGCATTCCCGAGCATCACGTCGGCCGGCGCGCAAAGCTCGCAACTAGCCAGGAATTGCCCCTTCCTTCACCACCTGAACACGCCGCCGAACTGGGCCACCCTGAAGTCCTGGTGGAACCCTTCGGCGCCGAAGAGGTTGGTGGTTCCGGTATACCGGTTCACTTCTCCGCGCAGTCCCCAGTGGCGGTGCAGCCGGCCCTCCACTGCGAGGCCGTACGTGGGCTTCACCGACCTGTCGCTGCTGTCCTGGCCGTTGAAAGTGCCGTTCACTTGCATAGAGGCCAAGCCTAGCTTGGGCGTGACGACGATATGCGGCCCCAGCTGGAAGGCGTAACCCAGCGTGAGGGGGATCACCGAGGTCCAGAGCTCCATCTCGGGAAAGCAGTTCTTGTTCTTGTGGAACCCGAGATAGTGCACGCCGGCCTGCACCGTCAGCGAAACCGGCGTCGTGTATTCGAAGTCGACGCCCGCGCCTCCCACCGTTCTGCTCTCCCAGCAATTCGGGTTGAAGCTGGAAGGACGGGTCGTGCGATCGTCGGCGAGAGAGCCGAAGAGGTACACGGCGAAAGGTGACTCCCTCTGCGCGAACGCATTCGCGAGCGGTATCGCCGCGAGGACCATCACGATGAGCAGTCTCACGTCACGCCACCTTCATCTTGGCTTTAGGCTCGGGATAGGGGTAGAGCATGTTGAGCGCCACCGATTGGCCGCTCGCCTGGACGATGCGCACGTGCTCGCGCTTGAGCTCGCGCGCGTGCCGCACGCCGCAGGAGTGCGCGATCATGTCGATCTCGCGGTTCATGTTGTTGGCGTAATTCGCGACGCGCAGGTATTTCTCCTGCACCACCAGGGCGCGTTGCAGGCGCTTGTTATGCGTCGTGACGCCCGTCGGGCAGGTGTTCGTGTGGCAGCGCAGCGCCTGGATGCAGCCCAGCGCGAACATGAAGCCGCGCGCCGTGTTGATGAAATCGGCGCCGGTGCAGAGCGCCCAGGCGGCGCGAGCAGACGTGACAAGCTTGCCGGCCGCTATTACACGGACACGTTGTCTGAGCCCGGTCTCGATGAGCGAATCGACAACGCGCGGCAAAGCCTCTTCGATGGACAGGCTCATGTGGTCGGCCAGGGCCTGCGGCGCGGCGCCCGAGCCGCCCTCGCCGCCGTCGATGGCGAGAAAGTCCGGCGCGAACTCCATGCCGCGCTTGTGCACGATGTCGGCCATGTCGTTCATGAAGCGCCAGCCGCCGACCGCGGTCTTGATGCCGACGGGCCGGCCCGTGAGGTCGCGGATCCACGCCAGCTTCTCGAGCAGCTCGCCCATGTTCGAAATGTCGCGGTGGCGGTTGGGGCTGATCGAGTCGCGCCCCTCGGGAATGCCGCGGATCTGCGCGATCTCCGCCGTCACCTTCTTGCCGGGAAGAACGCCTCCCTTGCCCGGCTTCGCCCCCTGCGACAGCTTGATCTCGAAGGCTCTGACAACTTTGGAAAGTTCGACGAGTCTTTCTTCCGACAAATTTCCCTGGGAATCGCGCACGCCGTATTTCGCGGTGCCGATCTGCATGACGATGTCGCAGCCGCCCTCGAGATGGTACGGCGAGAGACCGCCTTCGCCGGTATCCATGTAACAGCCGGCAACGGCCGCGCCGCGCGACAGCGAGCGCACTGCCGGCGCAGAGATCGCGCCAAAGCTCATGCCGCTGATGTTGACGACCGACTTCGCCTCGAAAGGCTCCTTGCAGTAGTTCTCGCCGAGGATGAGGGAAGGCGTAGGCAGCCTCTCCTCCTCGAGGACCGGGAAGGG
>WNFM01261392.1_pt1 | contig 13399 bp, 13 predicted proteins | sample 5400271 | NCBI WGS metagenome assembly WNFM01 (sample SAMN13153352, study PRJNA577476) | soil metagenome | isolation source: 60 cm saprolite on Douglas fir-dominated hillslope | place: USA:California | collected 2013-09-17 | reverse complement strand
CTGACTGACAGCCAGATCGATTTCATCGGCGATGGTTTCGATCTCGCCTTGCGGATCGGCGCCATTTCCGATTCGTCGGTCAGGATCAGCCGGCTGTTTTCCTTCCGCCTGCCGCTGGTGGCCTCGCCGGAATACTTCAAGCGTCATGGCAAGCCGCAGCATCCCCGCGATCTCACGCATTTTCCGGCCCTGGTCTATACCCATATCGCCAGCGCCAGCACCTGGTACTTCAACCATCCGGATGAGGGCATGGTCAGCGTCGACGTTGCCGGACGGTTCCATGTCAATAACGGTATGGCGGCGGTGCCGGCCTTGGTGGCGGGGCTCGGCATCACCCTGCAACCGGAATTCTATGTCTGGCGCGAATTGCAGGATGGGCGGTTGGAAGAGGCACTGACCGATTGGTCGGTGCCGCCGGCCCCCGTGCATCTGCTGACCCCGCCCCAGACCATCCGGCCGGCGCGGGTCAAGTTGTTGATCGATTTCCTGAAACAGCATTTCGCCAGCCAGCCCTGGGCGCGCGGCATCGAGGTCTAGGCGTTAAAAAAAAAAGCGGCGCGGCTCCTGGGGGACCGCGCCGTCAGTTGGGGGATCTCGGTGGTAGAGAGCGGGCAGTTACCGGGCGACCTGCCAGGCGATGCCGATCAGAAAGATGGCGATCGTCAACACCGCCGGGATCAAGAGAACCTGGGCGATCGCCTCGCGGCCGGACAGATGACCGGTCCAGGTATCGACGCCCTCCTTGAGGAAGCGGCCGAGGCTGATCCGGGGCTGGTCGGTCCGTTCGATCCGCATGAAGGCCACCGGCACACTCAGATAGACGACCACATAGGCAATACTGACCCCAACCATGAAGGCGGCCGAGGCAGAGCCGGTGAAGAACAGGGTGAAATCCAGCATGATCGCGGCATAGAGGCCGATGATTGACCAGCCGAGGGCGGCGGGGAAATCCGGTGCCGCCGGGGTTGGCAACTGACCTGCGACCACCGCGGCCGCAGGCTGTTTGCCGGGCGGCGTCAGCCAGCTCGGCGGTATGGCGATGCTGCAGGCTGTCAACCATCGTGACATGCTCACCGCGATCGAAATCCGGATAGGCGATATGAGTATCCATGGCAAACCTCTGTCGTTTGGGCGCAGCAGGCTAGGCGCCGATCTCGGTCGCTGTACGTCCTGCCGGTGAAATGAACGGGCGGTATGGTAGGTGACCCTGTCAGGTCGTGGCGATCGGAACCTTTGGCATCGCGGCAATCCCCTTTGCGCTTGCTGATGGGATAAACCTAAGGCGGAACCGGCCAGGCGATAATCCGCCAAGAAGCAAATTCACTTGTGGCGAATTCGGGATAATCAGGTGAGCCGTCACTTCTCGCTGTCATGCCCGGACTTGATCCGGGCATCCATGGCTGAGGCACGTGCGATCGTCGGCATGGATCCTCGGGTCAAGCCCGAGGATGACAATCGAATTTGCGATTGTCGTGTGGCAGAAAAGACATTCCCCTGTCATTGCCGGACTTGACCCGGCAATCCATGCCGGCGACCGCGTGCAGTTTCACCCCTGGATCCTCGGGTCAAGCCCGGAGATGACAGTCGAATTTACGGTTGTCGCGCGGCAGAAAACACACCCACTGTCATTGTCGGACTTGATCCGGCAATCCATGCCGGCGACCGCGTGCTGTTTCATCCCTGGATCCTCGGGTCAAGCCCGGAGATGACAATCGAATTTGCGGTTGTCGCGCGGCAGAAAACACACCCACTGTCATTGCCGGACTTGACCCGGCAATCCATGCCGGCGACCGCGCGCAGTTTCATCCCTGGATCCTCGGGTCAAGCCCGGAGATGACAGTCGAATTTGCGGTTGTCGCGCGGCAGAAAACACACCCACTGTCATTGCCGGACTTGATCCGGCAATCCATGCGGGCGACCACGCAGCTTTACCCATGAACTTACGGGGCAAGCCCGGGGCTGACAATCGAGAGGGGGTGCTGTCGTGCATCGACGCCAAGCCAACTGACATGACGGTGTCAGTTGAGGTTCCCTATGGTGCCGCAAAGACCGCCGATGAAGAGCGGTCCCATCTGAAGGACTGGCATGTGCGATGACCCTCACCACCCTGAGCTATAGCCAGAATCTGTGGCTGTTCTTTCTGCTGCTATTCGGCATCATTATCGTGCCAGGCATGGATATGCTGTTCGTGCTGACCAATGCCCTGACCGGCGGCAGGCGGGCGGGGCTGACGGCGACCTCGGGCATCATGATCGGCGGCACCGCCCATACCATCATCGGCACGCTCGGCGTCGGCGTGATCCTGAAACTGGCGCCCTCATTGCTGACGCTGATGCTGTTTGCCGGGGCCGGTTACCTGGCCTGGATCGGTGTGACACTGCTGAAGAGTTCGATCACGATCAGCGCCATCAACGGCACCACATCGCGCTCACCCCATTCGCGCGCCTTGTGGGTGGCGTTCCGGCAAGGGGCGGTGACCTGCCTGCTCAATCCCAAAGCCTATCTCTTCACGATGGCGGTCTATCCGCAATTCTTGCGGCCGCAATATGGCCCCATTTGGTCGCAAGCCATGGTGTTCGGCACCCTCACAGTGCTGACCCAGCTTGGCATTTATGGCGGGTTGGCGCTGCTGGCCGGGCAGAGCCGCGATTTCCTGTTGGGGAGCCCGCGGACGACGGTGCTGATCGGGCGTGGCGCCGGTGTGATCTTCATGGTGGTGGCGGTACTCACGGCCTGGCATGGCTGGCAGGTGGGCAGCTAGATCGTCCGATGGTGTTACTTCTTGGCCAGATCGATATAGAGCTCCCAGGCGCTGCGCTCGACCAAGTTATGTAACAGCATGCCGTCTTCGCGCACCGCCCAGACGGTAGTGCCAGTGAAGGCGATGTCACGCTGATCCGGGGCGGTGCCGAGAATGCCGTTATTCTTGCCGCGGATGCGCCAGCGTGAAACGACGCGGCTGCCATCTGCATTCTGGAAGGTCTCGAAGACATCGAATTCGAGATCGTTGATCTTCGCCTGGAAGCCTTTGACCCAGTCCTTGAACTTGGCGCACGAGACGATATCGACACCACCCGAGGTGATGACGAAATTTTCCACCACAAGGCGGTCGATGGCGTCGGGATGATGGCGTCGGGATTCTGCGGTGAAGCCCAAACTTCGGCCCAGAAATTCTCCACGGCTTGAACGCCGTTGACCTTCGACATGATGGTTCTTCCGGGTTTTTATCGTGATCCAGGCAGTCAGCCGCGACGCTGTGGATAGGCGCGTATGGGTGTCAGGAAATCGATGTGGCGCGGGGCCGCCAGCAGGCGCGGCAGCTCGGCCTCGTAATCCTGGCGATAATCCTTCTTCATAGACGACATAGGTATCCGGATTGTCGATCTGGCGATGCGCCCAGGCGTGAACGAAATCCGGCTCCGAGGCCATGGTATCCAGCACATGGAACAGGCGCTCTTCAAATTCCGCGCGATGTTCCGGCTTGCTCGGCAGATGTACGACAAAGGAAATGGTCTCGGTCATCACGGATCTCCGATTTATGGGGTTGTTGCGGCCATCCGTCGAAGCGGCTGGCAAATTCGATGAGAGAAGTATGGCGATTATCCGGCACCGGAATTAGCTGCCAATCGGCAAAAACAGTTTCCGGCTTTAGGGGACAATCTGGGGGATCGAAATCCCGGCTGGCGATGCTATATGGATGTGGACGTTCTATCGAAGAAAATTTGATCGGCATCTCGGCCGATCTCCTGCAGGAGTCATGTGATGGGTATGCTGGTTGACGGCGAATGGCACGATGTCTGGTATGAAACCGCCGCTACCGGTGGTCGCTTCGTGCGGAAAGAATCGCGCTTCCGCAATTGGGTGACGGTGGATGGCAGCGCCGGGCCGAGTGGCGGCGATGGCTTCAAGGCGGAGGCCGGGCGCTATCACCTCTATGTCAGTCTGGCCTGTCCCTGGGCGCATCGCACCTTGATCATGCGTGAGCTCAAAGGCCTGCAGAACATGATCTCGGTCTCGATCGTGCATTGGTTGATGCTGGAGGAGGGCTGGACCTTCACACCAGGGCCGGGCGTCATCCCCGACAGCATCAACCAGGCGCGGGCACTGCATCAGGTCTATACCAAGGCCGATCCGCTTTATTCCGGTCGTGTCACTGTCCCGGTCCTGTGGGACAAGCAGCGCCAGACCATCGTCAACAATGAATCCTCGGAAATCATCCGTATGATGAACAGCGCCTTCGACCCATTGGGCGCGACGCCGGGTGATTACTATCCGGTCGCCTTGCGAGCCGAGATCGATGATATCAATGCCCGGGTCTATGACACGTTGAACAATGGCGTCTACAAATCGGGCTTCGCCACCACGCAAACCGCCTATGAAGAGGCCGTCAAGCCGCTCTTCGCGACGCTGGATTGGCTGGAGGCAAAACTCACGGACCGCCGCTTCCTGACCGGTGCCAAAATGACCGAGGCGGATATCCGGCTCTTCGCGACGCTGATCCGCTTCGATGCAGTCTATGTCGATCACTTCCGCTGCAATATCCGCCGCATCGTCGATTACCCGAATTTGTGGGGCTATCTGCGCGATATCTATCAGCAGCCAGGCGTCGCCAAGACGGTCAATATGAATCACATCAAGCGGCATTATTACGAAAGCCATCGCAGCATCAACCCGACCGGCATCGTGCCCGTCGGCCCACTGCTCGAATTCACGACACCGAGCGGGCGGGGGAGATTGGGTTAGCTGTTGCTGCTGTTGCTGGAAGAAGCCGAACTCGCGATCAGAGATGAATAGCCAGCTCGCCGCCTGGAGATGACACCCGGCTTGCTCTTGACATGGATTACCGGAACAAGTCCGTGGATGATGCGGTGTAAGTTGCTGGCGCACAGCGATAAACTCATTCTCGACTGTCACCCTCGCAACAAGTGCGAGGGTCCATCTCAAGGGCGAGACTGACTGCCACCAGTCCAGCCGCTATCTTGTCATCGCCGCTGACCGACCAACTTCTGGCAATCCACTCAATACATTGCTCATTGTCACCAATTCCTCAACCGGACAGAAGTGGAAGGAGTCCGGCAATGACAGCGAGGGTGTAGTTGTTGCTGTACGTCGACGATCTTCCTGCCTGTCGCCCTCAGGCTTGATCCAAGAGTCCGTGGCCACGGCCGATCCGCTGCCGTTGGATTGTCGCAGATTGGAGGGCCGTAAGCTGCGACGGCCTCAATTGATGCGCACACCTTGTTTGACCAAAGTCGCCTGCACGGCGGTGAGATCGAGATGGCGGAGGTCCTGGCCGCTCTTGATCGCCTGGGCGGCTGCTATGCCGGCGCCCTCGCCAGCCACCGCACAGCAGGCCATGTTGCGGGTGGCGGCATGGGCGATGCGGTCGCCGCCGATGGCGCGGCCGGTGACCAGCAGGTTGTCGATCTTCTTGGGCAGCATGGCGCGATAGGGTATCTGCATATAGCGGCCGGTGGTGGGCAGGATGAGGACGCCATAACCGTCGATGAATTCCGGATAGATGCCGATCGAATCCGCGAAGCGTCCTTCGTTGCGGACGTCAGATTCGGTGATGTTATAGACGGCATCGATCTTGCGGGTGTCGCGGATGCCGATGGTCATGCCGAAATTCCGCAGCCGGACACCTTCGCAACCCGGCGTGTAGCGGCGCAAAGCCTCGATCGCCAGCATCGCCTGTTTGCGGCCCTCGATCTCGAAGCGGGTCATGCTGTCGGGATCGGTGCCATCGCAGCCGGCGAGATGCACCAGGTTCATATAGGTGAGTTCGCCGGTATCATGCACGGCACCCCAGGTGCCGGAGATGGTATTGAGATGCGGCGGGATGATGCCGTCCTTGATCGCCTGGGCGAAGGGCTTGTTGAGGAAGGGCGAGAACATCTTGTCTTCCTTGCCCGAGGTCTCGATCTGCCATTCGCCGGTCGACCAGCTGCTATATGTCTGCGGGTCGGCCTTGACGCCGGCCATGAAGGCTTTCTTGTCGACGCCGGCCAGATGGAACATGACGGAAGCCGCCTGCATCGCCTCGACTGGCGTCTTGATGGTGGGGGCACCTGCCGCCTCGGCGATATCGGCATCCCCCGTTGCATCGATCACGATGCGGGCGAGGATCGCCTGGCGGCCGGCTTTCGATTCCGTGACGATGCCGGCGATGCGATTGCCCTCCATGATCGGGGCGACGAATTGCCGATGCAGCATGGGATGGATGCCGGCTTCTTCGACCAGCCGGTCGGCGACCAGCTTGAAGCCTTCGGAATCCAACTCATAGGACAGGGACTGGCTTTCCAGCACGGCGGCACCCATGTCCTTGGCCCGGTCCTCGAATTCGCGGCCAATGCCGCCGGCTTCGATGGTGGCCTCATGGCGATACCAGGCGAAGCCCTCGACGGTGATATTACCGCCAAAACAGCCGAAGCGCTCGACCAGGGTCACCTCAACACCAGCCCGCGCCGCCGCCAAAGCCGCCGCCAGCCCACCGGGACCGGAGCCCACCACCAGCACATCGGTCTCATGCACGACATCAACGCGGCGCGCGGGTTCGGTGATGAATTTGGTCGAGGTCGGCATGGGAAGAATCCAGTTCAGGAAAGAATGAGTTTTCAGCGACGGGCCGACAGGTCAACACGGTCCTTCCGTCAGTCTAAACGATACGCACAATCATATGATGGCGCCGTGGCGACGTAGTTATGCGATCGGTGGCGCGATCGATCAAGCAATTTGGCTGAACCAACCGCCATCTGCTGCGGCCGTGCCATCGATGAGTCCTGATGGTTGGTCATTTGTCACATCTGATCAATAATCTGTGTGGGGCAATAAATGCCGTTCCGGGTGCGAGCAGAATCTGGCACTTAATTGGCAGCTCCGCCGCAGCATGCATCGATGAGATGCTGCACGACATGGCGCAATGGGCAGGGCAGCGATATTCAGGTTGCGGTTGCTTTCGCTGAGCAAGCAAAATTATTCTGCCAGGTGGCATAAGCCGGAACCGGTTTCCTGTGGCTGCTCAGATGCAGCTGGTACGATGTCGTCGCTTTGTCAAAGTTGAGGAGCCATGACCCAGGTGATTGACCACACTGCGCCAACTGCCTCGCGAGCCAAACATCACGGGCTGGTGTCGGCTATGTATGCGACCGTTGCCTTGGCGCTGGCCCTGGTGACCCTGATCGGTGACGTCACTGCCCAGGATGCGGCCGGCAACGATCGTGCGGCGCTGATCCAGGCCTGCAAGGCGGATTACCAGCGCCTGTGCAACGGTGTGAAACCAGGCGGTGGCGCGATCCTCGCTTGTTTCCAGGAACATGGCGATCAGCTCTCGGCGCCCTGCAAGACGGCGGCACTTCAAATGCGGCGGCAGGCGGCGAGCGCGACGGGCAGTGCCGATGTAACCACCGCGAGCGTGCTGCCGCTGAAGCCGGGCGACGTCAGAAATCTGACGCTGCCGACCGGCGCCTATGCCTTGCCGGCCGGTTCGAAGTTCCTGGCGAATGTCGCCTATGGCGATGATCCGGCGCAGAAGTTCGATGTCTATCTGCCGCCGGCGCCGCAGAATGCGCCGATCATCTTCATGGTGCATGGCGGCGCCTGGCTTTTTGGCGACAAGAGCGTTGCCAATGTCGTCATCAACAAGGCCGCCCATTGGCTGCCCAAGGGCTATGTCTTCATCTCGGTCAATAACCGCCTGGTGCCCAAGGCCGATCCGCTGGTCCAGGCGGAGGATGTGGCCCTGGCCTTGGCCAAGGTGCAGGCCGAGGCCGCTGGCTGGAATGCCGATCCAACCCGCATCGTGCTGATGGGGCATTCGGCCGGCGCGCATCTTGTTACCCTGGTGGCCAGCGACCCCACTTTGATGGCGGCGGCCGGGGCGAAGCCGGTGCTGGGGGTCGTCCCGCTTGATAGTGCCGCCTTGAATGTGCCGGCGATCATGGAGCATTGGCATGCCAACTTCTACGATCGCGCTTTCGGCCAGGATCGCGCTTTCTGGCTAAAAACCTCGCCCCTGTATCGCCTGACCGCCAAGCCGGCGCCGATGCTGTTGATCTGTTCCACTCGCCGTGCCGATTCCTGCCCGCCGGCCGAGGAATATGCCAGGAAGGTCACCTCACTGGGCGGCACCGCCAGCGTACTGCCGGAGCCGAAAACGCATGAAGAGATCAATGAACAGCTGGGCCTGCCCGGCGCCTATACCGAGGCGGTCGACAAGTTCCTGCAGGGTCTGGGGTTGAATTGAGGGGATCGCTTTTCGGCTGACGATGACACGATTGCGGCTGGAATGGTGGCAGCCGGTCTCGCCCTTGACATGGACCCTCGCAACAAGTGCGAGGGCGACATTCGAGAATGAATTTATCACTGTGCGCCAATGGCCCCTTCAATTGTCATCCCCGGGCTCGACCCGGGGATCCAGGGTTGCAGTACCGGGTGCCCAACAGCCATGACACCGAGCAAGTCTCCGTTGCAGGTCAGTGGCAAAAGATCGACGCCAACCAACGCCGTGCACCACTTCCCGCAACCTGAAGAGGACAACAGGGGGCGAGGTCCGGGGGATGACGAGAGCGAAGAAAGCCACGGATTGCCGGGCGCGATCCGGCAATCCGTGGCTAAAAAGAGCGCTGTCAAATCACTGCGCCGCGTGCAGCTTACTGCTCTGGCGCAACTGCCGCGCGGCGGCGACCATGTTGATCAACGCCGGCCGCACCTCCTCCCATTTCCGGGTCTTCAGCCCGCAATCGGGATTGACCCAGAGCTGGTCCGGTGACAGGCGCTCCGCCGCCTTGGTCAGCAGGTCGACGATCTCCTCCTGGCTGGGGCAGCGTGGCGCATGGATGTCATAGACGCCGGGCCCAATCTGGTTGGGATAGTGGTAGCTGGTGAAAGCCTGGAGCAATTCCATCTTCGAGCGCGCCGTCTCGATGGAAATGACATCGGCATCCAGCCGGCCGATCGCATCGATGATGTCGTTGAACTCCGAATAGCACATATGGGTATGGATCTGGGTCGCATCGGCCACACCCGATGTTGCCAGCCGGAAGCATTGCACCGCCCAATCGAGATAGGCCGGCCATTCGTTCTGCCGCAGCGGCAAGCCCTCGCGGATCGCCGGCTCGTCCACCTGGATGATGCGGATGCCGGCTTTCTCCAGATCCCCCACTTCGTCACGCAACGCCAGGGCGATCTGCCGGCAAACCTCCGAGCGCGGCAGGTCGTCGCGCACGAAGGACCATTGCAGCATGGTGACCGGTCCGGTCAGCATGCCCTTCATCACCCGCTTGGTGAGCGACTGGGCATAGCTCGACCAGGCAACGGTCATCGGCACCGGCCGGGCGACATCGCCATAGATGATCGGCGGCCGCACGCAGCGCGACCCATAGCTCTGTACCCAGGCATGTTTGGTGAAGACGAAGCCGGCCAGTTGCTCGCCGAAATACTGCACCATGTCGTTGCGCTCGAACTCACCATGGACCAGCACGTCGAGACCGATTTCCTCCTGCCACCGCACCGCCGCTTCCGTCTCCTTGCGCAGGAAGCTCTGATAGTCCGCATCGCTCAGCTCGCCACGCCCATGGGCGGCGCGGGCCTTGCGGACCTCCGCCGTCTGCGGGAAGGAGCCGATCGTCGTGGTCGGCAAAAGCGGCAGCGCGAGATGCGTCCGCTGCGCCGTCGACCGCTCTTTGAAGCGGCTGGGGCGCTCTGTCATGGCCGGTGAGATCGCCGCCAGCCGGGCGCGCACCGCCGCATCGCGGGTTTTCGGCGCGGCCCGGCGCAAGGCAATCGCCTGGCGCGCTTCCTCAAGTTTGCTCTGCACGCTGGCCCGGCCGAAGCTGAGTGCCTGCGCCAGGATCGAAAGCTCGTCCAGCTTCTGCACCGCGAAGGCCAGCCAGGGCTTCACGACGGGATCGAGATCGGTCTCCAAAGCGAGATCAATCGGCACATGTAGCAGCGAACAGGAGGGCGCCAGCACCACCTTATCGTTACCGCGCGCCTGGACGACCGGCTCAAGCCGCGTCAACAACGCGTCGAGATCGCTGCGCCAGATATTGCGGCCATCGATGACACCCAGCGATAGCGTGAGGTCGGCTGGTGCCATGGCCTGGACCAGTTCGATCTGCTCGGGCGAGCGCACCAGATCGAGATGCAGGCCGGCAACCGGCAGACGCAAGGCCGTCGACAGATTGCCGCCGAGACCGCCGAAATAGGTGGTCAGCATGATCTTGAGGCTGGGCGCCACCACGGTGAGCTGCTCATAGGCAGTCCGATAGGCCGTGCGCGTCTTGTCGTCGAGATCGAGCACCAAGGCCGGTTCGTCGATCTGCACCCAATCGGCGCCGGCCACCGCCAGACATCGCAGCATTTCGGCGTAGAGCGGCAGCAGGTCCGGCAGCAGCGAGAGGGGATCGAAGCCCGGATCCTTGGACTTCGCCAGTTTCAGGAAAGTGACCGGGCCCAGCAGGACCGGCCGCGTGTGGATACCCAGGGCCTTGGCCTCACGGAACTCGTCCCACGGCTTGGTCGACGCGAGTTCGAAAGACTGATGACGTGTCACCTCGGGCACCATGAAGTGATAATTGGTGTCGAACCATTTGGTCATTTCCTGCGCCGGCAATGCCTGCCCATGCGGATGGGCGCAGGCGCCGTGATCATCATCCCCGGCCGCGCCCTGCGTGCCACGGGCAAGGGCGAAATAGGTATCGGTCGGCACCTCGTCGCCCTGCCAGCCATAGATCTCGGGAATGGCCCCGACCATGACGCTGGTATCCAGCACATGGTCGTAGAGCGAGAAATCATTGCTGGGAATCTGGTTCACCCCCAGCCCCTTCTGGCCTTGCCAATTGGCGGCACGCAGATTGGCCGCGGCGGTAAGTAGCGTTTGTTCGTCGCTCTTGCCCGACCAGTAGCTTTCGAGGGCGGTTTTGTAGTCGCGGCGCAGGCCGATGCGGGGGAAACCGAGATTGGCGATGCGAATGGACATGGAAGCTCCTTCTCCGATCGCGCGGTGTTCAACCGGGATCGCAGTGATCGAATGATGTAGGAAACGAATGTCGGCGCCGGATCCTGGAGATGATCCGTTTTCCGGGCGCGATCAGGCCATCATGCACCGGGCGGTGGCGCGGTGCCGCTGGACCATGTTCCCGGAAATACACTCTCGGTCGTCGGCTTGCTGATGAACATCGGCACACTCCAACAAGGATGGATGCGTGGGCCGTATAGGCGCATGAAGCGGTGAGCGACGGTTCGACCGCCTATCTCGACGAGACGGCTGCCCTCTTAGCCCCAAGGCATCGATCGAGATCATTGCCCTGAGGAACCGTGACCAGCTCATGGTAGGCGGCTCCGAATTCGAGTCAAGGCAAAAATGCATAATGACATAAAGATATCTTTATGTGATGATCTTGCTAGTCACGGCGGAGGGGATATGGACGAGGTTTTGAAGGGATTGCGGGCGGCGGCGGAACCGACCCGGCTGCGGATTCTGGGGCTTTGCGCCCATGCCGAGCTGACCGTCAGCGATCTCTGCGATGTGCTGGGCCAGTCGCAACCCCGTATCTCGCGTCACCTGAAATTGCTGGTCGAAGCCGACTTGCTGGTGCGCAATCAAGAAGGCCCCTGGGCCTGGTATCGCCTGCCGGAAAGCGGCGCCGGTGCTGAGCTGGCCCGCGTCGTGGTCGATCTTCTGCCGCCCGATGACCGCCGTCACGCCGCTGATCTCAAGCGCCTGCAGGCGATCTCCGAGGGCTGGGCCGCCCGTGTCGCCGATTATTTCCGCCAGCATGCCGGCGATTGGGAACAGATTCGCGCCCTGCACACCGATCAGGCCCGCGTCGACAAGGCCTTGCTCACCGCGTTGCAGGAAAAGCCGATCGATAATCTGCTCGATATCGGCACCGGCGCCGGCCATGTGCTGCTGCTGATGGGCGATCAGGTCGACGCCGCGATCGGCATCGACTATTCGCGCGAGATGCTGAGTGTGGCGCGGCACAATCTGTTCCGCGCCGGCTTGCGCAATTGCCAGGTGCGTCAGGCGGATATGATGAATCTGCCTTTCGAGGATGGCAGCTTTGCCGCCGCCACCTTGAACATGGTGCTGCATTTCGCCGAACGACCCGATGCGACGATCAAGGAGGCCGCCCGCGTGCTGCGGCCGGGCGGCCGGCTGGTGGTGGTCGATTTCGCGCCCCATGATCTCGCTGATCTGCGCGACGAGCAGGCGCATCGCTGGCTCGGTTTCGATGACAGCCAGGTCAGCGATTGGTGCCGCAAGGCCGGTTTGGTGCCGAGCAAGCCGCGCCGCCTGCATGGCGGCGAGCTTACCGTGGTGCTCTGGACCGCCCAGCGGCCGGCCAATGACGAAAAGAACGACGCCGCCGGGAATGCACCGACGGCCGGACAACGGAGGCGCGCATGAGGGATGCAGGCATGAATCGCCGGCTGAGCTTCTCCATCGAAATCTTCCCGCCGCGCGATGACGCCGGCAGCGCGCAGATCGATGAAACTTTGGCCCGCCTCGAGGGCCTGCAGCCGCGTTTCTGTTCCGTCACCTATGGTGCCGGCGGCTCGGCCCGCGCCGGCAGTATCGCCGCCCTCGCCCAGTTGCAGCAACGCGGCACCTTGACGCCGGCCGCGCATCTCACCTGTGTTGGCCAGTCGCGCGACGAGATCGCCGAGATCGCGCAGGATTGGTGGTCGTCGGGCATCCGCCACATCATCGCCCTCCGTGGCGACATGCCGGAGCCGGGTGCCGCCTTCCAGCCGCATCCACAGGGCTATCGCAATGCCGCCGAACTGGTGGCCGGCTTGCACGATTTGGCGGATTTCGAAATCTCTGTCGCCTGCTATCCGGAGATCCATCCGGATTCGCGCGATCGTCTCGCCGATCTTTTCAATCTGAAGCGCAAGCTGAATGCCGGCGCGACCCGCGCCATCTCGCAATTCTTTTTCGAGCCGGACGCCTTCCTGCGCTTCCGCGATGCCGCCGCCGCGGTCGGCATCACCCATCCGCTGGTGCCGGGCATCCTGCCGATTCTCGATATCAACAAGGCGATCGGTTTCGCCGAGCGTTGCGGCGCCTTCGTCCCGAGCTGGCTGGTGGATCGCTTCGCCGGCCTGGAGAACGACCCCGATGCCCGCGGCCAGGTAGCGGCGAGCCTCGCCGTCTCACTCTGCGAACGCCTGATCGCCGAGGGTGTCGAGCGCTTCCACTTCTACACCCTCAACCGCCCCACCCTCACCTTGGCGATCTGCCGCGCGCTGGGCATCCAACCGGCGATGGAACGGGCGGCATAAGAGACGCTAGCAGGTTGTTGAAAAACCCCTGGCTTGTTTTTTGCGGATGTGATTCCTGATTAATGAGGTCAAGCGAGCTGTGGGGCGGCGATGCGTGGGATGGACG
>WNFM01288217.1_pt1 | contig 13400 bp, 12 predicted proteins | sample 5400271 | NCBI WGS metagenome assembly WNFM01 (sample SAMN13153352, study PRJNA577476) | soil metagenome | isolation source: 60 cm saprolite on Douglas fir-dominated hillslope | place: USA:California | collected 2013-09-17 | reverse complement strand
AGCTCTGTGCCCGAGGCCTCGGAGTGGCGCCTGAGGTCGAAGTCCGTTCGGCAGGCGATCCCCTCGAGCTCGCCCCAGCCGAACGGGTACTCGTACTCGACGTCGCTGCAGCCGGTCGAGTAGTGCGCGAGCTCGGTCTTGTCGTGATCCCGCAGCCGCAGCTTCTCCGGATCGATGCCTAAATCCGTGTACCAGCTCCGGCGCTCCTCGCGCCAGTACTGGAACCAGCGGTCGTTCTCGGCGGGCGGGATGAAGAATTCCATCTCCGCCTGCTCGAACTCGCGCGTGCGGAAAACGAAGTTCCCCGGCGTGATCTCGTTGCGGAACGACTTCCCGATCTGCGCGATCCCGAACGGGGGCTTCAGGCGCGAGGAATCGAGCACGTTCTTGAAGTTGAGGAAGATTCCCTGCGCCGTCTCGGGCCGCAGGTACGCGACCGATCCGGAGGTCTCGACAGGTCCTACGCTCGTCTTGAACATCAGGTTGAACGCGCGCGCTTCGGTGAGCTCGCCTCCGCACTCGCCCGGACGCTTGCTCGGCCGTTCCGGACACGAGGCATCGCCCAGCTTGTCGGCACGGAAGCGGCCCTTGCACTTCTTGCAGTCGACCATCGGGTCGGAAAACCCGCCGACGTGGCCCGACGTCTCCCAGACTTTCGGATTCTGGATGATCGCGGAGTCGAGCCCGACGATGTCGTCGCGCGAAGTGACCATCCGGTTCCACCAAGCATCCTTGACGCGGCGCTTGAGCTCGACGCCGAGCGGCCCGTAGTCGTAGGTGTTGCCGATGCCGCCGTAGATCTCGGAGGCCTGGTACACGAAGCCGCGTCGCTTGCACAGCGACACGATCGTGTCCATGAAGCCTTGGCCGTTCTTGTCCATGCGGGTGGGAAGGCGCGCGAGCTTAGCGCAGCGCGAGTGCAGACGCGAGATCCGGAGGAGGAAGAGTCGTCCGCGCAGACGCCCGAAGAATCGCGGCCCGATGAATCTTGGAGCCGGGCGATCGAGTCGCCGGAACGCGTAGCGTCCGCGCTACTCGGCTTCGTCGACGAGCAACCTCGCCAGGGCGACCATCTCGTTCCAGGGCAAGTCCCGGCCGCGGATGATCCCCTTCTTGTCGATCAGGATGGTCGTCGGGAAGCGCCGCACCTCCCAGCCCTCCATCGCGACGTGATTGAAGTCCACGAGGGCCGAGCGCCAGCGGATCCCGGCCTTGGCCGCCATCTCGCGATATTCCTCCGGCTTCATGTGGTCGAAGTTGACTCCCACCATGCTGAAGGGCTTCTTTGCGAGCTCCTGGAACAGCGCCGCCCGCGAGGGGACGGCCTCCATGCAGGCCGGCTTCTTGAAGCTCCAGAACTCGAGCATGACGACGCGACCCCTGTAGTCCGCCACGCTGAACGTCTGCCCGTCCGAATCCGTGGCGGGCTTCGAGAGAGCGGGTTGTCCGGGCATGCAGCGCGTCAAGTCCGCGCGCCCGGTCTCGGCCGCGACGCGCACTTCGCTGTCGGGAAACTCGTCGCGGACCTTGGTGAAGAGCTCGATCGCGCGCTCGTAACCCCTCTGGTCGCCTGGCATCGCGGCGCACTGCGCCATCGCGAAGTACGCGAGCGCGCGCACGCGCGGCTCTTCGTTCTTGTCGAGGAGCGCTTGGAGCGCGGGCTGGAGGTGATCCAAGGGCAGCGCCGGCGTGGAGGGCAGAAGCCTCTTGAGCGAGGCGTACACCCACTTCTCTCGCGGGAACTGACGGTAGAGGACGGTGAGGAGGTCCATCCGCAAGACGTTCCACGGGCCGTCGACGCTGTCCGAGTAGTACTCGCCGAGCTCGTTGACGAGCCACTGGTAGGCGAAGGGCCGCCCTTGGGTCTCGGCCTGCTCGTACGCGGGAAGGAACTTGTTCACCCATTGCGAGGCGGTGTGGTGGCTCGCCGCGGCGATGGTCTGGAAATCCACCTGGAAATCACGGATCGGCTGCGGCGGCCATTCCTCCGGCGACTTCCCGGCGGCCTGGAGCGCGGTGAGGGCGTCGACCCACTTGCGCTCCGTCTCGAAAAATCTCTCCTCGACCGGGCCGATCATGATTCCGGCGACCTCCTTGCCGGCCCGAGTCCTGGGGAGGGTGAAGAGGATGCTCCGATAGATCTCGTCCGTGTCCTTCAGCCGAGTGGGATCGGTCGTCTTGCCGCCCTCGCTGTGGATCCAAGCCTGGAGCATCATCGCCTCGGCCTTCACGTCGGGCACCTGGCTCTTCTCTTCGAGCGCCCGGGCCATCTCCATGGACAACGCTTCGCCCAGGTCGGCCGAGATCTGCTTGATCCCCGTCATCGCGTGCGTCGCGGAGTCCTCGTCGGCGTGCTTGGCGAGCAGCTTCGGAAAGATCTCCTTGGCGATGCGCACGCGCTGCGTCGGTTCCTCGATCCCGTCGCGGAGATTTTCGATGACCCATCCCTGTGCGCCGCCGCTGTCCTTTCCGGCGAGCGCGAGGAACTCGGAGAAGAAGGTGCGCGCGGGACTCGGCGGCTGAGGGGACGTGCTCCGCGCGCGGGCCATCCGGACCCGTCGATCGTCGTACTCCCGGATGGCCGCGCCGTACCGCAAGAGGAGCGCGTTGAACTCCGGCTCCTGCGTCCGGACCGCGACGGCACCTTGAGCAGCCTTGGGCGGAGCGGCCTGGGGCGAAGCACCTTGGAGCAGCGCGAGGAAGATGGGGAGGATCATGGGGTTCAAGGCGCGGGGAATTCTAACGGGGGCGGGCGGGTTACGCGGCCGGGCTTCAGCGGTTGGCGGAGCTCTTCTCGAGTTCCTCGAGAAGAGCGTCGACCATGCGCTCCAGGCCCTCGCCGTGGTCCACGGAGCGGATGACCCCGCGAGCATCCATGACGAAGACGGTCGGGAAGCTGTGAACGTTCCATGCGCGCGTCACGGGACCACGCCCAGCTCCGCCAGCGCCTTCCCAGACGTTTCTCCAGGTGATCCCCATCTTGTCGCGCTGGTTCTTGAACGCGCCGAGATCCTTGTCGGTGTCGATCCCGATCAGGGCGAAGGGTTTCTTCTCGAGGCGCTTCACGAGCGCCAGCTCCCGTGGGAGCATTCCTCTGCACGGGGGTCACCAAAAACCCCAGAAGTCGAGGACGACGACCTTGCCGCGGTAGTCCGAGAGCTTGAAGCGCGTGCCCTCGACGTCTTGCGCCTCGAAGTCCGGCGCGCGGTCGCCGACGCTGAGTCCGACCGGGATCTGCGGTTCGGGAGCGACGGGCTTCGTCGCGGGTGCGGCAGCAACGGCCTGCGCATCGCGCGGGGTCTGCGGCGCTACGGCTGCTGGAGCCGACGGCTTCTCGGCCGCGGGTTCGCGACCGCAGGAAGCACCCAGAGCCAACGCAGTGATCGCCAGCGCCAGTGCCGCACGAACGCTCGAGCCCCGCTGTTCTGGGTCGGGAAGCACCGAGATCATCTCCACAGAATATCGCACGATCAGGCCACCCACCCTAAGATCCTCGCCGATGGCTCCCGCCCGCGCAGCGTTCGAAGCCTCTTCCTGCGCTCCGGGCGCGGCGCAAGGCTCCTGGGAAGCGCCTCGAGCGAGCGCGGCCTCGATCGGACCCGCAGCGGCCGAGATCGCGCGCATCGCGGAGAAGATCGAGGACGGTCGTCGCGTCGACGCCGTCGAGGCGCTCCTCCTCCACGATCGCGCCGACGTCCTGACGCTCGGGAGGCTCGCGGATCTCGTCCGGAGTCGCAAGCATCCCGAGGCGATCGTCACGTACATCGTCGACCGCAATCTGAACCCGACGAACGTGTGCGTCACGGATTGCGGATTCTGCGCCTTCTACCGCAGACCCGGCGCGGAGGGCGCTTACGTCCTCCCGCGCGACGAGATCCACCGGCGGATCCAGGAGACGGCCGACCTCGGCGGCCGACAGCTCCTCATGCAGGGCGGGCACCATCCCTACCTCAAGACTGCGTGGTGGTGCGAACTGATCTCGGACATCCGCGCGCGGTGGCCGCAGGTCAACTGCCACGCGCTCTCCGCGCCCGAGCTCGATCACCTGTCGAAGCTCGACAAGCGTCCCGTCGAGGACGTGATCGCCGAACTCGTGCAGGCCGGCCTCGGCAGCGTGCCGGGCGCGGGAGCAGAGATCCTCGTCGAGCGCGTGCGGAGGATCATCGCGCCGAAGAAGACGAGCACGGAGCGCTGGCTCGACGTGCACCGCAAGGTGCACGAAGCGGGCCTGCGCAGCTCGGCGACGATGATGTTCGGACACGTCGAGACGGCGTCAGAACGCATCGAGCACCTCGTGCGCTTGCGCGAACTGCAGGACGAGACCGGCGGCTTCACCGCGTTCGCGTGTTGGAACATGCAGCCTGAAGGCGTGCCCGAGGAATCGAAGTACCCGAAGAAGACGACGCCGGGCGTCTACCTGCGCGTGCAGGCGATCGCGCGGATCGTGCTCGACAACATCGACAACATGCAGACGAGCTACGTGACGCAGGGGCTGAAGATGGCCCAGGTGACGCTGCGCTACGGTTGCAACGATTTCGGCGGGACGATGCTCGAGGAGAACGTCGTGAGCGCGGCGGGCTGCTTCCATCTCGCGTCGATCGAGAAGATCGAGGGTCAGATCGAGCGCGCGGGATTCGCGCCGCGGCAGCGGAATTCGTGGTACGGGCTCGTCGACGCGCGCCACGCGGGATCGCGCTCTCCGGCGAACCGCGAGGAAGCGGCGACGCATCGAGCGGCTGCGAAGGCTCGCGCGCGGGCGGCTGCGGCGGCTTCCACGAACGGAGATCTTCCGCCGACGGCAGACGAGATGGCCGCCGTCGCGAAAGAGAGCGCCTCGGGCACCGGGACAGGAGTCCCGACGGCATGACGCAGGTCGCCTCTCCCCCGCTGCGGAAGCTCGCGCGCGAAGCCGGGATCGCGGACGTCGCCGAAAAGGTGCTCGCGGGCGCGCGCTTGTCGATCGAAGACGGACTCCGGCTCTACGCCGCCGACGTGCACGCGGTCGGCGCGCTCGCCAATCACGTGCGCGAGCGGCTGCACGGCGACCGCGCGTACTTCAACGTGAACCAGCACGTCAACTACACGAACATCTGCAACAAGCTGTGCCGCTTCTGCGCGTTCCAACGCTTGCCCGGACAAGAGGGCGCGTACGCGTGGACGCCCGAGCAGTGCGCGGAGAAGATCAAGGAGCACCTCCACGAGCCGGTGACCGAGGTGCACATGGTCGCCGGGATCCACCCGAAGCTCGAGTACGACTATTACCTCGAGCTGCTGCGCGCCGTGAAGCGCGCGCGCCCGTCGATCCACATCAAGGCCTTCACGATGGTCGAGCTCGACCAGATCGCGAAGAAGGCGCGCAAGCCGCTGGAAGAGGTGCTGCCGGAGTTGATCGAGGCCGGGCTCGGCTCGATCCCGGGCGGCGGCGCGGAGATCTTCAGCGAGCGTGTGCGGCAGGAGACCTACCACCTGAAGATCAGCGGCGAACAGTGGCTCGGGATGGCCCGGAAGGTGCACCACGATGCTCCACGGACACATCGAGACGGTCGCAGAGAAGGTCGACCACCTGAACCGCCTGAGGCTCTTGCAGGACGAGACCGGCGGCTTCCAGACGTACATCCCGCTCTCCTTCCACCCCGAGAACAGCGAGATGGCCGACGTCCCGGGCCCGACCGCGCTCGACGAGCTGCGCGAGATCGCCGTCGGACGCCTGATGCTCGACAACATCCCGCACATCAAGGCCTATTGGATCCTGATGGACGTTCCGATCGCGCAGCTGTGCTTGTCGTACGGCGCCGACGACGTCGACGGCACGGTCGTCGAGGAGAAGATCTACCACGAAGCCGGCGCGACGACGCCGCAGCGCGTGTCGCGCGAGGACTTGGTCCAGTGGATCCGCGACGCGGGGCGGATCCCGGTCGAGCGCGACACGCTCTACAACGTGATCTGGTCGGGCGAGGCACTCGAGAGCGCGGCGACATGAGGTTCGTCGCACTCGCTCTCGCCCTGACACTCGTCGGCGCGTGCGCGACAGCCGGAGCGCCGAAAGCAGCGGCTCCACTCGATCGCGCGTCCGAGGAGCTTGACATCCTGGAGGCGGTGTTCCGCTACCAGTTCGCTTACCACTTCTCGATCCGCAGTGCCGACCATTACGACTGCATCTTCCTTTCGCTACCCGGGAAACAAGATCCGCCGGCTGCATTCTTGTCGCGGTTCGCCGGTCAGAGCCCGCTCGTCGAGCCCGCCTCCTCCGCTGCCCCCGAACCCTGGGACGGAATTCGTGACAGGGTGACGGGTGGCCGAGGCGTCCTCTTTCACGTGAACCGACTTCGATGGATCGACGACAAGGCGGTCGAGGTGGACGGCGGACACTATGAATGCAGTCTCGGCGCGAGCGATGCGCTCTATCAAGTCGAGCGACGAAGTGGTGCCTGGGTCGTCGTGAGTCGCAGGACGTATGGGAGTGCGTGAGACTCCGCCCATTCTCCTGGGTCACGGGCATACCCATTCCGGACTTCGGCGCGGATGACGTCGCTGAGGACCCGTGAGCAGCCTCACCCGTCTCCCCATCCAATTGAATCCGAATTCGGTGTAACCGCCGTCTTCCCGGGTCGGTCGTCGGCATGCCCAAAGGCACACCGACCCATGGCGGAGATCAGTCGCTTCCACGGAATCGTGATCAAGATGCACTTTCGCGATCATCCGCCTCCCCACTTCCACGCGCGGTGCGGATCCCAGGGCATCTCTGTCGACACTGGCACAGGGACGATCGAGGGCAAGTTCCCCCCACGAGCGCTCCGGCTCGTCAGAGAGTGGTACCATCTTCACCGAAGGGAACTTGAGGAAGATTGGATGCACGCCGAGATGAAGCGACCTCTGCGTCCCATTCTTCCGTTGGAGTGAATCATGATCGTCCATGTCGAGAAGGCACGGTATCTGGGCGACCACCGCGTGTGGCTCCGCTTTGATGACGGACTCGAGGGAGAGATCGACCTCTCCAAGGAGCTCGAGGGTGAAGTTTTCGTGCCGCTGCAGGAGCCGACGTACTTCGCCGAGTTTGTCGTCGACGACACCCTGACTTGGCCGAACGGCGCGGACTTCGCTCCAGAGTTCCTCCACGAACTCGTGGAGTCGGCTCGAGGCAGCAGCGCGGCCTAGAGCTCCGAGGCTCGCGCTACCTGGCGAGCACCTTGACGAGCCGCATCTGCCCCGCGTGGTAGAGATCGTGCGCCGCGGCGCCGGCGACCGTGTCGCGGTAGGTCCAGCGGCTGCCTTTCACACGCTCGCCCCAGCGCGTCGCGGGGAATCGCTTCACCGCCTCGCGCAGCGACCGATGCACCGCGTCGAGCAGCGCGACGTCGGACTTCCACTGCGCCGCGCCGTCTTTCGCGTCGCGCGCGAAGAAGTTCGAGCCCTGCAGCGGGAACGATCCGCGCTTCTCGCCGAGCAGCCGCCGCCTCACCGTGTACTTCCAGTACGCGCAGTGCAGCGCGAGCTCCCACACGTTGTGCCTTCCCTTCGCCGGACGGCGCGCCGCCTCGATGTGCGAGAGGCCGCGGATCGCGCCGCGCAGGTTCGGGCCGTGCCAGGAGGTCTTGTCGTAGGCGTGGTCGAGGGCGTGGAGCAGGACTTCGGTCTCGGTCGCGGGCATCGGCACCTCCGGTGGGAGCGCGCACTCTAGGAGCGATCCTCGCGCGGTGCACGACTCGAGCCGGCGCTATCCTTCCGGCCGTGGACTCACCGGAAACGGCGACGCCGAAGCCGACCTACCTTCTCGCGCGCTGGCTCTTCCTGCGCGGGCTCGCGCTCGTCTTCGCGATCGCGTTCGTCTCGCTCTTCGTCCAGATCGACGGACTCGTCGGCAGCCGCGGCATCCTCCCGATCGCCGACTTCCTGACCGCCGTCCGTCGAGCGACCGGCGGGGCGGTGGTCGCTCAGCTGCCGACCTTGTGCTGGTTCGCGGCGAGCGACGCGTCGCTCCACCTCCAGTGTGCGGCCGGGATCCTGCTCTCGATCGCGCTGTTCGTCGGCTTCGCGCCGCGACTGTGCCTCGTCCTCCTCTGGGCGCTCTATCTCTCCCTCGTCGTCGCCGGTCAGGAATTCCTCTCGTTCCAGTGGGACGTGCTCCTGCTCGAGACGGCGCTGTTCGCGATCGCGTTCGCTCCCGGGACCTGGCTCTCCGGCCTCGCACGGGAGCGCCCGCCCTCGAACGCCTCGCGCTGGCTCCTCCTCTGGCTGCTCTTCCGACTGATGTTCGCTTCCGGCGTCGTCAAGCTCACGAGCGGCGACGCGTGCTGGTGGGACCTCTCCGCTCTGCGCTTCCACTATTGGAGCCAACCGATCCCGACCGTCTTCGCGTGGTACGCCGCGCACCTGCCCCTGTGGTTCCAGAAGTTCTCCTGCGCGCTGATGTACGCGATCGAGATCGGTCTTCCGTTCCTGATCTTCGGGACGCGCCGCATGCGGGAGATCGCCTGCGCGGGACTCGTCTTCTTCCAACTCCTCATCGCACTCACCGGCAACTACGGGTTCTTCAACCTGCTCACGCTTCTATTGTGCCTGCCCTTGCTCGACGACGCGTTCCTCGCGCGCTTCGTTCCCAGGGGCCTGGCGCAACGCGCATCGGCTCCGCGCGAGGAGCGCCGCACCTGGGCACCGCTTTCGATCGCCGGCATCGTCGCCGCTTGGGCCGTCGCGATCTTCACCGGGGCGAAGCTCCTGGAGAACGTGGGCCTCCTCGAGCGCGTCCCCCAGCCTCTCGAGACTCTCGAGCAGACGATCGCGCCCTTTCGCAGCTTGAACGACTACGGTCTCTTCCGCGTCATGACGAAGGAGCGGCGCGAGATCGAGATCCAGGGCAGCGACGACGGCGTCGCGTGGAAGACGTATCCGTTCCGCTGGAAGCCCGGAGACGTCGATCGAGCTCCCGTCTGGGTCGCGCCGCACATGCCGCGCCTCGACTGGCAGATGTGGTTCGCGGCGCTCGGCCCTCCGCGCCGCAGCCGCTGGTTCGCTCCGCTCCTCGACCGGTTGCTCGAAGGCTCGCCCGACGTGCTCGGCCTCTTCGCGGAGAATCCCTTCCCGGATCACCCGCCTCGAGAGGTGCGCGCCGTCCAGTTCAGTTATCGGTTCACGACTTCAGAGGAAAGATCTGCGTCAGCGGCCTGGTGGAACCGCGAAGAACTCGGCCTGTTCGTGCCTCCGCGAGGCCGTCGCTAGCGGACCGGAACCGATCCTCCCCGGAAGGGTTGGGCCTTCCGTACCCTCGAACCTGGAGACTTCCATGAACACGAACAAGACCTTCCTCGTCAGCGCCTTTTTCACCCTCTTTGCCGCAGCCGCGACCGCCCAGAACCAGACGGGGGTCGAGACGCGAACCCCTCGCTCGACCGCTGGACGGCATGTCGGCGGCCGGATCGGACGCCGCGCCGAGCTCCGCCGATTCCTGCGGACACTGAAGATGACCGAAGCCCAGCGCGCCGTCGCTCGCGACGAGGCGCGCGCCGCCGATCCGATCGCGCGCTCGGCTCGCACCGAGGCAGCGAAGATCCGCGCCGAAGCCCTGCGCGCCCACCCCGGGGACCGCGCAGCCGCGGGCCAGGAGATGAAGAGCAAGATGAAGGATCTGCGCGAGCGCACGCTCACGGAGCTGCGGCCGCTCGCCCAGCGCGTCCTCTCCACGCTGACGCCCGAGCAGCGGACGAAGCTCGCCGACGCGGCGAAGAAGCGCGGCCGAACGCTCGACGAGCGCCGCCTCGAAAGGATCACGTCCTGGCTGCTGACACGGCCGAAGCTCGCTCACCGCACCGCGCGCTAGGAACCGTCCGCGTCCGATGCGATCATGGGCCGCATGCTCGCACGTGCGGCCTTCGCAGTCTGGCTGGCGACTGCCGTTCCTGGCGCGGACGGCGACCTCCGCAGCGCCTACGACGTCCAGACCTACCGCCTCGATCTCTCGGTCGACCCGCGCGCGAGAGTGTTGACCGGCACGGTCGCCGTCGACGCCGTCGTCACTCAGGCGGGCCTCGCGCGCTTCGTCCTCGATCTCCAGCCGCCGCTCGAAGTGCAATCGGTCGTCGAGCTCGCCGGCGCGGTCGAGCCGCAGGGTCCTCTCTCGGGAAAGACGCTCACCTTCGAGCGCAAGGGATCCTCGCTCTCGATCCTCCTCTCGAACGGCTTGAAGAAGGGCGATCCCGTGCGCGTCGCGGTCGCGTACTCCGGCAAGCCCAAGGAGCAGGACGTCTTCGAGGGCTTCCATTGGAAGAAGACCCCCGAGGGCAAGCCCTGGATCTGCACCTCCTGCCAGGGCTCGGGCTCCTCCGCGTGGTGGCCGTGCAAGGATTCGTTCTGGCATCCCGAGGACAAGCCCGAGCGCACGTTCGTGAACTTGACCGTGCCCGACGGTCTGATCGGCGTCTCGAACGGACGCTTCACCGGGCGCGAGAAAATCGCCGAGAACACCGAGACCTTCCACTGGGCGCACGAGTATCCCTGCGAGACGTACTCGATCGCGATCGACGTCGCGCCCTACGTCGTCGTCGAGCGAGAGCTCGAGGTGCCCGGTCCCGAAGGCGAGCCGACGCTGAAGGTTCCGTTCGCCACCTATGCGATCCCGGAGGACGCTGAGAAGGCACAGCTCCAGTTCGCGGAAGTTCCCGAGATGCTCGAGATCTACTCGAAGGCCTTCGGTCCCTTCCCGTTCCCGAAGTCCAAGTTCGCGCTCGTCGAGACGAACTTCTGGGGCATGGAGCACTCGACCTGCGTCGCCTACGGCTCGACCTTCCCGGCCTGGTGCAAGGCGCACGACGAGATCGACGCGCACGCCGGCGAGAACGCGCGTTTCGACTACATCCTCATCCACGAGAGCGCGCACGAGTGGTGGGGCAACGGCGTGTCGGCGAAGAGCTGGGGACATTTCTGGATCCACGAAGGGTTCGCGACCTACGCAGAGGCGGTGTACCTCGAGGAGAAAGAGGACGCCGCGGCCGCTCAGGCGCACCTTGAGGGAATGAAGGCTTCGATCGGGCCGACTTCGCGCCTCTTCCGCGGCGAGAACGTCGACTCGGGTGCGGCCTACGGACGCGAGATCTACTTCAAGGGCGCGTGGGTCCTCCACACCTTGCGCTACTGCGTCGACGACGACGATCTTTGGTGGAAGACCCTGCGCGACTTCAATGTCGCGTACCGGTACAAGAACGCGGACACCGAGGAGTTCCGCGCGATCCTCGAGAAGAACACGGGGAAGAGCTGGAAGACCTTCTTCGACGAGTGGTTCTACGGCGAGGGAGTTCCTTCGATCGACGGCACCGTGACGACGAGGCCGAAGAGCTTGCTCGTCCAGGTCAAGGTGAAAGGCTCGGGGAAGACGGACTTCCACGTCCCGATCGATCTCACCTGGCGCGAGGGTGCGACGCCGAAGAAGAAGCGCATCCTGCTCGGGCCGGGCGCGAACCAGGTGGAGGTCCCCGTCCAGGCGAAGCCGCACGACGTCGCCGTCGGTGGACTCGATCGCGTCCTCGGCGAACACTCGATCCGGCTGCAATGAGCCAGCTGCGATGAGAAAGAGCAGGCCGGAGTTCACCCCCGCCTGCTCCTCTCTCATCCCTCCTCGGGCTCGGCTCTCCTCGTGTCGGTCGAGCTCCGTCAGTCGCCTTGGCCCACACTCCAGGTCGCCGAGACTCGGCCCAGGGTCGTGACCTGTTGCGTATCGGCGCCGCGGAGGTGCATCAGCCGCGAGACCGCGTTCGGCGCGCTCATCCTTCCCTGGATCTCCCCGATCGCGATCAGCGGATGGTCGAGGTCTTCGGTCGGGACGAGGATGCTGGCAGCGAAAGCTCCCCGACCATTCGGTTCTCGGATCCACGTGCCCTCGATCTGTGCCACGGGTTCGAGGGCATCGCGCCCGACGACCGCCAGCAGGACTCCCAAGAACACGCCGCCGTCGGTCATCTCCGGGGGCGGGATCTCGCCCGAGCGGAGGAGGCTCGCGCGCACGACGTAGCGCGGGCGACCGGAGACGTCGTAGAGCTCCGCGCTCGCCTCTCCCACTCCGGTGGCGGGCAGCCGGTACGTGCCGGCGCCGAATCCGGAGCCGGACGGGAGAAAGTGAATCGGGATCGCGACGTCCCCTTGGTTGGCGAGGCCCCGGCGCGAGCGCAGATGCGCGCCCGAACGTTGCGACGCGAAAGCGGGGACGATTGCGGCGAGCAGGGCCGCGCTGCACAGGATTCGTCTCGTCAAGGTTCTCATGGCTTGTCTCCTTGCGGGGTTCAGCGGATCGGCCGGAAGGCCGACCCATTCCCTTCATGAGCAAACCCGCGGAGATGGAACGCGGAAAGCAGGGATCCAGGAAACGAAGAAGGCCGCCGAGGCGACCTTCTCGAACGCGGTCTGCGGCCTCAGGAGCAGGTAGTCGCGCGAGGAGCCGATCTCACCACACGATCGAGATCGCGTTCGACGCGTTGAACGTCCCGCCGGGCGGATTGGGGCAGAAGCTCGCGCTCGGATCGCGGTAGTAGGTCATGTAGTAGCGCGTGGCGCCGGACGGGATGGGGTCTCCGAGCGCGGCCGATCGCGCCGTGATCGACGGATCGCCCGGGTGCGGTGCATAGACCACCCCCGCGCTGGCGGGCTTCGAGTACAGGCGCTTCAACGATCCGCCCACGCAGCGCAGGCCGTCTCCGAAGATCACCGGGGAGATCGCGGCCGGACCTTGCATGAAGATGGTCAGCGCCGTGGGGAGTTCGCCCGAGGCCGAGAGCACGATCGTGTCCGGGCTCGTCGTGCCCGCCGCCGTGAGCTGAGCGCTCTGTCCGATCGAGTTCGCGCAGCCGTGGCCGGGTGCTCCGGTGTTCCCGCACGGGCACGCCCCGCCCGTGCCGTCGCCGAAGCAGTAGGGCGCCCCGACCTGCTCGCACACGTCGGGGATCCCGTTGCCGTTCTGGTCCGGCGTCGTGCCGGAGGCGATGTCGCAGCTGTCCGGAATGCCGTTGCCGTTGCAGTCGGGAGCTCCGCTCGCGATCTCGCAGACGTCGCCGACGCCGTCGCCGTTGCAATCGCCTTGACCCGGGTTCGCGATCGCCGGGCAGTTGTCGTTGCAGTCGGCGACCCCGTCGCCGTCCGTGTCGACGTCCGCGACGCCGCAGCCGCACTGGCCGGGTGCGATCTTGTTGGGATCGTTCGGGCAACCGTCGTGGCAGTCCGGCGTTCCATCCCCGTCGCTGTCCGTGTCCGCGACGCCGCAGCCGCAGACCCCGGGTGCGATCTTGTTGGGATCGTTCGGGCAACCGTCGTGACAGTCCGGCGTTCCATCACCGTCGCTGTCCGTGTCTGCGACGCCGCAGCCGCAGATCCCCGGCGCAATCTTGTTCGGGTCGTTCGGGCATCCGTCGCAGGCGTCGATC
>WNFM01290728.1_pt5 | contig 13404 bp, 10 predicted proteins | sample 5400271 | NCBI WGS metagenome assembly WNFM01 (sample SAMN13153352, study PRJNA577476) | soil metagenome | isolation source: 60 cm saprolite on Douglas fir-dominated hillslope | place: USA:California | collected 2013-09-17 | reverse complement strand
CGTCAGCAGCTCACCCAGCAGCATGCTGAAGCCGCCGTCGCCGGCCGGACAGATCACTTGCCGGCCGGGCTGGCACTTTTGCAATCCGAGCGCCGACGCCATTCCGCTCGCCATGGTGCCGTGGAGCAGGCTGGCAAAGGTCCGGCGCTTGCCGCCGGTGTCGATGTGACGAAGCATCCAGACCGCTGCGGTGCCGTCGTCCGCCGCGAACAGGGCGTCTTCAGCCGACGGACCAGACCGTCGACATCGTGGGCGAGAATTTCGATATCGCGATTCGAGCCCATTCTGCACCTCTGCCGGACTCCACGCTGGTACAGCGTACACACCGGCGCCAGCGCCCTGGTTTCTCTTTGCCGGCGCCGCCTATCTCGACGCCAATGGCGGGCTGGAGACGCCGCAGGATCTCGCCAAGCATCCGTCGCTTTTCATGACGCGAACCGGGATCGCGCCAACATGGCGGCTGCGCCATTCAAGCGAAGGCAAGGATGAAGTGGTCATGCCGCTCGCGCCGCGTCTCCTGAGCGACGACATGGTCGGGCTGAAGCAGGCGGCGATCGCTGGCTTCGGGATCGTCGCCTTGCCAGGGTATGTCTGCCGCGACGATGTCCGGTCAGGGCTGTTGCGTCCTTCCGACTTGGCTCGCTGGCGATTCCACGCTCACGGCGCTGATCCCTTATCGACAGGGCCTGCTGCCTTCTGTCCGCGCGTTCATCGATCACCTAGTCGCTGAATTCCCAAAAGTTGTGCCCATGTAGATCGCCCAAACCGATGGACGCTAAGTTGGGCGATTGCTGACTTCTCGGCCGACGGTGCGGTTGACTGGGTTAGCCCCAGCAGATGGAGGGTGCCTTCCGGCTTACTCCGGCGCCGCGCCAAGAGTCCCCGTCGAGAGCGCTAGGGTCGCCGCCGCCGAGAGTGCCGTACTGTAGGCGTCAGTCGACGCACTCTTGGCCTGAAAGAGTTGGCTCCGCGCCGCGGTTAGATCCGTAATGGATCCAACTCCGCTGTGATAAGTGGCCAGTGCCGCGTCGAACGTCGTTTGCGCGGCCTCCCGCAAGCTTTCCGAAGCTGCGTAAGCCGACAGACTCGTTCGGAGGGCATTATCGGCGAGTACGATCTCCTGGACGGCCCGTTCTCGCACCTGCGTCATTCGGGCATCGGCACTGTCGGCTTCGGCGCGAGCCTGAGCCAGGGTAGCAGCGCGCGTCCCGCCATCGTAAAGCGGCACGGTAACGCCGGCGAAGATGCTGCCGCCGAGTTGGCTGCCGCTTGTGTTGACGGTTGGCGGTTCCTGGCCGCCAGACGGCAATGCGGTTACGTCCAGGTTCCCCGAATTGTAGGTTCCGGTCGCCGAAAGGAAGAACTTGGGCATGAATTCCGCCTGGGCGGCCCGGATTTTGGCCAAGGCCGCCTTCTGCGCGGCATAGGCACTCTGGACGTCGGGGCGCCGGCTCAGCGCTTCCGAGACGATCGTTTCGACGGAAGAAGTCAAAGCGGGCGATAGCTTATGACCTGATGCATCGGCGATCTTGATCTTCGTAAGGGGCGAGATCCCCATCGCCGTCAGTACGGCGACATAGGCATCGGTAACCGCTCCCGTCATCTGCACGACGGCCAAGTTGGCTTGTGCAGTAGCTTGGCGAGCCTGGGCGACCTCCATCACTGTACCGATACCGTGTTTGTATCTGTCTTCGGCCGCCGTCTGAATCGCCTGGGCGTCCTTCAACGACTGCGTCGCCGCAGCAAGACGCGCCTCGGCGGCGGCGTTCTTATAGAATGCAGCGGCGACTGCATAAATGACCTGCTGATGCGCGGCCGTGAAGGCGATGTTCGAAATCGCCGAAACCTGCTTCGCGGCGTCGACGACCGCTGCTCGTTCTCCGAAATCGAAAAGCAGCCATTGCAGGGAGATTGCGGAAACCGTGCCGTCCAATGAAGTCGTGCTGTTGAAGCTGGAACCCTGAACAGATTCGCGCCCGCTACTGTCCTTATAACCACCGATGGCGGTCGCGGTGATTTTCGGTAGAAAGGCGCTTTCCGCGATGCCTGCCGCCAGCGCTGCGCGACGCGCATCGTTCCAAGCGATGCGCGTCACCGGATTGATGGATTCTGCAAGATCGATCAGCTCGGGAAGGGAATATGTCTTAGCACCGTCGACCGTCAGCGGGGCAGGAACGCCGGCGACGGCTGGGTTTGCCGGCAAGACATATCCGCTGGCCGAACTTGGCTCCTGGTGAGCGCCAGCAATGATTTCACCATCCGGCGATACCGCTGGAACCCAGGGCCTGTCAGGCCGATCAGGCGCCATCTCAAGTGCCGATGTAGCGCAACCGGCAAGCCACAGGGAAGACAAGATGCACGCGACGGCCTTCTCACGCTGTCGCATGCTCACCCTCTCGCTGATTGTCGCTGCCCGGAAATTGTGCTGCGACACGCTCAAGCCTAGCGAGATGCGCTTCGGCGAAAGCCTGGATCATGCTGGGACTGCCGGCCGAGGCGGCGCCCTCGGTCGTGCATGGCGCACCGATCTCTGTCGAGATTGTTTGCAATCGCGAGCCCGCGGCGAAGCTTTCCGCCAGCCGATCAAGCCGTGGCGCAACGCCGGTTAGCTTCTCCGGGCCCTGGCCGGCGCTCACAAGTAGCATTTCCTGCATAGCTGAGAGCGTTTCTACGACTTCCCACCGCCTCTCCAACCAGGCACGATCGAACCGGACCGCCGACGGCTCGTAACGCGTCAATTCAAGATCCTGCTCAACGGCCCCGATCTTGGTTCGAATGTCGGTCGCGATCCTCCAGCGGGTCGGAGACCGACCTATGGATGCCAGAGCCGCAAGCCCGCGGGAAATTGCCGCCACCGCCGGGTCGATTCGATCTTTGATGCTGACGGGCCAGATCAGCGTGAAGACTATCGCGACGACCAAATCACCGAAGAGGATGCCGATAGTCCGATCGCGCGCGATGGTCATGTCGAAGGCGGGCGCAGGACCTTGGATGACGCACAGGAAAAAGGCAAAGGCGAGTTGGAATCCTGCATAAGAAATGCGGGGGCCGCCTGCAGCGATCCATCCTGCCCCGAGCGATGCCAGGAAGACAACTGCCATCAGCCCACCAATCGTCGTGACATTTGGCATAAGGAATACGATGGCGAGAATTCCCGCACTTGCGCCGAGCATGCATCCAATGAAGCGAAGCGTCTGCTTCTCCAAGGTCTCCGCCGCCGTGCCGAGCGAGACGATGTAACAGGTGATGAGGCAGGTGTGGATGCTTGGCCAGTTCAGCAGCAGATAGACCACGTAACAGAACATGGCAGCACCCGTCGTCTTCAACGCATACCGGACATGCGCTGGGTTGGAGAAGGCGTCGGGAAGGAAAAAGGATTTCTTCACCTTCTCAGCCGTCTTCGCCACCAGTTCCTCTTGCACAGATTCGGAAAAGGCTGACAACGTCTCCCGCAACTCCGCCAATGCCGCAGCAGCCGCTGGAGATAGATCGGCCTCATTTTCGGAGTTTTCCATCACGACGCTGACCGGGTAGCGACCACTTTGCAAAATGCCCGTCATTTTGTCGAAGACACAAGCGACCTCTTCCCGGAGCAACTCAGGCAATGCAATTTGCCCGTCGTTGGCGATCAAATCCACGATTGAAAGGGTCACGATGGTGGACTGGGCTGCCTGCCCGAGGGCTGCAATCTCCCGCGCGGGTGATGTCCGCTCAGTAGCGGCTAGTCTCAGCCAGGCCGGTATTTCACCCTGCCCTTCCTGCAGGCAGTCCTTGAAGGCCTTCCACGTCGATGGATCATCTGGAGAGCGTAGCATCTTGCCGGCTAAGCGAAGCCTGTTGGCTAACGCCTGCTCAACTAGTCTGCGCGGTGCCGGGCCCAAGACAAGATTCACGGCCACGGAGATGCCGGCGGGAATGGCGACGAAGAGCCAAACATAAAGAAGGCCGCGGGTTGCCACTTCACCGCCTGGCACCGTCCCGAGAAGATCAAGAACATATGCTGTTATAAGGCCGACCGTTCCGGCAACTGGCCTGAGCTTGCTTGCCGAGGCAGCGAAGGTGAGCCAAAACGAGGCCAATGCCATCGCCGTAACGCGCCATAACGGCTCATCGATAACCGCCGTCGTAAGCACCAATGCAAGCCCGATCACCACAGTTATCAACAGAACCATCACAACGCTTGCGACAATACTGGAGGTGCGATCCGGCTTGGTCACGAAGAATGCGACATACGCTGTCAGTGCCGGCTCTGGCGTCTGGTAGATTTCGGCAACGAGCGTCGCGAGCATGCAAATCAGCGCTAACCTCGCTGCGAAATCCAGACGACCAGAATAGGGCGCCAGAAATTTTGTCAGCGCCATGGTCCTTGATGACAACCGCTCACCGGCATGCCGCGCCATGTTTCACCTCGACAACTGCTGTGGCCCCCAGCCTCACGATATCCGGCGGTGGGCTCTTGAGACGGATGCGAACGGGAAACCGCTGCGCGACCGTCACCCAATTGAGCGAGCGCTCGACATAAGGCACGGATCGCGGCAAATTGATTCGGTCCGTATCCAGGACGCCGTAACCGATCCCTTGAACAGTACCTTTCATTGCCCGGGTACGATCGATCATCGAATAGACGGTTGCGCAATCGCCGACGGAGATGGCGTGGAGATCCGTCTCCCGGAAGTTCGCCATGACGAACCACTGGTCATCGCTGATCAGGGTGAACAAGCTTTGCGACGGCGCCACCATCTCACCGCTCAAGACTGTCAGGCCGACCACCCGGCCAGAATGCATCGCGCGTACTGTTGTATCCGCCAAATGGCGCTCGGCGAGCGCTAGGTCCGCCTGCCTCGCCTGGACCGTGGCGAGCGCAGCCGCGTCCGTGTCAATCGCGCGAACGGCTGCCGCCTGCTGCTCGCGCGCCTGCATGAGCGATGTCATGGCGTCTCGCCGCGCGGTTTGGGCCTGATCAAGCTGTTGCGCCGGAACATAGCCCCTGGCCGCAAGAGGGCGAAGCCGATCGACGGTCCGCCCCGCAAGGTCGAGGTTGGTCTCGGCAGCATGCGTCTGATCTGCCGCAATGACCGCCGCTGATCTTTGCGTCGCCAATACGCGGCGTTGCGTATCCAGCGCGGCCTGCGCAATGTCCAAACTCGCTCGCGCCTGATCGACAGCGAGACGATAAGGCACCGGGTCGATTTGGAAAAGCAGATCACCTGCCGCAACATGGCCATTCTCGACGACCGGGATATCCGCTATGCGCCCCCCCACCTCGGCCGCGACGTGGACAACATCGGCATCTATACTGGCATCATCGGTGGTTGGCATATCGGAACTACGATGATGTACATAGAGTGCAAGGATAACTGCCGCCGTAATAATCGCGATGGAAGCTAACCTGCCCCACGGGAAGTGACGGAGGGCGCTCGCGACCGCCATGGCTACAGCCCGAACAGAAGAAGCCAGGCGACGAGCGCGCAAAAGGTTCCAATTGCCGCACAGAGGAAGAGCTGGAACGGCAGAACACCCGCAAGGCTCGCGGCGACAAAAATGAGGCGAGCACTGATCGCGGAAGCGACCCCGATGACCGCGCAGAACATCCAGCCTGGGAAGTAGGAGCCCACAATAACGAAAGACGGTGCCCCCGTAATATGGCAGCCGCTCAGGACAAGCGAAGTCAGATATCTGGGCCTCAGCAACCTGCGCCAGAATGCGAACCGACCCTCAATCACTGGCCAACCAAAGGCACTCGATCTGGCATTCGACCTCATTACTCTCTTCCAGTGCCTAGTATGTACAGTCGCTCTTGACCATTGCGAACAGCGGATGGCCATAACCTATTGTGCACGGCGCGGGACGTTGCGCGGTCAGGGAACGCTCTCTACGATCATTTCCCAGACCTCTTGGCCTTTACCCTGCAAAATGGCCCTAGCGTGTGATTAGGCGCCAGAACATGACCCCGTGTGTTTCAATTCTATCAAAGAGTTACCACGTCGAGTGTATCCCCCGGATGGGGGATACGACTTGGGTCGTCGGGTGATGGTAGCTCACGGGGTCAGGCCGTGATCTCCTAAGGCACCTGTTATCGTCCGCACGGACAGTGCCACCCACTGACACCGCCGAACCAATCCATGCCGGCCACATGCTGGTTGTTGCGAACTCGCAGTGTCACAATCCGGCCGCTGACGTCCGGGGCCAACCCGGCGAGACAACCAGAGGCGCCGGCAAATACTTGTCGATGCCGACGGCGACGAGCAGCAGGCGCGCGATGATCGTGCAGCCGATGCCGCCCAGCGCGCAGAGCATCCAGGACGGGAAATACGATCCTAGAATATTCTGCGAGGGTGCTGCGCTGCATCCGGCCAGGATCAGCGCCCACGAGATCGCAGCCGGCCCGCGGCCGTTCGATGGTTTTAATCGTTGCACCTTTTCGCATCCAGTCTTCCGCGTCCGGCATCCGCCTTTTTGATGGACCGGGTATTTCAGGGGGCGTCGCGCAGGCCGGCTAATCCTCATAGGCGCCGTCGGCGACCTTGCCGCGGAAGACCCAGTAGACGGTGCCGGTGTAGATCAGTGTCAGCGGCAGCACGAACAGGCCGGCGCCCCAGAACATGAAGCGCAAGCTGGAGGGTGGCGCTGCCGCCTGCTCGATCGTGACGGCGAACGGGATCATGTAGGGCCAGAACGAGGCCGCGAGCGTTCCGAACGCGGCGAGGAAAATCAGTGCGGTCATACGGAAGGGTTGGCGATCCCGCCGGTGTTCGATCCCCCTGACGAGATGGATGGCGGCGAACGTCCCGAGCGCCGGGAACAGAATGAGGTAAGGCCGTTCGAGCCACCGATCCATGATTTGGAGGTTCAGGGCCAGCGCACAAATGAAGGCGATGGCGAGAAAGACGAACACGCCGATCGTCAGCGGCCTGAGGCGCGCATAGGCATGCTCCCTGAGTGGGCCCTCGCATTTCAGCACCAGCCAGCCGGCCCCGAGCAGCATGTAGCCGAAACAGAGCCCGACGCCGCACAGGCAGGCGAAGGGGCTGAACCAGCCGAACGTCCCGCCGACATACTGACCATCGACGATCGGAAGGCCCCCGGCCAGCGCGCCGACGGTCATGCCCTGGACGAATGTCGCGACCAGGGAGCCGCCGGAGAAGCCGAGGTCCCACAGCCATCGCGACCCGATCGCCTTGTAGCGGAACTCGAAGGCGACCCCGCGCAGGATCAAGGCGCCGAGCATCACGATGATCGGCAGATAGAACGCGGAAAGCAGCGTCGCGTAGACCCGCGGAAAGGCGCCGAACAGGATCGTGCCGGTGAATACGAGCCAGGTCTCGTTGCCGTCCCAGACTGGTGAAATCGCCGACAGCATCTTGCGGCGATCGTCTTCGTCGCGGGTGCAGCCGAACAGAATGCCGATGCCGAGATCGAACCCGTCGAGCAGCACATAGAGGAGAGTCGTCAGCGCCAGGATCGCCACCCAGAAATGGATCATACCCGGCCCTCCTCGGAATGGGAGCCGACCGCCGGGCTCGCGCCGGGCACGGCGAGCGGACGTTTGGCATTGGTCGGCTGTGCCGCCGGCGCAGGCACCGGGCCGGCCCGCAGCAGGCGGTAGATGTAGAGCGTGCCGAAACTGAAGATCAGCAGGTAGAGCACGCCGAAGAACAGCAGCGAGGTGAGCGTGGCGCCGATGGTGAGGTCGGGGGTCACGGCATCGGCGGTTCGCATCAGGCCATAGACGGTCCAGGGCTGGCGCCCGACCTCGGCGGTGAACCACCCGGTCAGCGTGGCCACAAACGGCAGGGGAAAACTCAGGAAAGTGACCCAGAGCAGCAATCTTTCCCAATCCGTCCGCAGCGTCAGCAGAACGAACGAGCCCAGCCAGGCGATCGCCATCATCGCCAGGCCGCAGGCGACCATGATCCGGAAAGCGAAGAAGGGAATGCCGACCGGCGGCCGATCGGATGGCGCAAAGTCGCTGAGCCCGACCTCCTTGGAATCGAAGCTCATGGTCGCGATCAGGCTGCCCAGATAGGGGATCTTGAACTCGAAGCGGTTGCTTTCGCTGGCGGGATCGGGCAGCGCCATCAGCACCTCAGCCGCGGGCTGCTCATCATGCCAGCGCGCTTCGATCGCGGCGAATTTGGCCGGCTGCCTGTCATGGACGTAGTCGCCGTTCAAATGACCGAACAGCAGTTGTACCGGAACCAGGAAGGCGGCCAGAGATTGCGCAAGCGATACCAGGCCCCCGTGGCGGCGACGCAAAAGGCGCCCGTCAGATAGGCCGCGATCAGCATGTGCGGAAAGCGCACCCACACGACGGGACTGAAGATGATGGCGGACCAGTCGGTCGGCACGTAGGTGCCGTCGACGATCTCGTAGCCGACCGGCGCCTGCATCCAGCTGTTGTTCACCATGATCCAGAAGGCGCTGAAGGTCGTGCCGAGCGCCACCATCAGGGTCGCGAAGAAATAGGCGAAGGGCGAGACCCGCGGTCGGCCGAAGATCAGCATGCCGAAGAAAGAGGCTTCGAGCGCGAAGGCCGTGAAGGTCTCGTAGGACAGCAGAGGGCCCTGGATCGGACCGGTGGCCTCGGAGAGCCGGCTCCAGTTGGTGCCAAACTCGAAAGCCATGACGATGCCGGAGACGACGCCCAACCCGAAGGCGACGCCGAAGATCTTCAGCCAGAAATCGAACAGGCGGCGGTAGACCGGACGTCTGGTGACCAGATGCAGGCCTTCGAGGACGCACAGCCAGGCCGCCAGCCCGATCGTGAAGGACGGGAAGATGATGTGGAAGGAGACCGTGAAGGCGAATTGCTGACGTGACAGAAATAGTGCGGTCAAGCCCACGTCTTGGCCTCCTTCCATGTGAACCCGGGCGCCTTAGCGCGGGAGATTGTTCTGGGCGGGATCGATCAGAGGAAGTTCTGCTCGACCATTTCCCAGACGTCGCCACCCTTGCCGTGCAGGACCGCCCGTGCGGAGTAGAGCGCCATCCCAATCGCGGGGCCGGCCTCGACGAAGGGCGGCATGACCAGCTCCATCGGATTGACCTTCACGTGAAGCAGGGCGGGGCCGGGCTGGGCCAGCCACTCCCGAACGGCCGCTTCGACCTCGTCAGCCTTGGCGATGCTGCGGCCCCACAGGCCCATCGCTTCGGCGACAGCGCCGAAGTTCGGATTTTTCAGGTCGGTAAAAACCGGCACCAACCCCTGGGCCTTCTGTTCGATATCGACGAAGCCGAGTTTGCCATTGTCATAGACGACGATCTTGATCGGCAGGTCTTCCTGGATCGTGGTCAACAGATCGCCGAGCAGCATTGCGAGGCCGCCATCACCGGACATCGAGATGACCTGGCGTCCGGGCTGGCATTTCTGCAGGCCCAGTGCCGAGGGCATGCCGGCTGCCATGGTACCGTGCAGCAGGCTGCCGAAAGAACGGCGCTTGCCGTTGGCATCCATGTAGCGAAGCAGCCAGACCACCGGAGTACCGTCATCGGCACTGAAGATGGCATCCTCGGCCGCATAACGGTTGATGACTTCGGTCAGATAGGGCCCCGGAATGCTGCCGTTGCGGCCGGGCACGGCCTTGGCCCGCATCGCCGCCATGGAATCATGGTAGCGGGCAACATAGCCGTCGTGGAACGAAGCATCGTCATGCTGCTTCAAGCGCGGTAGCAAAGCCTGCAGCGTTTCCTTGACGCTGCCGACGACGCCCAGTGTCACCGGATGCCGCCGTCCCAGATGCATCGGGTCGATGTCGATCTGGATGATTTTGGCGTGGTCAGGATAGAACTGCGCCCAGGCGAAATCGGCGCCGAGCAGCAACAGCGTGTCGCAGTTGAGCAGCGCATGATAGCCCGCCTCCGTGCCCAGGATGCCGGTCATGCCGATATTGTGGGGATTGTCGTGTTCGAGGAAATCCTTGGCGCGCGAGGTATGCGCGGTCGGTGCCTTCAGCCGTTCGGCGACCGCCAGGATTTCCGCATGCGCGCCCTCGCATCCGGAGCCGCCATAGATCGCGATCTTCTTGCCTGCATTGAGCAGGCCGGCAATCTGGTCGAGTTCGTCGTCGTTCGGCCGCGTGACCGGATGGCTGACATGAACGCTGTAGGCCGCATTTCCCGGGAAGGTGCTATCGGCGATATCGACGGGGACGATCAGCACGGCGACACCGCGCTTGGCCAGCGCGCTCTGGCACGCCAGCACGGTCTTCCGGCGCGCCTGCTCGGGCGTCAGAATCATATCGCAATAGACCGTACAGCCCTTGAACACCTCCTTGAAATCGACCTCCTGGATCGATTCGAAGCCAAGGTCGTTCCGTTGGATCTGGCTGGCGATCAGCACGACCGGCGCGCGATTGCGGTTGGCCTCATAGAGGCCGTTGATGAAATGCAGGCCACCGGGTCCGCAACTGCCGGCGCAGGCAGTCAATCGTCCGGTCAGTTGCGCTTCGGCGGCCGCAGCGAAGGCGCCGGCTTCTTCGTGGCGAGTATGGACCCATTCGATTTCGCTGCGATCGATATGATGCGCGGTCAGGTTCATCGTATCACCAACGATGCCGTAGCAGCGCTTGACACCTGCCGCCTGGAGCGTTTCGACAATGATCTCGGCTACTTTTTTGCTCATCGGGCGACCTTGATTTAGGGGGTGGGTGCCGGGTCAGGGGGGCGCCAATCTTCGCGTCTCGTCTGCGGGCCAGCGGCCAATGTCGTTGTGATGCGCCACTGTACGCCGGTGGCGCCCGCAGCCCCAGCCCCCCGATGGGGGGCTCGTCGGTCTGAATCGGGGGAGTGCGCCCTTGGCGTTCAGAGGGGCGAAAATTTGCTGCGCTTGCCGACACGCGGCGCGCCGGATGATGCGGAGGCCCGGCGTTTGGCGATGTTAGATCGAAGCTCCGCATAGGCGGGCGCCACCATTGGATAGTCGTCAGGCAGATGCCATTTCCTTCGATACTCGTCCGGCGACAGCGAATATTTCCGTCGGAGATACCGCTTAAGCACCTTCAGTTTGCGCCCGTCGTCCAGACAGACAAGATAGTCGCGCGTAACCGATTCTTCGATCGGCACGGCCAGCGTCGAGCCGCTCGAGCGCCGGCCCATTACGGCATCTAGTTGACGAGGCCAGCCAATCTCTCCGGCCTGCCCTGACATCGATGCTCAGAAAGACGCTCTTAGCGCAGCTTGCGATGGAAAAGTCACGCGATATATACCCCGGATGGGGGGGCGCCTTGATTCCTCGGGTGATTGCAGTGTCTGACAGAGAATTCCTGCTTAGGCGCCGCTTATGGCCGGCAGGGCAATACTTCCCACGGATGCTGCCGGACCGACCGAGCCAAGCGCTCAAACGCTCAGGTACAATGCACTGCGCCGCTCGAACGTGGAACGAACTGGATCCGTGGCAAGCATGCTCTCCGCGATCCGTCTTGTTATGGCTAGACCAAGCTCAACATGTCTACTTGCCTGGCGAAAATCTCCCCGCGACCGGGACATTTGCACCTTCGCATTCTTTCAATGCCTTCACGACGCATTGCAAGGCCTCGGATGCGTTGCCGTTTGACAATGTCGCTCGCGCCCTTGCTTCCCAGGCCAAGGCTCGCCAAACTCGTTCGTCGGTATTCATCGCCGCTTGAGATAGATGAGTCGCACGTGCGAGACTCTCACCATGATCGCCTTGCGCGATGAGAGCACTAACCATTCCCCATTCGAGCGCGAGGCGCCAATACCAGTCCAGATACGCCGGCCGCTGACTCATCTCGTCTTCCGCCACGCCGAAATCGGCGATGGCACCGACATTGTCGCCGAGGCCTGCCTTTGCCAAACCGCGAGACACCAAACCCATCCTGCGATAGTGAGGCAGCACTTGGACGGTTGTATTGGCGTGGGGATCGGTTGAATGAGTGGCAACCGCCTCACAATCTCTCAGGACGCCTTCAAAGTCCAAAGCATGGAAGCGCAAGGCACCACGTTCAGCTTGAAAGTAACGAACGGCGGACTGGTCACCCTCTTGAGCGAAAGCGACGATACTACTCTCTAATTCCTTCGTTGCTGTGCCGAATTCGCCGAGATAGAACAGGGCCCAGGGTTCGACGCTGTAGCGCATCCAGATCGCTCTCGCCACATCAATGTCGACCGGGCTCTGTGAGCTATCGGAGAGCACCTGGTAGCAGCTCTCTACAAGGTCACGAACCTCTTGGTGGCGTGATGAAACGAGGCAGACCATGCTGAAGCTGAGCTGTGCCCTGGCGATGGTCAGCAGATCGCCTCCTTTCATAAGCCGCTTAAATGCTTCTTCACATTGGCCGGCATCAGCCCTGTTCCAGCCCGATCCCCAGAGCCGCCGCGCCTGAGCCGCCAGCCACGTAATGTCGCGTTGGATCGGATCTGTCTGCTTTTCGCAAAGCACCAAGACCTCATCGAGAACTTGCAGGGTGAGGGCGAGATCGTGCCAACTCGTGGTGTAAGCCTGGCCAAGGAGCGCCCGGCACTGGGTATCTACGTCACCATGTTGCCTGGCCTTTGCCACGAACTCTTTGAAGGTCTCCCTGGCCTGAGGTTCGCGGGCTGCCGCTTGGATTGTCGCGCGCCGCTCCAGAAACTCGAGCTCCGCAGGAATGCGGACGCTGTCTGGCAGATGAGGAGCCAGATCAACGGCACGATCCAGAACAGCGAACGTGCCATTCCGCGAAAACCGGATATTGGGAACGCGCAGAGCGGAACGGAGATAATCCAGCGCCCGCGACCAATCTTGCGCCAAGGCGAAGTGTTCCGCGAGTCGGATCGCGAGGTCATTTCGCTGATCTTCCGGATATATCTCCTCCAGCCGCTCCGCGACCACGCGATGCAAGTATGCGCGGCGCACCAATCCGATCCTGCCATACACGACCTGACGAAAGACGGCGTGATTGAACGTGTAGGTACGAACGAGCTGATTGTTGGGAAGCGTCAGCAGTTTGTCGCGACGGATCACGCCAGAAGTGGATCGTTCGCAGATGCTCTCGAAGGTCTGCTCATCCAAGTCTGCCGCGCGCGCGGTTGTCGCCGGATCAAAGCGATTGCCTGCCACGCTGGCTGCTTCGAGCAGCCGAATTTCCTCATCGGTCAATCCTTCGATCCTTGCCTCGATCGCGCTGGTGAGGGACGGCGGCGTATCAGAGGCCAACTCGGTGAGCGGAACGAGGGGCTCCCAGCCCTGAGCAGTATGAGAGACCTCGCCACGCTCCGTCAGAAATTCAAGCGTGGCCCGCATGAAGAGGGGGTTTCCACCCGTACGTTCTTCAATGAGGCGGGCGAATTCCGAGACGCTCGGTGCTCCTTGAGACTTGCCTGAAATGACTTCTGCAATCTCCATCACCGACAGAGGGCCGAGATTCATCTCGGTGCAATACTTGTGTAAAGCGAGGTCACGGGTCA